>Ga0208938_1000031_pt1 | contig 161586 bp, 161 predicted proteins | sample AD_UKC125_MetaG_FD_184434 | JGI IMG/M metagenome (GOLD analysis project Ga0208938, IMG submission 184434) | Active sludge microbial communities of municipal wastewater-treating anaerobic digesters from USA - AD_UKC125_MetaG (SPAdes) (version 2) | ecosystem: Engineered > Bioreactor > Anaerobic...
CGCTGCCTTGATCCAGTTGCGCAAGGTCTGGTCGCTCAGCCCGAGTTCCCTGCAAACCATGCCTACGCTTTGCCCGTCCTTGACGCGCTTGACCGCCAGTTCCTTGAACTCGGTCGTGTATGCCTGCTTCGGTATCTTCATTTCCTGCCTTCCAAAAGTGACGACAATTTTAGGTCACCCTTGGCAGACGAAATTTCGGGGGAAGCTCAGATCGATGGAGAGTTGAGAAACGCTCCAGGCCAGCGGCGCGAATGCCGCATGGATCAGTCGCCACCACCAACGCTGGTGGCTAAGGCTGGCCAACAGTAGTGCGACAGCGGCGATGGCGAAGGCAGCGTGCGGCCAAGGTAAGTCCTCGCCACGCATGGCGTAATAGGGCCAAGCGAGCGAGACGACAACGAAAGCCGCTGCCGCCTGCAACGCCAGTTGACGTTTCTGTTGGCCTGCATGGAACTCGACATCGTTGGGTTCGTTGGCTGTTGGCAAAACGTCCAAAGTCGTGCTCCGTCAGGCTGAATTTTGTATTGTAGGGCTTGTGTCCGGAAAGCGCTTCGGCGTCATCGTCGGGCGCGTGTGCTTTCGTGTGTCGTTGAGCACGGGGAAGTGGTTTGTTCTCGCACGGAAGGTTTGACCGCCTTTGTCGCGCCGCGAGAAAATGATGAGAGTGTGGTGTTGACGGTCGAATCGTTCCGTCGAGTAACAAGGGGCTTTACCGAGAGCGAAGGGGCTGGTCGAGCGATTGCCGATTGCCAGGCAAGCCGTTCGCCGTTTGGCTCGCGCTAATATAGCCATGGTCGGCTAAAAAAAATTTGACAGTCTTTCTTTTGAGCTTCAGAATCACGGGTTCTTAGCAGGAGGGATACCCAAGTGGCCAACGGGATCAGACTGTAAATCTGACGGCTCCGCCTTCGAAGGTTCGAATCCTTCTCCCTCCACCAAAAGCTGCCGCTGTGGGTGATGCTGGTTTAGTGCTTCGGGCAATGGTTTTGCGGGTGTAGCTCAATGGTAGAGCTGAAGCCTTCCAAGCTTATGACGAGGGTTCGATTCCCTTCACCCGCTCCACTTTGCGGTCACGGAATTGCTTCAGGCTTCTCACGAGATGCCCATGTAGCTCAGCGGTAGAGCACTCCCTTGGTAAGGGAGAGGTCGACAGTTCAATTCTGTCCATGGGCACCACTGTTTGGTGCCGTAGGTTGATTAATTTCTAATGTCTTGAGGTGTACCGGTAATGGCCAAGGGAAAATTTGAGCGCAACAAGCCGCACGTAAACGTTGGCACGATTGGTCACGTTGACCATGGGAAGACCACGTTGACGGCGGCGATCACGACGATACTGGCGAAGAAATTTGGCGGGATAGCCAAGGCGTATGACCAGATTGACGCCGCACCGGAAGAAAAGGCGCGAGGAATCACGATCAACACGGCGCATGTTGAATACGAAACGGCCAAGCGGCACTACGCCCACGTCGATTGCCCGGGGCACGCCGACTACGTCAAAAACATGATCACCGGCGCCGCGCAAATGGATGGCGCGATCCTGGTCGTGTCCGCCGCTGACGGCCCCATGCCGCAGACGCGCGAACACATCCTGCTCGCCCGTCAGGTTGGCGTGCCCTACATCATCGTCTACCTCAACAAATGCGACATGGTTGACGACGCCGAACTGCTCGAGCTTGTCGACATGGAGGTTCGCGAACTCCTCTCCAAATACGACTTCCCTGGCGACGATGTGCCCATCGTCCAGGGTTCCGCCCTGAAAGCGCTGGAAGGCGATCAAGGCCCGATGGGTGAAGGATCGGTCATCGCCCTGGCCGATGCCCTCGATGCCTACATTCCGACCCCCGAGCGCGCCGTAGACAAGCCCTTCCTGCTGCCGATCGAAGACGTCTTCTCGATCTCCGGTCGCGGCACCGTTGTCACCGGTCGTGTGGAGCGCGGCATCGTCAAGGTTGGCGAAGAAGTCGAAATCGTCGGCATTCGTCCGACGGTCAAGACCATCTGTACCGGTGTTGAAATGTTCCGCAAGCTGCTTGACCAAGGGCAGGCAGGCGATAACGTCGGCGTATTGCTGCGCGGCACCAAGCGTGACGACGTCGAACGCGGCCAAGTGCTGGCCAAGCCCGGCTCGATCAAGCCGCACACGCACTTCACTGGTGAAGTGTATGTTCTGTCGAAAGAAGAAGGTGGTCGTCATACCCCCTTCTTCAACAACTACCGTCCGCAGTTCTACTTCCGCACCACCGACGTCACCGGCGCCATCGCCATGCCGGAAGGCGTTGAGATGGTCATGCCTGGTGACAACGTGCAAATGACAGTCAAGCTGATCGCTCCGATCGCCATGGAGGAAGGATTGCGCTTCGCCATCCGCGAAGGCGGCCGTACCGTCGGCGCCGGCGTCGTCGCGAAAATCATCGAGTAAAAAGTAAATGGTTCCAGTATGAACTCCGGGTCTTGGAGTTCATGCGGTCTCTGCTGCAGGGGTATAGCTCAACTGGCAGAGCGTCGGTCTCCAAAACCGAAGGTTGGGGGTTCGATTCCCTCTGCCCCTGCCATCTATGTAACCAAAGCGGACGAAATGGCCGATAAGTTCAAGTTTTCGCTGGCGGTTCTGTTGCTCGCGGCCGGCCTTGCTGGCTTTTACCTGCTTGCCGAACAGGCGATGATTGTGCGTGTTCTCGCGGTGCTGGTCGGCGTGGGCTTGGCGGTTTTTGTCGCCTGGAAGACTGAGCAAGGCCACCTTTTTTTTGTATTTGCCAAAGAGGCCTCCGGTGAAGCAAAAAAAGTGGTCTGGCCTTCGCGTAAGGAGACAGTGCAGACGACAGGCATGGTGTTCGCCTTCGTGGTGGTGATGGCTATTTTTCTCTGGCTGGCCGACAAGAGCCTTGAGTGGGTTCTGTACGATTTGGTTCTGGGGTGGAGACGGTCATGAGCATGCGCTGGTATGTGGTACACGCCTATTCGGGCTTCGAGAAAAGTGTGCAGCGCGCTCTGGTTGATCGCATTCAGCGGAATGGCATGCAACATGCCTTCGGTCGCATACTGGTGCCGGTTGAAGAGGTCGTTGAGCTCAAAATGGGCCAGAAAAGCATCTCCGAGCGAAAATTTTTTCCAGGTTATGTGCTGGTTGAGATGGAGATGAACGACGACTCTTGGCATCTCGTCAAAAGTACGCCTAAAGTGACTGGTTTTGTCGGAGGTACCGCTAACAAACCGACGCCGATCTCTGAAAAAGAGGTCGATAAGATTATGCAGCAGATGCAAGAAGGTGTCGAAAAGCCGCGCCCGAAGGTGCTTTTCGAACCAGGTGAGGTTGTTCGCGTTAAGGAGGGGCCTTTCACCGATTTTCATGGCGCGGTCGAGCAGGTTAATTATGAGAAAAATCGCTTGCGCGTGTCGGTAACTATTTTTGGTCGTCCGACGCCGGTTGAGTTGGAGTTCGGGCAAGTCGAGAAAGCGTGATCGAGCGAAATTCAAGGCGCGCTTTTGTTTTTTCTGTCGCAGTCGTGCGGCTCTTCCGAGCCGCGTTTGTCGTTTGGGGAGCGCTTTAGCTGGCGCGATTGAACCCATCTAAAGGAGTTGTTGCGTGGCAAAGAAAATTATCGGCTATATCAAGCTGCAAGTGCCGGCGGGCAAGGCGAATCCGTCTCCGCCAATCGGCCCGGCGCTGGGTCAGCGCGGACTTAACATCATGGAGTTCTGCAAAACGTTCAACGCGCAAACGCAAGGCTTGGAGCCGGGTTTGCCCATTCCGGTGGTGATAACGGCGTTCGCGGACAAGAGCTTTACCTTCATCATGAAGACGCCGCCGGCGACTGTATTGATCAAGAAAGCCATCGGTCTTCAAAAAGGTAGTGCGAAGCCGCATACCACCAAGGTTGGGAAGTTGACCCGGGCTCAAATTGAGGCGATCGCGACACAAAAAATGCCCGACCTGACGGCTGCTGATCTTGACGCCGCCGTGCGTACCATCGCCGGAAGTGCCCTTACTATGGGCGTTACAGTGGAGGGGGTTTGAGATGGTGGCATTGAGTAAGCGGCAAAAAGCCTTTAAAGGCAAGATTGACCGCAACAAGATTTACGCGGTTGCCGATGCCCTGAAAGTGACCAAGGAATTGGCGACCGCCAAGTTTGACGAATCTATTGATGTGGCTGTGGGCCTCGGCGTCGATCCGCGCAAATCCGATCAGATTGTCCGCGGTTCAGTGGTCTTGCCGGCGGGAACCGGAAAGACTGTTCGCGTGGCGGTCTTCGCGCAAGGTGACAATGCGGCAGCGGCCAAGGCGGCAGGTGCGGATATCGTTGGGTTTGAAGATCTGGCGGCGGAGATCAAGTCGGGGGTGATCAATTTTGATCGTGTTATCGCTACTCCCGACGCGATGCGTGTTGTTGGCCAGCTTGGCCAGATTCTGGGTCCTCGTGGTCTGATGCCCAACCCGAAGGTTGGTACGGTGACCATGGATGTGGCTACGGCCGTCAAGAACGCCAAGGCCGGGCAGGTGCAGTATCGTACTGATAAAACAGGGATCATTCACAGCACTATTGGTCGTGCATCATTCGATGTCGATCAGTTGACGGCTAACCTCAAGGCGTTGATTGATGCGTTGATCAAAGCCAAGCCGGCGACATCGAAGGGGCAGTATTTGCGCAAGATAGCGTTGTCCAGCACGATGGGTCCCGGTGTGCGCGTGGACGCGTCTTCGCTTTAAGGAATGTGCCGCGCCGTCGCTGCGCGCGGTGTGCTAGGAAACTTTGCTGGGCTGTCGTCAAGTTGTTTTCTGGATTGGCGATGGATCGTCAAAGACCGCAGGTGCCAAGGAAAATTTTCCGAAGCTTAAGCATCGTAGTGGCCTGCGTAGACGGTGTGCTCCGAAAAGGACTGTGCGGTGATGGTTCTTTGCCTTTATCGCGCCCCTAATCCAGGTCGCCGTGGGTTCGGTGCATCCGCATGGGTGTGCCGGTTGTTGACTTGAAAAGGAGGAGGGCCTGTGGGTCTCAATCTTGATGACAAAAAAGCCGTCGTGGATGAGGTGTCGGCCAAGGTGGCCACTGCTCAGACGATCGTGCTGGCGGAATACTTAGGAATGCCGGTGGCGCACATGACACGCTTGCGCTCGCAAGCGCGTGCCTCCGGCGTCTATCTTCGTGTGGTAAAAAATACCTTGGTTCGTCGGGCGGTTGAGGGCAGCATTTTTGCCAGTCTCGCCGATCAGATGAAGGGGCCGCTGATTTACAGCGTTTCCGAAGATCCGGTTGCCGCCGCGAAAGTGCTGAACGATTTCGCGAAAACAAACGACAAACTGGTGCTGAAAGCCGGCAGTTATGCTGGAAAACTTTTGGACAAAGCCGGTGTACAAGAATTGGCGGCGATTCCGAGCCGTGACGAACTGCTGGCCCAGTTGCTTGGCATCATGCAGGCCCCGGTTACCGGCTTTGCTTGTGCGCTAGCTGCTTTGGCCAAGCAACGCGAAGAAGTTGTCGCCTGACGGTTCAGTCTTATTTTTAAGTATTCGGATTTGGGAGTTTATTGATTATGGCTATTAGCAAAGAAGATATCCTTGAAGCTGTTGGTGCGATGACGGTCATGGAGCTTAACGAGTTGGTAAAGGCATTCGAGGAAAAATTCGGTGTTTCCGCCGCGTCGATGGCTGTGGCCGCACCGGGTGCCGCCGCCGCGCCGGTCGTTGAAGAGCAGACCGAGTTTACTGTTGTACTCGCCGGCATCGGTGACAAGAAGGTTGAAGTGATCAAGGTTGTACGTGCCGCGACGGGTCTTGGTCTGAAAGAGGCGAAGGATTTGGTCGACAGTGCACCGAAAACCGTCAAGGAGTCGATTTCTAAGGCGGATGCGGAAGCTCTCAAAAAACTCCTGGAGGATGCTGGCGCCAAGGTTGAAATCAAATAATTTCGTTCCAGAAAGCTGGGCTGACAGCCATTTCGGCTGTCAGCCCTTTTGTGCTTTTCCGGAAACGGCTTTGCGTTGATCAACTAACAGGTAAACCTTGGGCTGTGCAGCGTGCAAACGCATGTACGAGTAGTGCCCGGAAAGCGTGATAGTTTTCCCGGCCATCTAATCGTTTTGCGTTTGTCCGTTGCGGATCGGCGGGTCTGAAGACTGCGGCTGGTACGTACTAGAGGATTTGCCTTCTGAGTTCGGAGCGAACATGACCTACTCCTACACTGAAAAAAAACGTATCCGCAAAAGTTTCGCCAAGCGCGCCAGCGTGCTCGACGTTCCTTATTTGCTGGCGACCCAGCTTGAGTCGTTTTCTGCTTTTTTGCAGGAGGCCGTGCCAGTCAGCCAGCGCCGGAATCAGGGATTACAGGCGGCATTTTCCTCGATTTTTCCGATTGTCAGTCACAGCGGTAACGCGCGGCTAGAGTTTGTCAGTTATGCGCTTTCCGATCCTGCTTTCGACGTCAAGGAATGTCAGCAGCGCGGGTTGACGTTTGCCTCCGCCTTGCGGGCCAAGGTGCGGTTGGTGATTCTTGATCGCGAGACACCGGACACAATCAAAGAGGTCAAGGAGCAGGAGGTGTACATGGGGGAAATCCCATTGATGACCACAACCGGCTCGTTCGTCATTAATGGCACGGAGCGTGTGATCGTTTCGCAGTTGCACCGTTCACCGGGGGTTTTCTTTGAGCATGATCGCGGCAAGACGCATAGTTCCGGCAAACTGCTTTTTTCTGCGCGAGTGATTCCTTATCGTGGTTCGTGGCTGGATTTCGAGTTTGATCCGAAGGATTTGCTTTTTTTCCGTGTTGACCGTCGCCGCAAGATGCCCGTCACCACATTGTTGAAAGCTATCGGATTAACGCCGGAACAAATTCTGCGCGAGTTCTTTGAGTTCGATACGTTCTTTCTCGGCAAAAACGTCGTTGAATTTGTCTTGGTTCCCGAGCGCCTGCGTGGCGAGGTTGCGCGCTTCGATTTCGTCGACAGCAGTGGCAAACTCATCATCGCCAAGGATAAACGGATCACCGCCAAACATATCCGCGAACTTGACGCGGCGGGAATCAAGCAGGTCGCCGTGCCAGACGATTTCCTTGTCGGGCGCATGATTGCAGAGGACATTGTCGATCGCGGCAGCGGTGAGATTCTCGCCAATGCCAACGATGAGATTACCGATACTTTGTTGGCCAAGTTAACCGAGGCTGGAATCGAGTCGTTGCCAACGCTCTACATCAACGACCTCGATCACGGTGGTTTTATTTCGCAGACGCTTCGCGCCGACGATACCGTCTCCCGGCAGGCCGCGCGCATTGCGATTTATCGCATGATGCGACCGGGTGAGCCGCCGACGGAAGAGGCGGTGGAGATTTTGTTCAACGGCTTGTTCTACTCCGATGATCGTTACGATCTTTCGGCGGTGGGGCGGATGAAGTTCAATCGCCGGGTTGCGCGCAAGGAAGTCGTCGAATACAAGGTAATGGTCAAGCAGGTGCCGTCCAAACGCGAAACCGTGGTCAAGCTGATCAGCGATGTCAGTGGCTGCTCACCGGCGGCGGTGGATCAGGTGCTTGGCGAGTTGAGCTATGGGGCGCGGGCCGTGGCGGAAAACCTGCCGCATGATGTCGCTCTTTCGCTGTTCGATCAGTTGAAGGCGATGGGTGTGGTCGGAGAGGTGCGCGAACAACTAACCTTGTCGCCGCGCGATATCGTCGAAGTCATCAAGCTGTTGGTTGAGCTTCGCAACGGTCGTGGCGAGATTGACGACATCGATCACCTTGGCAATCGCCGCGTCCGCTCGGTTGGCGAACTCGCGGAAAACCAATTTCGGGCGGGGCTGGTGCGTGTCGAGCGTGCCGTGAAAGAGCGCTTGTCGCAGGCGGAGTCCGATAACCTGATGCCGCACGATTTGATCAATGCCAAACCGATCAGCGCCGCCGTTCGCGAGTTCTTTGGTTCCAGTCAGCTTTCGCAGTTTATGGACCAGACCAACCCGCTCTCCGAAATCACCCACAAACGTCGCGTTTCAGCGCTGGGCCCGGGGGGTTTGACAAGGGAGCGTGCTGGCTTTGAGGTTCGCGACGTACATCCGACCCATTATGGGCGCGTTTGCCCAATTGAAACACCGGAAGGTCCGAACATCGGCTTGATCAACTCATTGGCGCTTTTTGCCCGCACCAACGAGTACGGCTTCCTTGAGACGCCTTATCGCAAGGTTGCCGATGGGCGCGTCACCGATCAGATCGAATACCTATCGGCGATCGAAGAGGGCGCTTACATTATCGCCCAGGCCAATTCCGACCTCGGCGACGGTGGCGCTTTGCTGGACCAACTGGTGACCTGTCGAGAAAAAGGTGAAACCATTCTTGCCGAGCCGGCTCGCGTTCAGTACATGGACGTGGCGCCAAGCCAGATTGTTTCCGTCGCCGCGTCGTTGATTCCCTTCCTTGAACACGACGATGCCAACCGCGCCTTGATGGGTGCCAACATGCAGCGGCAAGCGGTGCCCTGTCTGCGTCCCGAAAAACCCTTGGTCGGCACAGGTATCGAACGCACGGTTGCTGTCGACTCGGGCACGGCCGTTCAGGCACTGCGTGGCGGTGTCGTCGATTATGTCGATGCCTCGCGGGTGGTGGTGCGCGTCAACGACAATGAAACCGGACCAGGTGAAGTTGGCGTCGATATTTACAATCTCGTGAAGTACACCCGTTCCAACCAGAACACCAACATCAATCAGCGACCGCTGGTGCGCATCGGCGACCACATCGCGCGCGGCGATGTCGTCGCCGACGGCGCATCGACCGATAAGGGCGAGCTGGCCCTTGGGCAAAACATGCTGGTCGCGTTCATGCCATGGAACGGCTACAACTTCGAGGACTCCATTCTCATTTCCGAGCGGGTGGTTGCCGAGGATCGTTTCACATCGATCCACATTGAGGAACTGACCGTTGTTGCACGTGATACCAAACTTGGTCCGGAGGAAATCACTCGCGATATCGCTTCGCTCGGCGAGTCACAGCTGTCGCGCCTCGACGAGTCGGGCATTGTCTATATCGGTGCCGAAGTCGAGGCCGGTGATGTGCTCGTCGGCAAAGTGACGCCGAAAGGCGAAACACAGCTGACGCCGGAAGAAAAATTGCTGCGAGCGATCTTTGGCGAGAAAGCTTCCGATGTCAAGGATACTTCCCTGCGCGTGCAGTCCGGCATTTCTGGCACCGTTATCGATGTCCAGGTGTTTACCCGCGAGGGAATAGAGCGCGACAAGCGTGCTCAGTCGATCATCGACGATCACTTGCGCAGTTACAAGCTGGATTTGGCCGATCAATTGCGGATCGTCGAGCGCGATGCTTTTGCGCGTGTCGAACGAATGATTGTCGGCAAGCCGGCCAATGGCGGTCCGAAGCGCTTGCTTAAAGGTACATTGATCGAGCAAGAGTATCTGGACGGTATCGATCCGCACCATTGGTTCGACATTCGGATGGCCGACGACGACGTGGCGCAGCAATTGGAATCTCTACGCGAGGGATTGGAGCAGACGCGGAAGGGTTTCGACGTTGCTTTTGAGGAAAAGCGCAAAAAACTGACGCAGGGCGACGAACTGCCGCCTGGCGTGCAGAAAATGGTCAAAGTCTACGTGGCGGTCAAGCGCCGCTTGCAAGCGGGCGACAAAATGGCTGGTCGTCACGGTAACAAAGGGGTGGTTTCGAGAATCGTCCCGGTCGAGGACATGCCGTACATGGCGGATGGTCGTCCAGTGGATATCGTGCTTAACCCGCTTGGCGTGCCTTCGCGGATGAACGTCGGCCAGATTCTGGAAGTACACCTTGGCTTGGCCGCCAAGGGTCTTGGTTTCAAGATTGGCGACATGCTTCGTCGGCAGGCCACCGCCACCGAATTGCGCGGTTTTCTTGATCAAATCTACAACAGCACCGGAAAACCGGAAGATCTCGATCAACTTGGTGACCACGAAATCGTCGAAATGGCGGGTAATCTCGAAGCGGGAGTGCCATTTGCGACGCCGGTTTTCGACGGCGCCAAAGAATCGGAAATCAAAAAAGTGCTCGCCTTGTCGGGAATGCCGGAATCCGCGCAGATGACTTTGTTCGATGGTCGCACGGGCGAACAGTTCGAGCGCAAGGTGACCGTGGGTTATATGCATGTCCTCAAGTTGCACCACTTGGTCGACGACAAGATGCATGCCCGCTCCACGGGCCCCTACTCGTTGGTCACCCAGCAGCCGTTGGGCGGTAAGGCCCAGTTCGGCGGTCAGCGTTTCGGTGAAATGGAAGTTTGGGCGCTGGAAGCCTATGGTTCGTCGTATGTTTTGCAGGAAATGCTGACGGTCAAATCGGACGACGTCAATGGGCGAACCAAGGTCTACGAGAATATTGTCAAGGGCGATCACAAGATTGATGCCGGAATGCCGGAGTCCTTCAATGTTTTGGTCAAGGAAATCCGTTCTTTGGCGATTGATATCGATCTCGAACGTTTCTGACCGTATTACCCGAGGGTGGCTCGCTGGACAAAGCGCTGGCAATAAATCTCCCGCTTTGTTCGCCCCCCTGATAGATCACACTCCTTACTGGAGCAAAAGATGAAAGCATTGCTTGATTTGTTTAGGCAAGTGACGCAAGAGGAACAGTTCGATGCGATCACGATTGGTCTCGCCTCGCCGGACAAGATTCGTTCGTGGTCGTATGGCGAGGTGAAGAAACCCGAAACGATCAACTACCGTACCTTCAAGCCGGAACGGGATGGCTTGTTCTGTGCAAAGATTTTTGGTCCGATCAAGGACTACGAGTGCTTGTGCGGGAAATACAAGCGACTGAAACATCGCGGTGTGATTTGTGAAAAGTGTGGTGTTGAAGTGACTCTCGCCAAAGTCCGTCGCGAGAGGATGGCGCATATCGAGTTGGCCAGTCCGGTGGCGCATATCTGGTTCCTGAAAAGTCTGCCAAGCCGTCTCGGCATGGTTCTCGACATGACCCTGCGCGATATCGAGCGAGTACTCTACTTCGAAGCATTTGTCGTTTGCGATCCCGGTATGACACCGTTGACACGTGCGCAATTGCTTACCGAGGACGATTATCTGGCCAAGGTTGAGGAGTATGGTGACGATTTCCACGCAGCGATGGGCGCGGAAGGCATTCGTGAGTTGTTGCGTTCGATCGATCTGACCCGTGAAGTCGAAGGGCTGCGTTCCGAACTGGAGACGACTACTTCCGAAACCAAGAGCAAGAAATTCTCCAAGCGCCTCAAGATTCTCGAAGGTTTTCAAAAATCGGGGATCAAACCCGAATGGATGGTACTCGAGGTTTTGCCGGTCTTGCCGCCGGATTTGCGGCCGCTGGTGCCGCTTGATGGCGGCCGTTTCGCTACCTCCGACCTCAACGATCTGTATCGTCGGGTGATCAATCGCAACAACCGCTTGAAGCGTTTGCTTGAACTGAAAGCACCCGAAATCATCGTCCGCAACGAGAAGCGCATGTTGCAGGAGGCCGTCGACTCCCTGCTTGACAACGGTCGTCGTGGCAAGGCAATGACCGGCGCTAATAAGCGCCCGTTGAAGTCGCTGGCCGATATGATCAAGGGTAAAGGCGGTCGTTTCCGTCAAAACCTGCTCGGCAAGCGCGTCGATTACTCGGGACGTTCGGTGATCGTCGTCGGGCCGCAGCTCAAACTGCACCAGTGTGGCCTGCCGAAACTGATGGCGCTTGAACTGTTCAAACCCTTCATCTTCAATCGCCTTGAGGTCATGGGTTTGGCGACGACCATCAAGCAAGCAAAGAAAATGGTCGAAACACAGGAAGCGGTGGTGTGGGACATTCTCGAAGAAGTGATTCGTGAACATCCAATCATGCTCAACCGTGCGCCGACCCTGCACCGGTTGGGTATCCAAGCCTTCGAACCAACCCTGATCGAAGGCAAGGCCATCCAATTGCATCCTCTTGTTTGTGCGGCGTTCAATGCGGACTTCGACGGCGACCAGATGGCGGTACATGTGCCGCTATCGCTCGAAGCGCAGATGGAAGCGCGGACCATGATGCTGGCTTCGAACAATGTGCTGTCGCCGGCAAACGGCGAACCGATCATCGTTCCATCGCAGGATATCGTTCTGGGTCTGTATTACGCGACGCGTGAGCGCATCAACGCCAAAGGCGAGGGGATGTTGTTTCCGGATCTTGCCGAAGTCACGCGCGCCATGCAAGCCGGCGAACTCGATATTCATGCCCGAATTTCGGTGCGCATCGTCGAGTACGAAAAAGACGATGACGGTGCCTGGCAAGAAAAAATCACCCGTTACAACACCACCGCCGGGCGTGCGCTGCTGTCTGAAATTCTCCCGAAAGGCCTGCCGTTTAGTCTCATCGATAAGACGCTGAAGAAAAAGGAAATTTCAAAGCTTATCAATGCCGCTTTCCGTCGGTGTGGTCTCAAGGAAACCGTGGTTTTTGCCGACAAGCTGATGCAAAACGGTTACCGTCTGGCGACTCGTGCCGGAATTTCGATCTGCTCCGACGACATGCTGGTGCCGGGACAAAAGCGCGAAATCATCGCGTTGGCCGAAGACGAGGTCAAGGAAATCGAGAACCAATACACCAACGGTTTGGTGACTAACGGCGAACGTTACAACAAGGTTGTCGATATTTGGGGCCGAACGGGTGATCAGGTTGCCAAGGTCATGATGGAGCAGCTCGGTCATGTGGAGGTGGTCAACCGTCGTGGCGAAAAGGAAAAGCAGGAGTCCTTCAATTCGATCTTCATGATGGCCGACTCCGGCGCCCGGGGTTCGGCCGCCCAGATCCGGCAGTTGGCCGGCATGCGCGGCTTGATGGCCAAGCCGGACGGTTCGATTATCGAGACACCGATCACCACCAATTTCCGAGAAGGTCTCAACGTTCTGCAATACTTCATTTCCACGCACGGTGCTCGCAAGGGTTTGGCGGACACGGCGCTAAAGACGGCCAACTCGGGTTACCTGACTCGCCGCTTGGTGGACGTAACCCAAGATTTGGTCGTTATCGAGGACGACTGTGGCACGACCAATGGCGTGGTCATGAAAGCTCTGATTGAAGGGGGTGAAGTCGTTGAAGCGCTGCGCGAACGCATTCTCGGCCGTGTGACGGCTAACGATGTGGTTCATCCGGATACCGATGAGACGGTTATCGAGGCAAGTACGCTAATCAACGAGGACCATTGCGATGTCATCGATCAACTGGGCGTAGACGAAGTGAAGGTCCGCACGCCGCTAACCTGCGATACACGCTACGGTCTGTGCGCCAAATGTTATGGGCGCGATCTCGGACGCGGGTCGCCAGTGAACGTTGGCGAAGCTGTGGGAGTTATTGCCGCGCAATCCATTGGCGAGCCGGGAACACAGTTAACGATGCGTACCTTCCACGTCGGTGGTGCCGCATCGCGCGCCGCCGTTGCCAGCTATGTCGAGACACGCAGCGCCGGTGTTGTGCGCTTTACGGCAAGCATGCGTTATGTCACCAGCGCCAAGGGCGAAAAAATCGTCATTACCCGTTCAGGTGAAATTCTGATTACTGACGATAATGGCCGCGAGCGCGAAAAGCATAAAGTGCCTTACGGAGCGACCCTGCAGGTGGTTGACGGCCAAACGGTTAAAGCCGGCGCTAGGTTGGCCAATTGGGACCCCCACACACGACCAATCATTGCCGAGTACGCCGGTTTGGTCAAATTCGAGAATGTCGAGGAAGGTGTGACGGTCGCCAAGCAAATCGACGAAGTCACGGGTTTGTCGACGCTGGTCGTCATCGATCCGAAACGCGGTGGCAAGGCGCCAAGCAAAGGTTTGCGTCCGCAAGTACGGTTGTTCGATTCCAATGGCGATGAAGTCAAGATGCATGGTAGCGACCATGCGGTAACCATCACTTTTCAAGTCGGTGCGATCATCAATGTCCTCGACGGACAGCAGATTTCCGTTGGCGACGTTTTGGCACGCTTGCCGCAGGAATCCGCCAAGACTCGCGATATTACCGGTGGTCTGCCGCGTGTCGCCGAGCTTTTCGAGGCCCGCACGCCCAAGGATGCCGGCATGCTCGCCGAGTTCACAGGCACCATGTCCTTCGGCAAAGACACCAAGGGCAAACAGCGCCTGGTAATTACCGATCTTGACGGAATTACCCATGAGTATCTGATTCCAAAAGACAAACACGTTCTTGTTCACGACGGGCAGGTGGTCAATAAAGGTGAGTCAATTGTCGATGGCGCGCCCGATCCGCACGATATCTTGCGTCTACTCGGTGTTGAAGCGCTGGCGGTCTACATCACCGACGAGGTGCAGGATGTGTACCGTTTGCAGGGCGTAAAGATCAACGACAAGCACATCGAAGTAATCGTTAGGCAGATGCTTCGGCGAGTGAATGTCGTCGATCCGGGCGATACTAAATTCATCAAGGGTGAGCAGGTCGAGCGGGCCCATTTGCTCGACGAGAATGATCGAATGATTGCTGAAGAAAAACTGCCCGCCAAGTACGAACACGTTTTGTTGGGTATCACCAAGGCGTCGTTATCGACGGATTCGTTCATTTCCGCTGCCTCGTTCCAGGAAACCACGCGCGTCTTGACCGAGGCGGCGATTATGGGCAAACGAGACGAATTGCGTGGTCTGAAAGAGAATGTGATTGTCGGACGTCTCATCCCGGCCGGTACCGGACTCGCTTATCACAATACTCGAAAGCGCAACGCTTCCGGCGAAGATATCGCATCGGGCGAGGATATGTTTGCTAGCGACATGTCGTCTCTAGAGGATGGTCCGCATGGAGCTTCCATGACTTGACTTGGCGGGCTGTAGAACATAGAATCCTCGGTTTTTGTCGCCGGCGGTCGTTTCGTCGGTTTGTCGTGGTTTTGTCAGGGCGGCTTAGTTCCGCCTTGGTTTTTTGCATGCTCCGCACTCTGATTATCGAGAGAAGGGGTGTGGCAATGTTATAGGGGTGGAAGATGCCGACCATTAACCAGCTTGTGCGCAAGCCTCGTGAGGCCATTCGCAGTAAAAGCAAAGTTCCCGCTCTGGGTAATTGTCCGCAGAAGCGAGGAGTATGTACCCGCGTGTACACCACTACGCCGAAAAAGCCCAACTCGGCTTTGCGGAAGGTGTGCAAAGTTCGCTTGACCAACGGCTTTGAAGTTATCTCATATATCGGTGGTGAAGGGCATAACCTTCAGGAGCACTCCGTTGTACTGATCCGTGGTGGGCGGGTAAAGGATTTGCCGGGTGTTCGTTATCACACTGTTCGCGGTTCGCTGGATACGCAGGGTGTGAAGAAGCGCAAACAAGGTCGTTCCAAGTACGGAACCAAGCGTCCAAAAGCCGCTTGAGTCTGTTCGAGTAAGGGTCGCTCACGATGAGTGGCCGGGAGAGTCGGTGTTTTGTTCGATTCTTCAACTGAATTGTGAACATGAGAGGTAGCTATGCCCCGTCGTCGTGAAGTGCCAAAGCGCGATATCTTGCCGGATCCAAAGTTCGGCAACGTGGAAGTTTCGAAATTTGTCAATACGATCATGAAGAGCGGCAAAAAATCAGTTGCCGAGCGTATTGTTTATGGTGCGTTTGATTTGATTGTCAGCAGGACCGGTAAAGACCCGATAGAGGTTTTTGGGTCGGCGATTGGCAATATCAAGCCGTTGGTGGAAGTCAAGAGTCGTCGTGTGGGCGGCGCGAATTATCAGGTGCCCGTGGAGGTTCGTCCGAGTCGGCGGATGGCGTTGGCCATGCGTTGGTTGCGTGAGTCCGCGCGGAAGCGTTCTGAGAAGTCGATGGGGCAGCGTTTGGCGGCCGAAATGCTGGAAGCGGCTGAAAGTCGGGGTGGTGCGGTCAAGAAGCGCGACGAAGTGCATCGCATGGCTGAGGCCAACAAGGCGTTCGCGCACTTCCGCTTCTGATATTCCATGAGTTATATCTGCCGTTGCGCAGCAAGTGCTGTTGACGATCGTTCTTTATTAGTGAAGGTTCATTACCGTGGCACGCAAAACCCCTATTGAGCGTTACCGGAATATCGGGATTAGCGCTCACATTGACGCTGGCAAAACGACGGCGACCGAGCGTATTCTGTTTTATACGGGTATTAACCACAAAATTGGTGAGGTGCATGATGGCGCCGCGACGATGGACTGGATGGCCCAAGAGCAGGAGCGTGGTATTACCATCACTTCGGCGGCGACGACCTGTTTCTGGAAGGGCATGCAGTTTGATCGTCCGGAGCACAGGATTAACATCATCGACACGCCGGGCCACGTTGACTTCACTATCGAAGTGGAGCGATCGATGCGGGTTCTTGATGGCGCCTGCATGATCTATTGCGCTGTTGGTGGTGTGCAGCCGCAATCAGAGACGGTGTGGCGGCAGGCCACCAAGTACAAAGTGCCTAGGCTGGCCTTTGTAAACAAGATGGATCGTCAGGGCGCGGACTTCTTCAAGGTTGTTGACCAGATGCGTTCCCGGTTGAAGGCGAATCCGGTGCCGATTGTGATTCCCATTGGCAAGGAGGATTATTTCGAAGGTGTTGTCGACCTGGTAAAAATGAAAGCCATCTATTGGGATGAGGCGTCACTGGGAATGAAGTTCGATTACCGGGAAATTCCTGCTGCCCTGCAGGAGGTGGCCGAGGAGTGGCGTGGCAAGATGGTCGAGGCGGCGGCGGAGTCGTCGGAAGAGTTGATGGATCGCTATCTCGAGGAGGGGGATCTCAGCGAAGCGGATGTGATCAAAGGTCTGCGTGACCGCACCATTGCCTGTGAAATTCAGCCTGCGCTTTGTGGGACGGCGTTCAAAAACAAGGGCGTGCAACGCATGTTGGACGCAGTCATTGATCTCTTGCCTTCGCCGGTGGATATTCCGCCGGTAGTCGGTGAAAAGGAAAATGGCGAGCCGGATTCCCGCGATGCGTCGGATACGGCTAAATTCTCTGCTCTAGCCTTTAAGTTAATGACCGATCCTTATGTCGGGCAGTTGACCTTCATTCGCGTCTATTCCGGTGTTCTCAAGTCGGGTGACACCATTTACAACCCAATCAAGGGTCGGCGCGAGCGGATTGGTCGCGTGTTGCAGATGCACGCCAACAATCGCGAAGAAATCAAAGAGGTTCTGGCCGGAGATATCGCGGCGTGCGTTGGTCTCAAGGAAGTGACCACGGGCGAAACGCTTTGTGATCCGTCCGCGATAATAACTCTTGAGCGGATGGTTTTTCCCGAGCCGGTCATTCACGTTGCTGTGGAGCCAAAGACCAAGCCGGACCAGGAGAAAATGGGGATCGCTCTCGGTCGTCTGGCTCAGGAAGATCCGTCTTTCCGTGTGCGCACGGATGAGGAGTCAGGACAGACGATCATTTCAGGTATGGGCGAGCTACATCTTGAGATTATCGTTGATCGCTTGAAGAGGGAGTTTGGCGTCGATGCAAATGTTGGTGCGCCACAAGTGGCGTATCGCGAGTGCATCAAGAAATCGGTTGAGCAGGAAGGGAAGTTCGTCAAACAGTCGGGTGGTCGTGGTCAGTATGGTCACGTATGGTTGAAGATTGAGCCCAATGAACCTGGCAAGGGCTACGAATTCGTCGATGCCATCAAGGGTGGAACTGTGCCGCGGGAGTACATTCCTGCTGTTGATAAAGGCTTGCAGGATGCGATTACCAGTGGTGTACTCGCGGGCTTCCCGGTGGTCGATATCAAATTCACGCTGTTTGAAGGTTCGTATCACGACGTTGACTCAAACGAAAATGCCTTTCGTATGGCGGCGGCCATTGCGTTCAAAGAGGGGGTGCGTCGAGCGTCCCCGACACTCCTTGAGCCGATGATGGCTGTCGAAGTCGAGACGCCTGAGGATTATATGGGTAACGTGATGGGTGACTTGTCAAGCCGTCGCGGCATGGTTCAGGGGATGGAAGACTTGCCGGGCAACAACAAGGCCATCAAGGCGGAAGTTCCTTTGGCCGAGATGTTTGGCTACTCGACCACCTTGCGCTCCTTGAGTCAGGGCCGGGCGACTTATTCCATGGAGTTCAAGCATTACGCCGAAGCGCCGAAAAATGTCGCCGAGGCAGTCATCAACAAGAAATGATTTTGTTTGTGAGGATACGGTAATGGCCAAGGGAAAATTTGAGCGCAACAAGCCACACGTAAACGTTGGCACGATTGGTCACGTTGACCATGGGAAGACCACGTTGACGGCGGCGATCACGACGATACTGGCGAAGAAATTTGGCGGGATAGCCAAGGCGTATGACCAGATTGACGCCGCACCGGAAGAAAAGGCGCGAGGAATCACGATCAACACGGCGCATGTTGAATACGAAACGGCCAAGCGGCACTACGCCCACGTCGATTGCCCGGGGCACGCCGACTACGTCAAAAACATGATCACCGGCGCCGCGCAAATGGATGGCGCGATCCTGGTCGTGTCCGCCGCTGACGGCCCCATGCCGCAGACGCGCGAACACATCCTGCTCGCCCGTCAGGTTGGCGTGCCCTACATCATCGTCTACCTCAACAAATGCGACATGGTTGACGACGCCGAACTGCTCGAGCTTGTCGACATGGAGGTTCGCGAACTCCTCTCCAAATACGACTTCCCTGGCGACGATGTGCCCATCGTCCAGGGTTCCGCCCTGAAAGCGCTGGAAGGCGATCAAGGCCCGATGGGTGAAGGATCGGTCATCGCCCTGGCCGATGCCCTCGATGCCTACATTCCGACCCCCGAGCGCGCCGTAGACAAGCCCTTCCTGCTGCCGATCGAAGACGTCTTCTCGATCTCCGGTCGCGGCACCGTTGTCACCGGTCGTGTGGAGCGCGGCATCGTCAAGGTTGGCGAAGAAGTCGAAATCGTCGGCATTCGTCCGACGGTCAAGACCATCTGTACCGGTGTTGAAATGTTCCGCAAGCTGCTTGACCAAGGGCAGGCAGGCGATAACGTCGGCGTATTGCTGCGCGGCACCAAGCGTGACGACGTCGAACGCGGCCAAGTGCTGGCCAAGCCCGGCTCGATCAAGCCGCACACGCACTTCACTGGTGAAGTGTATGTTCTGTCGAAAGAAGAAGGTGGTCGTCATACCCCCTTCTTCAACAACTACCGTCCGCAGTTCTACTTCCGCACCACCGACGTCACCGGCGCCATCGCCATGCCGGAAGGCGTTGAGATGGTCATGCCTGGTGACAACGTGCAAATGACAGTCAAGCTGATCGCTCCGATCGCCATGGAGGAAGGATTGCGCTTCGCCATCCGCGAAGGCGGTCGTACCGTCGGCGCCGGCGTCGTCGCGAAAATCATCGAGTAACTCGGTATAACCCACTAGGTGGAGGCGTTCGTCTCCACCCCTTCGCTCTTTGGAATAAACATGCAAAGCCAAAAAATCCGCATTCGCTTGAAAGCCTTCGATTATCGCTTGATCGACCAGTCGGCGCAGGAGATCGTTGAGACAGCCAAGCGTACTGGCGCAGTTGTTCGCGGTCCGGTTCCGCTGCCGACTCGTATTCAGCGCTTCGATATCCTGCGTTCGCCGCACGTCGACAAAACCTCGCGTGATCAGTTCGAAATCCGTACTCATTTGCGATTGATGGATATCATCGATCCAACCGATAAAACAGTCGATGCGTTGATGAAGTTAGATTTGCCAGCAGGTGTTGACGTCGAAATTAAGTTGCAGTAAGCCACAACATACGGCTATAATCGCCGCCTTTCGCCGGGCAGTTGTTTGATTTCCTGCCCGTTTTTTTGTGGTAGCGCTCGCCGGCCAATCGTAGCCGGTTTGAGGAGAAAAACATGAGTTTAGGCCTTGTTGGGCGCAAGGTCGGCATGACGCGCATTTTTACAGAGGACGGTGTCAGTGTTCCGGTGACAGTGCTCGACGTGTCGAATAATCGAGTCGCCCAGATCAAAACACTTCGAAGCGATGGGTATTCTGTTGTACAGGTCGCTTTTGGTAAGCGTCGGCCGTCACGGGTTAACAAGCCTCTTGCTGGGCATTTGGCGAAGGCTGGTGTCGAGGCTGGGCATGTCTTGCGAGAGTTTGCTGTTCCTGATCAAGATTTATCTGCACTTAAGCCAGGCGACCAGATTAGTGTGACGATTTTTACTGCTGGACAAAAGGTGGATGTTACCGGTCAAACCATTGGTAAAGGTTTTTCCGGGTCGATCAAACGGCACAACTTTTCTTCTCAAGGCGCTGCGCACGGCAATTCGGTTTCCCACCAAGCGCCTGGTTCGACCGGTATGGCCCAGGATCCGGGTCGTGTATTCCCGGGGAAAAAAATGGCTGGGCATCTCGGGGCGGTAAGGCGTACTCAGCAGAACCTGGAAATCGTTCGTGTTGATGTCGAGCGGCAGTTGTTGTTGCTGAAGGGTGCGGTTCCCGGTTCGAAGGGGTCGGACGTGATGGTGCGTCCAGCAGTCAAGGCGGGGGCATAAATGGAACTGAAGCTTATTAACGAGCAAGGGCTGGAAGCCACTCGTCTGGAGGTTTCCGATCTGCTTTTTGGTCGTGAATACAATGAAGCGCTGGTCCATCAGGTGTTGGTGGCGTACCAGGCGAATGCGCGTAGTGGTGATCGTGCCCAAAAAGACCGGCGTGATGTGCGGCACACCACGAAAAAACCGTGGCGACAAAAAGGTACCGGACGTGCTCGGGCGGGGATGTCGTCTTCGCCTATTTGGCGCGGCGGTGGTCGCGTATTTCCGAATTCTCCCGATGAGAATTTTAGTCAAAAATTGAACCGCAAAATGTATCGTGCCGGTATGGCGACCATCCTTTCTCAGTTGGTGCGGCAGGATCGCTTGGCGGTGATTGAGGGCTTGTCGGTCGATGTGCCGAAAACCAGGGTTTTCGCGGCTAAAATCAAGCGGCTGGGTTACGAATCGGTGCTAGTGATTACAGACGATTTGACGGAGGAGCTTTTTCTGGCCGCGCGTAACTTGCCAAATGTTTTGGTGGTTGAAGTTCGTCAGGCCGATCCGGTTTCGCTCGTGCATTTCCCCAAAGTGCTGTTGACCAAAAGTGCGGTTGCTAAGTTTGAGGAGATCTTGGGATGAATCAGGAACGTTTGATGCAGGTTCTGCTTGCTCCGCAAATCTCCGAAAAAGCTACTTTCATTGCTGATAAGTACGAGCAGGTGATATTTCGTGTCGTGCCCGATGCGACGAAGCCGGAAATTAAGGATGCGGTCGAGTTGCTGTTCAAAGTGGCCGTTGAGTCCGTGCAGGTCACTAACGTCAAAGGCAAGCATAAAAAATTCGGGCGCGTCACAGGGCGGCGCAAAGGTTGGAAAAAGGCCTACGTGTGCCTTAAGCCGGGCCAAGAGATCAATTTCGTTGATGGAGGAGTCGCCTGATGGCGCTAGTCAAAGTCAAGCCGACCTCGCCTGGCCGCCGTGCCGTTATTCGGGTCGTCAGTCTGAATCTGCACAAAGGCGCGCCAGTTTCGAGCCTTGTCGCGCCGCAGTCAAAAAGTGCCGGGCGTAATAATAATGGGCATGTTACCACTCGTCACCAAGGGGGGGGGCACCGGCAGCATTATCGCTTGATTGATTTCAAGCGCAACAAGGATGGTGTGCCTGCGAAGGTGGAGCGACTTGAGTACGATCCGAATCGTACAGCTAATATCGCGCTACTTTGCTACGCCGATGGTGAGCGTCGCTATATTGTCGCTCCGAAAGGGTTGGTTGTCGGTCAGCAGGTGTCTAGTGGATCAGAGGCTCCAATCAAAGTCGGTAATGCATTGCCTATCCGTAATATTCCCGTGGGCACGACTATTCACTGTGTTGAAATGGTGCCGGGCAAAGGGGCACAACTCGCCCGCTCTGCTGGTACGTCGGTGCAGTTGTTGGCGCGAGAAGGTGTTCATGCTCAGCTTAGGCTGCGTTCGGGGGAGATTCGCCGAGTGCATGTGGAGTGTCGTGCCACGATCGGCGAGGTTGGCAATGAAGAACATGGTCTGCGCTCGATAGGTAAGGCGGGCGGTAGTCGTTGGCGCGGTATTCGTCCGACCGTTCGTGGTGTTGCAATGAATCCGATTGATCACCCGCATGGTGGCGGAGAGGGTAAAACGGCTGCCGGAATGCATCCTGTGAGTCCATGGGGCACGAAAACCAAGGGCTATCGCACTCGTCGCAATAAGCGCACGACATCAATGATCGTGCAGCGCCGTAATAAACGCTAAGGGATAAGAGTCATGGGACGTTCCATTAAAAAGGGCCCGTTTGCCGATGCCCACTTGATAAAAAAAATAAGCGTTGTGCGCGCAACCGGAGATAAAAGACCCATCAAAACATGGTCGCGGCGTTCGACAGTTTTGCCGGATTTCGTTGGTCTGACGATCGCGGTGCATAACGGTAAGCAGCATGTGCCGGTTTATGTTACTGAAAATATGGTTGGGCACAAACTTGGCGAGTTTTCGCTGACCCGCACTTTCAAGGGTCACACGGCTGGCAAGAAGGCTAAGAAGTAGGGGAATGGATATGGAAACACGTGCTGTGTTGCGGGGTGTGCGACTGTCTAGCCAAAAAGGTCGATTGGTTGCCGATCAGATTCGTGGCTTGCCGGTAGATAAGGCGCTCAACATTCTTGCCTTCAGTCCAAAAAAAGGGGCTGCAATTATCAAAAAAGTGTTGGATTCGGCGATTGCGAATGCCGAACACAACGACGGCGCCGATATTGACGAATTGAAGGTTAAAGCGATCTGCGTCGAAAAAGGCATGGTCCTTAAGCGTTTTACGGCCCGTGCGAAAGGTCGCGGTAATCGGATAGTCAAGCCGACTTGTCACGTTTTCTTGACCGTTGGTAACTGAGGAATAAGAATGGGACAAAAGATTCATCCTGCTGGTTTTCGCCTCGCGGTTACACGTGACTGGTCGTCGCGTTGGTACGCCAACAAAAAAGATTTTGCCGGGATGCTTAACGAAGATATCAAGGTTCGTGAATATCTCAAAAAGAAACTCAAACACGCTTCGGTTGGGCGAATACTGATTGAGCGGCCAGCTAAAAATGCGCGTGTGACTGTTTTTTCCGCCCGCCCCGGTGTGGTTATTGGCAAGAAGGGTGAGGAAATCGATCACCTGCGTGTGGCCTTGCAAGGAATCATGGGTGTGCCGGTGCATGTGAGTATTGAAGAAATTCGCAAGCCGGAGTTGGATGCGCAGTTGATCGCAGACTCAATTACACAGCAACTCGAAAAGCGCATCATGTTCCGTAGGGCCATGAAACGTGCGATGCAAAACGCCATGCGTTTGGGCGCTCAGGGCATCAAAATTATGAGTTCCGGTCGCCTTAATGGCGCGGAAATTGCCCGTCGAGAATGGTATCGAGAAGGGCGTGTGCCTTTGCATACCTTGCGTGCTGATATCGACTACGCCACCTCCGAGGCGCTGACTACTTACGGTTTGATAGGTGTCAAAGTGTGGGTGTTCAAGGGCGAAGTTCTGAATCGCCACGATCAGACCAACGCCTCGCCGGAAGTTGTGGCTGATGACCAGCTTCGCAGGCCGCGCCGCTCGACGCGTCCTGGTGACAATGCCGGGGATAGGCTGCGGGCCAAGGCTAGACCCGAAGGTGGTGAGGATGGACTCAATAAGGCTGAAGGTGCTGCTTTAGACGCGAAGACGCCAGTAAAACGAGTAAGAAAGGCAGGAACAACAGATGCTGCAGCCAGCTAGAAGAAAATACCGCAAAGAGCAAAAAGGCCGTAATACTGGTCTTGCCACACGCGGAGCCAAGGTTAGCTTCGGTGAATTCGGATTAAAATCGATCGGACGAGGGCGCCTGACTGCTCGGCAGATTGAGGCAGCTCGGAGAGCCATGACGCGGCATATTAAGCGCGGTGGTCGCATCTGGATACGCATTTTTCCGGATAAACCGATATCGAAAAAACCGGCCGAAGTGCGCATGGGTAGCGGCAAAGGTAATCCAGAGTACTACGTGGCTGAAATAAAACCTGGGAAGGTTCTTTACGAAATGGACGGTGTCAGCGAGGGTTTGGCGCGAGAGGCGTTTGCACTCGCAGCTGCGAAACTACCCATCCCGACAGTCTTTGTTACGCGAATGGTGGGCTGACCAAATGAAAGTCACTGAACTCAGAGCAAAAACCGTAGACGAACTAAATAAGGAGCTGTTAGACCTGCTCAGGGCGCAGTTCGGGCTGCGGATGCAGCTTGCTACGCAACAGTTGTCGAATAATAGTCAAATTGGAAAAGTGCGTCGTCAGATTGCGCGCGTACGCACGCTTCTTCGTGAAAAGGCAGTACAACAATGAGCGAGACCACTAGAAGCAAGCGTACTTTAGTTGGGCGGGTCGTGAGTGACCGGATGGAGCGAACCGTCACGGTTTTGGTTGAGCGTCGTGTAAAGCACGCGATGTATAACAAAATTATCGTCCGGTCCAGTAAGTACCATGCTCACAACGACAATAATGAAGCAAGGCTGGGGGATGTGGTCGAAATTGAGGAATCCCGTCCGTTGTCGAAAACCAAATCGTGGGTTGTCGTTAAGTTGCTAGAGCGAGCAATCGCGATTTAAGTCTTGTGCAATAGTGCGGGATAACGTAGAATCCCGGGTTCTCTCTCGCCTGATGGTATATCACGGTCAGGCGCTCCTGCCCTAACGGGTTCCAAGACTGACCGCCATCGCGGGCCAAGTTGGAGTGACAGATGATACAAGTTCAAACAGTTCTTGACGTCGCCGACAATACGGGCGCACGTTCAGTGATGTGTATTAAAGTATTGGGCGGGTCAAAGCGCCGCTACGCGGGTGTTGGTGACATTATCAAAGTCAGCATAAAGGATGCGGCGCCGCGTGGTCGTGTAAAAAAAGGGGATGTGTATAGCGCTGTTGTTGTGCGTACGGCGAAGGGTGTTCGTCGTTTGGATGGTTCTCTTGTTCGCTTTGACCATAATGCGGCGGTGCTTTTAAACAATAAAATGGAACCGATTGGTACGCGCATCTTCGGCCCGGTTACTCGTGAGTTGCGTGGTGATCGGTTTATGAAGATTGTCTCGTTGGCGCCGGAAGTGCTGTAAGGATGGCCATGAAAAAAATTCGTAAAGGCGATGATGTTGTTGTGATTGCCGGTAAAGATAAGGGAAGGCGCGGCGCTGTGCTTCGTCGTGTTGATGCGGAGTATGTTCTCGTTGAGGGTGTGAATCGCGTTAAGAAGCACGTTAAGCCGAATCCCGTTAAGGGAGTAGCCGGAGGCATTGTTGAAAAAGAGATGCCGTTGCACGTTTCTAATGTTGCGCTCTACAACCCGGACGCCCGCAAGGCTGACCGCGTCGGCGTTAAAGTGCTTGAAGATGGCAGAAAAGTCCGCTTCTTTAAGTCAAATGGCGAAGTGTTGGGAGGCTAAGGAACAATCATGGCGCGTTTGCTGGATTACTACAAGACTACTGTGGTCGCGGATTTGACTGAAAAATTCAGTTATAAGTCGAGAATGGAAGTGCCTAGGATCACCAAGGTCACCATAAACATGGGTGTCGGAGAGGCGATTGCGGATAAGAAGGTTCTCGAGCACGCGGTTGGTGATTTGACAAAAATAGCTGGTCAAAAACCGGTGGTTACCAAAGCTAGAAAGTCGATTGCTGGTTTTAAGATTCGGACTGGTTATCCAATTGGCTGCATGGTGACGTTGCGTGGTCCGAAAATGTTTGAGTTCATTGATCGCTTGGTAACTGTTGCGCTACCCCGGGTTCGTGATTTTCGCGGCATTTCGGGCAAGGGCTTTGATGGTCGCGGTAATTACAATATGGGCCTCAAAGAGCAAATTATTTTCCCCGAAATTGAATACGACAAGATTGATGCTCTGAGGGGCATGAATATTAGTGTCACTACCACTGCCAAGACCGACGAAGAGGCGCGTGCCTTGCTTGGTGCGTTTAAATTTCCCTTCAGGAACTGAATCGAAATGGCAAAACTCGCTGTGATCAACCGCGGTGAAAAGCGGCGCAAAACTGTTCAAAAGTATGCCAAAAGGCGCGACGAATTGATCGCCATAATTGGCGACGAAAGTCGTAGTGTCGAGGAGCGCTTTGATGCTCGTTTGAAAATGCAGGCGCTGCCGCGTAATGCTAGTCCGGTTCGTCTTCGTAATCGTTGTCAGCTTACGGGGCGTCCTCGAGGTGTGTTCAGGAAATTCGGTTTGGGTCGCGGAAAGCTGCGCGAGTTTGTAATGCATGGCGAAGTTCCGGGAATGATCAAGGCTAGCTGGTAGGCAGGAGAAAACAAAATGAGTATGAGTGATCCGATCAGCGACATGCTGACCCGCATCCGAAATGCCCAGATGGCAAGCAAGGCCTCCGTAGCCATGCCGTCTTCGAAAGTAAAAGTTGCTATCGCCCAGGTTCTTAGGGACGAGGGGTATGTCGAAGATTATGTCGTTAATCCAAATCGCGGCAAGCCGGTTCTAGAGATTGGTCTGAAATACTATGCCGGACGTCCGGTGATTGAGCGAATCGACCGTGTTTCTCGGCCTGGTCTCCGCATCTATCGGGGTGCCGACGACATTCCGCATGTGATGAATGGACTTGGGGTCGCGATAGTCTCGACTCCGAAAGGTGTTATGACTGATCGCAAAGCTCGTGCCAGCCATGTTGGTGGCGAAGTGCTCTGCGTTGTCGCGTAAGGGGGGGGTATGTCCCGCGTTGCAAAAAACCCAATTATTATTCCGCAGGGTGTGACTGTCGCTATTTCGCCAGAGTGCATCTCGGTAAAAGGGCCTCTTGGTTCTCTCGACTTCGCGTCACATCCTGCTGTTAGTGTTGAACAAGAAAATGGTTTGTTGATGTGCAAGCCCGTTTCTGGTGTCGCACTATCGGACGCGCTGTCAGGTACGGTTCGCGCCGTGGTATCAAACATGGTTACAGGTGTCAGTAAAGGATTTGAGCGCAGGTTAAGCTTGGTTGGTGTGGGTTATCGAGCCCAAGCGCAAGGCGATGTTCTCAATCTTACGCTCGGTTTTTCTCATCCGGTCGCGTATAAATTGCCCAAAGGAATCTCGGCTGAAACCCCCACTCAAACCGAAGTGGTGATAAAAGGGGTTGATAGGCAATTGGTGGGCCAAGTGGCGGCGGAGGTGCGTTCGTATCGAAAGCCGGAGCCTTACAAAGGCAAGGGTGTGCGGTACGTCGATGAAGTCGTTTTGGTCAAGGAAACGAAGAAGAAAAAGTAAGGGTGCTCAGATGATTGACAAGAAACAGGCGCGTTTGCGCAGAGCTCGCAAAACAAGAGCCAAAATTGCCGAACTTAAGACAGTGCGCTTGTCGGTATACCGCAGCAACTGCCACATTTATGCGCAAGTCTTGTCACCCTGTGGTTCTAAGGTGCTCGCTTCGGCTTCTTCGTTAGAGTTGGAATTGCGTAAAACGCTGACCAATGGGGGTAATGTCGATGCGGCCAAGCGTATTGGGCAACTCATCGCCGAGAGGGCAAGGCTAGCTGGTGTTGATCAGGTGGCTTTTGATCGTTCGGGTTTTCAGTATCACGGGCGTATTAAGGCACTAGCTGACGCGGCGCGTGAGGCCGGTCTCAGGTTCTGAGTGCACGGAATGGAATTGGAGTAGGCAATGGCTAAACCACAAAGCAGAAAACCGCAGCAAGCTGAAAAGCCGGATGATGGCATGCGCGAAAAAATGATTTCGATCAACCGTGTTACCAAAGTCGTTAAGGGTGGTCGAATTCTTGGTTTTGCAGCGCTCACGGTAGTCGGTGATGGCGATGGGCGTATTGGAATGGGCAAAGGAAAATCGCGGGAAGTTCCCGTGGCGGTTCAAAAGGCCATGGAGGAAGCTCGCCGCAATCTTATTAAAGTAAGTCTCAGGGATGGGACATTACAGCACACCGTCGTTGGACATCACGGGGCGTCACGTGTCATGTTGCAGCCCGCGCCAGAAGGTACTGGCATAATTGCTGGTGGCGCCATGCGTGCGGTATTTGACGTGATGGGAATGACCAACGTTGTTGCAAAGGCGCACGGATCAACTAATCCTTACAACATTGTTAGGGCGACAATTAACGGTCTTCGCTCGATGACAACGCCCGCTGAGGTTGCTGCCAAGCGCGGTAAAACCGTTGCCGAAATTATGGGATAAAAAATGGCCGAAAAGAAAGTTAAAGTGACGCTGGTCAGAAGTCTGATTGGTACAAAAGGATCGCATCGCGCGACTGTTCGCGGTTTGGGTTTGCGCCGCATGCACAGTAGTTCGGTTTTGGAAGACACCCAAGCAGTTCGCGGGATGATTAACAAGGTTGCCTACTTGTTGAAGTGTGAGGGCTGAGATGAAACTCAACACGGTACAAGCAGCAGAGAGTTCTCGGCCAGCAAAAAAACGCGTAGGGCGGGGCATTGGGTCTGGTTTAGGAAAAACTTGTGGGCGGGGACATAAAGGTCAGAAGTCGCGCGCCGGTGGTTTTCATAAGGTCGGCTTCGAGGGAGGTCAAATGCCCTTGCAGCGTCGTTTACCAAAACGGGGGTTCAAATCCTTGACCGGCGCGCGCAATGTGGAGGTGCGCTTGTCCGAGATTGCGCGTCTTCCCGTGGATGAAATTGATTTGGCCACGTTAATTCAGGCCAATCTTGTGCCACAGAACGTACTGTCGGCAAAAGTAGTGCTTTCTGGTTTGATAGAGCGAAGAATCGCGCTTAAGGGTGTTGGTGTATCGGCCGGTGCTCGTTCAGCCATTGAAGCGGCCGGTGGCGTAGTCGCTGAATAAATAACGGCAGAGGTAATTTTTTTGGCAACTAACACAAGCATCGTTAGCAAAAACGGTAAATTTGGCGATTTAAAGCGTCGTTTGTGGTTTTTGCTAGGCGCTCTTGTGGTATACCGCATTGGGTCTCACATTCCTGTCCCCGGGATTGATGCACAGGTACTAAGCGAGTTGTTCAATAAACAACAAGGCGGCATCTTGGGCATGTTCAACATGTTTTCTGGTGGTGCCTTGTCTCGGTTTACCATTTTTGCTCTTGGCATTATGCCGTATATTTCTGCGTCGATTATCATGCAATTGATGAGTCACGCTAGTCCGCAGCTGGAGGCTTTAAAAAAGGAAGGTGAGGCTGGGCGCCGCAAGATTACCCAGTACACCCGTTACGGAACGGTATGTCTTGCGCTGTTTCAGGGAGTAGGGATTGCCATAGCTGTTGAATCGCAGCCGGGTCTTGTGCTCGAGCCAGGGCTGCTTTTTCGGTTTGTGACCGTTACCACGCTGGTGACGGGAACGATGTTTTTAATGTGGCTTGGTGAACAAGTTACCGAGCGTGGTTTAGGTAACGGCATCTCAATTATTATTTTTGCTGGTATTGCCGCCGGGCTACCAAATGCGATTGGCGGTCTTTTGGAACTTGTTCGTACTGGTGCCATGCACCCATTGACTGCTATTGTTATCAGCGTATTGGTTGTTCTGGTTACTGCATTCGTGGTTTTTGTGGAGCGTGGGCAGCGAAAAATTTTGGTTAATTATGCCAAGCGGCAAGTAGGTAACAAGATTTATGGCGGGCAAAGTTCTCATTTGCCGCTGAAACTGAATATGGCGGGAGTCATTCCACCGATTTTTGCCTCATCCATCATTTTGTTTCCTGCGACGATAGCTGGTTGGTTTGGAGCGAACGATTCGGTTAGATGGCTGAAAGATATCGCCGGAGTTCTGTCGCCAGGGCAACCAATATATGTCATGCTGTACGCGGCAGCCATTATATTTTTCTGTTTTTTTTATACTGCGTTGGTTTTTAATTCGCGTGAAACAGCGGATAACTTGAAAAGAAGTGGTGCATTTGTTCCTGGTATCCGGCCTGGAGAACAAACGGCACGTTACATTGATAAGATTTTAATGCGGCTGACGCTAGTTGGCGCCGCTTACATTACCATCGTGTGCCTGCTGCCGGAATTTCTTATCCTGAAATGGAATGTGCCATTCTATTTTGGGGGCACGTCGCTGTTGATCATTGTGGTGGTCACTATGGACTTTATGACCCAAGTACAGGCGTATGCCATGTCCCACCAATACGAAAGCCTTCTGAAGAAAGCAAACTTCAAAGGCTCTGGATTACCGGCGAAATAAATCGAATGGCTAAGGAAGACTTGATTGAAATGCAGGGTGAGGTGATTGAAAACCTTCCCAATGCGACATTCAGGGTAAAGCTCGAGAATGGACATGTCGTCCTTGGGTTTATTTCGGGAAAGATGCGCATGCATTACATACGCATACTCCCGGGCGACAAGGTAACGGTTCAGTTGACGCCTTACGATCTGAGTCGTGCGCGAATCGTTTTCCGCGCCAAGTGAAGAATCTCTACGCAACATTCCGGCAGGGGGCTGGCTGCGCCTCTTTCCGGGTAATCAGGAGTTGACCATGAAAGTGCTGGCATCTGTGAAGCGCATCTGCCGCAAGTGCAAAATCATTCGGCGCCACGGCATCGTGCGTGTGATCTGTACGGATCACCGTCACAAGCAGCGTCAAGGTTGATCGCTACGGCTCACATTTGTGGGTTGTCAGACGATTAAAGCTATAACCGTAAGTTTCGTTTAAATTGGGGTGTATCGATGGCCCGCATCGCAGGCGTAAACCTACCAAACCATCAGCATGCCGAGATAGCACTCACCGCGATCTATGGCATCGGGCGTCCGCGCGCACAAAAAATTTGTGATGCTGCTGGGGTTCCACGTTCAACAAAGATGAAAGATCTCTCTGAAGCCGAGTTGGAGCGTTTGCGCGACCAAATCGGAAAGTTCAGTGTTGAGGGCGATCTGCGTCGTGAAGTGACTATGAGCATCAAGCGCTTGATGGACTTGGGCTGTTATCGCGGTCTTCGTCATCGCAAAGGCCTCCCATCTCGTGGTCAGCGGACTCGGACCAACGCGCGTACGCGCAAAGGCCCGCGGAAGCCGATTGCCGGTAAGAAATGATAGGAACTAGGACCTGACTATGGCCAAGACCGCTACAAAAGTTAGAAAAAAAGTAAAAATCAGGAAGAATGTGGCTGAGGGCGTTGCCCATATCCATGCGTCTTTTAATAACACGATTATCACCATTACCGATCGTCAGGGAAACGCTCTTTCTTGGGCTACTTCGGGTGGAGCAGGGTTTAAGGGTTCTCGTAAAAGTACGCCTTTCGCCGCTCAGGTCGCTGCGGAAGCGGCCGGGCGGGTGGCTGTCGAATGTGGCGTGAAAAACCTTGAGGTTCGTATCAAGGGTCCCGGACCAGGTCGGGAGTCATCGGTTCGTGCGCTCAACGCGCTCGGTATGAAAATCACCGCGATTACCGATGTGACTCCGATACCGCACAATGGCTGTCGGCCGCCCAAGCGGCGCCGGATTTAAGGAGAACGTAAAAGTGGCTCGTAATCTCGATCCGAAATGCCGTCAGTGCCGCCGCGAAGGCGAGAAGCTGTTTCTAAAAGGCGAAAAGTGTTTTACCGACAAGTGTGCCATCGAGCGCCGCTCGTATGCCCCTGGGCAACACGGTCAGAAATCCGGTCAGCGTTTGTCGGACTACGGCGTTCATTTGCGTGAAAAACAGAAAATTAGGCGCATTTACGGTGTTTTGGAAGGTCAGTTCCGCAAGGTTTATAAGGAGGCTGATCGCCGTAAGGGTGTGACCGGCGAAGTGCTGCTCCAATTGCTCGAGTCGCGTTTGGATAGCGTGGTTTATCGAATGGGGTTTTCCGCGTCCCGTTCTGAATCCCGACAAGTCGTTCGCCACAACGCCATCCTGGTTAATGGGCAGCGGGTTAACATACCGTCATACCAAGTGCGTCCAGGGGATGTGGTGGAAGTGTGCGAAAAGGCGAAAGCTCATCTGCGTATCAAGGCGGCTTTGGCCGCAGCGGAGGGGAGAGGTTTTCCGGAATGGGTCGAAGTGGACGCCAAAGGGGCCAAAGGTACGTACAAGGCACATCCGGAGCGTAGCGAATTGCCGCCGACGATCAACGAAAGTCTCGTCATCGAACTTTACTCGAAGTAGTAGTGGCGCGGCTTGACGGAATCAGGCAGAGGATAGCACATGCAAAGCAGTGGACTTTTTAAACCGCGTCTCATCGATGTGCAGAGTTTGTCGCCGGTACATGCTAGGGTGGTCATGGAGCCGTTTGAACGCGGTTATGGACATACCTTGGGCAATGCCTTGCGTCGGATTCTGCTCTCGTCAATGCCCGGATATGCGCCAACCGAGGTCAGCATCGACGGGGTGCTTCATGAGTATTCGACTATCGACGGTGTGCAGGAGGATGTGGTCGATATTCTGCTTAACCTCAAGGGGGTTGTGTTCAAATTGCACAACCGAGACGAGGTAGTTCTTCATCTTCGCAAGGAAGGTAAGGGCGTCGTAAGGGCGGCGGATATCGAGGTTTCCCACGATGTGGAGATCATTAATCCAGAGCATGTGATTGCGCATTTGTCGGCTGGTGGAAAACTGGCCATGGAGTTGAAGGTCGAGAAATCGCGTGGTTACGTCGCCGGTAATCTGCGGCAGTTAGGCGATAGCGGGAAGAATATTGGAAAATTGATACTTGATGCGTCGTTCAGTCCGGTTAGACGGGTTAGCTACGCGGTAGAGAGTGCTCGTGTCGAGCAGCGGACGGATCTCGATAAATTGATTATGGATATCGAGACCAATGGTGCAATCGAGCCGGAGGAGGCCATCCGCACGGCGGCCCGCATCCTGATGGAGCAACTGGCGGTTTTTGCCGATTTGGCTGGAACGGCGATACCTATCGAGTACCAGAAGACGGTTCAGGTCGATCCCTTGTTATTGCGGCCGGTTGACGATCTCGAATTGACGGTTCGTTCAGCCAATTGTTTGAAGGCCGAGAATATTTATTACATCGGCGATTTGATTCAGCGTACGGAAAACGAGCTGCTCAAGACACCAAATCTGGGTCGTAAATCGCTTAATGAAATTAAGGAAGTGCTGGCCGCGCGCGGCTTGACGCTGGGCATGAAACTCGAGAACTGGCCACCGGCAGGCCTCGAAAAGTGAGCAGCAAGACAAGGACAGGAAGGAATTGATATGCGTCACCGTTTGGGTCTTCGCAAACTGAATCGTACCAGTGCTCATCGGCTGGCGATGTTGCGCAACATTACCGTCTCGTTGCTTCGGGAGGAGTTGATCAAGACGACGCTTCCGAAAGCAAAAGAGCTTCGTCGGGTAGTGGAGCCGATCATTACCCTAGGCAAGAAGCCGAGTTTGGCTAATCGCCGTTTGGCTTTTGATCGGTTACGTGATCGTGACATGGTCGTCAAGGTGTTCGATGAACTTGGCCCGCGTTATGCGACGCGTAATGGCGGCTATCTGCGCATTTTGAAGTGTGGTTTCCGCGATGGAGACAATGCGCCGATGGCATATGTAGAGCTACTTGATCGCCCCGAGGTGGCTGAAGTGGCTCCAGCCACTTAGAAATCTGTTGATTTCCGGAAATAAAAGCCAGGGACTTCCCCCTGGCTTTTTTGTTGTCGGTCTGGTTCTGCGAGGTGGTTAAGCGGGAGTCGTTGGTGGTGGCGTTTCGCTAGCGTCGTTTTCAGTCGTGTCTTCGATTTGTTGGAGCGCCCACATTTGGGCGTATGCGCCGGCGGCTTCCAAGAGCTGTTGATGCGAGCCGCGTTCGACGATTCGGCCGGCATTCATGACCAGGATTTGATCAGCATTGAGAATTGTCGACAGTCGATGTGCGATGACCAATGTTGTCCGACCGCGCGCGGCGTTATCGAGGCTGGCCTGTATTGCTTTTTCAGTTTTTGAGTCCAGTGCTGAAGTCGCCTCGTCGAAAATCAACACAGCCGGCTTTTTGAGCAAGGCGCGTGCGATCGCAACACGTTGTTTTTCTCCGCCGGATAGCTTTAATCCACGTTCGCCGACCATCGTTTGATAGCCGTCGGGAAGAAGCGCGATAAAACCGGAAAGCTGAGCGGCATCGGCGGCGGCCAGAACCTCGTCGTGACTGGCCTCGGGCCGACCGTAATGAATGTTGTAGTAGATGGTGTCGTTGAAGAGCACCGTGTCCTGGGGAACGATGGCAATCGCCGCACGCAGGCTGGCTTGTGTCAGTTGTCGAAGATCATATCCGTTAACCAAGATCCGCCCTTCGCTGACATCGTAAAACCGGTACAGGAGACGCGCCAATGTCGATTTTCCTGAACCGGATTCGCCAACGACGGCGACGGTATGGCCGGCCGGTATGGTGAAAGCTATGCTGTCGAGGATTTGCCGGTTGGTTTCATAACCGAAGTCGACGCTCGCGAAGCGGATTTCAACTGGGCCTGTGGGTAGCGTGATCGCATCGGCCGCGTCGGCGATTTCGCGGTTAATCGCCAGTAGATTGAATAAACGCTCGATGTCGGTCAGCGATTGACGAATTTCCCGATACACCACGCCCAGGAAATTCAACGGCATGTACAACTGGATCAGGAAGGCGTTGACCAGCACCAAATCGCCGATGGTCATCCGGCCATCGACGACACCGTCGGCCGCGTGCCACATCATCGCGGTCACACCCACGGCGATGATCACCTGTTGGCCAAGATTCAACCACGATAACGAGAGTTGACTGCGCGTCGCCGCCTCCTCCCATTGCAGCAGTTGTGCATCGTACCGGCGTGCTTCGTAAGCTTCGTTATTGAAATATTTGACTGTTTCGTAATTGAGCAGCGCATCCACGGCGCGCGTGTTGGCGGCCGAATCGCTCTCGTTCACCAGGCGCCGGATGCCAATCCGCCAATCGCTGACTTTGATCGTGAACACCACGTAAGCGATCAGGGAAGCTAGTGTAATCAAGACGAAAATGCGGTCGTATTTTGCCAGCAGAATCGCGAGCACCAGTCCGATTTCAACCAGGGTTGGCAAGATCGAATACAAGGTAAAGCTGATCAGCGTCGAAATGGAGCGGGTACCGCGCTCGATATCGCGTGATACCCCTCCCGTTTGTCGTTGCAAATGAAAGCGAAGCGACAATTCGTGCAGATGGCGAAATACTTCCAGGGCCAGACGGCGAATGGCTCTTTGCGTGACCCGGGCAAACAGGATTTCGCGGAGTTCGGTGAACAGCGACGCCGAAAAACGCAGGGCGCCATACAACGAGAGCAGCAACAGGGGCAAGACCAGCGCCTGTCCCGCAACGCCGAGAGTGTCAATCATCTCCTTGAAAATCAGCGGTACCGCGACATTGGCGGCTTTGGCGGCGAACAGGCAGGAAAGCGCCAGCAAGACCCGCCATTTGTATTGCCAAAGATAAGGCCCCAGCTTGTTCAAGGTCTTCCAGAGGGGGGCGTCGGATGTGGGACCCAGTCCGGGGGCTCGAGGTGAGCGGGATGTACTGCGCATCGGCGATGATCAATCTAGTTGGTCGAGGCGCGGAGTATGCCTTGTTGAGGCGACAAACGCGCGGTCAAGTATTGAGAGAGGTGAAAAATCGCTTGCATTCAACTGCTCATCGCTCTACTATTTAAACGAACGTTTGAACGATTTGGTGCGCTGTCTGGCAGCGTTCTCGCGGATAACTTTCGGAGCAAGCGACTCGATGAACGAACAAAAAGCAAATCAAGATACCCGCGAGCGCATTCTCGATGTTGCCGAGCGTCTGTTCATGAAACACGGCTATGAAGCGACATCGATGCGTTTGATTACCAGCGCCGCGGAAGTCAATCTGGCGGCGGTCAATTATCACTTCGGTTCAAAGGAGGCCTTGCTGTGCGAGGTTTTCAGGCGACGTTTGTCCTGGCTCAACGCCGAGCGGCTACGGGCGCTTGATCTCCTCGAAGCCGAGGCCGCGGGCGCACCGCTGAAGCCGTCGCTGATTCTCGAAGCGTTCTTCGGGACCTTGTTGCGCATGGGTGAAGACCCGGATCTCGGTGGCATGACTTTCTTGCGGTTGCTTGGACGTACCTTGACCGAACCGGCCGAGTTCATTCGTACCTTTTTTGCCGGTGAATACGCCGAAGTAATCGAACGTTACAAACAGGCGTTGTGCCGCGCCTTGCCGGACGTACCCCGAGCCGAAATCGTGTGGCGCCTGCACTTCATGTTGGGCGCCATGTCGTACGCCATCGCCGGAACCGATGTCATTCAGGTTGTTACCGGTTGTGAAGTCGGCGATTTGGCGGGTGAGGGCGATAGCGCCACGGTTGACGATCGGGTTCTCGCCCGGCGTCTGGCGGAACGTCTGATGCCTTTCCTGCTCGGTGGTCTGCGGGCGCCGTTGCCGCATCTCGGCGAGGTGCCACGGGACTTCGCGGAAAATCCCACAACAGCCCGCAAAGATGAAATGGCTCTGGCGACGTAACACGTAGGATCAATGATAGGAGATCGGTAATGTTCACGATGATCGTCGCCGTCCTGGTCGGGGCGGTGGTAGTGGCTATGGTTGGGCTGTTTGGTATACGCCCTTTACGACGGAGGCTGGTCAGTGCGCCGATTTTTTCAACCTACAAGCGGATTTTGCCGCAGATGTCGGATACCGAGCGCGAGGCGCTGGAGGCCGGCACGGTGTGGTGGGATGGCGAACTGTTCCGCGGGAATCCGGACTGGAATACCTTGTTGTCCTATCCGGTGCCCACTTTAACCGCCGAAGAACAGTCGTTCATGGATAACGAGGTCAATCAGGCGTGCGCTTTGGTCGATGATTGGCAGGTGACCAATGAAACCTACGATCTGTCGCCGGAGGCCTGGCAATACCTCAAGGACAAAGGCTTTCTCGGGATGATCATCCCAAAGAAATACGGTGGTCTACAGTTCTCGGCCTATGCGCATTCGCAGATCGTCACCAAACTGTCGACCCGTAGTTCCGCCTTGTCGGTATCGGTGATGGTGCCGAACTCGCTTGGCCCCGCCGAACTGTTGTTGCACTACGGTACCGAGGCGCAGAAGAATCACTACTTGCCGCGATTGGCCAAAGGCCTGGAAATTCCCGCTTTTGCGCTGACCAGTCCGTGGGCCGGTTCCGATGCCGCATCGATTCCGGATGTCGGTATGGTCTGCAAGGGGCTGTGGCAGGGCAAGGAAGTGCTCGGGATGCGCGTCACCTGGGACAAGCGTTACATCACTCTGGGTCCCGTGTGCACCATCCTGGGGTTGGCTTTTCATCTCTATGACCCGGAAGGGTTGCTGGGGAGCAAAAAACATATCGGTATCACCTGCGCGCTGGTGCCGCGCGACACCCCGGGCGCGGAAATCGGTCGCCGCCATATCCCGTTGAACGCCATGTTCATGAACGGTCCGACGCGCGGCAAGGATGTCTTCATGCCGCTCGACTACGTGATCGGTGGACCGGCAATGGTTGGGCAGGGCTGGCGAATGTTGATGGAGTGTCTGGCGGCCGGCCGTTCGATTTCGCTGCCATCGTCGAACACTGGCATGGCGCAACTGACCGCCCGCGGCGTCGGTGCGTATGCGCGCGTTCGCAGCCAGTTCAAGACCGCCATCGGACGCTTCGAAGGCGTCGAGGAGCCGCTGACGCGGATCGGCGCCTACACTTACATGATGGACGCGGTGCGCAAGATGACCGCCGGCGCCATCGACCTTGGCGAGAAGCCTTCGGTGGTGTCCGCGATCGCCAAATACCACGTGACCGAGCGTGCACGCAAAGTGGTCAATGATGGCATGGACATCGTCGGCGGCAAGGGGATTTGCCTTGGTCCGTCGAATTTCCTGGGACGCGCCTACCAACAATTGCCGATCGGCATTACCGTCGAAGGCGCCAACATTCTGACCCGCAGCATGATCCTCTTCGGTCAGGGCGCCATCCGCTGCCATCCCTACGTGTTGCGGGAGATGAAAGCCGCGTTCAATCCCGATGGCGAGCAAGGTTTGCGCGACTTCGACCAGGCGCTGTTCGGCCACCTCGTATTTACCATCCGGCACGGTCTGGGTGCTTTTCAGAAAGGGGTGACCGGCTCGCATTTTGTATCCGTGCCGACCGCGGTGGCTCCGGAGACACGGCGCTACTATCAGCAGTTGACCCGTTTCTCGACGGCGTTCGCTTTTCTCGCCGATATCTCGATGTTGGTTCTCGGCGGCGAGTTGAAGCGGCGCGAAAAGCTTTCGGCACGGCTGGGCGACATCCTGTCGATGCTCTACCTCTGCTCGGCGACGCTCAAGCGCTATGAATCGGAGGGCCGGCAAGCGGAAGACGCGCCGTTGATGCACTGGGCGGTGTGGGACACCATGTATCAGGCGCAGATGGCTTTCGACGGCGTGATCGCCAATTTCCCGGTGCGCTGGATCGGCCGTTGCCTGTATCGCATCGTTTTTCCACTCGGTCACCCTTACGATGTCCCGTCCGACCGCATCGGCCATCAGGTGGCGAAGTCGCTGATCGAACCGTCGGCAACACGCGATCGTCTGACAGCGGAAACCTATCTGCCGCCGGATGACACGGAAGCGGTGGGCGCGCTCGAACTGGCGCTCGAAGCGACGATTGCCGCCGAACCGCTGGAGGCGCGGATTCGCGCCGCCGAAAAGGGTGGCTTGCTTACCGACAACCCGGATGCCAATGTGCGCGATCTGGCGAACGCCGCCTTCGCCGCCGGCATTCTGACCGCCGCGGAACACGCGGTGCTCAAGCGGCGTAACGAATTGCGCGACATCGTCATTCGGGTCGATGATTTTCCACACGATCTCGGGCGACCCAGGCCGCAGGCCCTGTGGCATAAAGCCGCCGCGTAACGCGTTCGCGGAGTCATACCAAGGAGGCACGGGACGCCAGTTCCGTGCCTTTTCGTTCGCCGAGCGGCGAGAAAATCGAGGAAACGAAATGGCAGTTCAACCGGTATACATCGTCGATGGCGCGAGGACGCCTTTTCTCAAGGGGCGCCAGGGGCCTGGACCGTTTTCCGCCAGCGATCTGGCGGTGCAGGCGGGACGCGCGCTGTTGGTTCGCCAGCCGTTCACGCCGGCCGACCTCGATGAGGTCATTCTCGGTTGCGCCAATCCGTCGCCGGACGAAATCAATATCGGACGCGTCGTGGCCCTGCGGCTTGGCTGCGGGCACCGAGTGCCGGGCTGGACGGTGATGCGCAATTGCGCCAGCGGCATGCAAGCCATCGATTCGGCGATCGTCAATATCCAGAACGGCCGTTCGCGGCTCGTTCTCGCCGGCGGCGCCGACGCTCTTTCGCATGCGCCGCTGCTTTACTCCGAAACGATGGTCCGCTGGTTCGCCCGGCTGATGCAGGCCAAAACGCCCGCCCGGAAAGCCGCGGTCTTCGCCAGTCTGTCGCCCGTGCAACTGCTGTCGCCGGTGATCGGCTTGCTAAAAGGGCTGACCGATCCGGTGATCGGCTTGCTGATGGGGCAAACCGCGGAAAACCTGGCCTGGCGGTTCGATATTTCCCGTCAACAAATGGACGCGTTCAGCGTGCGCAGCCACCAGCGCGCCGTCGCCGCGCGCACCGCCGGGCATTTCGACGAGATCGTGCCGCTGATCGACAACGAGGGGCGGGTGTACGCACACGACGATGGTGTGCGCGAGGAGTCCAGCATGACCGGGCTGGGCAAACTCAAGCCGTTTTTCGATCGCAAATACGGTCGCGTGACACCGGGCAACAGTTCCCAGATTTCGGACGGCGCCGCGTGGTTGCTCCTGGCCTCGTCGGAAGCCGTCGAGCGGTGGAGCTTGCAGCCCATCGGCCGGATCGGCGAGTGCCAATGGGCCGCTCTCGACCCCGCGCAAATGGGGCTGGGGCCGGTGCATGCGGCGACGCCGATTCTCCAGCGTCGAGGCTTGGTGCTTGACGATATCGACCGGTGGGAAATCAACGAGGCTTTCGCCGCGCAAGTGCTGGGCTGTCTTGCCGCCTGGGCGTCGGACGCCTATTGCCGCGAGCACTTCGACTTGCCGGCGGCCCTCGGGCGGATCGCCGATGATCGACTGAACAGCGACGGTGGCGCCATTGCGCTGGGACATCCCGTCGGGGCTTCCGGCGCACGTATCGTCCTGCATCTGGCACGTGCCTTGCGGGCGGCAGGCGCCAGACGCGGGATTGCCGCCATTTGCATCGGTGGTGGTCAAGGCGGCGCCATGCTGGTCGAAAATATTGTCTGACGGCGGCGGGCGTGAAGGAGAAAGACATGGAAAACAATGATCTGATCTACCGGCATTGGCGAATCGACAGCGACGCCGATGGGCTGGCGTGGGCCACTCTCGACAAGGCTGGCGAATCGACCAATTCGTTATCGCGCGCGGTGCTGGAGGAACTGTCGCTGATTCTCGATCGCTTTGAGCGCCTTCCGCCGCGCGGGCTGATCATCCGTTCGGGCAAGGCCGCCGGTTTTATCGCCGGCGCCGACATCGAGGAATTCGCGCAACTGACGACACCGGAAAAAGCGCTCGAACTGGTGGCGCGCGGCTGGCATTTGTTCAATCGTCTGGCCACGGCCGCTTATCCCACCTTGGCCCTGGTGCGCGGTCACTGCCTGGGCGGCGGTCTCGAATTGGCGCTTGCTTGTCGTTATCTACTGGTCGTGGATGAACCGGCGACCCGGCTGGGGTTGCCCGAGGTGATGCTCGGCATCGTTCCCGGCTGGGGCGGGATGTCACGCCTGCCCGAGCGGATCGGCCCGCAAGCGGCGCTCGATACGATGCTGACCGGAAAAAGCATCGATGCCCGGAAAGCGCGCCACCTTGGTCTGGCCGACGACTGCGTCCCGGCGCGGGTGATGGACAGCGCGGCGATCATGCTGCTGCTCTCCGGGTCGCCGCGTCGACGGCCGTCGTTCTTCCAGCGCGTACTCAACGGGCCGCTGAAAAGCGCTGTGGCTGTCGCCGCGCGTCGGCGGGTCGCCAAGCGCGTCCGCCCTGAGCACTACCCGGCGCCTTACGCCATCATCGAGATCTGGCGGCGGCATCGTGGCAACACCCTGAGCGCGCCAATGCTGATCGACGGCATCGTCCGTTCGTCGACCGCGCGTAATTTGGTGCGCGTGTTTTTTCTACAGGAACGTCTGAAAAATTTCGGCAAGGGAGTCGATTTTTCCGCCAAGCACGTGCATGTCGTCGGTGCCGGCGCCATGGGCGGCGATATCGCCGCCTGGTGCGCCTGGCGTGGGTTGACGGTTACCCTGCAAGACCAGGATCTGGCGCGCATCGCTTTGGCCATGCGGCGAGCCTCCGCCGCCTGTGAGCGGCGTTTCAAGGAGGCCCGTGAACGACATCAGGCGATGGATCGGCTGATTCCCGATCCGGAAGGCCATGGCGTTCGAAAAGCCGACGTGGTGATCGAAGCGATTTTCGAGGATCTGACGGCCAAGCGTTCTCTCCTCGCCGAACTGGAAAAAACAATGAAACCGACGGCGGTATTGGCAAGCAATACGTCCAGCCTGCCGTTGGAAGAACTGCGCGGCGCGTTGCTGTGGCCGGAGCGTTTGATCGGTATTCATTTTTTCAACCCGGTGGCGAAAATGCCCTTGGTCGAGGTGGTGGCCGCCGCCGGGGGCGACACCGCGATGTTGCAACGCGGCACGGCTTTTGTCAGGCAGATCGACCGCTTGCCCTTGCCGGTCAACAGCGCGCCCGGATTTCTGGTCAACGCCGTTCTGGCGCCGTATCTGCGGGCCGCGATGCGCGCCGTTGACGACGGTCTGTCGCCGGAAACCGTCGACGAAGCGATGCGGGCTTTCGGCATGCCGATGGGGCCGCTCGAACTTGCCGACATGGTCGGACTCGATGTGGTGATGGCGGCCGGCAAGGGTCTTTGTGGTGGCGACAGCGATTCCCCGGAGTGCCTGTCCAGACTTTTGGATGCCGAAAATCTCGGAAAGAAGAGCGGAAAGGGGTTTTACGCGTATCGTGACGGGCATGTCGTCAAGGGCCGGACCGATGCGGTGCCCGCCGGTCTGGCGGCGCGATTGCTCAAGCCTTTGATTGAACGCACACAGCAACTGGTCGACGACGGCGTGGTCGCCGATGCCGATCTGGCCGACGCCGGCGTGATTTTCGGTACGGGATTCGCGCCCTTCACCGGAGGACCACTGAATTACTCAAGGAGCCAACATGATTGATGCCAAAGCCGAGTTGCCGCCCAAGCCACCCATACTGCGCGTTGTGCCGATGCCGGCCGACGTCAACCCGCAGGGCGATGTCTTCGGTGGCTGGATCATGGCGCAGGTCGACGTCGCCGGCGCGATTCCGGCGATGCGTCGGGCGCGCGGCCGGGTGACCACCGTGGCGGTGAATTCCTTTCTTTTCAGGCAGCCGGTGTCGGTCGGCGACGTCGTCAGTTTTTTCGCCGATGTCGTCGATACCGGACGGACCTCGATCAAGGTCAAGGTCGAGGTCTATGCCGAACGCAACCCGGCGCAGCCGATCACGGTGAAAGTGACCGAGGCGGTATTGACCTATGTTGCGATAAACCAACACGGCGAGAAGCGGACCTTGCCCGAGACTGGATGATTACAGCTTTTTTAAGCGGTGCGCCTTAGGATAAGCGAGCGAGATTTCTGGAATGTGGCACAAGAACCATGTCCAAAAAAAGCGATTCACGGAAGGGGCACCGCGGTGGGGCTGCACAAATTCAAGGAGGAGTCAAAAATGGCACAACGAATTTCAATGAAAGCGATGCCGGCGTTAATCCTGGCGGCATTATCGGGTACGGCGGCGGCATCGGGTTTTCAGTTGATGGAGCAGGGGAGCGGTTTGGGCAACGCCTATGCCGGTTCGGCCGCCAAGGCCAACGACGCGAGCACGATTTTCTGGAACCCCGCCGGAATGACGCAACTTCAGGCCCGCGAGGTGTCCGGTGGTCTGACGGCGGTGGTGACCAGCTTCAAATTCCGCGACAAGGGTTCGAGTGTCGGTGCCTTCGGTGGCACAGGCGACGGGGGCGACGCCGGCGGAACGGGCTGGATTCCGAACGGCTATCTGTCGTGGGCCTTGAGCAAGGATCTGTACGTCGGCCTTGGCGTTGGCGCCCCCTTCGGTTTGGCGACCAAGTACGACAAACCTTGGAAAGGAAGCGCGCAGTCCGACGAATTCGATATCAAGACCATGAATATCAACCCGTCGATCGCCTACCGGGTCAATGATCGGGTGTCGTTGGGTGGGGGGCTGAGCTGGCAGAAAATCGAGGCGGATTACTATCGGCGGGTGGCGATTGGACCGTCGGGGCCGCTGCAACTGCAACGCGTGAACTCACACATCGATGTGAGCGACAGTGCCTGGGGCTGGAACGTGGGGGCCTTGTTCACCCTGTCGCCGTCGACCAAGGTCGGCATGTCCTATCGCTCGGCGATCCAGTATCACACCGATGGGACGCTCAAGCTGAGGAGTGACGGCAGCGCTGCCGGCACCGCCACGACGAACGCGCTGATTCCCTCGAGGCAAAGCGACGTCACGGCGGACATCAAGGTGCCGGATACCTTCGTCCTCAGCGTCGCACAACGCCTGAGCGATCGCTGGGAAATGTTGGGCGATGTCTCGTGGACCGGCTGGAGTTCGATCAAGCAAATCGACATCGTTCGCTCGTCCGGGCCGCTGAATGGCCAGAGCGCGCAGACGCTGGACGCGAAGTTCCAGAACACCTATCGCGTTGCTCTCGGCGCCAATTACGCGCTGACCGACGCCGTCAAACTGCAATTCGGTCTCGCTTACGACCAGTCGCCGGTCAAGAACGCGAGCACGCGCCTGGTGTCGCTGCCGGACAACGATCGCACCTGGTTTACCTTCGGGACGCAATGGAAACCCAGCAAGGGACAAACCCTGGATTTGGGCCTGGCCTATGTGAATCTGCCGAAGACCAAGATCAATCACAACGAGGCGCTTGCCGGCCGTGGCACGATGGTCGGCGATTACGATCCGAGCATCTGGATTTTCAACGCCCAATATTCGATGGCTTTCTGATCGTCGGCAACACCCGTTTCCGAAAAGCCCCGCGTGCGGGGCTTTTTTTGTCTTCCTTTCGCGTGCCGGGAACCGAAGGCACGGAGCGGGGGTTGAAATTTCCTCCGGATCGCTTGACGGCGCAATCGGCTGGCGTACAATTCAAACGTTCGTTTAAGCGGTTTGTGCAGAGCCGCTGCGGGGTGTTCCCGGCGAGCGTTGACGACCCTGACAAGGAGAACAGCTTGAGCAACTTCATCGTACGCAAGGCCGCCGTACTCGGAGCGGGCGTGATGGGCGCGCAGATCGCCGCGCACCTCGCGAATGCCGAGGTGCCGGTGGTGCTTTTCGATTTGCCGGCGAAAGACGGCGATCCGAACGGGATCGTCAACAAGGCCATCGACGGACTCAAGAAGCTGGAGCCGTCGCCATTGGCCAGCAAGGATCGCGTTGCCTACATCGATGCGGCCAATTATTCACAGCATCTGGCAGAACTCGCCGACTGCGATCTGATCATTGAAGCGATCGCCGAAAAAATGGCGTGGAAAGACGATTTGTATCGCCAGATCGCGCCCTTCATTTCCTCGAGAGCGATCATTGCGTCCAATACCTCCGGCCTGTCGATCAATCGCTTGGCCGAGGCGCTGCCTGAAAATCTGCGCTCGAACTTTTGCGGTATCCACTTTTTCAATCCGCCGCGCTACATGCCGCTGGTCGAGCTGATCGCGACCCGCGAGACCGCGCCAGAGTTGCTTGACCATCTCGAATCGTGGCTGGTTTCGCGTTTGGGCAAAGGCATCGTCCGTGCCCTCGACACCCCCAACTTCGTCGCCAACCGTGTCGGCGTGTTCTCCATGCTCGCGGTGATGCATCACACCGAACGTTTGGGGCTGGGTTTCGACATTGTCGACGCGTTGACCGGTCCGCTCATCGGGCGTCCGAAAAGCGCTACGTATCGCACCGCCGACGTGGTCGGGCTCGATACCCTGGCACACGTCGTCGATACGATGCAGGCGACCTTGGCCGACGATCCCTGGCATCGCCATTACGCCGTGCCGGAGTGGTTGAAGAGTTTGATTGCCCAGGGCGCGTTGGGGCAAAAGACGCGCTGCGGCATCTTCCGCAAGGACGGTCGAGCCATCAAGGTGCTGGATCTTGCGGCGCGCGACTACCGCGACGCCGTCACCGATGTCGATCCGGCCGTTCTGGCGATTCTCAGGAATCGCAACCCGGCGGAGAAATTCGCGCAACTGCGGGCCAGCACACACCCGCAGGCACGGTTTCTGTGGGCCATTTTCCGCGACATCTTCCACTACGCCGCTTACCACCTCGCTGGCATCGCCACCAACGCTCGCGATATCGATTTCGCGATGCGGTGGGGTTTCGGCTGGGCGCAGGGGCCGTTCGAAAGCTGGCAGGCCGCTGGCTGGCAAGCGATTGCCACCGCCATCAAGGCCGATATCGACGCCGGGTTGGCGATGAGCGCCGCCGCGCTGCCGGCGTGGGTTTTTGGCCGGGTTGGCGAGCAGGGCGTGCATGGCGCGCAGGGTTCCTACTCTGCGAGCGCGGATGCCTATCAGCCGCGGTCCACCTTGCCGGTTTATCGGCGGCAGATTTTTCCCGAGCGCTTGCTGGGCGAAAAAGCGATCGATGGCATCACGGTTTGGGAAAACGACGGCGTGCGACTGTGGACGCTGCCGCGAATCGACGATCGCGTGGCCATCGTCAGCGTCAAGTCGCGCAATCACACGCTGGGTCGTGACGTGATCGTTGGCATGCAGGAGGCTGTCGCCCGTGCCGAAGCCGATTTCAGCGCGCTGGTGCTATGGCACGAGGCGCCGTTTGCCTTCGGCGCCAATCTCAAGGAAGTGGCCGAGGCGATTGCCGCCGGCGCTTTCGATTTGCTCGATACCTATGTCGGCGAGTTCCAGAACACGTCGATGGCCTTGAAGTACGCGAAAGTGCCGGTGGTGGCCGCGGTGCAGGGCATGGCGCTCGGTGGCGGTTGCGAGTTTCTGATGCACGCCGCCAAGCGGGTGATCGCCCTGGAAAGTTATATCGGTCTGGTCGAGGCCGGTGTCGGCCTGATTCCGGCGGGCGGCGGCTGCAAGGAGTTCGCCATTCGCGCCGCGCGGCATGCCGCGAAAACGGGTGGCAACGATCCCTTCGAGTTCTTGCAGCCGGTGTTCATGACCATCGCCATGGCCACCGTCTCGAAAAGCGGCGTGCAAGCCAGGGAACTCGGCTTCGCCGCCGAGACCGACAAAATTGTCTTCAACGCCAACGAGTTGCTTTACGTCGCGCTGCGCGAGGCGCGGGCCTTGGCCGAAGCGGGCTACTACCCGCGCTTGTCCCCGCGCGGCATCAAGGTTGCTGGACGCACCGGCATCGCCAACTGCGAGATGATGCTGGCCAACATGCGGGAAGGCGGCATGATCTCCAGTCATGACTATATGGTCGCCAAGGCGGCGGCAACGGCCTTGTGCGGCGGGGATATCGAAACCGGTTCGCTGGTCGATGAGCAATGGTTGCTGGGTGTCGAACGCAAGCTGTTCGTCGAACTGTTGAAGAACCCGAAAACCCAGCAGCGTATCCAGCACATGCTCGATACCGGCAAGCCCTTGCGCAACTGAGTCAGGAGAAAGAGATCATGAGCAAACAAATTCAGGAGGCGTACATCGTTGCCGCCACGCGCTTGCCGGTCGGACGGCGCAAGGGCATGTTGGGACACGTGCGCCCGGACGACATGTTGGCGCACGCGATCCGCGCGGTGATGGCACGGGCGCCTTCCATCGACCCGGCGCTGGTCGGGGATGTCATCGTCGGTTGCGCGATGCCGGAAGCGGAACAGGGAATGAACGTCGCGCGTGTCGGTCTGCTACTGGCCGGCTTGCCGAACAGCGTGCCCGGGGTCACGATCAACCGTTTCTGCGCCTCCGGTCTGCAAGCCGTGGCCATGGCCGCCGATCGCATCCGTCTTGGCGAGGCCGACGCGATGATCGCCGCCGGTACCGAAACCATGTCGCTGATGAACCAGATCATGGGCAACAAGGTCGCTCTTAATCCAGCGATCTTCGAGAAAGAAGAAAACTACGCCATTGGTTTCGGCATGGGGATCACCGCCGAGAAGGTGGCCGCGCAGTGGCGAATCTCGCGCGACGATCAGGATGCGTTCGCCGTCGCCTCGCACCAGAAGGCCTGCGCGGCGATTGCCGCCGGCCATTTCAAGGCCGAAATTTCGCCTTACGCGGTTCAGACACGACACCCCGATCTGCGTAGCGGCGAGGTGGTGGTCAACCGCTTTCTGGCGGAGAACGACGAAGGGCCGCGTCCCGACAGCCGCATCGAGGGTCTGGCGAGGTTGCGACCGGTGTTCGCCGCGCGTGGAACGGTGACCGCTGGCAACAGTTCGCAGATGTCGGATGGCGCGGCAGCGGTGCTGTTGGTTTCGGAGGCCTTCCTCAAACGGTTCAATCTGGCCCCGTTGGCGCGCTTCGCCGGTTTTTCGGTCGCCGGCGTGGCCCCGGAAATCATGGGCATCGGGCCGCTCGAAGCGATTCCGCGCGCGTTGAAGCAGGCCGGCATCCGGCAGGACGCGCTTGGCTGGATCGAACTCAACGAGGCTTTCGCCGCGCAGGCGCTGGCGGTGATCCGCACGCTGGATCTCGATCCCGCGAAGGTCAATCCATTGGGCGGCGCCATCGCCCTGGGCCACCCGCTCGGCGCCACCGGCACGATACGCACCGCCACGTTGGTACATGGCCTGCGGCGCACCGGACAACGCTACGGCATGGTGAGCATGTGCATTGGTACCGGCATGGGCGCCGCGGGCGTGTTCGAAGCGCTGTAGCCGATTCGCCGTCGCGATGCCGCCCCGCCCAGCTTGCCCCGGACGGGGCGTTTTCACGTGGGTGAATAGCTTTGCAAGATCGGTCTCGAGGCGGGCAAGTGTCTGGCATAATGGCCATCGGACACCGTCGTCACGAAAGCGGGCAATGGATTTCGAGCTATTGGGCAGTCTAGGCTGGCGCGAGGGGCTGATCGCGATCATCGCGTTACTGGTGGGTTATGTCGTGTTGCTGTTTCTGCGCTTGCGGCGCCTGCAACGCGAGCGCAGCGCCGCGGCAACGGTGGTCGCCCAGTCGGCCATCGCTTCATACGCCGCGATTCAGGAACCGCCACCGGCGGTGCCGGATGCCGTGCCGGAAACTGCCGCGCCGGAGTCGGTTCCCGAGCCTGTCGCACCAGTCGATGAGGAGCTCGCCTGGTCCGGGACGCCGCCTGAAAATCCCGGGCAAGCGTTGCTGGACTCCCTGCAACAAGAGGTTTATCAATTGCGTTGCGAGGTCGATGAATTGCGTGCCGAGGTACTGGCCGCCCGAGAGGATATTCGCCATCAGCTTGTCCAGTCGGCGGATGCCGCGCCCGCGCCCACGCCGCAGTACGCCGACGCCATGCAGATGGCCGGGCAGGGTCACGACGCGACGGCCATTGCACATCATTGCCGCATCTCGCGCGCCGAGGCCGATCTGGTGGTCGCTCTGGCGCGCAATCGCAAGGACGGCCGCCCGGAAGGCGGCCGCGGTTGAACGTTTCGTTTTCTCGCTCAGGGTGACCGATGGTGGCTCGACAAAGTGATCGCTCGCAGGAGAAAGCGCCGGCCGGGTCGATGCCAATGGTGGTTGGGCATCCGGCGGCCGGCGACTGGCACGTCGACGTCAAGCGCCAATTGCTGCGTCGGATCGGTGTCGCCGCCGCGCTGATCGTCACGCTGTTGGCCGGGCTGGCGTTGTTCGACTACATCAACTCGCCGGGCGAATTCGACGATGCCGATGAGGAGTACGGCGAGCCGACGACGACGCGGAACAGCACGCCGGTAATGCCGGTTAAACCGTTGCCGACGGAGGCGTCGTCCACCGCGAGCGCACCGCCCTCGGTGCCCGCCGCCGATAGTCCCTCGGCCGGTGCCACCGGCAAGGGGGCGGAAGCGCCCGCCCGTGCACTGACGGAACCGCCGTCGGGCCGGAAAGCCGGTGGCGAAAACAGCGCCGACAAAAGCACGGAAAAAGTCGCTGAAAAAGGCGCCGAACCGTTAGTCGGCGCGGGAGCGGCCGCGAAGGCGCCGCCTCTGGTGTCCTTGCCGCCGCCGCCCGAGGTCGCCGCCCGTCCGGTTCTGCCGCCCGTTGCCGGTACCGGTCCAGCGGCACGAGACAAAATGGCCGTCGAAACGCCAGCGCCGCCGCCGCGTTTCCAGGCGGGTTTCGCCGTCGAGACGGTCGCCTTGCCCGACGTGGCACGTGCCGAGGAATGGCAGGTGCGTCTGGCGCGCGAGGGCATTCCGGCGACAGTGGAAACGCGTTTGCGGATTGGCCCATTTCGTACCCGGGCCGAGGCGGAAAACGCCCGTCGCAAGATAAAAGCTCTCGGAATAGAAACCGCCGCCACGCTGTCGATCAAGGGCGGGCGGCCGTGAAAGGCGTGGCGCGTTCACCGTTCACGGCGCGCCATCGTCGATTTTCCGGCGCAGGCGACGGGCGAAGACCGCCATTTCCTTGGCGGCTTGCCGATCGCCCTTGCTTTCGGCGACGGCGATGCCTTGCGAGTACGCCGTCAGTGCGTCGGCGAGTTGTCCGTTTTCACTCAGAGCCTTGCCGAGCAGTTTCCAGGCCACCGAATACGCGGCGTCGCGAGCCAGCGCCTCGCGCAGATGCCGGATGGCTTGTTCGGTATCGCCGGCCTTGAGGTGTTCGTTACCGAGCGAGTAGCGTAGCAACGCGCCGTCGCGCGGTCCGCCGAGCAGTTTTTCGAGATTGGCGATGATCGCGACGCTCATTTAATATCTCCGTTTTTGCAATCGACGCATTTTAGAGGACAGCAAAATGACGAAAACGATCATTTCGACGCCACACGCGCCGGCCGCCATCGGCACCTACTCACAAGCGGTCGCTGTGAACGGAACGGTTTATCTCTCCGGGCAGATTGGCCTCGATCCGGTGAGCATGCAATTGGTGGACGGGATCGACGCCCAGATCGTCCGCGTTTTCGATAATCTTCAGGCGGTCGCCGAAGCCGCCGGCGGTTCGTTGGCCGATGTGGTCAAACTCACCGTTTTTCTGACCGATCTGGGCAATTTTGCCAAGGTGAACGAAGTCATGGGCCGTTATTTCGCCGAGCCTTATCCCGCGCGGGCGGCCGTCGGTGTCGCGTCCCTGCCGCGCGGGGCGCTGGTCGAGGCCGACGCGGTGCTGGTGCTCGGCGGCTGATGCCGCTTGCCGACGCGATCGACGCGCCGCCATTCGTCAAGGCCAGTCTGCGAAAACTCGGCCTGGAGCGGCGCGACGACCTTGTCTTCCACCTGCCGTTACGCTACGACGACGAGACGCGGATCTCCAGCATCGCCGACGCGCCGCTCGGCGAGCCGGTGCAGATCGAGGCGACGATCGTCGAGGTGTCGGTGGCGCCGGGGCCGCGCCGTCAATTGCTGGTGACCCTCCGCGAGGCGGACGGTGACGGAAGCAATGCGGAAAACGAGGACCCGGCCGGCCAGCCGACGCTGGTCCTGCGTTTCCTGACCTTTTACGGCAGCCAGCAGCGCGCGCTGGAAACGGCCCGCGCCTCGGGCCGTCGGCTGCGCGTTTTCGGTGAAATCCGGGACGGCTTTTTCGGGCGGGAAATGGTCCATCCCCGCTTTCGCGTCGTCGCCGTCGGCGAGGCGCTGCCGCCGTCGCTGACACCGGTTTATCCGACCACCGCCGGGCTGTCGCAACTCGCCCTGCGCCGCCTGATCGCCCGCGCGCGGCGCGACACCGATCTCGGCGAGGTGCTGGACCCGCAATGGTGCGCCAGTCACGCCTTGCCGCCGTTGGCCAGCGCCCTTGCCTTGCTGCACGCGCCGCCGGCGGACGTCGACGCGGCGGCGCTGCAAGCTCGCCGTCACCCGGCCTGGCGGCGCATCAAATTCGAAGAGCTTCTGGCGCAGCAACTGTCGCTGCGGCGCGCCTATCTGGCGCGGCGGCGCCAGGGCGCGCCGGTACTGGCCGGCACCGGCGAACTCGCCGCCCGTGTGCGGGCCTCGCTGCCGTTCGCCTTGACCGCCGCGCAAGAGCGGGTTATCGCTGAAATCGCCGGCGATCTCGCGCAGCCCTACCCGATGCAACGTTTGCTCCAGGGCGATGTCGGTTGCGGCAAGACGATCGTCGCCGCGCTCGCCGCCTGTCAATGCATCGAGGCCGGCTACCAGACCGCGTTCATGGCGCCGACGGAAATCCTCGCCGAACAGCATTATCTGAAGCTGCGCGCCTGGCTGGAACCGCTGGGCGTCGAAGTCGTCCGGCTCAGCGGCCGCTTGCGCAAGAGTGCCAGGCTGGCGACCCAGGCGCGGGCGGCGACCGGAGCGCCGTTGATCGTCGGCACGCACGCCCTGATTCAGGACAGCCTCGATTTCGCCCGCCTCGGTTTGGCGATCGTGGACGAGCAGCATCGTTTCGGCGTCGTGCAGCGGCTCGCGCTGCGGCGCAAGGGCGTCAACCCGCATCAGTTGATGATGTCGGCGACGCCGATTCCGCGCACGCTGGCGATGAGCTACCACGCCGATCTCGATGTCTCGGTGATCGATGACATGCCGCCGGGACGCACGCCAGTACGCACGCGCCTGTTCGCCGATGCGCGGCGTGCCGAGGTGGTCGCCGCCGTGCGCGACGTGGTCGCGCAAGGCCGTCAAGTCTATTGGGTGTGTCCGCTGATCGAAGAATCGGCCGCGCTCGAACTACAGGCGGCGCTCGACACTTACGCCGCGCTTGGCGCCGAACTGCCGGAGTTGCGTGTCGGTCTGGTGCATGGCCGGCTGAAAATCGATGAAAAAGCGGCGACGATGGCTGCCTTCGTCGCCGGCGAAATCGACCTTCTGGTCGCGACGACGGTAATCGAGGTCGGTGTGGATGTCGCCAATGCCAGCCTGATGGTCATTGAACACGCCGAGCGTTTCGGCCTGGCGCAACTGCACCAGTTGCGCGGCCGCGTCGGTCGCGGCGCCGAGGCGGCGGTCTGCGTGCTGCTTTACCAGCCACCGCTATCGCAAACGGCACGGGCGCGGTTGAAAATCATTTACGAGCACACCGACGGTTTCGAAATCGCCCGCCAGGATCTCCACTTGCGTGGCCCCGGCGAATTCGTCGGTAGCCGGCAGTCCGGCGTGCCGCTGCTGCGCTACGCCGATCTTGAGACCGACACCGACCTCGTCGAACTGGCGCGGACCTTGGCCGCGGAGTTGCTGCGCGACGATCCGCCGCGCGCGGAACGTCATTTGCGACGCTGGCTGGGACATCGCGACGAATTGTTGAAAGCCTGAGACGGCTCGCGGTGTCGCCAGCGGTCGGCGCCGATACGCTCTTCGGCCGGCTTCGGGCGGCTGCGGTAAAATCCCTCGCATGAGCCTGCCGCCAATTCCTGCCCTTTTCCGCCGTTCGAAGGCGCTATCCGGCGGGTGGTTCACGCTTTCGGCGACGGTTGAACAATTGCTCCTGGCGACGAGCGTGTTCTGGATGCTGACGGCCAACGTCCCGTTTTTCAGCGCGGCGTTGCAGGGGCGCGCGCCGGGCGAGCCCCAGACTTGGAGTTTCCTTTTCGCGCTGGGCGTGCTGCTGGTCGCCGCGCATTTTCTGCTTCTGGCGCTACTGTGCAATCGCTGGACGGTCAAGCCGCTACTGGCGCTGCTGCTGCTGGCGACGGCGATGGCGGTGCATTTCATGCGCGCCTATGGCGTCTATCTCGACCCTTCGATGCTGCGCAATGCGCTACGCACGGACGTGGCCGAAGCCGGCGAATTGCTGTCCTGGACGCTGTTGCCGCAATTGACGATCCTCGTCGGCTTGCCGTGGCTGCTGCTGTGGCGGGTCCGGCTGGTCCAGCGGCCGTGGCCGACGGCTCTCGGTCGGCGATTCGGCGCCTTGTTGCTCGCCGCCGTGGCGGCCGGCGGGGCGCTGCTGGCGATTTTTCAGCCGTTTTCATCGCTGATGCGCAACCATAAGGAGTTGCGTTATCTGATCACGCCGGCCAACTATCTGTGGTCGTTGGCCAGTGTTATCGCCGCCGACGCGCGCGGCGCCGCGCGACCGCGTCAGGCGATCGGACTGGATGCGACACCCGGCCCGTCCTGGGCCACGCGCGACAAGCCCTTGCTGGTGGTGTTGGTCGTTGGCGAAACGGCGCGTGCCGCCAACTGGGGCTTGAATGGCTATGCACGGCAGACCACGCCTGAACTGGCCAAACTGCCGGTGATCAACTTTCCCGAGGTCAGCAGTTGCGGTACCAACACCGAGGTCTCGGTGCCATGTCTGTTCGCCCCGGTCGGCCGGCGCAATTACGACAGCGCGCGCATCGACGGCAGCGAATCCTTGCTGCATGTCCTGGCGCGCGCCGGGGTGACGGTGCATTGGCGCGACAACCAGTCCGGTTGCAAGGGGGTTTGCGACGGCTTGTCGAACGATTCGGTGATCAGCCTGAATCCGCCGGGGTCATGCGCCGGTGGCCGTTGCCTGGACAGCGGCTTGCTGTATGGGCTGGACGAGCGTCTGGCGGCGGCGAGAGGTACCCAATTGCTGGTGCTGCATCAATTGGGCAACCACGGTCCGTCGTACTTTCGGCGCTATCCGCCGGCCTTTGCCCGTTTCGCTCCGGCATGTGGCAGCGACGATCTGCAACGCTGTCGTCGCGAAGAGATCGTCAATGCCTACGATAATGCCTTGCTCTACACCGATCATGTGCTGGCGAGCCTGATCGCCAGCTTGCAGGCACGGGCCGACAAGGTGGACTCGGCGGTGATTTATGTTTCCGATCACGGCGAATCGCTCGGCGAGAACAATCTTTTCCTGCATGGACTGCCTTACGCCATCGCCCCGAAAGAGCAGACCCGGGTGCCGATGTTCATGTGGTTGTCGGCGGATCTGCCGCGGCATGCCGGCATCGATCGTCAATGCCTGGAACAACGGGCGACCAAACCGGTCAGTCATGATCACCTCTTCCATACCGTGCTCGGTTTGCTCGATGTGCGCACCGGTTTGTACGAAGGGGAGTGGGATCTTTTGCGCGCGTGTCGGAGTGTTCCAGGGACCCCGCCCTGACTGTTTTCCTTTGCGAGCCGGATGGCGTCACGACGAGGATTTGCCAGCGTGGGTGCAGTTGGCTCATGATGTGTCCTGCCAAGGCGTTGGCGACGGGGTTCGACGACTATTTTCATAACAGATCGATGGGAGGGCCGAGATTGGCCGAGAACACTGCGTTGACGGAGTTTCGCGAAAAATTCCGGGTTGAGGACTTGTTGATCATTAAAACAGAGGCGTGGTCCTGGTCGGTCAGGCCGTTACAGCCGACCCTGGGGGCCGGGGTGTTGTCGCTGAACCGGGAGGCCGCCAGTTTTTCGGAGGTCACCCCGGCGGAAATGGCGGAAATGGCGACGCTGATCGCCACGCTCGAAAAAACCCTGAAAACCGCTTTTGCGTACGACCGGATCAACTATCTGATGCTGATGATGGTTGATCACCAGGTCCACTTTCACGTCATTCCGCGCTATGAAAGCGGTCGGCAGTTTGCCGGTCTGGAGTGGGTCGATGCGGGGTGGCCGGCCTTGCCGGTGCTGGCCGATTGCCAGCACCGGGATGCCGCATTGATGCTGATCCGCGACTCGTTGCGGGCGGCCAGCACGAGTTGACACGGTGTTTTTCCGGCCCGCCGGTTCGCTGATGTCCTCGCGTCGGCGACTTTTCTACTTTTGGTTTCGCCAGTCGCGCAGAGTCTCGCGGCGCGGCGGGCGGGCCGTTTGGTCGCGGCCGAGATCCTTGAGCAGTGGAATCGCCGCGCCAATGACGAACACGACGCAGATGCCAAAAACGATCCAACCGGCGTTCATCGTGTGCTCCGTGCATGAGAGTGGCTGGTGACCCGCGTCGCCGAGCGGGCCGGTCTGTCGCCAAGGAGCCGACGACGGTCGGTTTTCCCGCTGGCGTAAGGCTGTCTTATACACGAATCGTGCCGCGCCTGGCGCTTCGATGTTTTTCGTTCGTTTTGCGGTGGTGAAGCACATGAAGGCGCCGATGGCGCGTCGATGATCCGCTCGTCACGCGTTCACTACCCGCCTGTCGCTGCCGACGAACTCGTCGTTGGCCGGCGATCGACCGATGGTGAGAACCTCGTCGACATGCAGCGCGGGTGGAATTTGATGCGCGAGATAGATGACGGTCATCTTGCCCCTGAGCCTGTTGATACCGCGGGCCAGCCTTTCGGCGGACGCGTTGTCCAGGTTCGACAGGGTCTGGTCGAGAATCAATACACTGGGACGTCTGAGCAGGGCGCGTGCCAGTCCAAGTCCCCGCCGCTGGGCACAGCTCAGGTTGGCGCCGCGTTCACTGATTTCGGTTCGATAGCCGTCCGGCAGTTTGTCGATTGTGTCGTGAATGTCGGCGGCTTTGCAGGCGCGAAGGACTTCCTCGAAGCTGGCGTGCGGCTGCGCCATGATCAGATTGTCGTAAAGCGTGCCGGAAAATAGCGTTATTTCCTGCGGCACCACGCCGAATGCGGCGCGTAGCTCGTTGGTGGCCATTTGCCGGGTATCGCAACCGTCGAGATAGATTCGGCCGTGCAGAGGCTGATAAAAACCTTGCAACAGGTCGGCCAGTGTGCTCTTGCCGCAGCCGGAAGGGCCTCTGAGCACGGTGAGGTGGCCAGCCTGGAAGCTCAGGTCGAGGTGACGGTAAAGCCACGGTTGGTCTTCGGCGTGACGGAACGCGACGCCGACCAGTTCGACACGGCTGGCGTTCGCTCGCTCGGCGGTTGACGAGGCCTTCTGTGTTTCGGTCTCTTGGTCGAGGATTTCGCCAAGGCGCTCGACGGCGAGGACCGCTTTCTGGAACTCCTGCCAAAGAGTCACCAGGCGAAGCATCGGCTGACCGATACGGTAGGCGAACAGTTGGAAAGCGACGAGCATGCCGATGGTGAAGCCGTCGTTGCGCATCACCATCGCCGCGCCAGCGACAAAGGTGGCGAGCATCATTGTCTGTTCCAGGGCATTGGCGACGATGGTGTAGCTGTTGACGGCCTGACGACTGCCGAAGCCGGCGGTAAGGTAGCTGGTGAGGTAGTCGCTATAGCGTTTTTCGACGTAGGCCTCCATTTGCAGCGTTTTCAGCGTTGCCATGCCGGCCATTTGTTCGGCGAGAAAGCTCTGGTTGCGCGCGCCAAGCAGAAGCTGTCTTTTGAGATGATCCCGGAGCAGCGGCGTCGCCAGTATCGAGACGACGACCACCGCACCGATCAGCACCAGCGAGACCAGCGTCAGTTGCCACGAGAGCCAGAACATGGCGACCAGGAAAATCGGCAGGAAGGGCAGGTCGAACATCAAGGTCAAGGCGCCGCCGGCGAAAAACTCGCGGACCGTTTCGATGCCTTGCAGGCGCGATAGCACGTTGCCGCTGGAGCGGGTGTCGAAAAAGGACAAAGGCAGACGCAGCAGGTGGCGGAGTACCTGATTGCCCAACACCGCGTCGATGCGGTTGCCGGTATGCAATACCAGATATTGCCGCAGCCAGCTCACGACCGCGGTGAAGACGATGACGAAAGCGAGGGAGCAAGCCAGGACAACGAGCGAGCCGCGTGTCTGGTGCGGCAGCACGTTGTCGATTATTTCTAGAGAAACCAGCGGCGCGGCCAGAGCGACGAGATGGATCACCAGCGATGCCAGTAGTACCGTTCGCCAGACGGCTTGGTGTTTGAGTAGTTCCGACGCGAACCAGTGCAAACCGAAACGTGTCTTGACGGCATCCTTCGCCTCCTCCGCGGGCATTTTTTCGGCGCGCCCGAATTGCAGTACGACACCGAGGCAACCGGCCAGAAAGTGGGTGGCGGATTCTTCGCGCGGCTGGCTGTCGTCCGGAGCGAGATAAACCACTCGGTCGCCATCGGCCTTGAGCAGCAAAACGAAATCGGCGGGATCGGATTCCGCGCCGGACGAGTCGTGGTGTGGCGCGGGAACCAGCGCAAAACAAGGGAAGGTCAAATGTGGCAGCACCGTGGCGTCGACCGCGGCTATCGCCGATCGAAAGCCGAATTTTCCAAGCGCCGTGTGCAGTACGTCGGTGGTGTGCGGAAGGGGGAACTGTTTCAGCAAAGAGGCGGGATCAAAGGGTAGGCGGTGCAACTGGCAGGCGGCACCGAGCAGCCACACGAACCCTTCGGGCGTGACGCGGTAGCGATCGAGCACAACGTTCTCCTAATGCCCCGACGGGGGCGGTCATTATTTGGTGGCTCCCGGGCGCCGATCCGGATCGTTCGGATCGTTCGGCCAATGCGACGGAATACGCCGCCGCCCGAAGATCTGCTGTTCGCATGCGAGCCATTCGCTGGCCATCGCACCGCTCGGGCCAGGGGGGCGCGCCGCCGGCTGCGGGCCGTGTCGGCACGTTGTGATAAGGGCGCGTGCCGGTTGTTCCGCGGCGGGGCCGTCGGTCAGGGGATTTCGCGCCTTGCTATCCGGCGGCGCGTGGCAAGCGGCTGTTGTCGGTCGCGGCGGTTTTTTTTGTTCTCGGCGGTTGCGGGAAGCCATTGGGCAATGAAATGACTAATTTGTCCCAACCCGAGCCGTCGTTTTTGATGCGCCATTCATTCTGGCGGATGGCGGCGGCCACTTTGATTTCCAGGGCAGCCAGCAGCGCTTCTATTTCTTCGTTTCGCATGCCGGTGCCATTTTCCGGGTGTGTGTCTCGCCGCCGGTCGTCCGTGCGGCGTCGGTCGCATGGCGAGCGTCGATTGTCTGTCGCCTGCAGGGGGTTCATGACATGGGAAATGCTAGTCGCTGTTCTTTGTTCAAGCATTGCGTGGGTCTCCAGAGGTGCGGCACGGTTCAATAACTTCGGCTGCTGTCGCCGGCCATGGGTGGCGCGGTGTTTCGATGGCGATTTTCAGCAGTTTTTGGACAGGAATGGTGAGCGCGTTGATGCGAGACGCGGCGCCGATCTTCCGTTTTTTGCCACGCCAGCGGCGGGACACCTGACTGGAGCGGGACCCGACGACGGCCTTGCGGCAGGGTTTACGGCGCCGGGAAAAGCGAGGCCGCACCGGCAGGCGCGCGGTAAAAAAATCGCGCAGGCCATCCAGTCGTTGCCGCAGGCGACGCCGCATGGTCGACAAGCGCGCTTTCAATTGCCAGAACAGGCGTGTGAATTGAAAATGAGCGATGAGACGGGCGGTTCGCAACGAGCAAAGGGTGTAGAAAATTGCCAGTGATCGCCGGGAGTCGGAATGGCTCAGACGCAACAGGGTTTGCGAGGCCAGTCGCTTGGCAAGATACAGTAAGCAAGAAGTCATCATGCTCAGGACCGTCCGTCAGAGGGGTCGGTAAGGGCAATCGTTTGCTGCCTGTGGCCGATGCGTGCTTTCCAATTGGAGCCGTGTCGCGGTCAGCCATGGACCCGGTTTCCCAATAATGCGCCACGGGCTTGTTTCGCGATGCGCGCGCGTCTTTTTTTTGGCGGATTTCAGATGCCGATAGCAATAATTTGTGTGGTGCGTGATCATGGCCGGTCGTCAAGAAGATGCGGGAACGGGAAAAGTTCGGGCGTAGCGATGAGGGTGGATCATAGGGAAGCGGGTCGATTCCAGCCAAGAACCGTGAATTGGTTTTTACAATTGTTTTAGCGGTTTTCGTTCCGCCACTACGCGCGGGTTCGGAGAAGCGATTTGCTCGCTGGCGTTCGGGCGGCTTGTCAAAAACGGGTCGCTGCATGTCGGCGCGTGCCACCGCGGAAGGTGACGGCCGTGGTCGGCCGGTGCGACCGTTCCGGCATTCAGAATGCCGCGATACCGGTTTGCGCGCGGCCCAGGATCAGCGCGTGCACGTCGTGCGTGCCTTCGTAGGTGTTTACGACTTCCAGGTTGACCAGGTGCCGGATGACCCCGAAGGCGTCGGAGATGCCGTTGCCGCCGAGCATGTCGCGCGCCATGCGGGCGATGTCCAGCGCCTTGCCGCAGGAATTGCGTTTCATGAGCGATGTGATTTCGACGCTGGCGGTGCCGTCGTCTTTCATGCGGCCCAGGCGCAGGCAGCCTTGCAGACCGAGGGCGATTTCGGTCTGCATGTCGGCCAGTTTTTTCTGGATCAGTTGATTGGCCGCCAACGGCCGGCCGAATTGTTCGCGTTCCAGGGTGTATTGACGTGCCGTGTGCCAACAGAATTCCGCGGCGCCGAGCGCGCCCCAGGCGATGCCGTGGCGCGCCGCGTCAAGACAGGCGAAAGGGCCTTTCAAGCCCCGCACGGTCGGGAAGACGTTTTCTTCCGGCACGAAGATGTCGTCCATGACGATTTCGCCGGTGATCGAGGTGCGTAGCCCGACCTTGCCGTGGATGGCTGGCGACGACAGCCCCGGCATGCCCTTGTCGAGGACGAAACCGCGAATCGAGCCGTCGTCGTCCTTGGCCCAGATCACGAAAACGTCGGCGATCGGCGCGTTGGTGATCCACGTTTTGCGGCCGGACAGCAGGTAACCGCCGTCGACGGCGCGCGCGCGGCTTTTCATGCCGCCGGGGTCGGAGCCGTGGTCGGGTTCGGTCAGACCGAAGCAGCCAATCCATTGACCGCTCGCCAGTCGCGGCAAGTAGCGTTGCCGCATGGCCTCGTGACCGAATCGCCAGATCGGCAGCATGACCAGCGATGATTGCACGCTCATCATCGAGCGATAACCGGAATCAACGCGCTCGATCTCGCGTGCGATCAGGCCGTGGCTCACGTGGTTCACCCCCGCGCCACCGTACGCGGCCGGGATTGTCGGCCCCAGCAAGCCCAGTGCGCCCATCTCCAGGAAAATGGTCGGGTCGGTGCGTTCATGGCGGAAGGATTCGAGCACGCGCGGCAGGAGCTTGTCCTGGCAGTATGCGCGCGCCGCGTCGCGCAGCAACCGCTCCTCCTCGTGAAGCTGACTATCGAGCAGCAGAGGGTCTGCCCAGCAAAATTTCGTTGGCGTTGTTTTTGCCATGGACCGTTCCTTACGCGTTATCGCCGTCTTGCCGATGGTGCGGCTGGCTCAATCGTGGGGCGTCACCGCGCCCTGCGTATCGAAGGGCTGCTGTGGGGCGAGGCTGACGCGATTGCGCCCTTGGGTCTTGGCCAGGTAAAGGGCGTGGTCGGCGCGGGCAATCAAGTCGCTGGCCGATTCGCCGGCGAGGTAGTCGGCAACGCCGATCGATACCGAGATGCTGCCGGCCGGGGTGTGAAGATCCCCTTTTTGCCTGAATTCGCTGGCATGGATGATGGCGCGCAAAGCCTCCGCCAGACCGAGGGCGCCACCGCGCGGGGTGCGCGGCAGGATGAGCGCGAACTCTTCTCCACCGTAACGCGCCGCCGTATCCTGGCCTTTGACGTTTGCCCGCAGAATCTGACCGACGTCGCTGAGCACCCGGTCGCCAAACAGATGTCCCCGACTGTCGTTGACCGTCTTGAAATGATCCAGATCGATCATCAGCAGACAAGGGCCGGGGATCTCCGGTTTCGCTTCCGCCAAACTCGCCGCCAGGGCCAGATCGAATCCCTTGCGATTGGTCAATCCGGTCAGGGCGTCGATCAGCGCTTCTTCGCGCGCACGCGCCACTTCGAGCCGGAGTTGCTGTGCTTCGTGAGCGCTTTCTTCCAGCCGCGTCTGCAAGGTGGCGATGGCGTCCTGCATTTCCGCCGTGCCGGCCAAAATATCGCGGACCCCCTTGGTCAGCCGGTCGACGGCGTTTGTCGGCTGGGTCAGCGAGGTTTTCCAGCTTTCGAGTCGATCGCCGAAGCGGGAGGCGTGATCGCCGGCCACTGTCGCCGACTCGGAAATCCGCCCGGCGAGAAGACTGACGCTGGTGCCGAGCTTCAAGGCCGTCCTGGAGTCGAGATCGGCAATGTGCTTGTCGTAGAGTGCCTGGGTGGTGGCGTCATCCAGCCGTTTTTCTTTGCTGAGCAAGGCGTCGATATCGGCTTGTAAAGCCACGTTGCCACCCGCTACATACTCATACCAGACGGCGTAACTGACGGGATGGAGGCCGGCATCCTGCCGGATCATCTTTTTCAGCGCGAGGCGTAAGAGTTCGGCGCTGCGCGCGGCACTGTGCTCATATCGCATCGTTCGTCCTCCGGTCGTCTCTCGGCGTTCGGGCTTTGATCGGTTTTGGTCTGGACCGGCTCCTGGCGCGTCATTTGTCGATTGGCGGTGGCGGCAAGCTGATCTTTCCCGCTCGCAGCAAATCTTCAATGGCGTTTGGCGGCAGCGGTCGACTGAAAAGATAGCCTTGAATCTTCGGGCATTTCGCTTTTTGCAAAAATTCGAGTTGTTCGCGCGTCTCGACGCCTTCCGCGATCACGTCGAGTTCCATGCTGTGGGCCATGGCGATGACGGCGGTGGTGATGCCGGCGTCGTTGACGCCATGCGGCAAGCCGCGGACGAAGCTCTGATCGATCTTGAGCATGCCGATCGGAAAGCGTTTGATGTACGACAGCGACGAATAGCCGGTGCCGAAGTCGTCGATCGAGAAATGCACGCCCAGCTGCCGCAGCCGATACAGGCCCTGCACCTGACGCGCTTCCGGGTCCATCAAGATGCTTTCGGTCAACTCGAGTTCGAGCTGATCGGCGGCGATGCCGGTCGCGGCGATGATCGCGGCCACGCCGTCGAGAAAGTTGGTGGCGCGCAACTGCCGCGCCGAGACGTTTACCGCCACCCGGGCGATCGATACGCCGTTCCGCTGCCATTCGCCGACCTGTTCGCAAGCCCGGCGTAGTACCCACTCGCCCATTGGCACGATCAGGCCGCTTTCCTCGGCCACGGGGATGAACTGCGCCGGCGAGATCATTCCGTGCTCCGGGTGTTGCCAGCGGATCAGCGCTTCGACACCGACGATCGTGCCATCCAGGGCATTGACCTGTGGCTGATAGATCAGGTGGAACTCGCCGCGTTCGAGCCCTTTGCGAATATCGCTTTCCAGCGCGAGGCGGGCGCTGGTCCGCGTGGTCAGCGATTGGTCGTATAACTGCCAGTTGTTGCGTCCCTGGTCCTTGGCGTGGTACATCGCCGTGTCGGCATGCTTGAGCAGCATCGAGGCGTCTTCGCCGTCGGCGGGGAAGATGGCGATACCGATGCTCGAGGTCACGGCGATCTCCTGCGCGCCGATGACGAACGGCCGGGTGAGCAGCGCCTGTAGCCGCGTGGCGACCATGCAGACGGTCTGCGTGTCGTCGACATCCGGCAGGACGACGGTGAACTCGTCGCCGCCCAGACGCGCGAAATGCAGGCCGCTTTCATCCAGCGCTGGGCGGGCGACGAAGTCGCTGGCGCGCAATTTTTCCTTCATCCGGTCGGCGACGGCTTGCAGCAGGTAGTCGCCGACGCTGTGGCCGAGAGTGTCGTTGATACGCTTGAAGCCGTCGAGATCGAGGAACAGCAGTGCCACCTGACGATTGCCGCGGCGTGCGCGCAGCAACTCGTGATCGAGGCGTTCGAGGAAGCTTTGGCGGTTGGGCATGCCGGTCAGCGTGTCGAAATAGGCCAAGCGGCGGATACGGTCCTCGTTAAGCTTCTGGACGGTGATGTCGCGCACCACGATCACGACCTTGTCGACGCCGTTGGGGGCGATGCGGGCTTCGTAATGGTGAACGCCGTCCGGCATCGGCAGTTTGTAGACCACCGATTGCAGATCGCCGCGCGATAGCGCCAGATCGATACTCTGCTGGATCGTGCTGGCCACATCGGGCGGTAGAATCACCGACATGTTCTTGCCGAGGAATTCGCTGGCCGCGACGAACGCCGAAGTGGCAAAACCTTCTTTGTAATCAAGGTAGTTGCCTTGCCAGTCCATGACGAAGATCATGTCGGGAATCGCCCGCATCATCGCCGCCTGTTTTTCCTTGAGTTCGCTCAATTGCCGCGCTGCCTGCGCCGAGCGCCAGACGTAGCGCGCGCGATGGCCGAGAATCGGCCAGTTGATCGGTTTGGCGACGAAGTCGTTGGCGCCCGATTCGTACGCCTGGTTGATCGACGCCAGATCGTCCATGCCGGTGACCATGATCACCGGTACCCGCGTCATGTCCCATACCTGGCGTAAACGGCGGCAGACCTGAAAACCATCGATGCCGGGCATTTCGACATCGAGCAGCACCAGATCGGGTGGCGCCTCATCGAGCAGGGCCAAGGCTTGCTCGCCGTCCGCCGCTTCCACCACCTCGAATCCGAACTGGGCCAGGGTTTCTTGCTCCAGCATGCGCATTACATAGTCGTCGTCAACGATCAGTGCTTTCGGCAGCGCCAGATCTTCATTTGAGGACATTTTCGATTTTCCCTTCCCGTTGTGCCGCGAGTGCCGTGAGAACGCGCGTCAATTCTTGCTCGGCGCTTGCCAGCAGGGGCTGCACACCTGCAGTGTGGCCGTTGCGGCCTATCATTTCCAGATCCTTGCACTGTGCCGATAGCCGTTCGGCGCCGACATTGGCGCTGCTCGATTTCATGCCGTGCGCGATCTTGCGTAGCGCTTGCGCATCGCTGGCCTCGGCGGCGGCGCGCAGTTTCAACAATTGCTTCGGGGCGTCGGCGACATAGGCGTCGATCACCTTGGCGACCAGGGCCGCGCCGTTGGCGCCCGGCAGGTTGCGGATGCAATCGAGCGCGCGCGGATTGATCGGCTGTTCTGTGTCGACGCTTTCGTCCGTCGGCGCCGCCGGGGTGCCGTCCGCTGTTTCGCATCGCGGCAGCCAGCGCGACAGACTCGTCCGCAGTTGCTCCAGTGTAAAGGGTTTGGTCAGGTAGTCGTCCATCCCGGCCGCGAGGCAGCGCTCACGGTCGCCGGCCACTGCATTGGCGGTCAGCGCCATGATCGCCAGTCGGTTGTGCACCGTTCCTTCGCGTTGCAACTCGCGCAGCCGTGCGGTGGCTGCGAAGCCGTCCATTTCCGGCATTTGGCAATCCATCAGGATCAAGTCGAAACGCTCGCGCAAGGCCTTCTCGATAGCGATCAAGCCGTTGTCGGCGATCGCATGGCTTACGCCGAGGGATTCGAGCATCGCCGCCGCCACGGCTTGGTTGACCGCGTTGTCCTCGGCGACCAGCACCCGTCCGCCGAGTTTCACCGAGGGGGGCAAGGGGCGCGGCGATGGCACCGCCGCGGCGAGGGGGGGCGTGGCTTGCGTTAGCAGCGGCAACTCGAACCAGAACAAGGTGCCGCGATTTTCCTGGCTTGTCAGGCCGATCTCGCCGCCCATCAATTCAAGGAGTTGCTTGGCGATGGCCAGACCGAGGCCGCTGCCGCCAAAACGTCGGGTCGTGGAACTGTCGGCCTGGACGAAGGCGTTGAACAGCCGACCTTGCTCCCGCACGCTGATGCCGATGCCGCTATCTTCGATTTCGCAACGGATGCGCGCCCTTCCGGCATCCCGGCGCACCGCCGCGACGCGAATGTCGATCGTGCCCCGATTGGTGAATTTGATGGCGTTGTTGACCAGATTGCTGATGATCTGCCGCAGACGTACCGGATCGCCCTCGACCATCGTCGGCAGATCGTCCGCTATTTCGCAACGCAGCATCAGGCCCTTGGTCTCGGCGACAGGGACGAACAACTCGCCGACATTGCTGACCAGTTGGCGCAGATCGAAAGCGATCGTCTCGATTTCGAGCTTGCCGGCTTCGATTTTCGAAAAATCGAGGATGTCGCTGATCAGGCGCAATAAATGTTCGCCGGACTGATGGGCGGCTTCGGCGAACCGCTTTTGCTGCGCGTTGAGAGGGGTTCCGCGCAACAACTCGGTCATGCCGAGAATGCCATTGATCGGCGTGCGGATTTCGTGGCTCATGGTGGCCAGGAATTCGCTTTTTGCCTGGCTTGCCGCTTCGGCGGCCGTGCGGGCGGCGGCGGCCTCGGCCAGTGCTTCGCTGCGCTGAATGTTGCCGATGAGGATCTTGCGGGTGCTGGTATACCCGGTGTAGGCGGTCAGGCTGAGGACGGTGGTGGCGCCGTACACCACGAGGCCGACCAGGAACATCATGTTTTCGCCGTAGACGACCAGCATGGTGGCGATCGGCGCCGTCGCGGTGACGACGAAAGAAATCACCGATGGCAGGTGAGAGGACAAGGAGGCGCTGGCGACAGAGGTCACGGCGATGATCCAGCTGACGAGGAAGGCGGTCTCGGCGCCACCCGCTCCTTCGAGCAGCCACATCACGCTGAACGACCAGGCAGCGGCGGCGGCGGTGGCGCCGATGAAAAAGCGTCGTGCCCAGACCGGCGCCATTTCATCCGGCGGGTTCTCGTGTTTATGCCAGTAATAGAGCGCCAGTCGGCACAGGTTGACCGAGAGGATCGTCGCCGCGATGTAATAAAGGCGTTCCGTTTTGAAATAAGGGACCAGCAGGCCAATGAAGATGAGGGTTACCAGCAAGGACATCAGCACCGACACCAGCATTCGCGAATAGCCGATACGCAGCATTTGGCCGGCGAGGCGTTGGTCGCGTTTATCGGTCGGGTGCCGATTGTTCATCGCCGGCCGTTCATGCGGCAGAGTCTCCGTCTCGTTACCGCTGGCGACGGGTTTCACGAATGTGGATTGCATGGGTCTGCCTGATTCTGCAGTTCGGTCAAGGCGGCGAGAACGCGCGTGAGTTCTTTTTCGGTGTTTTCCAGCAATGGCGCGGCGCCGTCCACCGTCCCGTTGCGGCCGATCATCTCCAAATCCTTGCATAGTGCCGCCAATCGCTCGGCACCGATGTTGGCGCTACTCGATTTCATGGTGTGCGCGGCCTTGCGCAGAACGTCAGCGTTGCCGGTATCGGCGGCCGAGCGCATTTTCGCGAGGTGTGTCGGCGTATCGACGACATAGGCGCGGATGACTTTTTCGACCAGCAGGGGCCCCTTGGCTCCCGGCAGGTTGCGGATGGTATCGAGGGCGCGGGGATTGATTGCCGGCGAGGTCTCTTCCGGCACTGTCCGCGGCGGTTCCTCGGGTAGTGCCTGCCGCACTTCCGATGGCATTGCGTTCGCCGCGGCGGTCGTCGATAGCGGGAGCCAGCGTGCCAGGATGGTCAGCAAGCCCTCGCGCGTGAAGGGTTTGCTCAGGTAGTCGTCCATGCCGGCGGCGAGACAGCGCTCACGGTCGCCGTCAACCGCATTGGCGGTGAGGGCGATGATCGGGAGCCAGCGGGGCAGTTCGCCGCGCTGCTGCCGTTCCCGGATTTGCTTGCTGGCTTCAAATCCGTCCATTTCGGGCATCTGGCAGTCCATCAGCACCAGGTCGACGCTTTCGTGGGCCAGACGTTCGAGCGCCTCCAGGCCATTTTCCGACAACGCGTAGGTCACGCCGAGCGATTCGAGCATGGCGCCGGCCACACTCTGGTTCACCGGGTTATCCTCGGCGACCAGCACGTGTCCGCCAAGCGTGATGTTGTCGGTGCGCCCTGACGCCTGTCGCTGTTGGCCGCGCTGCTCGTCGGCCTTCAAGGACAACGCGGTGGTGATGGCGTTGTAGAGGTCGGCCTGGCGTACCGGCTTGGTCAGGTAGCAGTCGATCGATGCCGCTTTGCGTTCGGGGTCCATGGCGTCGACGTAGACCGAGGAAAGCATCACCAGCGGTAATTTGGCGTAACGCGAGTCCTTCCGGATGGCGCGGGCGACTTCGAAACCATCCATTCCGGGCATGTGCAGATCAAGTATCACCAGGTCGCAGTGTTGGTCGGGCATCCGGTCAAGTATCCGCAAGGCGTCGTGTCCACTGGCGGCGCCGGTGTAGCGCATCGACCAGCCTTTCAACTGATGAGCGAGGATCTCCCGGTTGGTCGCGTTGTCGTCGACGACCAGGACCGAGTAGCCGCGCAAGTGTTCGGCGGCGGCGTCAACGACGGTGCGGGTGTCGCTATCCTGTTTGAGCAGGGGGATTTCGAACCAGAACTGCGTGCCGACACCGGGACGACTCGTCAATCCGATTTGCCCGTCCATGATTTCAACCAGGCGTTTGGAAATCGCCAGCCCGAGGCCGGTGCCGCCGAAGCGCCGGGTGGTTGAATTGTCGGCCTGGACGAAAGCGCTGAATAGCCTGTCTTGCACCTCCTCGCTAATTCCGACGCCGGTATCCTGGACTTCGAAACGGAAGCGCGCTTGTCGAGGAGCGTTGGTCGGTAACTTGACGCGGATGACGACCTCGCCCTTGCTGGTGAATTTGACGGCGTTGCTGACCAGGTTGGTGATGATCTGACGAACGCGTACCGGGTCGCCGGTGACCGCCACTGGCAGGTCGTGCGGAATGCTACAAACGATCTCCACGCCCTTGGCTTCAGCGGGCTGGGCGAACAGGTTGGCGACATCTTCGATGACCTGGCGCAGATTGAAATGGATATTTTCGATTTCCAGCTTGCCAGCTTCGATTTTCGAAAAATCGAGAATATCGTTGATGATTCTTAACAAATGCTCGCCGGACTTGTAAACGGCATCGGCGAAGCGTGCCTGCTGCAGGCTGAGCGGCGTGGCGCGGAGTAATTCGGTCATGCCGAGAATGCCGTTCATCGGCGTGCGGATTTCGTGACTCATCGCCGCCAGGAATTTGCTTTTCGCCTGATTCGCTTCTTCCGCGAGATCTTTTGCTTTGTGCAATTCAATCGAGCGCGCCGCCAAATGCCGGTCGCGTTCTTCGATTTGCTCCAGCACGCTGTTGAATCCGCTGGCCAGGCGGCCGATTTCATCATTCGATTCAATCGTGGCGCGTGCCGCGTAATCGCCTCGTTGCGATACGTCGGTCATCAGGTTGGCCAGTTTGCCGATTGGCGCGGTGATGCCGCGGTGCAGACGCGACAGCAGGAGATGCGACAAGGCCAGGGCAATCAGGATCAGCAGTGCAAAAGCCACGGCGTGCCAGAGCAGCCGCTGATAGAGTCCGGCCAGGTCGACGCGCAGGGCAATGGTGCCGAGGGTTTTCCCGTCGCTGACGACCGGTCGAGCGATATCGAGCAGGGTCAGACCAAGGGTGTAGCCGGGTTCGGGGCAGGTGGTGAACTCCTGGATCTGGCGATGAGCGGCGCGATAACCGGCCAGGCGTTGGCCGTGCTGATCCCAGAGTGTCGCCTGGACGATGTGCGCGTCCTCGGCGAGTGAGCCGAGCAAGTCGTTGGCGGCTTGGCCGTCGTCGAAAACCAGCGCCGAGGTGGTGTTGCGGCCGACCAACTGCGCCGTCACCCGGCTGTCATCGATCAGTTCGCTGCTCAGATTGAGGTAGTCGTAGCCCGTGAGCAGCACGATGGCGATCAGAAAAGCGGCACCGGTGGTCAGCAGATTGATCCGCAGCAGTTTTTTCTTGATCGTGCCGACGCGTAGCAATTGACTGAACATGAGTTTTATCGGCCGCCTTGCGGTTCGTCCTTGACCAATCGTGCCAGTTTCAGCAATTGCGAACTGAGTTTCAGCCCGGCGCGCTGAGCGGCCTCGTTATTGATTTCGAACCGGACTTTCTCTCCATCGATAAAAAAACCGATGACACCGCCGCCAGCGGCGAAACCGTCGCTCTCCCCGATGCTCAGTACCGGCATCTGACGAATGGAGCGCGCCCAGTCGGCGAGTCGCTCGCGACCGGCCAGCACCAGGATGTGGCAATTCACGGCATCCTGGGGACGAACGACGGCGCGGATCTCAAGTTCCTTGCCGCGTACCGATAGCTTTGGATCGAGGGCGGTCAGCGCCTCGGACAAGGGGCTGCGCGCGCCAGTGGTGCATACGCGCACGGTTGGCGATTTGTTCCACTGTTCTTCCGGCCATTCGGCGTATTTGACGAAGCTATAAACAAAAGCGGCCTTGACCGAATTTTCATCGGCCGACAGACGTTGTGCCGCGGCATTTTCCGAGTAACCGGCGGAAAGCTTCAGTGCGACGACCAGCATCAGGCCGGGTCGGTAAAGTTTGGCGATGGGCCATCTGAACCGGGGGGGGTTAGGCATGCAAGGTCTCCGGGTCAGAAACGATACACGGCCTTGAACCGGAATGTGCGCCCATTCTGCTCAATGCGATCACGGGTCGGCAAGGTCACGTCGAACGCGGCGGGGTCGGTGAACTTGCGATCGAAAAAGTTGTAGGCGGATGCCGACAGTTGCCATCCGTCCTTGCCTGCCGGGCGCAGCAGCGTCAGATTGACGATGCCATAGCCGGGGAGGGTGTTGCCGAGTTCGGTCTTGCGCTTGTCGAGCCATTGCCCTTCGGCGCCGAGCCGCAGTCCCATCCATGGGAGCGGCAGCCAGCCGAGAAATTTCGCCACGACCGACGGCGAGTTGCTCAAGCGCTGCCCTTCGTCGTTTTTCGTTCGCGGCAGATCCAGGTTGACGCGAAGGCGGGCGGTGTTTTCAAACTGGTGCTCGGCTTCCAGTTCGAGACCGTTGGCGGTGATTTTGCCGCTGTTGACGAACTGTAGGAGTCCGTCGGCGTTCGTGGTCTGCTCGATCAGATTTCTCATTTTGTAGTGGTACGCCGTCGCGGAAAGCCGGGTCTGCTTGCCAGGATAGTACTCGACTCCCGCTTCGTAGGTGGCGAGCTTTTCCGGGTCCAGACCAGTGGGGTTGGCGATTTGCGAGCCGGGGAATTCGTAGAAACGCTCAAACGCATTTGGCGCCCGGAAAGCCGTTCCATACTGTAATTTCCACACCGCCTGTTCCGACGACCGATAGACCAGCCCCAGTCGCGGTGTCAGTTCGCCGCGTGCGTCGGTGATTTTGTCGAAACGGGCGCCCAGCGAGAGATTGAGCGCCTCGGTCCATTGGAAATCGTCCTGCGCGAAGATGCCAAGGCGTTGGCTACGCTGCTGATCGCTAAAGTACAGGTTGTACGGATCGCTGTCGTAATTCCATTGTTTCTGGCGATAATTTTTCTGGTACTCGATTCCCGCGATGAGCTTGTTACGGGCGGACCAGGCGCTGACCACTTTGAACTCGCCTCCCCACCAGTTGGCTTGTGCCCGGTCGTGGTTGAGAACGGCGGGATCGCCGGTAAGGGCTGGCCCGTTATAGGCGTAGTCACCCCAATACAGTCGCCCTGTCGCCTCGGACTCCGGCGAGAGGGCGTGTTTGTAGGTAAGATCGATGTAAGCCTGCGAGTCGCCAAGGAAATTGGTCGGGTCGTTGAACTTGGCGCCGTAGGCGCCGGTTGGCGCACCCTTTTCGCGTTCGCTGGCGGCGGCGGTCAAACTCAGGCCCGCGTACGAGAGGCGACCAAAGAAGCGGCGGTTGTCGCGGTCGTAGTCAGTGCCGGAAGTTCGCCCGAAGTTGCTTGCCGGCGAATCGAATTCGGGGAAATACAGATTCGGACCGTCGCTGCGCATCCCCGAGACCGAGGCGACGATTTCGATACCGTTTGCCGAACGGCCGCCATAGGTGGCGCGGCCCTCGCGGGTGTCGTAACTCGACAAGCCCGCCGCGAATTCCACCCCGTCAATTTGTGCCGCGCTCCGGGTGACGATGTTGATCACGCCGAAAAACGCATTGCCGCCGTAGACCGAGGAGCCGGGGCCGCGCACGACTTCGATGCGGTCGACCAGATCGATGTCGAGCAGTTCCTCGGTACCCACGTAAGCCATGTCATAGATGGTGTCGTTGGTGCGGTAGCCGTCGATCAGCAGCAGGACGCGCGAGTTATAGTCCTGCGGCCGGGCAAAGCCGCGTGCGCCGATATAGTTGTACGAGCGGTCGTTATGTATGTAAAACCCGGGCGCGCTGCGCAGCGCTTCCGCGATGGTGCGCCAGCCGTACTGTTGAATCTCGTCTCGTGTGATCACGGTCACCGCCGAGGCGATCTTCGACACCTTTTGACTGAACTTCGAGGCGCCGACGACGGACACGTCCATTAATTGCTCCAGGGACAATTCCGTCAACGGCTCCGTGGCTCCGGCGCTGTCGAGCATTCCCGTCACCAGTAACGTCATCAGGCTGGCTTTTAAGTGTCTACCGCGGCTTGTGCCGCCGAACGTTGGTCGCGAGAAAGCTGTCATGGACTCCCCCATGGATGTCCGGAGGCCACCACACCCCACGGCGTCAGTACTCCGACACTCTTTAGTGTAGTAATCGGTAAGCGATGCGTCGACTTGAGCAGCCCTGAGTGTTCGCATGCCGTTGCTTGCCCGGCCGTTTTGGCGTCATTTCACCTTCGGAAAGCGTACGGCCACCATTGGTGATGCTCGTTACGGCAATAGAAAAAGAAAACGACGGTTTTGAAATGCTGGCTTCACGATAGGTGCTAGGTGCGGCCTAAAAAGAGGCAGCAAAATCAGACGAATGAACCGGGCTGATAATCGACATCCAGTTTATAGATATAACAGGCGAAATAAAAGCGCTGCCGCATTTGCCAGGTGATTGTCGATTAGAAGGAGAAGCGTTGCAAAAAGCCTTTCGCATCCCAGTCGCACAGTTTTTTACCGATCGGATAGAGCGATTCGCCGGCAAGTACCCGGTAAGGCGTCGACCACTGCTCGCCATCGCGGACGGAAAATTCGCGGCTGACGCAATTCAGTGTGGCATCGGTTCCTGGATCGCTGGCGTCGGCCGAGGTGTAGAGTTTGAAGGTGGCAATATCGTTGCTGATCTTGATCGCTGTCTCATCGAGAAAATATGGCGATCCCTTTAGTTGGAGGAGACCTGCCGGTGTACTGTCGGCACATTGGCCGGTGACGGGCAACTGCAAGCTGAGTGCCAGGACGATCGTCACGATTCGTCTGGCGGACGGTGCTAGGCAATGGGGCATGGGAACTCCGTTTGAGGTTCAATGGCTTGGGTTCAATGGGGAGGCGGGATCGGTTCCTGTGTCGGTGCCGAAAGTATAAGTGCCTCCAGTAAACCGTCAATCGACGAGATCTCGGCGCAAGCCGCTGAAAAATCGAAATCATTGCCTGAAGGGGAGGCGGGCGGCTATAATCCGCCGTTTTTCCACCTTGCTCCACCGTTCGCATGGCGGGGGGCTTCTACCGTGAGGAGTGTGCATGCGCCATTACGAAATTGTCCTGATTATTCATCCGGACCAGAGTGAACAGGTTGCGGCGATGGTTGACCGGTACAAGACGCTGGTCACCTCGCGTGAGGGACGGATTCATCGTCTCGAAGACTGGGGCCGTCGTCAGCTCGCCTATCCGATCCAGAAGTTGCACAAGGCGCATTACGTGCTGATGAATCTGGAATGCGACGACGCCACGCTGACCGAACTGGAACACAGCTTCAAGTTCAACGACGCCGTTCTGCGTCACCTGACGATCCGCACCAAGCGGGCGGTGAGCACGCCTTCACCGATGATGAAGGACGAAAAGTCCAAATCGCTGCTCGAAGTCCGCGAGCCGGCGGTAGCCGCCGCCGAGGCCGCGCCGACGCCAGGCGCCTGATTGTCGAGGCGCTGCTGAACCGGGTTGAGCTACAAGGCGTCCTGATCGAACGCAAGGCCTTGCGTTTCACACCGGCCGGTGTGCCGGTCGTCGAATGCCTGATCGGGCATCGATCGGAACAGTTGGAAGCGGGTAGTCCACGGCGTGTCGAGTGCGAGGTCCAGGTTATTGCCGTGGGGCCGACGGCGCAGTGGCTGCAAGCGGCCAGTCCCGGTGCGGTGCTGCGGATGACGGGGTTTCTCGCCGCCCGGAGCCGGAACAGCAAGCAGCCGAGACTGCATGTCACAACGATCAAATTTGTCGAAGGAAATCAAGATGGCAAGGTTCTTCAAGAAGAAAGATGAAAAAAACGTCAAGAAGCGTGGCAGCGGCCTGTTCAAGCGCCGCAAGTTCTGCCGCTTCACCGCTGAGAAGATGGAGGAGATCGACTACAAGGATGTCGATCTGTTCAAGGAATATATCGCCGAGAACGCCAAGATCATGCCGGCGCGCCTGACCGGCACCAAGGCCGGCTACCAGCGCATGCTGTCGGTGGCGATCAAGCGCGCGCGCTTTCTGGCGTTGCTGCCTTACACCGACAATCACCAGTAAGCGAGGACGAGACGATGCAAATCATTCTGATGGAAAAGGTCGCCAACCTCGGAAACCTCGGCGATCTGCTCAAGGTGAAAGACGGTTACGCCCGCAATTTTCTGATTCCGGCGGGCAAGGCCAAGCGTGCGACGCCGCTCGCGCTGAAGGAATTCGAAGCCCGGCGCGCTGAACTGGAAAGCGCCGCGGCCGCTAAACTGGCGGCTGCGCAGGCGGAAGCCGAGAAGCTCAACGGGACCGTGGTCACGATCGCCCGCAAGGCGGGGGTGGACGGTCGCCTGTTCGGTTCGGTGACCAACTTCGATGTCGCCGACGGTCTGCGTGCCCTGGGTTTCGCGGTCGATAAATCGTCGGTGCGCATGCCCAACGGTCCGCTGAAGATGCTCGGCGAGACCTCGCTCGACGTGGCGTTGCACAGCGATGCGACGGCGACGATTACCGTTGCCGTGGTCGTCGAACAGATGAAAATCTGAGTGTTTCTTTGAGGCACCATGTTTCGTGCCGAAAAAAAGCCTTGCCCCAGGGCAAGGCTTTTTTGCATTTTGGCTGTGGGAATGGGCCGGTTTCAACGGTTTCAATCAGGCCAATCTCGCCAAGCTCGCCAAGCTCGCGGTTTGGCCCTATTCTTTGCGAACTTTCGATGAGCACGTCCGATGTCTGACCCGACGCTGGCACAGTTGCGCGTTCCCCCGCATTCGATAGAGGCCGAGCAATCGGTGCTTGGTGGCTTGTTGCTGGACAATGCCGCTTTCGACAAGATCGCCGATCTGATGGCCGAGGGCGATTTTTACCGCGACGAGCACAAGCGGATTTATCGCCAGATTCGCAAGCTTCTCGATCGCGGCAAACCCGCCGACGCGGTGACGGTGGCGGAAAGCCTCGAGCAGGCCGGCGAGGGCAATGACACCGGTGGCCTGGCCTATCTCGGCCAGTTGGCGGCCAACACACCGTCGGCGGCGAATATCCGGCGCTATGCGGAAATCGTTCGCGAGCGGGCGATTCTGCGTCAGTTGGTCACCGCCGGCGACGAGATTGCCGGCAGCGCGCTCAATCCGCGCGGGCGTGACCCGAAAACGCTGCTCGACGAGGCGGAAGCCAAGGTTTTCGCCATCGCCGAAGGCGGTTTTCGTCATCAGAGCGGCTTCGTGCATATCAATCCGCTGTTGACCCAGGTCGTCGAGCGCATTCAGGAACTGCACGACCGCGACAATCCGTCGGACATTACCGGTGTGCCGACCGGCTACCATGATCTGGACGCCAAGACCTCGGGACTACAGGGCGGGGATCTGTTGATCGTCGCCGGTCGCCCGTCGATGGGCAAGACCTCTTTCGCGCTGAATATCGCCGAATACGTGGCGATCGATGTCGGCTTGCCGGTGGCGGTGTTTTCGATGGAAATGGGCGGCACGCAGTTGGCGATGCGCATGCTGTCGTCGGTCGGCCGCCTCGACGCGCATCGCGTGCGTACCGGTCGCCTCAACGACGACGAGTGGTCGCGGCTGTCGTTCGCCTTGGGCAAGATGCACGAGGCGCCGATTTACATCGACGAAACGCCGGCGCTCAATCCGATCGACCTGCGCGCGCGCGCGCGCCGCCTGTACCGTCAGTGTGGCCAGCTTGGCCTGATCGTCATCGACTACCTGCAATTGATGTCCTCGACCAGCCAGGGCGAGAACCGGGCCACCGAAATTTCGGAAATCTCGCGCTCGCTGAAGGGGCTGGCGAAGGAACTGAACGTGCCGTTGATGGCCTTGTCGCAGCTCAACCGTTCGCTGGAGCAACGGCCGAACAAGCGGCCGGTGATGTCCGATCTGCGCGAATCGGGCGCCATCGAACAGGACGCCGACGTGATCATGTTCATCTATCGCGACGAAGTTTACAACCAGGATTCGCCGGACAAGGGGGTCGCCGAGATCATCATCGGCAAGCAGCGCAACGGGCCGATCGGCACCACCCGTCTGACCTTCATGGGCGAATACACGCGCTTCGAGAATTTCGCCAGTCCGGGGTCGTACTGACGATGAGGACCGCCGGCCGGCGGCTCAGCCGTCGCTGCGACTGGCGTTGACGGTGTAGCTGAAACGGCCACTGTCGGCGCTGTCGAAACGGACGCCGCCAGCCTCGGCCTGCGGCAGAACCAGAAAAGGCAGCGTCCGGTTGCCGCCGCCCTGTAGTTTGACGTCGAGGGCGGCGTTGAAGGCGATCCAGTTCATTTCCCAGAAACCGAACAGCAACTTGCGCAGCACCGTCAGTTTGGCGTCGCCACTGCCCAGACGCTCGTCGTGGATGGCCTTGCGCACGTCGGCCGGATCGACCGGAATCCAGCCGTAGCCCGGGGTATAGAATTCGGCGCGGCAGTGTTGGCCGGCGCGCAGATTGCCGGTGGCGCCGAGACCGGCGAACAATCGCGAACTGTCGATGCGCAAGCCGAATACCGGGCGTGCCGGAATACCTATCGACCGGCACAGACCGACGAAAAGCAGGGCGATGTCGGCGCTCTTGCCGCCGAACTGTCCGCTGTCGAGCATCGCCTCGACGTCGCCGCGGCCGATGCCCTTGGCCAACGGGTCGTAGAAGGTGTTGTCCACCACCCAGTCGTAGATTGCCTTGCCGCGCGCCACCGGGTCCTTGACGCGCCCGATGGCCCGTTCGGCGGTGCTGCGCATCAAGCCGTCGGTTGGCATCCGGTCGGTCGATTGCAGGCAGCGGCGCAGTACCTCGCTGCGCTCGGCGACGCTGTTGCGGCGCGTAATGTCGAAATGACGGTCCTGCTTGGCAACCTGGCTGACGATTTGCAGTTGCGGCTTCGCCGCATCGGCGTCTTTCCAGTCGGCATAGAAGACTTCCATGTCGGCCACCGGGTCGCGGTAAATCCCGGCGCTGTCGAAATTGCCTTGCCAATTGTGTCCCAGCGAACGCTGCCAGAGCGTGTCCTTGTATTGCGCCAGCGGTAACCAGACACGCAGCCGGCCTCTGGCGTTATTGATGGCAATGCTTGAGGTCAGATCGTAAGTCCGCCAGTGCGGTGCCGGCTCGTCGGGCAGGCTGACGACGTTGATCGGCTCGCTGGGCGCGAGGGCAGGCGGTGGCGTGGCCGGAGCGGGCGCCGGTGTCGGTCGCTCGACGGCCGGTCGCTCGACGGTCTGTCGTTCGGCCACCGGTCGGTAGCTGCGCCGGTCGGTTTTTTTACTCTCGTCCCGGCTATGCCGTTCGCTCTTGGCGGTGCGCTCGTTTCGGTTGCCGCGCTCGTTGCGGCTACCACGTTCGTTCCGGTTGCCGCGTTCCTCCCGGCTGCTCCGCTCGCCATGACTGCCGCGCTCGGTTTTGGCGCCCCTCTTTTCGCTGCTTTTGGTGCTGCTCTTGTCGGTCGATTTGGCTGACGGTTTGCTCGCCGTCGTGGCGGCGTTTTTCTTGTTCGCGGCCAGGGCCGACGTGGGAGCGAGAAGTGAGAAAAGCGCCGAAGCGGCAAGGAAATCGCGTCGTTTCAATCGACTCTCCGGTGAGTGTAAGAGCCTGGTCGCGGAAGCGAACGAGCAGGCCGCACGGATCGGTGGCTAAAAACGACCGGGCCGCGTCACAAGACACGGCCCGATAAGATGAGGAAAATTATAACACTTCGGCGGCGTGGTCCGCGAGGCGCGAGCGTTCGCCGCGCTGCAGGGTGATATGGCCGGCATGTTGCCATCCCTTGAAGCGGTCAACCGCATACGTCAGACCGGAACTGCCTTCGGTGAGATAAGGGGTGTCGATCTGCGCGATGTTGCCGAGGCAGATCACCTTGGTGCCGGGGCCGGCGCGGGTGATCAGCGTTTTCATCTGCTTGGGCGTCAGATTCTGCGCTTCGTCGATGATCAGGTATTTGTTGAGAAAGGTGCGCCCACGCATGAAATTCAGCGACTTGATCTTGAGGCGGCTGCGGAGCAGGTCGCGGCTGGCCGCGCGGCCCCAGTCACCCCCTTCGTGATCGCCTTGTTCGAGAACTTCGAGATTGTCTTCGAGCGCGCCCATCCAGGGCCCCATTTTTTCTTCCTCGGTGCCCGGCAGAAAGCCGATGTCTTCGCCGACCGGCACGGTGGCGCGCGTCATGATGATTTCGCTGTAACGCTTCAGTTCGAGCGTCTGCGTCAGACCGGCGGCCAGGGCCAGCAGCGTTTTGCCCGTGCCGGCCTGACCGAGCAGGGTGACGAAATCGATGTCCGGATTCATCAGCATGTTGAGGGCGAAGTTTTGCTCGCGGTTGCGGGCGGCGATACCCCAGACGGCGTTGCGGTGCTGCGTGTAATCGGTCAGCGTTTCGATCTCCGCGATCGGGCCGTCGACGTGGCGGACGATGGCCTGAAGCGGCTGCCGCCCTTCATGGAAAAGAAACTGGTTGGGCCGCAGATGCGCGCACAACGGTCCGTGCAGACGGTAGACAGTGTGCCCGTCGTGCCGCCGGCGGGGCAGGTCGCCACCGTGCGTTTCCCAGAAATCGGCGGTCAGTTCATGCATGCCGGTGTACAGCAGGTCGCTGTCCTCGATCACCTTGTCGTTGAAATAATCCTGCGCCGCAAGCCCGAGGGCGCGCGCCTTGATGCGCATGTTGATGTCTTTTGAAACCAGAATCACCGGGCGCTCGGGGTGGCGGCGTTGCAGGTGGAGGACTACCGCCAGAATTTGGTTGTCGGCCTTGGCGGTTGGCAAATTCATCGGCAATTCTTGAGCAATGGCCTCGGTTTGCAGAAACAGGCGACCGCTGGCCAATTGTCGCGAAGGCTCGGCGAGCCGGATGCCCCGATCGATGGCTTCCTTCATGCCGCTGACGATTTCGTCGAGCGTGCGTGTGACCTGGCGGGCATTGCGGGCGATCTCCGAAACCCCCTTCTTGTTGTTGTCGAGTTCTTCCAGCGTCATGATCGGCAGGAAGATGTCGTGTTCCTGGAAACGATAGACGCTGGTCGGATCGTGCATCAATACATTGGTGTCGAGAACGAAAAGCTTGCGCCAGCGCCTGGCCGCGTCATCGTCCTTCTCCTCGTTCTCGTCGGCGTTGCCGTCCGGTTGGCGGAGCATGCGGGCGCCCTCCTGTCGCGTGCGGGTCAGAGTTGGCTGACGAAGTCGAGCACCGCCTGCGCGTGGCCGTCGACCTTCAGTCCGCGCCACTCGCGCCGCAGAACGCCTTGACGGTCGATGACGAAAGTGCTGCGTTCGATGCCGCGGACCTGCTTGCCGTACATCGTTTTCATTTTGATCACCGCGAAACGGGAGCACAGCATTTCGTCGGCGTCCGAGAGCAAGGCGAAAGGCAATTCCTGCCTGGCCTTGAAATTCTCGTGCGATTTCAGGCCGTCGCGCGAGATGCCGACGACGGCGGCGCCTGCTTCGACGAAACGCGGGTACAGATCGCGAAACTGTTGCGCTTCGGTGGTACATCCGGGCGTGCTGTCCTTGGGGTAAAAATAAAGGACCACGACGCTGCCCAGGCAGGCGGAAAGCGTGAATGTCTGGCCACCGGTGGCTGGCAAACTGAAATCGTCTACGCGTTGGTCGATCATGGCGTGCTTTCGGGAACGGGGAAGTGGATTGTTGTAAGAAAGCGGTGTCAGGGTCAAGTCATGCATCGTCGCTTGCTTTTTTGGCAAAAACTGTACGAAAATACAGTGATTCCAAAAAAGGAGATCCCCTCGATGAGCAAGGCCGGTTCGCTGACCCCACGCCAGCAGGAAATACTCGATTTCATCCGCCGTACGCTGGAGAATCTCGGCGCGCCGCCAACGCGGGCCGAGATTGCCAGCGCTTTTGGCTTTGCCTCGCACAACGCCGCTGAAGAACACCTCAAGGCGCTGGCCAAGAAAGGGATCATCGTTCTCGAGCCAGGTTCGGCGCGTGGCATCCGGCTGGTCGAACAGCTCGGCCTGCCACTGATCGGCAGCGTCGCCGCCGGCAGTCCGATCCTGGCGGTCGAGAATGTCCAGCGACGTTACGCGGTCGATGCCAGCCTGTTTACGCCGCGCGCCGATTTTCTGCTGCGCGTGCGCGGCCTGTCGATGATCAACGCCGGCATTCTGGATGGCGATCTGTTGGCGGTTCACCGCGGTAGCGAGGTGCGCAACGGCCAGATCGTCGTTGCCAGACTCGATGAGGAGGTGACGGTCAAGCGTTTCCATCGGCGGGGCGATGTCGTCGAACTGCTCGCCGAGAACCCGGATTTCGCGCCCATCGTCGTCGATGTCCGCACGCGGGCGCTGACCATCGAAGGGCGGGCGGTCGGGCTGATCCGCGGTGAGGCGCTGTAGCGTGGCCGCGCCCGCCGGCACGCTTTCTCCGCCGACGCTGAGACAGATTCTGGAACGGCCGGATGTCTGGCGCGGCGATGCCTTGGCCGGTACGCGGTTGCCCGGTGTGCCGACGGGTTTCGCGGAACTCGACGGCGAATTGCCGGGTGGCGGCTGGCCGCGTGGGGGGCTGATCGAGTTGCTGCCGATCTGTGATGGCGTCGGCGAATTGAGTCTGCTTTTGCCGGCGCTGGCGCGTGTGTCGAACGACGAATTGTCCTGGCTGGTCTGTATCGCGCCGCCGTATTCGCTGCATGCGCCAGCGTGGTCGGCGGGCGGCGTCGATCTCTCCCGCCTGTTGGTGGCTGGCGCGTCCGGCCACGACGCGGCCTGGGCTTGCGAGCGCTCGCTGGTCGCCGAGGGCGTTGGCGCCGTCGTCGCCTGGTTGCCGGATGCCCGGAGCACGGTCTTGCGCCGCTTGCAACTGGCCGCCGAAAACAGTCGCACCTTGCTGTTCGTTTTCCGGCCGGCGCTCTGTGCCAGCCAGCCGTCGCCGGCGTCCCTGCGTTTGCTGCTCGCCGGGGAGGGCGACCAACTCCGCGTGCGCCTGCTCAAGCGTCGCGGCAACGCATGCGCAACGCCGGTGCTGATCGCCGTTCAACGTCCAGTCCCTCTCGGCCATGCTCTGGCTGGTTCTTCAACTTCCGCGCCTGCCGCTCGACGTCTTTCCCAGTCTGCCGTCGCCTAGCGCCATTGTCGGTCGCGAGCGCATTGTCGTTGCCGACGATGCGGCGACAGCGGCAGGTGTGCGGCCCGGTTCGCGCTTGGCCGCCGCCTGGGCCGTGCTGCCGAATCTGACCGTGCGTGCGCGCGACGACCAGCGCGAACAGGCCGTTCTGCACCGGCTCGCCTGTTGGGCGGGGACGTTTACGTCGGATGTCTGTTGCCTGCCGCCACAAACGCTATTGCTTGAAGTGGCGGCTTCCCTGCGTCTGTTCGGCGGTGCGGCGGCGTTGTTCGAGCGCGTCGTTAACGGCTGTGCGGAGCAAGGCTTCGAGCCGCGGGCGGCGCTGGCGCCAACGCCGCTGGCGGCGCAATGGCTGGCCGCCGCGGGCGACGCCGTGCCTTGCCTGCATCCCGATGAACTTCCCGCGCGCCTCGACAAGTTGCCGCTGGCCGTTTTGCCAATTACCGCGCCGCGCCTGTCTCGCCTGCACGGTTTTGGCGCGTGCTCGCTGGCCGACGTTCTGCGTCTGCCGCGAGCGGGCTTGGCGCGGCGATTGGGGGCCGATCTGGTCGCCGATCTGGCGCGTGCGCGTGGTGAGTTGCCCGATCCACGGCCGCGCTTCGTTTTTCCGGAGCGTTTCGCCGAGCGTCTGGAATTCCCCGCGGGTGTCGAAAATGCGTCGGCGCTCGGTTTTGCCGGCCGCCGCCTGCTTGCCGTGTTGTGTGGCTGGCTGACGGCGCGCGTCGCCGGGATCCGGACCTGTGTTTTCGAATTCGAGCACGAGCCCCGCGCCGATCGGTTCCCGGTCAGTGTTTTATCCCTTGGCTTTGCCGGCGCGACGCGTGACGTCGACCGGATGGCGCATGCCTTGCTCGAGCGCCTGCCGCGGTTCGAATTGCCGGCGGCCGTGGTGGCGATCGTCTTGCGCGCCGACACGTCGGAGGCGCTGCCGGGTCGCACCGCCGGTTTGTTTGGCGAGCGCGGAACGGTGGCCGGCGCCGATTCGTTGGCGCTATTGGCCGAACGATTGCAGTCGCGGCTGGGGCCGGGTGCGGTGCATGGTTTGGCGATGGTCGCCGAACATCGTCCCGAGAAAGCGTCGCGCCGCGTGACACCACCGCCACCGTCGCCCGGCGCCTCGGCCATCGAGCCGACACGCGGCGCGCGACCGTTGTGGCTGCTGGCCCAGCCACGGATGCTGCGCGAAGAAGCTGGCCGACCGCATTGTGGCGGTCCCTTGCGTTTGCTGACTGGCCCCGAACGCATCGAGAGCGGCTGGTGGGACGCCGACGAACCCGGCGCCGTCGGCGATGTGCGCCGCGACTATTTCATCGCCCTGTCGGTGCGCGCCGAATGGCTGTGGATTTTCCGTGGTCGGGAGGGATGGTTTTTGCACGGGATGTTCGCTTGAGGAACGTCGGATTTTTGCTGGAATTTTCCAGTCTCTCTTTTATACTGTCCCAATCAAAAAAACAGTCGGACTGCCGTGGGGCGTCACTGTGGAGTGGATTATGGAGACCAATACCGCTGTTATGTTGCCGGAAGCCTTGTCGATTGGTCTGCCCGAAATCGATGCGCAGCACGAAAGCATTTTTCGCTGCATCGAATCGCTGAAAGCCATTTGTTATGGCAGCGGACCCGCCTCGCTTGAGGAATTCGAGAATCTGCTCGAATACCTGAAGTATCACTTCGCCAGCGAGGAACGTCTTGCCGGCGAAGTCGGCGTTGATTTTCTCGACCACGCGACCGTTCACCGGAAGAATCTTCTGGCCTTGCGCCGGGCCTTTAGCGAAGTCCAGAGCGGCATGCGCGACTTGCATTCCTTCTTGCGGTACATCGAGTATTGGTTCGAGCGCCACATCACCGACGAAGACAAGCCTTTCGCCGCCACCATTCACGCCCGCCAGGCCGCCGCCCGCGACGATTCCCCCACGGCCGGTTCGTGACCGTCGCGCCCGATTCCGGGCCGGCGCTCCGACGAGGTTTTGCCGACCCTTTCCGGGTTACCCCGCTCGCGACCGAAAGACTGGCGCCATGCCCGCCGGGCACCGAAAATAACGCATTAAATTGAGTCAAAACCAGCCGGAAATAATCGGAGAATAATCCGGCAATAACCCGGATATGACTCGGACCGGTCCATGGCGCATTCTTTTTTGCGTTCTGCCGAGCATTCTGGCAAGCTGGCAACTGGAACGGCATATTCCGCCATCTCGCATTGCCCACCATTCTCCACCAGCCGTCGATAGACGGCGCCATCCTTCTCTTTTACGAGCTAGCACCCATCATGAACCTCACCGCCTCAGCCGCCTGGAAGGCTCTTGAAGCGCACAGGCAGTCGCTTTCGCCTGCGCATCTGAAAGACATGTTCGCTCGCGATCCAGGTCGCGTTTCTTCCCTCTCGCTTGCTTTCGACGGCATGCTGCTGGATTTTTCCAAACAGCGCGTCGAACCGGCGACCCTGAATTTGCTTGTCGCTCTGGCCCGTGAAGCGCGGCTCGACGAATGGACGAGCCGCATGTTCGGCGGCGAAAAAATCAATGCCAGCGAAGGCCGCGAAGTTCTGCATGTGGCCTTGCGGCGGTCGAGCGGCCCCTTCCCCGTCGGCGACCTCGATGTGATGCCACAGGTCCTCGCCACACGCCAGCGAATGGTCGCTTTCGCCGACCATTTGCGTTCCGGCCAGGCGCTGGGATTCACCGGTCAGCCGATCCACACGGTCGTCAATATCGGCATCGGCGGTTCCGATCTCGGGCCGAAGATGGTCGGCTACGCGCTGCGGGCGATGGCGCATCCCGTGCTCGCGGTGCACTACGTTTCCAATCTCGATGGCGCCCAACTCGCGCCATTGCTGCAAACCCTCGATCCGCGCACGACGCTGTTTCTGGTCGCCAGCAAGACCTTTACCACCCAGGAAACGATGCTCAACGCGCAAACCGCGCGCGACTGGCTGCTGGCCAACCTCGGCGATCCGGCGGCGGTGGCCAAGCACTTCGCCGCGCTGACCGCCAAACCCGAACGCGCCGTCGCCTTCGGTATCGACGAGGAGGCCGTTTTTCCGCTGTGGGATTGGGTCGGCGGGCGTTTCTCGCTCTGGTCGGCGGTCGGTCTGGCGCTGATGATCGCCATCGGTCCGCAAGCGTTTGCCGATCTGCTCGCCGGCGCCGAAAGCATGGACGAGCATTTCCGTACCACGCCCTACGAACGCAATCTGCCGGTGATCGTGGCATTGCTCGGCATCTGGAACACCAACTTCCTGGGCGCGAGCAGCAACGCCGTTCTACCCTACAACGAGTCGCTGAAATTCCTGCCATCCTTTTTGCAGCAGCTCGAAATGGAAAGCAACGGCAAGGCGGTCGGCCGCGACGGTCAGCCGCTGGCCTGCGCCTCGAACCCGATCGTGTGGGGCGAACTCGGCAATAACGGCCAGCACGCTTTCTTCCAGCTTCTGCATCAGGGAGGCCGGCTGGTACCTTGCGATTTCATCGCCGCGGTACGCTCCGACTATCCTCTGGCCGGTCATCAGGAGGCCTTGCTCGCCAACTGTTTCGCGCAAAGCGCCGCTTTGGCGTTCGGCAAGACGGCCGACGAGGCGCGTGCCGAACTGAGCCGCAGCCTCCAGGGCGCGGCACTGGAAGAGTTGTTGCCGCACAAGGTGTTCCCCGGCAACCAGCCCTCGTCCACGCTGCTGCTGTCACGCCTCGATCCCCGGAACATCGGCGCGCTGATCGCGATGTACGAACACAAGGTTTTCGTGCAAGGCGTGATCTGGGGTCTCAATTCCTTCGATCAATGGGGCGTCGAGTTGGGCAAGGCGGTGGCCAATAGCATCCTGCCGGCGATCACCGATCTCGAACTCGCGAAAAAACTCGATGCGTCGACGCAAGGTCTGCTGGCCTACAGCCGCCGGCATCTCGGATAGAACGGCCACGCCCCGGCGAACGCCGGGCGCCATATTTTCAACGAGGCATGAAATGACGACGAAAGTTATTACTATTCCCAGCACCCCGTTCGCGGGTCAGAAGCCGGGGACTTCCGGTTTGCGAAAAAAGGTTTCGGTATTCAGTCAGCCGCGCTATCTCGAGAACTTCGTGCAGGCGATTTTCGACACCCTGTCCGGTCAAGAGGGGCAGACGTTGGTCCTCGGCGGCGACGGGCGCTATTACAACGATGTCGCCATCCAGACCATTCTGCGAATGGCGGCGGCGGCCGGCTTCGGCCGCGTGCTGGTCGGTCGCGGCGGCATTCTGTCCACGCCCGCCGCCAGCGCGGTGATCCGCAAGTGGCGGGCTTTCGGCGGCATCATCCTGTCGGCCAGCCACAATCCCGGCGGGCCGGATGGCGATTTCGGCATCAAATACAATCTCGGTAACGGCGGACCGGCCAACGAAGGCTTTACCGATGCGGTGTATCTGCGCACCCAGTCGATCGACGCCTATCGCACCGTCGAGACCCCGGACGTCGATCTGGGCCGCATCGACGAAGTCAACATCGGCGACATGTGCGTCAGCATCATCGATCCGGTCGCCGACTACGCCGAACTCCTGGAATCGCTGTTCGATTTCGACCGCATCGCCGCCTTGCTGGCGCGACCGGATTTCCGCATGCGTTTCGACGCCATGCACGCGGTTACCGGGCCTTATGCGCACGCCATTCTCGAGGGGCGTCTGGGCGCGCCGGCCGGCACGGTGGTCAACGGCACGCCGCTGCCCGATTTCGGCGACGGTCACCCCGATCCCAACCCGGTGTATGCCGCCGATCTGGTGGCCGCGCTGGCCGACGCCGGCTCCGGCTTGTCGTTCGGCGCCGCTTCCGATGGCGACGGCGACCGCAACATGATCGTCGGCCGCGACTTCGTCGTCAGCCCCAGCGACAGTCTGGCGGTTCTCGCCGCCAACCACGCGCTGATCCCGGCCTATGCCGCCGGTTTGGCGGGGGTGGCGCGCTCGATGCCGACCAGTTGCGCGCTTGACCGCGTCGCCGAGGCGCTAGGCATGGCCTGTTATGAAACGCCGACCGGTTGGAAATACTTCGGCACGCTGCTCGATGCCGGCAAGGCCACGCTGTGCGGCGAGGAAAGCGCCGGTACCGGCTCCAACCACGTGCGCGAAAAGGACGGCCTGTGGGCGGTGCTTTACTGGCTGAATATCTTGGCGGTGCGCGGCGAGTTGGCCGAGGATGTCGTTCGCGACCACTGGCGGCGTTTCGGACGCAATGTCTATTCCCGTCACGACTACGAAGGCATCGCCACGGCGGCGGGCGATCGTCTGATGGCCGAGTTGCGCGACCGCCTGCCGCGACTGCCGGGGTCCGAGTGCGCCGGCTTGCGGATCAAGGCCGCCGACGATTTTGCCTATACCGATCCGGTGGACGGTTCGCGTTCCGAGCGCCAGGGCGTCCGGATCATGCTCGACGACGGTTCACGGGTGGTGTTCCGTCTTTCGGGAACGGGGACCGAGGGCGCGACCTTGCGGGTCTACCTCGAACGCTATGTCGCCGATCCGGATCGCCACGAGGTACCGACCCAGGAGGCACTGGCGCCGCTCGTGCGGCTTGCCGAGACGGTGGCGCAAATCGCCTCGATCACCGGCCGGCAGACGCCGGACGTGATCAGCTAGACAACGGTGACATCTGGCGGATGGCATCGCCAGATGCCGGGAATCATGCCAACGAGAGGAAAGCAAAATGGTTGATAAGAAGACATTCCAATTGCCGCGCAAGGCAATTGCACTGGTTCTCGCCGGCGGGCGTGGCAGCCGCTTGCAGGAACTCACCGATCGCCGGGCGAAGCCGGCGGTACACTTCGGCGGTAAATTCCGGATCATCGATTTCGCCTTGTCGAATTGCGTCAATTCGCAGCTTCGGCGGATCGGCGTCGTCACGCAATACAAGTCGCACAGTCTCCTGCGCCACTTGCAGCGCGGCTGGAATTTCTTGCATGGCGAAGTCAACGAGTTTGTCGATCTGTTGCCGGCGCAACAGCGGGTGGACGAGGAATCGTGGTATCGCGGTACCGCCGACGCGGTTTATCAAAATATCGACATCATCGAAACCTATTCGCCGCAGCCGGAATTCGTCGTCATTCTCGCCGGCGACCACGTCTATAAAATGAATTACGCGATGATGCTGGTCGATCACGTCGAAAGCGGTGCCGAATGCACCGTGGCGTGTATCGAAGTGCCGCGTCAAGAGGCCAGTGGTTTCGGGGTAATGGACGTTGCCGAGAACGGTCGGATCACCAACTTCATCGAGAAACCCGCCGATCCGCCGGGAATGCTGGACAAGCCCGACATGGCGCTGTGCAGCATGGGCGTTTATGTCTTCAACGCCAAATACCTGTACGCGGAACTGGCGCGCGACATTCTGGACCCGACGTCCAGCCACGATTTCGGCAAGGACATCATCCCGCGCGCGGTGGCCAACGGCGTGGCGGCGGCGCACCCCTTCTCGCGCAGTTGCGTGATCGCCGCCGACGAGGAGGGCAAGGAGCACTATTGGCGCGACGCCGGAACCATCGATGCCTATTGGGACGCCAACATCGACTTGACGGCAACCGTGCCGGCCCTGAACATCTACGACCGCAACTGGCCAGTGTGGACTTATCAACAGCAGTTGCCGCCGGCCAAGTTCGTCCATAACCACCTCGACCGGCGCGGCACGGCCATCGAATCCACCGTTTCGGGCGGCTGCATCGTCTCTGGTGAAATCAATCGCTCGCTATTGTTCTCGAGTTGCCGGGTGCATTCCTACGCGCGGGTGAATCTGTCGGTGCTGTTGCCGGACACCACCGTCGGCACGCGTGCCCGGCTCAGTCGCTGCGTGGTCGACGCCGGCTGCAACATTCCGCCCGGGCTGGTCGTCGGCGAGGACCCGGAAGACGATGCGCGTCGTTTCCGCTACACCGAGAACGGCATCACGCTGATCACCAAGAAAATGCTCGAGCGTTTGAACTGATCGTTTCGACATGCGCGCCGCGACGCTCACCGTCGCGGATGGCCTCACCATCGACGTCCCTCGCCGGGGTTCTGGCGGGGGACGTTCCTTTATCGATCAACCCGGCCATTTTCCGAAGAAAAGGAACAAACCCCTTGCGTATCCTGCACGTAGCCGCTGAAATCTATCCCCTGGTCAAGACCGGCGGTCTGGCCGATGTCGTCGCCGCCTTGCCGGCCGCGCTTGCCGCCCGCGGTCTCGATACGCGGGTGCTGGTTCCCGGCATGCCCAGCGTCATGAGCGGCGTCGTCGACCTCAAGCGCGTGATGCGTTTCGGGCCGGCCTTTGGCGCGGCGGTGGTCACCCTGCGTCTCGGCCGCATGCCGGACAGCGGCCTGCCGGTCTATGTCATCGACGCCCCTTTTCTTTACCGGCGCGACGGCAATCCCTATCTCGGTCCCGACGGTCGCGACTGGAACGACAATCACCGGCGCTTTGCCCTGCTCGGCTGGGTGGCCGCGCATCTCGCTTCCGGCGAGCTCGATCGCCGCTGGCAGCCCGACGTGGTGCACTCGCACGACTGGCACGCCGGGCTGGCGCCGGCGTATATCGCCCAAAGTCCGGCGCTGAACACCGCGACGGTATTCACCATCCACAATCTTGCCTTTCGCGGCCTGTTTCCGCTGGATTGCCATACCGATCTCGGCTTGCTGATTTCGGGTGCGATGCAAAGCGGCATCGAATTTCACGGCCAGTTGTCGTTCATGAAAGCCGCGCTGGTGCACGCCAAGCGAATCAACGCCGTCAGCCCGTCGTATGCCCGCGAAATCTGCACTTCCGAATTCGGCTGGGGACTCGATGGCTTGCTGCGCGATCGTGGCGACGATCTTTCCGGCATTCTCAACGGTGTCGACTACCGGGTCTGGGACCCGCGTACCGACAAGGCGTTGACGCGGAACTACGACGCCGAAAATCCGCGCGGCAAGAAAGTCTGCAAACTCACCCTGCAAGGCGAACTCGGCTTCGCGCGCAGCACCAAGATTCCGCTGCTGGCGGTGGTCAGTCGGCTGACCGAGCAAAAAGGTCTGGATCTGGTGCTTGAGGCCTTGCCGGTATTGCTGGCCGCCGGCGGGCAACTGGTGGTGATCGGTAGTGGCGATGCCGATGTCGAAGCCGGATTCCGGGCCGCCGCCGCCGCGCATCCCAAATCGGTGTCCGTTTACCTGGGCTACGACGACGCGATGTCGCATCGCATCACCGCCGCCGCCGACATCCTGCTCGTGCCCTCGCGTTTCGAACCCTGCGGCCTGACGCAGCTCTATGCCCTGCGCTACGGCACTCTGCCACTGGTGCGGCGCGTCGGCGGTCTGGCGGACACCGTGATCGACGCCACGCCCGCCACGCTCGACGACGGCACGGCCAACGGTTTCGTTTTCGACCAGGCCACCGGCTGCGCGCTCGCCAGCCGCATCGTCGACGCCTGTGCCTTGTTTCGCGACAGTGCCCGGTGGCGGCAAATCCAGAAACGCGGCATGGTTCAGGACTTCTCCTGGGACGATTCGGCCGCTCGCTACGAGGCCCTGTACCGGCGTATCTGAAAATTCGTGCCGGTGACCATGGCCGTTGAGGCGCTAGAAAAATCTTGTTTGTGAAAAGTTGTTATTTTTAAAAAATTCATACCGTCGCAGTCGCTCTGGAGTCGACAAACGTTGTCTCTGGAGACATCAATCATCCCCGGAAATCCCCCTGCATTTTCTGAGCGCCGTTTCCGGGTGACGGCAACGCCCGGAAAAATCCCGTCGAAACAGGGCAAAGACCGGGAGAGTCGCGTTGTCTACAGCGCGGGTTTTCCGACCGCGTCGTTACTGGCAGGCCTCGATTTCCCAGTCGTACATCCAGATCTGATGACGGGAGCCGTCGTTCCAGTAGATCACGCGGTAGGTATGGCCGTTGTTGTCCAGCGACAGCGAGTCGATGCGTCCGACCATGTCGATCGCCTTGATGCGCACGGATTGCCCAATATCGTAGTCGAATTCAACGGTTCGCAAGCTTCTCTCCTAATGTATGGTCGGTGCCAGCCGATGGCCGCACACTTTACCGCGTAACGCGCCGCGAGCGAAGCGGCCCAATCGCCTTGCCGGCGCGAGAACCGAACGGATCGCCGCTCGAATCGAAACCGTGTATCGTCGTCATGACCGGCGAATCGCCATTTTCCGCCTTTGCGAAGGAGCAGACCATGCCCGAGCAGCCCGTTACCGAGCAGCCCGCCGCTGCCGGTCTTTCCGTGTCGACCGCCTGGCGGCAGGACGGCGAACTGCCGCCCTTGCTGCGCGGCAAGACGCGCGCGCGCGATCAAGCCCTCGATCCGCTGCTGACCGGGCTGCGGGTCGAGGCGCGTTACGCGCTACCCGCCGATGCGCGCGGCGTGCCGACGGACGCGGGCGAAATCGTGCGCCCCGGGGAGGGCACGGTGCTGGCCCTGGAAACCGAGGACGGGGCGACGATCGTGATCCATGCCGACCGGCTCGCCGAGGCCGTCGGGCGCTTGCAGCCGCGGGCGCTGCGCGACGGGGCGGTCGACCTGACGCTGTTCCGGGAGGCGGATGGCGACCGGCCGATCACCGCGCCCTGGAAGGCGGTGACCGTTCTGCGTCTGCCGCAGGACGCCTTGATCGACGAGGCGACAGCGCTCGCCGTCACCTGGGCCGCCGAGGCGCGGCAGGCGACCGACTCCGCGCTCGTCGCCAAGGCGCTGCTGTGGTGCATCGAATCGCGGCTGGTGGCGCGTTCCGGTCTCTATCGCTGGCAGGAACGGACGATTGCCGCCGCCGACCACTGCCCGCCCGACGACGACCGTCTGGAAAAGGCCCGGGCCGGTGCGCCCCTGCTGCTGCTCATTCACGGTCTCGGTTCGCACGCCGTCGGCAGTTTCGCCGATCTCCGGGCCGACGACGAGACCTGGCAGGCGCTACAGGCGCGTTTTCCCGGCGGTGTTTTTGGCTATGAGCACCGCACCTTCTCGCAGAGTCCGCTGGAGAACGCGCTCGAATTGCTCGACGCCTTGCCCGAAGGCGCGCACGTGTCCGTGCTCAGCCATGGGCGCGGGGGGCTGGTCGGCGATCTGCTGTGTCTGGGGGAGGTCGCCGAGGAGGCGTTCGGCGGCGATAACCTGGCGCCGGCACGCGCCGACATGCCGGCCGAGACTGACGAGGCGCGGGAAGGCTTGCGCCGGGCCGTGCGTCAGATCGCGCGCCGGATCGGCGAACGCCGGCTGGTCGTCGAACAGAATCTCCGCGTCGCCTGCCCGGCGCGCGGCAGTCGCCTGCTGTCCGACAATCTCGAGGTGGCGCTGTCCGGTTTTCTGAACCTGTCGCAGTGGCGCGGCGGGGCGGCGCTCGATAGCGTCGGCGCGGCGGCGGGCGCCTCCGGTGGCGGCACCTCGAGCGCGGCGGGCACCCTGAAACGCCTGCTGCTCGAAATCGCCGGTCGCCGCATCGCGCCGTCGTTGATTCCCGGCCTTGCCGCGATGGGCGTCGATTCGCCGCTGGTGGCCTTTTTCGCCCATCCCGGCACCGGTTGTCGCCACGGCATCCGGATGGCGGTGATCGCCGGCACCGCCAGCGGCACCGCCAGACCGGGGCGTCGGGCGGCCGATCTGTTCTACGGCTGGCGCCCGCTCGACGACGACGGCGATCTGGTGGTCGATGCCGAGGCGATGTACGGTGGCCTCGCTCCGCGCGCCGGCGCGAGTTATGTTCACGAACAGAGCGAATCGCTGACGCATTTCCGCTACTTCGCCAGAGCGTCGATCCGCGACGCCGTGCGCGACTGGTTGGGCCAGAATCCGACCGCGTCGGTACTCTTGCCGCCGTTCCAGTTGCTCGACGGCGGGGCGCCCGTCGCGGCGTCGCCGCCAGCGCAGAGTCGCGGTGGCGCCGCCCTGCCGGTACTGATTCTGCTGCCGGACAGCATGGGTTCCTGTCTGGCCGTCAACCGCGACCCGGCCGGCATCGAACGGATCTGGTTCGATTTCACGCGCCTCGCCGATGGGCAACTGGCGCGCCTTGCCGACATCTCCGATGCCGCGATCGGCGTCGACGGACTCTGGGAGCGTTTTTACGGTGGCTTGGCCGATTACCTCGCCGCCAGCCACACCCTGATTCGTTTTCCCTACGATTGGCGGCAGCCGCTGGAAGCCGCCGCCGACGCGCTCGCGGAGACCGTCGCCGCCGCCATCGCCGCGTCGCCGGGGCAGCCGGTCCGCCTGCTGGCGCACGGCGCCGGCGGTCTGGTGGCACGGGCCCTGATGAGCCGGCATCCCGCATCCTGGCGGGCGGTGGTCGACAGTGGCGGTCGCCTGTTGCTGCTCGGCACGCCCAACAACGGCGAGCACTGGCTGGCGCACAGCCTGCTCGGCAAGAGTGCCGCGATTCGTGGCCTGGAAAGACGCGACGCCCGGCACGATCCGCGGCAGTTGCTGGCCATCGTCGCCGGCTTTCCCGGCGTGCTGTCCCTGTTGCCGCGCCCGTCGGCCACGGACAGCGGCGGCGATTTTTTCCAGGAGGCGTTCTGGCGGGAACTGGCAGTTCGCAGCACCGACCGCTGGTACGGCGACGGTCTGGCCGCCGCGCCCGACCCCACGCGGCTGGCCGACGCGGCGGCGTTCTGGCAAAAAACCCTGCCGGGCAACACCGTTCCAAATCCCGAACGGGTCAGCCAGGTTTTCGGCCAAGGCGCGCAAACGCCTTGCGGTGTCGCCAGAACCGACGGTGGCCGGCTGCAATTGCTATTTACCGGCGAGGGCGACGGCGCGGTGACCTGGGCCTCGGGGCGGCTGGACAATGTGGTCGACAGCGAGAATGTCTGGTATCTGCCGGCCGAGCACGCCGACCTCGTTGCCGACGCGCGTTACTTTCCGGCGCTTTTCGAGTTGCTCGACAGCGGTCGCACCCGCTTGCTCGGGCGGCTGCCGCGCCGGCGCGGCGACAGCGCGCCGGTGGTCATCGCGGATCTGCCGCCGCCGGTCATTCCCGGTGAGGACGAACTGGCCCGCGCCCTGTTCGGTAGCCGTCCGCGTCGCCGCCCGCCGTCGCGCAAGGCGGCGTTGTCGGTCGCGGTGCGCGCCGGTGATCTGCGTTTCATCGACCAGCCCTTGCTCTGCGGCCATTTCATCGGCGATCCGATTGCCGCCGCCGAGGCCGAACTCGATGCGCGACTCGATGGACGACTCAGCGAACGCGAGCGTCTGGGCGTCTATGCCGGACCCATCGGCACCTCGGTGATCGTCCTGCCGCCGCCGAGCGACGGCCAGAGCGCGCGCGGTAGCCGCCCCGGCGCGATCATTGTCGGGCTTGGCGACTTCAACGGCCAGCTTGGCGTGCGGCAGATCAGCGAAACCGTGCGCGCCGCCGTGTTGCGGCTGCTGCTGCGCCTACGCGACAACAGCGCGAACGCGCCGCAAACCGTGCACCTCTACAGCCTGCTGGTCGGCTGCAATTCCACCGCCCACATCGGCGTCGCCGACTCCGTGGCGGCGGTCACGTGCGGCGTTCTCGAAGCCAATCGCCAGTTCGCCCAGGCGCTTGCCAAGGCGACCGGTCGTGGCGTCGCCGTCGAGTCGTTGACCTTTCTCGAAATCTTTCGCGACGTGGCGATCAGCGCCGCGCATGCCGTCGCCGAATTGCCGCAATCGCTGGCCGGCCCGCTCAGGCGCCTGGAAGCGCAGCTCGACGTCGCGCCCGTGCTGACCATCGGCGACGGCGTTCGCGAACGCTTGTCGGTGGGGCAAGGTTTGGGCTACTGGTCGCGCCTGATCGTCACCGACGCCGATGCCGACGCGGATACCGGCGACCGCCGGCCGGCCGAGGAGACGCGCGGCCGGCGCCCCGCCGGTCGCCGCGCTGCCGCCGAGGGCGACAGCGGCCACCTGCCGGAGGCGTTGAAATACGTTTTTCTCTCACAGCGCGCGCGCGCCGAAACGCTGCTTCAACAGCGACAGCCGGGCCTGATCGAGTCGATCGTGCAGCGGCAGCGGCTGGTGACCGCCGACAACCCGCAACTCGCCAGAATGCTCTTTCAACTGATGGTGCCGGTCGACTACAAGGTCGTTCTCCGCGAGCGAGCGCGCCTGTTGCTGATTCTCGACAGCTATACCGCCAGCCTGCCGTGGGAACTGCTGCAAGCCGACGACGAGCCGCTGGCGGTGAAAACGCCGATGATCCGGCAATTGATCACCTCGCGGTTTCGCGGCAACGTGCCGACCGCCGGCAGCAACGCCGCCTGCCTGATCGTTTCGCCGAGCACCGAGGGTTTCGACAAACGCTTCGGCGGCGCCGCCAGCCGTCTCGACAAGCTGCCGGCCGCCGTTGCCGAGGGCGAGGGGATTCGCGACGCCTTGCGCGAAGCCGGCTGGACGGACATCGCTTATTGCCGCGAGGAGTCGGACGCAATCGACGTGCTCGGCCACCTCTACCGGCAACCGTACCGGCTGCTGACGATCTGCGGACACGGCCTCTTCGCGGCACGGGCGCTGGATGGCCGCGACTATACCGGCGTCGTCCTCTCCGACGGCATGCTGCTCGGCGCGGTCGAGATCGGACTGATGGAAGTCGTTCCCGAAGTCGTTTTCCTCGGTTGCTGTCATCTCGGCAGCATGACCCACGACTCGCAACCGGCGCGTCTGGCCTACAGCCTGGCGCGGGAACTGATCGACAGCGGCGTGCGCTGCGTCCTTGCCGCCGGCTGGGCGGTCGAGGACAAGGCCGCGAAAACCTTCGCCACCGCCTTCTTCGCGCAACTGATCGCCGGCGACACCTACGGCGAGGCTGTTTTCGCCGCCCGCCGCGCCACTTACGACCGGCACCGGGGCAGCAACACCTGGGGCGCTTACCAGGCGTATGGCGATCCCGGCTACCGCTTGGGGCCGGATTCTCGCCCCGGCCGCAAAAAGGAAGATGTGCACGTGGCGGTGGAGGAGTTGCTCGACCGGCTGGAAAGCCGCCGTGTGCGCTCCGCCCGCACCGGCATCGACCGGCGACCCGATTTCGCCGCCGAAGCCGCCTGGGTGGCCAGCGAGCTGGCCCGTTGTCCGGCGGAGTGGCGCGGTCGACCGGAGGTCCAGCAAGCGATTGGCACCCTCTATGCCGGCCTCGACGGCGACGGTTTCGACGCCGCGCGGAGCGCGCTGCTCGCCGCCTTGCAGACCGAGGACGCCGACGGCCGGGTCGCTTGCCGCACGATCGAACAGCTTGCCAAAATCGAAGCACGCCAGGGTGATCGACTCATCGACCAGGGCCTGCACGCGCAGGGACTGGCGCTGATCGACAGCGCCGTGGCGCGTCTGGAGGCGCTCGAACGGGCATCCGGCGCGCTGGCGGTCAACCCCGAGCGGGCCGCGCTGTCGGCCAGCGCCCTTAAACGCAAGGCGCTGGTGCTGGCGGGCAATGCCGATACGCCGTGGACAATTATCGCGCAAGCGCTGGCTTTGGCCGCCGCCGCCTATTTCAAGGCCGGCAACGGCGGCGACCCTCGCGAGCCCTACCACACACTCAATGCCCTGCCGCTGGCGTGGCTCGCCGGTACGCACGACTTCGACGGCCGGGACGTCGGCGAAATCGCCAGACAATGCGGCGAAGAAGCGCGCCGCCGTTTTGCCGACAGCCAGGATTTCTGGGACGCCGCTTGCGGTACCGACGCGATGGTGGTCGACTGGCTGCTCGGCGCCGCCGTCGGCGATGTTGGCGGTCGGCTGGCACGGGCCTACCGGCAGTTGGCGAGCGAGGTTCCCCATACCGACAGCGAATGGCAGGCGGTGCGCCGGCAATTGCAATTGCTGTCCACTTTCCTCCGGCGGCGTGGGCGCCGCCGCGACGCTGAACGCGCCACTGTTTTGGAAAGACTCGCCGATCTGCCGCCGGATGCGGAGTAAACCTTGATCCGTGAGCCGCCGGGGGGCAAAAGACGCCGGAAAGCTTTCCTTGCCGGCGCGGCCGAGGGCGCCTTACGGGTCGAGAAACTCGTGTATCGCTTGAAATACCGCCGCCGAGCGAAAAACGCTGTTGTGATTTTCGTTGTCGACCAGCCGAAACTCGGCCTTGACGTCACGAGCCTGGAGCGCCTCGACGTAATCGCGCGCCAGCGCGGGCGCGGTGTTGTCGTCGTTGCCGCCGGTCAAGGCGATCACCCGCGCGCTGCCGGGTACCCGGTCGACCCATTTGACCGGATTCTCGCTACCGCTCCACGCGCGTCGGCCCGCTCGCCAGGCGACCAGATCGCAAGGGCAGGCCACCAGCACGGCGGCGTCGATCAGGTTCGGGCGCAGACCCAGCAAGACCGCTGCGGTGGCCGCGCCGCCGGAATGACCGACGACGACCACCGATTGCGGCCGGTAGTGCTCGCGCAGGCGTTCGATCGCCGCGCCGACCTCGCCGACATTGACCTTGGTGTAGTGATCCGAGCGCCCGCCGTGCATCAGGGCGACCGTTGACGCGCGACCGTCGCCGTCCGGATAACCGGGCCGAACGAGCGCGACGGCCAGTACTTTTGCCGCCGAGAATTCCGTGGCCGATTTTTCGGCTCTGTTGAAATGGTAGTTGGCCGGACCGCCGGAGGAGACATCGCCATGCAACCAGACCAACAGCGTTCGCGGTTGCGGGTCGCCGAAGCGCCGCATCGCCAGACACTGCGCCTCGCCACTGACGGTGTGGGTAAAATCCTCGGCGTCACAGGGCGACGCCAGGCTGGCTTCTGCGGCGGCGATTGCCAAAGACAGCAGACCGGCACGCGCGACGAGGCGCACCGTCACTCGCCGGCGTTCGGCAGGCGAGAATGCAAGGGCGTTGAGGGCGGCAGGTTTTGGCAGGCGCATGCGTGACTCCTTGCGAATGGGAAGGGCTTCGGCATCGGGCGCGCGGACGCTTTAGCCGGCGGGTCGCGCCAGCGCATGCGCCAGATTGCGGCGCGCGCGGGTTTCCAGGGCGGCGTGGAAGTGATCGGTGCCATAAATCCGGGGCCGTTCGAGAAACGCGGCGAGAACGGCCCGTCGCTTGCGTTTGAACAGCCAGCCGGGAACAAACGCGTATTCGCGCCGTATCTGTTGTTCGTAGTCGGCGAAACGCGCGCGATCGGCCGCCAGGATGCCGAGATCGATGTCCGCCAGCAGTTGCTCGTCGGCGGCGACGGGCACGGCGGCATGTCGGGTGGCCATGATCAGGGCGTGTACTCTGGCGCGCACCTCCGGCGCGACGCCCGCCTCGCGCAGGGCTTCGCTGGCCCACTCCGCGCTTTGGGCCTCGTTATCCGCCCGGCGCACCGCGTGGATGGCGTCGTGGAACCATAGCGCCATCTCGACTTCGGCGGCGAAATGCGCCAAATGCGCCACGGTCTCGAAGGCCGCCAGGCATTCCGCCAAGTGTTGGCGTCCGTGATAATGGCGGTGCGGCTCGCCGTAACGCGCCAGCAGCGCCAGACGCAGTTCCTCGCCGGACCGGCGCGCGCCAAGGTCTTGCCAGGCGCGCCGCCATGAGCGTTCGAGAAGTGGCGTCGTCATGCGATCCATTCGCGGGTCAGCGGGCGTCCGAAGGGCGTCGCACGGCATCGCCGCCGCCAGGGGCACGTTCGACGGTGAATTTTGCGGTGGATTGTTTGGTCGATTGCTCGGTCGATTTGGCGCCGCGGCGGATCGACGGCGGCAAGCGATCGGCAAGAAACACCGGGTGTGCTGGATGAACGCGCGCTCAGGACAGACAACGGCCAAGCAAGGCCGCGGCGGTCGGGTCCAGCCCGAGAAACTGTAGGCCGAGACGAAATCCGCCTTCCGCGCCGTCGAAGACGCTGTTGGCGACTTGCACCCGGGCCTCGAACAGCGCTTTACCGGTGGGTCGAAGCGGCAGATTGACCCGCAAGCTGAAGGCCGAGCCAACGGCCGGGTTGAAATCGGCGATCAAACCGATGCCGCCTTTGCTGATGTTCAGCGTTCGTGTCGCCACCACCCGCCCATCGGGCAGCAGCACGAAAGCTTGCGTGCGCAATAAAAGTCGCTGGTTGGCTCGGCGCTCCGGCATCGCCGGTATTTCCGAGCTGTCCTCGGGGATTTCGCTCACTTTGTATTGTCCCAACGGCGTTTCCGCGATGCGGAGAGCGGTGTTTCGACGTTGACGCCGAACGCCGCGCAAGCGACCGGCAACGGCGGCCGGGTGAGCGCGGCGCGGCGAGGGCGTCTATCGGACATCGCGTTCCCTGCAACTCAAAGACGCGTAATGGCCTGCTGGAAAATTGGCGACGATCCCGACGTTTTGCAGTTGTTGCCGAAGATCGGAGAACTTGGACAGCCGGCACGCATTTTTCTGTGCGAATTTTTCAAGATTTATAGCGCTGCCGTTGATTTTTACCGTCACGCCGGCGCCCGGACTGACACAGCAGCCGATGTAGCGCGACATGTATTCCTCTTCGATGAGCAGTAAATCGTGTCCCATGATCGTTGCCGGTTTTTTTAGCACGTAGTAGTCGGTGTAGTCTGCCCGCCGATCGGGTTTTTTTCCGACGTACCCGTCTCTCATGTACGCCCGAATGGCCTTGCCGGAGTTGCCACGCCGCGCTGAAGCGTCGTCGTTCAATCGCAACGCATCGACCAGTTCCGATTCGCGGGTGTCCTGCGCCTGTACGGAGGCGGTACACGGAAGCATAGTCAAAAAAAACAGGGAAACCATTGTTATTTGCTTGTGCATTCAGTGGGGCCCTCCGTTGGATATTGATAAGCGGCGAACAAAGAAAAAGCCCGATGTCAGGCGGGCTTTTCCGTGTGGCGATGAATGCGCCGCCGGCTTGACCAACTCTATCGGATGCCAGCGCGCGCTCACGGCGACCCGGCAAGCCCGGACAGTCGGCTAGCTTCGATAATCGGCGTTGATTTTGACGTAATCGTAAGACAGATCGCAGGTGTAGAGCGTGGCCTTGGCGTGACCGCGGCCGAGGGCGACACGGACCATGATTTCGGCGTGCGCCATGATGGCCGCGCCATCTTCCTCGCGATACGACGCGGCGCGACCGCCGTTCTCGGCGACCAGGATTTCGCGACCGTTGCTGCCCAACCAGACGACGACCCGATCGACATCGAGCTGGTCGATATCGGCGTAGCCGATTGCCGCCAGAATCCGGCCCAGGTTGGGGTCGGAAGCGAAAAAAGCGGTTTTTACCAGCGGCGAGTGCGCGATGGCGTAGCCGACCCGCTTGCATTCCTCGCGGTCTCGCCCGCCTTCGACGGCGATGGTGATGAATTTGCTGGCGCCTTCGCCATCGCGGACGATGGCCTGCGCCAGTTCGGCGGCGACGGCGATGATCGCCTCGCGGAGCGTGGCGTAGCCGGGGGCGGTGGGCGCGTCGATGTCGATTCCCGCCTGACCGGTGGCGATCAGGATGAAGGAATCGTTGGTCGAGGTGTCGCCATCGACGGTGATGCCGTTGAACGACTCGTCGGCGGCTTCGCGCAGCAACTGCTGCAACAGCGGCGTGGCGATGCCGGCGTCGGTGGCGATGAAACCGAGCATGGTCGCCATATTGGGGCGAATCATGCCGGCACCCTTGCTGATGCCGGTGATGGTGATTGCCTTGCCGTCGATGTCGATGCGCCGTGACGCCGCTTTGGCCACGGTGTCGGTGGTCATGATCGCGTGCGCCGCGGCATGCCAATTGTCGGCGCGCAAATCGCCGACGCAGGCCGGCAAGCCGGCGATCAGGCGCTCGACCGGCAAGGGTTCGAGGATGACGCCGGTCGAGAATGGCAGCACCTGCCGGTCCTCGATGCCCAGCAGTTCGCTGACCGCGCCGCAGGTCCGCACGGCGGCCAGCCAGCCGGATTCGCCGGTGCCGGCGTTGGCGATGCCGGTATTGATCACCAGCGCCCGCATGTCGCTGCCCAGATCGAGGTGACGGCGGCACACCTGGACCGGCGCGGCGCAAAAGCGGTTGGCGGTGAACACACCGGCGGCACGGCTGCCCGGGGCAAGGGACAGGAGGGTCAGGTCGTGGCGGTCGAGCTTGCGTATCGCCGCCTGAGCGACGCCCAGGCTGACGCCGGCGACCGGATGCAGTTCAGCGGGGGAAGGGGTGCGGTAATTGACGGGCATTGCGACCTCGCGTTTTCAGACGAGCAAGGACTTCGGTAACTGCCGTGGCAAAAAGCCTGGCGTCGGCGCCTGTCGGGCATGTCCGGTCCGTCGGCGGACGCGGTGGACCGCCTGGCGCGACGGTCAGCTCAGCCTGCCATGGCATTGTTTGTATTTCTTGCCGGAGCCGCACGGGCAGGGTTCGTTGCGTCCGACCTTGGACCCACCGCCGCCGGCGATCGGCTTCGGTGGCTCGCCCGCCGTGGCATCGTGGTCCGTTTGCGCCAGCGCCTCGTCGTAATCGGCATGATGGTAGCGCACGTTCTGCACCTCGGCGTGCGGAGCGATCTCCTCGACATCTTCCTGCTCCCGCACTTGCACGGTGACCAGCAGGCGGGTGACGTCGATGCGCACGCTGTCGAGCAGGCGCTCGAAAAGCTCGAACGCTTCGCGCTTGTATTCCTGTTTGGGATTTTTCTGCGCGTAGCCGCGCAGATGAATTCCCTGTCGCAGGTGGTCCAGCGCCGCGAGGTGTTCGCGCCAGTGCGTGTCCAGGCTTTGCAGCATCACGTTGCGTTCGAACTGGTGGAACGGTTCGCCGCCGACCCGTTCGATCTTGGCGTGATAGGTGGCCGTCGCCTGGTCGACGATACGACGCAGGATTTCCTCGTCGCGCAAGGTCGGTTCCTGTTTTGACCAGTCGACGATCGGCAATTCCAGTTGCAGATCGGCGGCGAGGGTGCGTTCCAGGCCCGGCAGGTCCCATTGCTCTTCGACGCTGTCGGTCGGCACGTAGAGCCGGAAGGTGTCGTGCAGCACGCCGTCGCGCATCGCGGTGATGGTTTCCGAGATGTCGTCGGTGGCCAGCAACTCGTTGCGTTGCGCGTAGATGACCTTGCGCTGGTCGTTGGCGACGTCGTCGTATTCGAGCAGTTGTTTGCGGATGTCGAAGTTGCGTGCCTCGACCTTGCGTTGCGCCGATTCCAGGGAACGCGACACCAGCGGATGCTCGATCGGTTCGCCCTCCGGCATTTTCAGGCGTTCCATGATCGACTTCAGGCGGTCGCCGGCGAAGATGCGCAGCAGCGCGTCGTCGAGGGCCAGATAAAAGCGCGACGAGCCGGGGTCGCCCTGACGCCCCGAGCGTCCGCGTAACTGGTTATCGATCCGTCGCGATTCGTGCCGCTCGGAGCCGATGATGTGCAGCCCGCCGGCGGCGACCACTTGTTCATGCAGTTTTTGCCACTGCGCGCGTATTTCGGCGATGCGCGCCTCGCGAACGGCGGTTTCCAGGGTGTCGTCGTCGCGAAGCTGGGAAATCTGTTTTTCGATGCTGCCGCCGAGAACGATGTCGGTGCCTCGACCGGCCATGTTGGTGGCGATGGTGATCACGCCGGGGCGACCGGCCTGCTGGACGATCTCGGCCTCGCGCGCATGCTGCTTGGCGTTGAGCACCTGGTGCGGCAGTTTTTCGTGGTCGAGCAACGCCGAAAGCAATTCGGAGTTCTCGATCGAGGTGGTGCCGACCAGTACCGGCTGTCCGCGCTCGCGGCAGGCGCGAATGTCGGCGACGATGGCGTCGTGTTTTTCCTTGGCCGTGCGGAACACCTGGTCGTTGTTGTCGACCCGCCGCATGGGCTGATTGGTCGGGATGACCACTGTTTCCAGGCCGTAAATCTGCTGAAATTCGTAGGCTTCGGTGTCGGCGGTGCCGGTCATGCCGGAGAGCTTGCTGTACATCCGGAAATAGTTCTGGAAGGTGATCGAGGCCAGGGTCTGGTTCTCGTTCTGGATCCGCACGCCTTCCTTCGCTTCGACGGCTTGATGCAGGCCGTCGGACCAGCGACGGCCGGCCATCAGGCGGCCGGTGAACTCGTCGACGATGATCACCTCGTTGTTTTGCACCACGTATTGCTGGTCCCGGAGGAACAGGTTGTGGGCGCGCAAGGCGGCGTACAGGTGGTGGATCATCAGGATGTTGGAGGCGTCGTAAAGACTGCCGCCGTCGGGCAGCATGCCGGCGTTGGCCAGCAATTCCTCGGCATGTTCGTGACCCGCCTCGGTCATTAGTATCTGATGACCCTTCTCGTCCACCCAGTAGTCGCCGGGGCCGTTTTCTTCGGCGCAGCGCTCAAGCAAGGGCGCGATCTGGTTCATGCGCACGTACAGATCGGTGTGGTCCTCGGCTTGGCCGGAGATGATCAGCGGCGTGCGCGCTTCGTCGATCAGGATCGAGTCGACCTCGTCTACGATCGCGAAGCTCAGTTTGCGCTGCACGCGCTCGTCGGCGGCATACACCATGTTGTCGCGCAGATAGTCGAAACCGAATTCGTTGTTGGTGCCGTAAGTGATATCGGCGGCGTAGGCGGCCTGTTTTTCCTCGTGCGCCATTTGCGACAGGTTGATGCCGACCGTCAGGCCGAGAAAACGGTGCAGGCGACCCATCCACTCGGCATCGCGGTTGGCCAGGTAGTCGTTCACCGTCACCACATGCACGCCGTCGCCGGACAATGCGTTGAGGTAGGAGGGCAGCGTCGCCACCAGCGTTTTGCCTTCTCCGGTACGCATTTCGGCGATTTTGCCGTCGTGCAGGACCATGCCGCCGATCAACTGCACGTCGAAGTGTCGCATGCCCAGCACGCGCTTGCTTGCTTCGCGAACGACGGCGAACGCTTCCGGTAACAGCGCGTCTAGCGTTTCACCGCTGGCGGCGCGGGTCTTGAACTCCGCCGTCTTGCCGCGCAACGCGTCGTCGGACAGGGCACCGATGGTCGCCTCCAGCGCGTTGATCTTGCGGACGACCTGGGTGTACTGCTTGATCAGCCGGTCATTGCGGCTGCCGAAAATCTTCTTGAGTAGGCCGGAAATCATTCTGGAAACGGTAGAGGAGGTGGCGAAAACGAGGCAGGGACCCGAATCCGCGAGCAGTTTCGGGTCCATTTCGCGGTGAGTGCGGCGAGCCGTCGGGATGCGTGCGCCAGAGCGCCGGGACAAACAGACCTTGCCTTGCCGGGTCGCGCAACTGGTAAATTCGTGAACAGACCGGCATCGTCATGCAACGCGGCATGGATACTACCTTCACGGGCGGTTTTACGCAATTCACAATCGGTCCACCGAGGGCCGTGCCTTCCCGTGGCGGGCGCCCCCCTGGCGATGGCGTTCGGAGTGGGAGCGGCGGTTTCCGGCAGACGCGTTCGCCGGGTTCAAGCGCAGTCGCTGATGCGGCGACCGCCGAGCGGTGCGCTTTGTCCGTCGGGACCATAGAGCCTGAGTGAGGCGGTGGCGCCCAGCAGGGCGTCCAGGGCCAGCGCGTTCTGCTGCATGCGAATCTGGATCAGATCGCCGTTCGCCGTGTTCAGTTCGCGGGCCTGAGTGGCGAGCGATAACAGCAGTCGCCAAGTCGAACGTGCGCGGTCGTCGGCGGGGTGGGCGTCGAGCCAGGCGTGGATCCCGGCATGGTCCGCGCTCAGACCGGAGGCCACCAGGAATTCGCCACGCCGTGCGCCCAAGGTGGTCAGTTGAACCGCCAGCCCATTTTTTTCGCTGACGAGATTGTGCAATCCGTCGGTCTCGCCGGTGGCGAGAAGCTGCCGCTCGCGCTCAAGCAGAACGACGAATTTTTTCAGCGCGGCGACTTCGGCCTCCATTGTCGGCAGCAAAACCGGCGGCGGATCGGCGCTCGCGGACGACATCGTTCTTGTTCCGCGAATCAGCCTTGTCGTTGCACGGCAACGAGTTCGCTGGCCGAGGCAATCAGGCGATCGGCAATCGCTCCCGCATTGATCGTGAAGCGACCGTCGGCGATGGCCTGTTTGATTTCGGCAACCCGCGCGGCGTCGAATGCCGGCGCTTCACCCGGGGATTGCAGTTGCTCGGCGAGTTCGCTGAAGTGAACCTCGGCAGCGACGCCAGCGCTTGGTTTGCCGATGGTTGTGCGACTCCGCGTTTCGCTGACGCCGCTTGCAATTTTCGTGCTGCTGTCGATTTTCACGTTGGTGCTCCCACAAATCGGTTGTGCTCAATCCAGCTATCGGTCAGGCACGACGAAACTTTAACATTTTTTGATATTGGCGACCGGCGGGTCGCTCAGTACGCGACCTCGACCACCGCGCCGTTCCGTGCGACGCCGCTGACAACCTGGCCTGAATGGGTCCGTACCTGGACGATTTGCCCGTTGACGGCATTATTCAAGGCTTTACCCTCGTTGCTGACGATGAAGCCATCGCCCGAAGACAGTAGCCGGACGCTCTGCCCTTGTTGAACGGCCCACGGCGCGATCAGAAAATCGTTGCGCAGCGGCTGGCCGGCAGCGACACCGTTCTTGACCGTTTTGCCTATTGCTTGCGCGGGGTCGGTCAGCACATTGTTCGGCAGGCTGCCAAGGTCGCCATTTTGTGCCAGCACGTCGCTGGCGGACACCGTTTGTCCGGGGGCGAGTTGCCGCGTCGTCAGCAGGTAGGTGCCAAGGATTGAAATCCTTACCGGGAGGTAGATCGTCCAGTTCGTTGGCGCCACGCAACGGACGCCGATCGTGGTTTTTCCCCACAAACGACTGCCTTGCGGCAAAAAAGGCTCGAAAGCGCCGCATTCCGCCAACCGGGGGTTCTGGTCAAGTTTGTCGATCGAATAGGTGACCTTGCCGGGAAGACCTTGGGTTTGTACTTGCAAATAGTGATCGAGCGTCGTCATCAGGGGCGTCTGCGCCATTGCGCCACCGGACGCCAGCAGCAGCGCGACAAGTCGTGCCGCGATTTTGTTCAGACGTTTGCCAAGGCCCTTGATGTGCATCTCCGTATTTTGCCCTAATCGGCCGCGTTGGCGAAGGTGATCAAAAAAGAACCCGCGCGAGACATGAGGCGACGAACGGCAATATTTGCCGGCACGCCGGCAAATGCGCCGCCCTGGCCGGAAAAATGAGGGGCGGACGAGGTCCGGACGGTGCGCAAGCCCCGCCGATCCGCGCTCTTCTTGGTGGCACGTAAATTGCTTCGATGACTGCCATGACGTTGTCTGGCGAGGTTGTCGTGGTCAATAAGCTCGATGGTTTTCTCTCTTTCCAACAGCAGGCGCTGGCGTTGCGTGCCAAGCGGCAGCAGGTGCTGGCCGGAAATATCGCCAACGCCGATACGCCCAACTACAAAGCCCGGGATTTTGATTTTCAGGCGACATTGCAGCAGACGCTTGCAGGTCGCCAGGAGAGCGCGATCGCTCTGGCCACCACCTCGCCGCGTCATTTGGCCGGTACCGACGGCAGCGCCGTCCCGACGCTGGGCTATCGGCAGCCGGTGCAAGCGAGCGCCGATGGCAATACGGTCGAAATGGATGTCGAGCGCACGCAGTTCGCTGAAAATGCCTTTTACTACGAGGCCGGTCTGACCTTCATCACCAACAAGATCAAGAGCATGTTGTCGGCGGTTCAAGGGCAATAATCATGAGCCTATTCAATACGTTTCAAGTTGCCGGCAGCGCGATGACCGCGCAGTCGATACGTCTCAACGCCGTGGCCAGCAACCTGGCCAATGCCGACAGCGTGGTCAGTTCCGACGGCCAGCCTTATCGCGCGAAGCAGGTGGTGTTCACGGCGACGCCGATGGGCAGCGCTGCCGCACAGGGTGTGCGGGTGACGCAAGTGGTGGAGGACAGCAGTCCGGGGCGGATGGTTTATGACCCGCGCAGTCCGGTTGCCGACGAAAAAGGGTACGTCACGATGCCGAATGTGAATGTCGTCGAAGAAATGACCAACATGATTTCGGCGTCGCGGTCCTACCAGACCAATGTCGAGGTGATGAACACCGCCAAGCAACTACTACTGAAAACGCTGACGCTTGGTCAGTAAAAACCAATAACAATCAAGGAGGAATTCATGGCCAACGTTTCTTCGGTCGGTAGCGCCAGCGATATTCTGGCGGCGCTGAACACCAAATCGAGTTCCAGCACGACCGCCTCTTCGACAAACCAGGACGTGCAGGACCGCTTTCTCAATTTGCTGGTGGCGCAACTGAAAAACCAGGACCCGCTGAATCCGATGGATAACGCGGCGGTGACCAGCCAGTTGTCGCAGATCAGCACCGTTTCCGGTATCGAAAAACTCAACGAGTCGCTGGCGACGCTGCTGAATTCCTACACCGATAGTCAGTCGATACAGGCCGCTGGGTTGATCGGCAAAAACGTTCTGGCGCCCGGCAAGGCGCTGACGCTTGCCAACGGTCAGGCCGGCGGAGGGGTCGATCTTGCCGAGGCCGCCGACAGCGTGACGCTGACGATTCTCGATTCAAAGGGAAATGTCGTGCAAAAACAGAACCTCGGCGCACATCAGGCGGGCAGTTTCGCCTTTGTCTGGGACGGAATGAGCGATGCCGGAACGACGGCGCCGGCCGGCAACTACAGCTTTTCCGTCAGCGCCGTTCGTGGCGACGACAAGGTGACGGCCGATACTCTTCAGGTTGGCACGGTATCTGCTTTGGTTCGGGGCAAGAGCGGTTTTCAACTGGACTTGGGTGCGCTGGGATTGGTCGATTTCAGCAAGATCCAGCAGATTCTCTAGATTTGATCGATCGGTAGGGGAAAAACATGAGCTTTCAACAAGGTTTGAGCGGATTGAACGGGGCGTCGTCAGCACTGAACGTCATTGGCAACAACGTGGCCAATACAAGCACCGTCGGTTTCAAAGGTGCGAACACGCAGTTCGCCGATATGTTCGCCGGCTCGTTGGGCGTGGCCGGAACGTCGCCGGTCGGTATCGGCGTGAATGTGGGCGCGGTCGCGCAGCAGTTCACGCAAGGCACTCTGACGGCAACCGGCAACTCGCTCGATTGGGCAATCAACGGTGGCGGGTTTTTCCGCATGAGCAATCTCGATGGAGAACTGAGTTATACGCGTAACGGGCAATTTCATGTCGACAAGGATGGCTATCTGGTCAACGATCAAAAGCTTCGGCTGACCGGCTATCCGGCGGCGGTCAATGGCGTGATTACCGCGACCAGTCCGGTCGAATTGCAATTGTCCGCCAGCCAGATCGCGCCGCGCGCCACGAGCGACCCGCTTGCCGGAAACTTGACCGCTTCTCTCAACCTTGATTCGCGCCAGAGCGTTCCGACGGCGGCGCCTTTCGATTCGGCAAATCCGAAAACATATAATTATTCAACGGCTTTGTCGGTTTTCGACAGCCTTGGCGTGTCGCACAACCTGACAACTTATTACGTTCTCAATACGCCGACGGCGCCGGCCGGAAACGAATGGACGGTTTATGCCACGCTTGACGGCGCGAATCCGCAGGTCCTGCCGGGTGGAAATCTGATTTTCGATACCTCGGGCAACCTGGATTCGACCACCGCCCAACATGTGTTGCCGTCATGGAATTTAACCAGCGGAGCGACATCGCCGTGGTCGCCGGGCACGATCGATTTTGCGGGAACGACGCAATACGGCAGTACCTTCAGCACCGATAAACTGACGCAAGGCGGCTACACCTCCGGTAGCCTGGCGGGCGTCGGCGTCAGCAGCGATGGCGTCATCCAGGGTCGATACAGCAATGGACAAACACGTGACATGGGGCAGGCGGTATTGACCATGTTCGCCAATCCGAACGGTCTGACGAATCTCGGCAACAATCACTGGGGAATGACGAACGAATCGGGGCCGGAGTTGATCGGCGTGCCGCTGTCCGGTGGTCGAGGAGTCGTTCAGGCGGCCTCGGTGGAAGAATCCAACGTCGATCTCACCAAAGCGCTGGTGGACATGATCACGGCGCAGCGCAATTACCAGGCCAACGCGCAAACGATCAAGACCCAGGACCAGATCATGCAAACCTTGGTGAACCTGCGTTAAGGACCCGAGCAGGCGTCGGCGATAGGAAAAGCCCCATGGATCGTTTGATTTACACCGCGATGAGCGGCGCCAAACAGGTTTTTCTGCAACAGGCCGGTGTCGCGCAGAATCTGGCCAACGCCACCACCAACGGCTATCGGGCCATGGAGCATCGTTTCCGGGCCGCGCCGATTTTGGGTGCCGGAACGCCGACCCGTGCCTTCGCGGTCGACGCTTCGGTGGCGGATGTCTTCGATCAGGGACCGCTGACGGTGACCGGCCGACCGCTCGACGTGGCCGTCCAGGGCGCGGGCTGGATCGCCGTGCAGGGGGCGGACGGTCGCGAGGCCTATACCCGCGCCGGTAACCTGAAGACCGACGTCAATGGCGTTCTGCAAACCAGCACCGGTTTGAACGTGGTGGGCGAGGGCGGGCCGATCACGTTGCCGCCGGACAACAATATCGCCATCGCCGCGGACGGCACGGTATCGAGCATTCCGCGGATCGGCGCCGGAGCGATCAACAACGCCAACGCGGTGGGTCGGATCAAGCTGGTCAACCCGCCGGAAAACGAACTGGTCCGCGGCGACGACGGCCTCTTCCGCACGCGCAACGGTGAGGACGCGCCGGCCGACGAAAACGTCAAGCTCGCTCCGGAAACGCTGGAGGGCAGCAATGTCAACGCGGTAGACGCGATGGTGCGAATGATCAGCCTTTCACGCCAGTTCGAGATGCAGGTCAAGATGTTGCAAACGGCTGACACCAACGCTCGGGCAGCCACCCAGATTTTATCGATCAGCCGCTGATAGGACGATTCCACCATGATCCGCTCGCTATGGACAGCCAGCACCGGGCTTAATGCCCAGCAAGTGCAGATAGACATCATCGCCAACAATCTGGCCAACGTCAGCACCAATGGCTTCAAGGAGGGCAGGGGCATTTTTGCCGACCTGCTGTATCAAACCCTGAGGCAGCCGGGGGCGCAGTCGTCGCAAACCACGCAGATTCCGGACGGTCTGCAGATCGGCCTCGGTGCAACGCCGGTATCGACCGGGCGGATTTTCACGCAGGGTTCGCTGCAACAAACCAGCAACACGCTCGATTTGGCTATCGACGGCGCCGGTTTCTTCCAGGTCTTGCTGCCCGATGGAACGACCGGCTACACGCGCGACGGATCGTTTCAAAAAGACAACCAGGGGCAGATCGTCACCACCAGTGGTTACCCCTTGCAACCGGCGATCACCATTCCCGCGAACGCCTTGACCCTGACCATCGGCACCGACGGCGTGGTCAGCGTGACCTTGCCCGGTACGTCGGCGGCGACGCAGATCGGCACCATTCAGGTGGCTACCTTCATCAACAACGGCGGTTTGCAGAGCATTGGCGGCAATCTTTATCTGGAAACCGCCTCGAGCGGCACGCCGACGCCCAATACCCCGGGTAGCAACGGTTCTGGAACGGTGTTGCAGAATTATGTCGAGGCTTCGAACGTCAACGTGGCCCAGGAACTGGTGATGATGATCCAGACGCAACGGGCTTACGAACTCAATTCCAAAGTGGTGTCGACCTCGGATCAGATGCTGGCGCGGCTGACGCAGTTGTAAGGAGTCGACGATGAGCAAGCGTTCCAAGAATTCGAGTGCCGGTGCCTGGCTGGCGCTGATTCCAGTGTTGCTGCTGGGAGCGTGTACCACGGTGCCGCCGACCAACGTACATCAACCGATGACCGCGCGCCCGCAACAGCGGAGCGACAGTCTGGCGGCGAATCTCGCGGCCACGGGCAGCATTTATCAGGCCGGCTCCTCGCGCACGCTGTTTGAAGACCGGCGCGCGCGTTACATCGGCGATACCATCACCGTCACCATTACCGAAAACACCTCGGCGGCGACCAAGTCGAACAGCGCGCTCGCCAAAACCGGCAGCATCAGCGCGTCGGCCAATCCGATCGTCGGCTTGCCGGGCAAATCGTTCCAGGGCCTGGACTTGAAGGCCGATAGCAGCAACAGCGCCAACGGCAAGGGCGAGGCGGCGGCCAACAACGTGTTCACGGGAACCATTACCGTGACCGTCATCGAAGTGCTTCCCAACGGCAACCTGCTGGTTTCGGGGGAAAAACAGGTGGCGATCGGCCACGGACAGGAATACATCCGTCTTTCCGGCATCATCAATCCCTACTTTGTCAACGCCGCCAACACCATTGCGTCGTCGCAGATCGCCGACGCCCGCATCGAGTACAAGGAAAGCGGCGCGATCAGCGAGGCCCAGGTCGTGGGTTGGCTGGCGCGATTCTTCCTCTCGGTATTGCCTTTCTGAATCAAACGACGGATGCGCCGGAGATCTTCGGCGCTCGTAGACGTCTTCCCCCACGGAAAGTGGCCGATGGCGAGGACTCTTTCTCTTCGCCGCCGCGCTGTGGCGATAGGCTCTCTTTCCCGTTGCCGATTTCCGGGTGGTGCGGAATCGGCATCGTGTGACTCGAACGACCGCGCGCAAGCCAGTAATCCGCTTTTTCCGGTTCCCGGCTTGCTGGCACGATTTTTTCTTTCGGTATGGTCATTCTGAGCATAATCTGGAGGCGGCGGTGACCATGGACAGTTTTGCCGGCAGGTTTCTGCAGCGGACGGCAATTCTTGCCGTTCTCGTCCTTGGCTTGTTGAGCGGCACGGCGCTAGCCGAACGGATCAAGGATCTGGCGTCCTTGCAAGGCGTGCGCAACAACCAGCTCGTCGGTTACGGACTCGTCGTCGGTCTCGACGGTAGCGGCGATCAGACCACGCAAACACCTTTCACCACCCAAAGCATCATCAATATGCTGGCGCAGCTCGGCACCACCTTGCCGACGACGCAATCCTTGCAGCTAAAGAATGTGGCCGCGGTCATGGTGACCGCCAATCTGCCGCCTTTTGCCCGGATCGGGCAACAGATCGATGTCACGGTGTCGTCGATGGGCAATGCCAAAAGTTTGCGTGGCGGCACATTGGTGATGACTCCCCTGAAGGGCGCCGACGGGCAGATTTACGCGCAGGCCCAGGGTAACTTGCTGGTCGGTGGCGCTGGAGCGTCCGCCGGCGGCAGCAAGGTGGCGGTCAATCATTTGCTGGCCGGCCGCGTCGCGGGTGGTGCCACGGTCGAGCGCGAGGTGCCGACAGCGCTCGGTCAAGGGCCTTTCGTGCACTACGAGATGGGCACCACCGACTTCGGTACCACACAGCGCGTGGTGGAGGTGATCAACCGTGAGATCGGAGCGGGCACGGCGCAGGCGCTCGATGGGCGTTTGATCCGCGTTGCCGCGCCCGAGGATGCCAACAGCCGGGTCGCTTTCCTCGGGCGAGTCGAGAATCTTCAGGTCCAACCCGCGAAAACCATGGCCAAGGTGATCGTCAATCCGCGCACCGGCTCGATCGTGATGAACCAGACGGTTACCCTCGAATCTTGTGCGGTGGCGCATGGCAATCTTTCCGTGGTCATCAATTCGGAACAGAAAGTCAGTCAGCCCAATGCCTTGTCCGGTGGTCAGACAACGACGACCACCCAGAACGATATCGACATCAAACAGAGCGGCAGTTCGCTCATTCAGTTGAAGGCCGGCGTCAATCTTTCCGAGGTGGTGAAGGCGATTAACGCCCTGGGCGCCGGTCCGCAGGATCTGCTGTCGATTCTGCAATCGATGAAGGCCGCCGGTGCGTTGCGCGCCGACCTCGAAATCATCTAAGAGTCGGCGAGGCGACCGTAATCATGGAGAACCGTTCATGACTTCCACTCCAATGACCATCAACCGACTGGTTGTCGACCCGGCGATCGGCGGCGATTTGCGCGCCAGATTGGCGCAAGATCCGCAGGGCGGACTCAAGCAGGCCGCGAAACAGTTCGAAGGCATGTTGTTGAGCATGATGCTGAAAAGCATGCGCGACGCGACTCGCGGCGATGGCCTTCTCGACAGTCAGCAAGGGCAGTTTTTCACCGCCATCGGCGATCAGCAACTGGCGATGAATCTGGCGTCGCAATCGCCTCTCGGCTTTGCGACCATGATCGAAAAGCAGTTGGCGCGACAAGGCGTCGATCTCTCAAAGGCGGCCTCGACATCGCTTGATGCCTTGCCGCGGTCGCTGGTGTCGCCGTCTACGACAAAAAACCTCCCGCACCGCCCCGAGGCCGGTGCGCGGCGCTTCTTGGAAGCCAACCCCGCCGAAGCGACCTCGTCGGCGGTTGGCGACACTCCCTCCAAGGCGCGCCGTTTTGTCGACCGCGTCTGGCCGCATGCCGTCGAGGCCGCCGCCACGACCGGCGTGCCGGCTCACTTCCTGGTGGCCCATTCGGCGCTTGAAAGCGGTTGGGGAAAAAGTGAGATCAAGGGCGCCGACGGCAGTCCGAGCTTCAATCTGTTTGGGGTCAAGGCCGGCCGTGGTTGGACCGGTCCGACGGTGGAGGTGCAAACCACCGAATTCGTCAATGGCGTGGCGCAATCGGTGCGCGCCAAATTCCGTGCCTACGGTTCCTATGCCGAGGCCTTTCGCGATTACGCCGGTATTCTCGCCAGCAAGCCGCGTTTTGCGGCGGTGATCGGTGAGCAGGATGGCACGAAGTTTGCTCGTTCGCTTCAGCAGGCGGGATATGCCACCGATCCCATGTACGCCAACAAGCTGGCCCGGATCATCAACGGGCCAACCTTGCGGCAAGCCTTGGCCGGATGAGCTTTTTCCGGAACCGGGCCGGGAGCTAAATATTCCGGGACGTTTGCCGTTCATCGGGAAGTAAAGGAGAAGTTCGCGCCATGGGTACCTCAGGACTTATCGGTTCCGGCATTACGGGTTTGCTGGCCGCCCAGATGGGTTTGCAGACCACGCAACACAACATCAGCAACGCCAACACGGCGGGCTTCTCGCGGCAGCGCACGACGCAGGAAAGCGCGCTGGCGATGTTGTCCGGCGCGGGTTTCATCGGCATGGGTACGCGCGTGGCCACCGTGGAGCGTCTCTACAGCGGTTTTTTGACCGAGCAAGTCAATCGTTCGCAAAGTTCCAGTAGCCAGCTCGACAGTTACTACGCGCAAATCAAGCAAGTCGACGACATGCTGGGTGACGCGACGGCGGGTTTGTCGCCGGAATTGCAGAGTTTTTTTTCCGGTGCGCAAAAGGTGGCCACCAATCCAGCGGATTTGCCTAGCCGACAGGCACTGATCGCCAACGCCCAAACCTTGAGTACCCGTTATAGGTCGCTGGGCGATCAGTTGGCGCAGATCGAGCGCGCCGTCGATTCTCAAATCGCGGCAACCGTTGCCGGAATCAACGACTACGCCGAGCAAATCGCCGCCGTCAATCAACGGATTGTCATTGCGCAGGCATCAAGCGGGCAGCCGGCCAACGATCTCCTCGATACCCGGGACCATTTGCTGGCTGAACTGAACAAGCAGATCAGGGCGACGACGACGACCAACACCGACGGTAGCCTCAATGTTTTCGTCGGCACCGGCCAGCAACTGGTCGTCGGAACACAAGCGATGAGTTTCACCACCAGCCCGTCGCTTGACGATCCGTCGCGGCTGGCGGTTGGTTTGAAAACCGCCACCGGTAGTCAGGAGATGCCCGAATCGCTGCTCGACGGCGGCAGTCTCGGTGGCTTGCTGACCTTTCGTCAAGAATCCTTGCGGCCGACGTTGAACGATCTTGGGCGTAGCGCTGCGTCGCTGGCCATGACTTTCAATGCGCAAAGCGCGCTGGGTCAGGATTTGCTGGGGCAGTCGGCGCTTTCGGCGGCACCGAACAGTTTTTCGCCGAATTTTTTTGTTGTTGCCGGACCGGATGTGGTTGCCAATACCAAGAACCCGGTGGGTAGTCCGATAGTCAGTGCCGCCTTCATCACTCCGCCTCCCTATAACGGCAACTATTACACCGATCTGACTGGCAGCGATTACCGTCTGGCCGCCGACGCCACGGGCGTCACGTTGACGCGCCTGTCGGACGACAAGGTCTGGTCGGGTGTTGATCTGGCGGCGGTGAGCGCGCAGTTGGCCACCGATCCACAAGGCTTTACCCTTTCCGCCACGGCGGTATTGGTTCCCGGGTCGAGTTACCTGATTCAGCCGACGCGGAGCGCGGCACAGAATTTGTCGGTGAGTTCGACGGTCGCCACCGATCCGCGCTTGGTCACGGCGGCCGGGCCGGTGACCAGTTCGGTCGGCAAGACCAATCTGGGATCGGCCAAGGTGTCCTCCGGCAGCGTCGGTCCGGGTTATACGGCGGCGGTCGCCGGCATGCCGATCTCCGTGGTTTACCAGGGCGGACAATTGCAGAATTTCCCGGTCGGTTCGCAGGTGTCCATCAATGGCGGCGCGCCCGTGACCATCGCCGCGCTGACCGATACCGTGCCTTACACCAGCGGCGCGACCATCACACTGCTGGGCTCTGTCGCGACGACGCCGCCCACGGGCTTCAGCTTCACCATTTCCGGCTCGCCGACCTCTGGCGACACTTTCGTGATTGCCCGTAACACCGGCGGAACCGCCGATTCGCGCAATGCGCTGGCCCTGGCGCAATTGCAGACGCAGGACACCATGTCCAGCAAGTCGAGCACTTTTCAGGAAGCCTATGCGGGTCTGGTCGATAAAGTGGGTAACAAGACCCGGCAGGTGTCGGTGGCCGCGGAATCGCAAGAAGCCCTGCTGGCACAGGCGCAAGCAAGTCGCGACTCGGTTTCCGGAGTGAATCTCGACGAAGAAGCCGCCAATCTCATTCGCTATCAGCAGGCTTACCAAGCGTCGGCCAAGTCACTGCAAGTCGGTTCGACGCTGTTCGATACCATTTTGCAAGTCATGTCCGGCTAAGGGGAATTTCATGCGTATCAGTACCAGCCAGATTTACGATTCCGGCATGCGCCACATGGGGCGGACACAGACTCAGCTCGCCAGATTGCAGCAACAGCTATCGACCGGGCGTCGTCTATTGAGTCCGTCGGACGATCCCACCGCCGCCTCGCAAGCCTTGGTGATGACCCAAACCAAGGACGTTGGCGAGCAATACATGCAAAACCAGGGCGATGTCAAAGACGAACTGAGCCTGATCGAAAGTCACCTCACCGCGTTTACCGATCTGCTGCAAAGTGTTCGCTCGCGCATCGTGCAGGCGGGCAACACCACGCTGCTGGACAGCGACCGAGAGGCGATTGCCGCCACCATGGACAGTGGTTTCGATGAAATGCTGAGTATCGCCAATAGCCGAAGCGCCGTCGGCGACTTTCTTTTCGCCGGTTACCAGGGCGAGACGACGCCGTTTGTCCGTGGCACGGCGACATCGCCGCAGATGCCCGTGCCGGTGGTTTACCATGGCGACGACGGCGAGCGTCTGGTGCAAGTCGCCGCGTCGCAGCAGGTGGCCAGCAATGTTGCCGGCAGCGATGTTTTCATGAACATTCGTGAAGGCAACGGCTCCTTTTCGACCACGGCGACTGGAAATGGCGCCGGTGTGCTCAATCAGGGGTCCGGTGTGATCGACAATGGATCGGTGCTGGATTTGCAGAAATGGCAGACTGCCCTGGAAAACGGTTTTCCTTGGCAAGGCAGCAGCAATCGTGCCTTGCAGATTCAATTTTCGGCGCCCGGCGGTGTCAAGAGTTACCAGTTGTTCGACGTTTCAACGCCGCCCCCGCCCGCGGTCGCCTTGCCGCCGGTGGCTGTCAGCTCGGTCATGCCATTCTCGGCGGGGCAGTCGATTTCCTTGGTCACCACCACCCAGCCGCCTGCCGCCGCGGTCAGCACCGATTTCGGGGCACAAGTAACAATCACGGGCTTGCCGGTGGCCGGCGATACCTTCACCATCCGGCCGAGTGCCAATAAAAGCGTTTTCGAAACCGTGCAGGATGCAATCAGTTTGCTGCGCACGCCGTTGACCACCAGCACTATCAGGACCGATTTCACCGCCCGCCTGCAAGATGTGCTGACCAACCTCGATAACGCGCTGGTCAATGTCGAACGTGTGCAGGCCAGCGTGGGGTCTCGTTTGCAGGCGCTGGACAGTCTCGACAACAGCGCCTCTTCGCTTGACGTTTTGTATCAGGGAGCACTGTCCGATTTGCAGGATCTAGATTACGCACAGGCGATTTCGGATTTTACCAAGCAGCAGATCTCTCTGGAGGCGGCGCAGAAATCGTATGTGCAAATTAGCGGATTGAGTCTTTTCAAGTATATTTAAGTGAAAACAACCGCTTGTCGCATGGTCATTGGTGTGGCGCTGCCCGTTTTTCTCGGGGCGTGCGCCGGTTTCGATCGGGACGCGCCATCGTCAGCCGATGTGCGCACACCCACGTATTCGCTCAGCGGGGCCGTCAGCCCACGAGGAAACCTGGATCCCACGAAAGAAAATCTGGCGCTAGTCGCCGCTGGCGTCCATGCCGTCAGCCAGCGGGCGGCCACCTCGGCTGAACTGGGGCTTGGCGCGGCGGCGGCCGTCGTGGCCTATGTGGTCTACGATCCTCTGGCGCCGAATTGGTGCATCGAAGAGCGGTCGCTTGACCGCGACACTTATTTCGTCTCGATGCAAGCCAAGAGTTTCCGGACTGGCGGTGATGGCGAGTCGGGTCTGATACTCAAACGGCGGGCACAGCAGTTGCAGCGCGACGGGGGATTCTCGGCTTACCGCATTCTCGATTATTCGGAAGGCATCGAGTCCAGCACGCCATTCACCCACCGCTACGCCAGTGGCGTGATTCAACTGGTGCGCTCCGATTCGACCAGGAAGCCGCCTTAACGGCGGATGTCGGCTGGCGAAAATTGCCCGAGCATCGTTTGCAATCCCTGCTCGAACAACTGGAGCAAGGGCGCGCTCAGATGCGACAGGCCCAAAAGTAATGCCGCGAACCCCAGGGTGATGGTCAGCGGGAAACCGATGGCCATCAGGTTCAGTTGTGGCGCCGCGCGGCTCAGCACGGCAAGGGCCAGATTGCCGATCAGCAAGGTGACGACAATCGGCAGGGCCAGGAGCAGGCCCGACGCAAAGATCAGCGACGCCGACGCCGCCAGATTCCACCACGTGGCCGCGCCCGGCATGGGCGCGCCGATCGGCATGGCCGTGAAACCCTGCAACAGCGTGGCCATGACCATTGCATGGCCATTGACCGCCATGAAGATCAGCAAGGCCAGCATCCCCAGGAATTCCGAAACCACGCCGGTTTGACCGGCGGTCAGTGGATCGTAGGAACTGGCGAATCCAAGACCCATTTGCAGGCTGATCATCGTGCCGGCCATGTCGACCGCGGTGAACACCAGGCGCATCGCAAAGCCCATGCCGAAGCCAATGACCAGTTGCTGCGCAAGAACGAGCAGGCCGGTGCCCGATGCCGGGTCGACGGCAATGGCCGGCAACAGCGGCGAAATGGCGAAAGTGATCGCCAGACCGAGAATCAGCAGCACGCGTGGCGGCAGGGCCGGATTGTTATAGGGCGGGGCGGCGGCCAGGGTTGCCAGAATACGCGCCAGCGGGAAAATGAAGGCAGCGATCCAGGCGTTGATCTCGGCCGTGCTGACGCTGATCATCGCCGTCCTAACCCACCAGCAGCGGGATGCTCTCGAACAGCCGGCGGACGTACTCGACCATCAATTGCAGCATCCACGGGCCGGCGAGCAGCAGGATCAGCAACATGCCCACCAGTTTTGGGATGAACGACAGCGTCTGCTCGTTGATCTGGGTCGCCGCCTGAAAAATGCTGACGATCAGGCCGATGACCAGCGCCGCGAGAAGCAGTGGTGCAGACAGCAGCAGGGTCATTTCCACCGCTTGTCGTCCGATATTCATCACCACTTCGGGCGTCATGTGCCGAAGCTCGCGACCAGGGAGCCGAGCAGTAGATGCCAGCCGTCGACCAGCACGAAAAGCATCAGCTTGAAGGGTAGCGACACCATCACGGGCGACATCATCATCATGCCCATCGACATCAGCACGCTGGCGACGACCATGTCGACGATCAGGAACGGGATGAAAATGACAAAGCCGATCTGGAACGCCGTTTTCAATTCGCTGGTCACGAAGGCCGGAATCAACAGGCGCATCGGAATATCCTCGGCCGATTGGAATTGCGGCGCATTGGCCATGCGGGCAAAAAGGGCGATATCCGTCTCGCGCGTTTGCTTGAGCATGAATTTGCGCAGGGGCACGGCGCCGCGCTCGACCGCTTCGACGTAGGTGATTTTGTTTTCCGACAACGGCAGATAGGCGTCGGTGTAAACGGCGTCGAGTACCGGCGACATGATGAAAAACGTCAGAAACAACGACAGGCCGACGAGCACTTGAGTAGGCGGAGCGGTTTGCGTGCCGAGCGCGTGTCGCAACAAGGCCAGAACGATGACGATGCGCGTGAAACTGGTCATCATCAGCAGAGCGGCGGGAATGAAGGTCAGGGCCGTCAGCGTCAACAGCGTCTGGATCGACAGGGTGTAGTTCTGGCTACCGCCGGCACCGGGCGTGCTGCTGACCATCGGCAGCCCCCCGGCCTGTGCCCAGACCGCCAGGGGGAGCAGCAGCCCGAACAGCAGGCCGAGAAAAAGCCTAGGTGCCTTCATTGTGGCGCTCGACGATCTGTTTCAGCCAACCGGAAAAATTTCTTTCGCTGTTGACGCTGTCTGGCAGGGGACCCTTTGGCAGCGTGTGCAGGGTCTGAATTTGCCCAGGCGCGAGGCCGACGACGATCCACTCGTCGCCAATCTCGATGAGCACGATTCGTTCTCGGGGGCCGATCATCAATCCGCCGACAACCCGCAGTGGGCCGCTGTTTCCGAAACCGCGACCGCCATTGAGTTTACGCAGCATATAGGCGGCAAGAAATAAAATGCCGATCACCAGCGTCAGGCCGAGAACCGCTTGCAGCATCGCCGCTCCGGACACGCCCGGCGGTTCGACCACGGCTGTTTCCGCCAGCGTCTGGTTGGACAGCAGCGCGAGTACCGCCAGGGAGGCGATGCGAGTTGTGCGAGGACTCATCGATTCGGGATCGGCGGACAAGCGCGAGGCGTTCAATGTCCGATCCGGCGCGCGCGCTCGGAAGGCGAGACGATATCGGTCAAGCGAATGCCGAATTTATCGTTAACCACGACCACTTCGCCCTGCGCGATCAGTGTGCCATTGACGAAAACGTTCAGCGGCTCGCCCGCGAGCGCATCGAGTTCGACGACCGAGCCATGGGCCAGCTGGAGCAGATTTTTGATGGTGATCCGGGTGCGTCCGAGTTCGACCGAGATCTGGACGGGAATATCCAGAATCATGTCGAGATCTTGCATCATCGAGTTTTTGTCGACCGGGTCGTCGAAGCTCGGGAAGATATTCGCGGGCTGCGCGTGACCGCCGCCCGTGGTGGCGGTCGCTTGTTCAGCCATCGCCGCCGCCCAGTCGTCGTCGACCGAACCGTGGTCTTCGATAGGCAGATCGTCCGCGTCGTCGGGATTAACCATTGCGTTCTCCGGGGAGGGTTTCGGCCTCTTCGACGGCGATGAAGTGGTCGACCTTGAGGGCGTATTGCCTGCCCTGGGTGCCGTAATGGCACTCCATCACGGCGATTTCATCGACCATGGCGACGACTTTCGCCGGTATTTCGAGCGGTATGAAATCGCCAGCCTTCATTTTCAGAATCTCCCGCAAGGTCACGGTCGCGGTTGCCAGTTGCACCGTCATTTCGACCTCGGCGTTTTTCAATTGTTTGCGCAACATCACGATCCAGCGTTGGTCGGTCGACAATTGGTCGCTCTGCATGGCGCTGTAAAGCAGTTCGCGGATCGGTTCGATCATCGAATACGGGAAGCAGATGTGCATGTCGGCGCTGGAGCCGCCGAATTCCAGCGTGAAAGTGGTTGAGATGACTATTTCCGAGGGCGTGGCGATGTTGGCGAACTGCGAATTCATTTCCGAACGAATGTATTCGAAATTGAGGTCGTAAACCGGTTTCCACGAGCGCGAATATTCGGTGAACACCACGCCCAGGATACCTCGAATGATCCGCTGTTCGGTCGGCGTGAAGTCGCGGCCCTCGACACGGGTATGAAAACGCCCATCGCCGCCGAACATATTGTCTACGACCAGAAAAACCAGATTTGGATCGAACACGAACAACGAGGTGCCGCGCAGCGGCTTGGCAAGGACCAGATTCAGATTCGTCGGAACGACCAGATTGCGGGTGAACTCGCTGTATTTCTGCACACGTATCGAACCGACCGAGATCTCGGCGCTGCGATGCATGTAGTTGAACAGTCCGATGCGTAGATACCGGGCGAAGCGCTCGTTGACCAGTTCCAGCGTCGGCATTCGCCCACGGACGATTCTTTCCTGTGTGCCGAGGTTGTACGGACGCGGTCCACTGCCGACATCGTCGCTTTCCTCGATTTCCTCGGCTTCTCCGCTAACGCCCTTGAGCAGGGCATCGACTTCATCCTGGGAGAGGAAATCCGCGCTCATTGCCGCTCATTGAATGATGAAAGAGGTGAATAGCACCTCCTTGATCGGAGTGTCACGTTTCTTGCCCTTGCCGGACGGCTCGAGAATGCCGTTGATTTGCTCCTTGATTTCCTCGGCCAGTTTTTCCTTGCCTTCCTTGGTGATCAGCTCGGACGCCTTCTTGCTTGACAGAATCATTGTCAGGTCATTGCGCAGCTTGGGCATGTATTGCTTGAGATGCTCGCCGGTGGCGGCGTTTTCGACTTCGACCGAAATGATCAACTGCAGAAATTGATCGCCGTTTTCCGGGACAAGATTCACGGTGAATGCGTCGATGGGAACATAAACCGGGGCCGCTTCTTTTTCGGTCTTTTTCTTTTTGGCCGGCTTGGCTTTTTCGGCCGGGGCGTCGCCGTCTTCCTCGCTGTGTTCCGGGTCGCTCTTGAGAAGGAGATAGCCCACGGTTCCGCCAATGCCAAGCACCAGCACCACGGCGGCGATGATGATGATCAAAAGCTTCTTGTTGCTTTTTGCCGGCGCGGCCGCTTCGGTGCCTTCAGCGGCAGGTTTTGCTTCCTTGGCCATACGAAACGTTTCTCCTTGAAGTCTTGCGATTTACCACCAGCGAGGAATCCGGTTTGCTGACATGCCATCGGCGGCAAACGAGTGGCAGCCTTTACGCAAAGATGTCGACCCGCGAACTCCCCAGACGCGCCGCCACGCCTGTCGTTGGCAGGCTGCTCGCTAAATCAATGTCAAGTATAGCGTTATCGGCCGTCTGGCGGTGCGTGCTCGGCCGTTGCTGCCGGTTGTTCGGCTGTTCGCGGAAAGATTCGCCGCCGACGCCGACTTGCCCTAGATCGATGCCGGCCGCGGCGAACATTTCGCGAAGTCGCGGTGTCGCCGTCTCGAGCGCGTTGCGGACTTCCGGATTCGCCGAGGCGAAGTAGGCGCTGGCGCTATCCTTGTCGAAATTCAAGGTGATTTCGATCGAACCCAACCGCGGTGGATTGAGCGTCAAATGAGCCTGTTGTTTGTCGTTGTGGGCGAACCACAGCAGTTTTTGGCCAAACTCGCTGTTCCAGGCGGGGTCTCTGAGCGGCGTTTGCAGCTCTTTCGGCGCGTCCGGCGTCGCGGTGGTCATGCCGTGAATTCGGTTGCTTGCCGCCTCAAGCGTGGCCAGGCCGCTGAGGGGCGCCGGCGACTCCTTGCGGTGCGATTCGGTAGACACCGTAACCTCGTCCGTCGGGGCGACGGCAAATTTTGCCGCTTGTTCGACACCGGCAACGGTCGTCGCCGTGTTTGGCGCCGGTCGGCTGTCGTCTGACAGCAGAGGCCGAGGATCGACGGTGGTATTGGCGGGTTCGGTGTTTCCGGCTGTCGAGGCGGCGACAGGTGGTAAAGACTTGCCCGGGAAGGGATCGGGATCACTGCCCACGAGGCTGGGCGTGCCGATGGACACCGGAAGTCGCCCACCGTCGGCATCCGTGATCGTCGCCACGGCGGTGCCCGATCCCTCGTCTCGCGGTATTTCGCTCACCGGCATGGGCGGTGCGGTGACGGCGATAGCGACAGTCGGTGGGAGAGTGGTCTGCATGGTCAGCGAGGCCGCAAGATTCAAGCTCGCGTCGGATGTGGCGTCGGTGGTTTGCTCCGCTTGCCGGTCGTCACGGCGTTGCCCGGTGTCGTCCGCCGGGTTGCGAGCCAAGGGGGCTGTTCCAAAAAACAGCGATGCGCCTTGCGCATCGGTAAGCACGTTGGCGGTCGATTGTGCCAGCGCGCTCGCGAAATCGAGCGTGTCGTTACCGGCAACCGAGGGGCGGAAGGTGTCGCCTGCCGCGTCCTGGGCGCGTCGGGCGAGGCTTGAAACGATACTGATACTCATGATTTTTCCTCTTGGCGGCGTGTTCACCGTTCGAGAGCAAAAATCATGCCGCTTGATGATTCAGCGTGTGTGTTCGTCGTCGCCGACGCGGGCCGCGAATTCGTCCTGATTTTTTTGTTCCTGCCGGAGTTCGAGACGGGCTTCGTTGGCCTGATGGCGATCGGCCAGCGCGTCGATGGCTTTGTGCTTGGCGCGCTGGCGTTGCCACTCCAGTTGTCCGGCGGCGGTGTGTTGGCGTTGAAGCGCGACCGCGTGCTGCTGTTGCTGGATGGCTTCGTCGAGACGATTGAGAAATTCCTGATAATTCAATAAATCCGCTTGCCTTAATCCATTTTGGGTGGCTTGACGAAAGCGCGCGAAATAGTCGTCGCGATACCCTTTCAACATGTCGAGTTTACGTTGTGCGTCCTGCTCGGCGGCGATCAGGCGAGCAAGTTGTCGTGTCGCCTCGTCGGTGCGCGTTTGCAACAGATCGAGGACGATTTGCAGTGAAAAGGGTTTGGTCACGGCGTGATAGTGCTAGGAGTTCATGCGTGGACGCGTCGCCGCCTGGGGCACAAGGTCAGGCGCCTTGGCGGAACAGGGCTTGCAATTGCCCCACGCTGCTGTCGAAATCGGCGCGCTGGTTCAGGTTTTGCTGTAGCAGGGCTTCGAATTTGGGGTACATGGCGATGGCCTGGTCGAGTTGCGGGTCCAATCCTGCGGCATACGCGCCGACGCTGATCAGGTCGCGCGATCGCTGATAGCGCGAAAAAAGACTTTTAAAGCGGCGGATGTGGTCAAGATGCGGTGGGCTGACCAAGTTGACCATCGCGCGCGAGATCGACTGTTCGATGTCGATCGCCGGGTAATGCCCGCCGTCGGCCAATGTCCGCGACAGCACGATGTGCCCGTCCAGAATGGCGCGGGCGGAATCGGCGATCGGGTCTTGCTGATCGTCGCCTTCGGCAAGAACCGTATAAAAACCGGTGATTGAACCGCCGCCATCGCCGCCGTTGCCGGCCCGTTCGACCAGTTGCGGCAGGCGCGCGAAAACCGACGGCGGATAGCCACGCGTGACCGGCGGCTCGCCGATGGCCAGCGCGATCTCGCGTTGCGCCATGGCGTAGCGGGTCAGGGAATCCATGATCAGCAGGACGTGCCGGCCTTGATCGCGGAAATGTTCGGCGATGCATGTGGCGTAGGCGGCGCCCTGCAAGCGCATCAATGGGCTGACGTCGGCCGGCGCGGCGACGACCACCGAGCGGCGCAGTCCTTCCTCGCCGAGAATCTGCTCGATGAATTCCTTCACTTCGCGGCCGCGCTCGCCGATCAGGCCGACGACGATCACTTCCGCCGCGGTGTAGCGGGCCATCATGCCCAGCAACACGCTCTTGCCGACACCGGAACCGGCGAACAAGCCCATTCGCTGGCCACGCCCGACGCACAGCAGCGCGTTGACGGCGCGTACGCCGACATCGAGCGCGGTGTCTATCGGCGCTCTCGACATCGGATTGACCGGGCGGCTTTGCAGTGGCCGCATGGCACTGGGGTTGAGCGGGCCGAGCCGGTCGAGAGGGCGGCCGGCGCCGTCCAGCACGCGGCCAAGCAGGGAATCGCCCACCGGCACCAGTTTGGCCCGGTCGATCGAGCGGCGGCGTGCCGGCGGTGCTTGTCCGATGCGTGGCGGCTGGCTCGGCGTTTCGAGGGCCAGCACTCTCGCGCCAGGCGACAGACCGTAGACATCCTCCGAGGGCATCAGGTACAGCCGCTCGCCGTTGAAACCGACAACTTCGGCTTCGATCGGCGAGCCGCCCATCGGCATGATCCGGCACGAGCTGCCGAGCGGCAGTTTTAGCCCGGAGGCTTCCATGACCAGGCCGTTGATGCGCGTCAGATGGCCGCTGGGAAGCAATGAACTGACCTGGGAGGCGGTTTGCCGGCAGCCTTCGAGAAAGCGTCGCCAGTCGGCGATATGTCGGTTCTCCGGCATGCCGCTCATCGCGAGGCGGGTTCTTTCTCGGTTTGCAGCCATTCGTGGCTGACGCCAATCGCTTCGACGACACGCCGCCAGCGCGTTTCAAGCGTGGCATCGACTTCGCTGGCGCCCAGTTCGACACGACAGCCACCGGCGGTCAGCGTCGGATCGTCGATGATCCGCCAATTGCCGTGCGAGAGCTGATCGCCCAACTGGGCGCGTACCAAGGCGGCGTCATCGGGATGAACGAACAGCAGCGGGTGTCCGCCATGATAAGCGTGCAGCGTGGTCACCGCCTCGCGGACCACCGGGAGCAGCAATTCGGGTTTCACGCGCAGGCTTTGCCGCAGCACCTGTCTGGCGATTTCGATGGACAAGGCCAGCAGTTGATCGGCGACGCCCTGATCGATGGTGTGCAGGGCGTGTTGCAAGCCGCTCATCACTGCCTCGATCCGGTCCGCGACCTCCTGTGCGGCGGTGATGCCTTCCTGGTAGCCGGCGGCGTAACCCGCGACATGCGCTTCGCGATGAATTTGCTCGATCTCTTCGGCGGTCGGCAGCGGCACGGTCGGCGGCGCTGGAGGGGACTCTTCCTCGATCGGCGCCTGCTCGGTGACCAGAGGCTCGTCCGGCGGGTCTTCCGGCGGCGCCTGCTCTTCGGCGGCGCGCTGCTGTTCGTCGAAGGCGGCGATTTCCCAGCGCTGGTAGGCGGTGAGATTTTCCTTGGGAATCCATCGGCTCATTTGCGTGGCGCTCGCTTAGACCATTTCCTCGCCGCCGGCGCCGCCGAGCACGATCTGCCCCTCGTCGGCCAGGCGGCGGACGATCTTGAGGATTTCCTTTTGCTCCGCTTCGACTTCCGACAGGCGGACCGGCCCCCGCGATTCGAGGTCCTCGCGCAACATTTCGCCGGCGCGTTGCGACATGTTCTTGAAAATTTTCTCGCGCAGGGTTTCGGTTGCGCCCTTCATCGCCAGGATCAACGATTCCGACTGGATTTCGCGCAACAGCAACTGAATGGCGCGGTCGTCGAGATCGAGCAGGTTCTCGAAAACGAACATCTCGTCGAGGATTTTTTGCGCCAGATCGGGATCGTATTCGCGAATCGAATCGACCACCGCGGTTTCGCTGGCCGTGCCCATGAAGTTGAGAATGTCGGCCACTTTGCGCACGCCGCCCATCGCCGATTTCTTGATGTTCGCGGAACCCGAGAGCAGCCGGAGCATGACGTCGTTCAATTCCTTCAAGGCTTCAGGCTGAATGCCCTCCAGCGTGGCGATACGCAAGACCACGTCGTTGCGCAGTCGGTCGGAGAACTGCTTGAGAATGTCGCTGGTGTGATCGGGGGCGAGGTGCACCAGGATGGTGGCGATGATTTGCGGGTGCTCGTTCTTGATCAGATCGGCGACGGTCGGCGCATCCATCCATTTCAGGCCTTCGATACCGTTGGTGTCGCCGGGTTGCAGAATGCGTGAGATCAGATTGGAGGCTTTGTCGTCGCCCAGGGCCTTGGTCAGCACCGAGCGGACGTAGGCGTCGGTATCGATATGCACGGCGGCGGATTCGCGCGCCTCGGTCAAGAAATCGGTCAGCACGCCATCCACTCGCCCTCGCGGCACCGATTTCAGGGCCGCCATGGCGTGCCCCAGTTTTTGCACTTCTTTTGGACCGAGGTGCTTGAGTACTTCAGCGGCGTGGTCGGTGCCGAGCGAAATCAACAGGATCGCGCTTTTTTCGACCGGATCGTCATCTGGCATTGGCGTTCATCCATTCCTTGATGATATTGGCGACGATCTGCGGTTCCTGCTCCGCGAGCGCGCACGCTTCGGCGATTTTCTTGTCCAGCAATTCGTTGGCGGTCGGCACGTGTTCTCCTCCTTCTTCCTCGCCTTCTTCGCCGGCCATCACATCGAGCCGGCCACCGACGACGGCCATCTCGGGTTCAGGCGGCGGCAGCATGGTTTTCAGCAGCGGACGAACGACGCCGAGCAGCAGGTAGGCGATGATGGCGGCAATGGCGGCGTATTTGAACAACTCCTTGGCCATGGACATCGTTTCCGGGTCACGCCATACCGGCAATCCCTCGTCCTTTTCGACGACGGTAAACGGCGCGTTGGCCACCGAAAGGGTGTCGCCGCGTTCCTGGCTGAAGCCCATGGCTTCCTTGACCAAGTCGTTGATCTGTTTTATTTCGGCATCGGGGAGCGGTTTGTTGGCCGGTTTGCCGTCCTTGCCGATTTCCTTGCGTTGATTGACCACCACCGCCGCCGACAGCCGTTTGATCGTGCCCAATGCCTGCTTGACGTGACGCACGGTCTTGTCGAGTTCGTAGTTGATCGTGGAGTTCTTGCTGGTGCTGAGCGGCTGTCCGACATTGGCGATCTGCGCCTGGACGCCGGCGGCGTTGATCTGCCCTGGCACCGGGGCCTGATTTCCAGCCGTGGCGCCGGCGCCCGCCACCGGTGGCCGGGTCAGCGGCGCGGTGGCGGGCGCCGGCGGTTGATTGGTCAACGCACCCGGCACGCCCTGCGCCGATGGGCTGGTGCTGGCGGTTTCGCTGGTCTGCTGGCTGCGGATGCTGATGTCCGGCGGCGTGGTGTTCGGGCGATGCGTCTCGGCGGTCTGTTCGGCTTGCGAAAAGTCGATATCGGCGGCGATCTGGACTCGCGCGTTGCCGGCACCGACGATCGGCGTCAGGATGTCCTCGACACGCTTGATGATGCTGGCCTCGACTTCCTGAATGTACTTGACCTGCGTCGGGTCGAGGCCCGCTTCGAGCAGCTTGCTTTTCATCTGCGAAATCAGCGCGCCGCTCTGGTCGAGCAGGGTGACGCTGCCGGCCGCCAGCTGCGGCACGCTGGCGGCGACCAGGTTCTGGATGCCGGCGATTTGCGTCGGTTCCAGCGTTCGTCCGGGGTAGAGGTTGAGCAGCACCGAGGCGGACGGTTTTTGCTCTTCGCGCATGAACACGCTCGGTTTGGGAATGGCCAGATGGACGCGTGCCGCCTGAACGGCGGCGATGGATTGAATGGTGCGCGCCAGCTCGCCTTCCAGCCCACGCTGGTAATTGATCTGTTCGGCGAATTGGCTGATGCCGAACTTCTGGTTTTCCATCAGTTCGAAACCGACGGCGCCGCCTCGAGGCAACCCCTGCGAGGCCAGGCGCAGCCGCACGTCATGGACGCGGCTACCGGGAACCATGATCGCGCTACCGGACTCGTTGAACTTGTACTGCACGTTCATTTGCTCCAGCGCGGCGATGATCGCGCCGCCGTCCCGTTCGCCGACATTCGAGAACAGAATCTTGAACTCACTTTGCCGGAACAAGGTTCCGGCGGCGACCAGCAGGGCGATCACCGCGGCGATCGCCACCATCAGCATCACTTTCTGACGGTTGTTCAAGCGCGCCAATGCTTGACGGGCGCGGTCCAACAACGTGTCCGCGCCCGCGTTTTCGGTGATCTCGGTTTCGGCTGTCGCCATGCTCGCAGTAAAGTGGAAAGCCTGCGATCAAGCAGGCAAAAAGCGCAAAAACGCTGATAAATAATCTACTATTGTAGCGGCTAATTGCCTTGGACTTTCCAAACCATGAGCGAAGTCGCACAAATGCCGGGCTCCGAAAGCAAGGCGCAAGAGTTGCAACGGGCCTTCGATGTCTTCAATCAGGTGTCGCTGACACTGACGCAGTCGTATCGGGAATTGCAAGGTCGCGTCGAGTCGCTGACCGCCGAACTGGCGATCGCCAACGGCGAATTGCGCCGGCAATACGAAGAAAAACAGGCGCTTTCCGAACGTTTGTCGTTATTGCTCGAAGCCTTGCCGGCGGGTGTCGTGGTGGTCGACGGCGCGGCGGCGGTCAGCGAGGCGAATCCCGCCGCCGGCCGGATGTTCGAGCAATCGATAGTCGGTGAGAATTGGCCGGCATTCGCGCGGACCCGGCTGGTGGCCACCGGCGCGCCGGACGAATGGCGGTTCGACGCGCGGCGGTTGACCATCGCCGAGAGCACGCTCGATTCCACCGGCGGCAAAATTCTGTTGATCCACGACGTGACCGCCGCGCACGAGTTGAAAGCCGAACTGGAAAGAAACCAACGTCTGGCGGCGATGGGTGAAATGGCTGCTTCGCTCGCCCATCAGTTGCGCACGCCGCTGGCCGCGGCGCTGCTTTACAGCGCCAATCTGGCCCAGCCGGACCTCGCCGACGCGGCGCGCATCCGTTTCGCCGGCAAGGCCAGCGCCCAACTTCGGCGTCTGGAGCGCCTGATTCAGGAAGTGCTGCTCTTCGCGCGCGGCGAAAGTCTGGGCCGCGACCGGCTGCCGGTGACGCAACTGCTTGGCGAGGCGGCGCAGACCGTCGAGCCGCTGTTCGCCGAGAAACAGGTCGCGTTGCGGATCGGTGGCGAGCCCAGCGGCGGTCTGGCGGGCGCCATGATCAACGGCAGCCGCAAGGCCCTGGTCGGTGCGCTGTTGAATTTGCTTGAAAATGCCTTGCAAGCTTGTGCGAAGGGTGGTCAGGTGCGGCTTGAGGCGACACTGGCCGACGGGCAGGTGTGCATCGGTGTGCGGGATAACGGTGCCGGCATTCCGCCCGAGATTTGCCAGCGCGTTTTCGAACCCTTCTTCACCACGCGCGGCCACGGTACCGGCCTGGGGTTGGCGATTGCCCTCGGCGTCGCCCGCGCGCACGGCGGTCGCATCGATGTCAGTTCGGTGCTTGGCGAGGGGTCGCTATTCGTGATCGTCCTGCCCGTCGAACCCCTCGGTGGACAGGACGATTGAAAAAGAACGCCTGAGGCTTGTGGGACGATGAACGCCATCCGCGCAACCACGGAGAAGAAAAGCGAATGACGAAAGGTTTGCCGATCCTGGTGGTCGAAGACGATGCGGCCTTGCGCGAAGCGGTGTGCGACACGCTTGAACTGGCCGGGCAAACGGTCGTCGCCGCTGGCGGCGGCGACGACGCCTTGAGCCTGCTCGATAGGCAGGCGGTGTCGCTGGTGGTCAGCGATGTCCGCATGGTGCCGATGGACGGCATCGCGCTGCTCAAGGAAATCCGGCGTCGCTTCCCCGCGCTGCCGGTGGTGCTGATGACCGCATTCGCCGATGTCGACCGCGCCGTCGAGGCGATGCGCTCGGGCGCCTGTGACTTTCTGCTCAAGCCTTTCGAGCCGAAGGCCTTGCTGGACCATGTGATGCGCTATCGCTTGCCCGACGCGCTCAACGATGACGGGGTGATCGCCGACGACGCGGTCACCGCCAACCTGTTTTCGCTTGCCGGCCGCGTCGCGCAAAGCGACACCACGGTTTTGCTGTCCGGCGAGAGCGGCGTCGGCAAGGAGGTGGTGGCGCGCTACATCCATCGGTGCTCGGCACGGCGCAAAGGCCCTTTCGTGGCCATCAACTGCGCGGCAATCCCCGACACCTTGCTCGAAGCCACGCTCTTCGGCTACGAAAAAGGCGCGTTCAGCGGCGCCCAGCAGGCGCAGGCCGGCAAGTTCGAGCAGGCGCAGAACGGCACCTTGCTGCTCGACGAAGTCACCGAAATGCCGCTCGGCTTGCAGGCCAAGCTGCTGCGCGTGCTGCAAGAGCGCGAAGTCGAGCGGGTCGGCGGCAAAAAGCCGATCCATCTCGATATCCGCGTCATTGCCACCTCGAATCGCGACATGGCCGACGCCGTGGCCAAAGGTGTTTTCCGTGAAGACCTTTACTACCGGCTCAATGTTTTTCCCCTGCTGATTCCGGCGCTGCGGCAGCGCCGGCGGGACATCGTGCCGCTCGCGCGTCACTTTCTCGCCACGCATGGCGGCCGTGCCGGCCGCTCCGGCCTGCGTTTGTCCGCTGCTGGTGAAACCGCCTTGCAAGAACATTCCTGGCCGGGAAACGTGCGGGAGCTGGAGAACGTTATCCAGCGGGCCGTCATTCTCGCGCTCGATGACATCGTCGATGTCGATGCCTTGCAGTTGCCGATGGCGACGCCCACCGCGCCGATTTCCGACGCCGACGGGAAGGACACGGCCGATTCGCTGTCCGCGCCCGTCGCGCTGCCGATCACTAAAACCGGCGATATGCGCGAAGTCGAGCGCGCCCATATCCTGGACACCCTGGCCTCCGCCGGCGGCTCGCGAAAACTCGCCGGCGAACGCCTCGGTATGTCCGAACGGACCTTGCGCCACAAATTGCGGCAGTATCGTCTGGAAGGCTTTCTGAAAGAGTGATTTTTCGTCGAATGGCTGGCGGTATGGCGCGATTTTTGCTCAAATAGGGTGAGCAGCGTACGGAGAAACGAATGGACACCAAAGGTATCGATCAAATGCTGGACGTCATGCGCGCCACGTCGGCCGTGGCGGCGGGTCGCCCGCCCGAATCCGCGGCCGTCGCGGGACCGGATTTCGCGCAAGTGTTGCAAGATTCGCTGGCGCAAGTCAGCGGCAGTCAGCAACAGGCGGAAGGCATGGCGGCAAATTTTGCCGCCGGCAACGGCAACGAGAACCTACAGGACGTGATGATCGCCCTGCAAAAAGCGAACATTTCCTTCCAGGAGATGATTCAGGTCAGAAACAAGCTGGTCACGGCTTACCATGACGTGATGAACATGCAGATTTAGCCTATCCAACGCCAGGCGCTCCGAAACTGTCGTGCGGCCTATTGAGTTCGGCCGCGGGTGCCCCCATAATCGGGATATGGTCGTAATTCCGGCAGACCGGAAGCGTTCTGGACGCGGGTTCGATTCCCGCCACCTCCACCACTGGGGGGGTGCACTGGTTTCGACAGGGTGAAGGATGGCGAGCAGGCGACCCGAAAGGCGACGGACGTAATCCGAGCAAATCCATAAACGCCAACGATGAGCGTTTCGCACTGGCCGCTTAAGGCCTGCTGAGGACGTAGCCGTCCAATAAACAGAATGGCTATCGGCGGGGGCTTCGGCCCCCGTCGTCATTTCCGGCCCGTCAGTCGGGGTGTCGCGGGTCCCGCGCCGCCAGTGCCGCAACCGTGGCCTGTAGTTGTTCCACCTGTTGTTCCAGACGGCTTACCCTCGCTGCCAGCGCGGCGTTGGTGCTGCCGGCGGCTGCCGACGCGTCGTGTTTCGCCTGTTCCGCTTGTTCCTCCGGCCGATTGGGGGCGCCGCAAAGCAGATGTTGCCAGCGGTGTTCGCGCGCGCCGGGCTGTTTGGGCAGCTTGACGGTCAGCGCGCCGGCCGCGCGTTCCGCCAGTTCGTCCAGATAAGCCTCCACGGATGAGGCGTCGTCGAAACGGTACAGCCGCTCGCTGTTGGCACGCAGCTCGCTGACAGTCTGCGGGCCGCGCAACATCAGGGTCGCCAGCAGGGCGACACTGGCCGGCGGCAGTCCGAAAACCTTGGCGAAATTCTGGGCGTAGCGCAGGACGCGTCCGGAGGCGCCGTAAGTTTCGAAAACCAGGATACGTGTGCGCAGATCCTCCAGCGACGCCTGGATGTCGCTTTCGGAAATGCTGAGTACCGGTTCGCGAGCCGTTTTCTGGTTGCAGCCGGCGGTCAGGCTGTTCAGCGTCAGGGGATAGGCGTCGGGGGTGGTTTTTTCCTTTTCGATCAGCACACCGAGAATGCGTGCTTCGACGGGCGTCAAATTCGCTGGGGTTTCGGCTGTTGGCGACATGCGGCAATAACTCCGGGACGGGGAACGTTGGCGAGGCAGCGGCCGATGCGGTTCTTCAGGCGAACAGTTGGCCATGTTCGCGCGAACCGTGGAAGCCGACCTTGGGCCATTTTTCGCTGGTCACTTCCAGGTTGTAGCGCGTGCTGGCCAGGAAAACGGCGTTGCCGTCGACATCCTTGGCCATGCGGTGCAGTTGTTCGCGTTCGAAGTTGCGACGGGTGACGTCGTCCGGGAAGGTCAGCCAGCGGGCGGTATATATATCCGCCGACTCGAAGATCGCGTCGACTTTGTATTCCGTCCGCAGGCGCTGGGCGACGACTTCGAATTGCAGGTTGCCGACCGCGCCGAGCAACAGCGCGCCGCTGGCCAGGTTTTCGAAAACCTGGATCGCGCCTTCTTCGCCGAGTTCCTGCAGCCCTTTTTGTAGCTGCTTGCTTTTCAGCGGGTCACGAAGGCGCGCGACGCGAAAAAGTTCCGGCGAGAAGTAGGGGATTCCCTTGAATCCCAGGGTTTCGCCTTCGCTCAGCGTGTCGCCGATGTGCAGGTTGCCGTGGTTGTGGATGCCGATGATGTCGCCGGCGACCGCGTCGTCCATCAGCAGCCTTTCGTTGGCCATGAAGGTCAGCACGTTGGCCAGTTTCATGTCGCGATCGAGCCGGACATGTCTGACTTTCATGCCCGGCGTGTAGCGACCGGAGCAGACGCGGAAAAAAGCGATGCGGTCGCGGTGCTTGGGGTCCATGTTGGCCTGGATCTTGAACACGAACCCGCTGAAGTTCGGCTCGCCGGGTTGTACCAAACGCGCGCCGCCATCGCGGTCTTGCGGCGGCGGCGCCCAGTCGAGCAGGGCTTGCAGGATTTCCTGCACCCCGAAGTTGTTGATCGCCGAGCCAAAGAACACCGGTGATTGTCGACCGGCGAGGAAGCCGACCAGATCGAACGGGCTGCTCGCGCTCTGGATCAGGTCGACGTCGTCGCGAAGCTTGCCTACTTCACCGGGGAATTGTGCGTCGAGAAGCGGGTTGTTCAAACCGTCCAGGCGCTCGGATTCGCTGCGCCGCTCCTGGCCGGCGGCGAAATGCAGCAGGCGGTCGTTCAGCAGGTGATACACGCCTCGAAACGTCTTGCCCATGCCGATCGGCCAGGTGATTGGCGCGCACTCGATGCCGAGCACCGATTCAATGTCTTCCAGCAGATCGAACGGCTCGCGCACTTCACGGTCGAGCTTGTTGACGAAGGTGATGATCGGCGTGTTGCGCATCCGGCAGACGTTGAGCAGCTTGACGGTTTGCGCTTCGACGCCCTTGGCCCCGTCGATGACCATCACCGCCGCGTCGACCGCCGTCAGCACCCGGTAGGTGTCCTCGGAAAAATCCTCGTGACCCGGCGTGTCCAGCAGATTGATCGTGTGCCGCTGGTAGTCGAACTGCATCACCGAGCTGGTCACCGAGATGCCACGTTGCTTTTCCACTTCCATCCAGTCGGACGTGGCGTGGCGGGCGCTCTTGCGCCCCTTGACGGTGCCGGCGAGCTGGATGGCGCCGCCGAAAAGCAGTAGTTTTTCGGTCAGCGTCGTCTTGCCGGCGTCGGGGTGCGAGATGATCGCGAAGGTGCGGCGCTTGGCGACGTCGCGCAGGATTTCGAGTGGGAATGGCACGTCATTCGGCACGTCGTTCCGGGAGTCGCTCGGACTGTCTTGAAGGGGGCTCATGAGGGAACTTTCCGCTGCGGCAAAAACAAAAGCCGCCGGCCGGGAAGGCGGTGTGCCGGCCCGCTGGCGGTGCGCGGGTCGAACTATAGCAAGACTGGCGTCGGCCTGATACTGCCTCGTCGTCGGCGTGGCGCGATACGTTGGCCGTGCTGGAGACACGCCTCCGCTTTCGAGCGGTGGCTCGTGAGGGGGGGGCAGGCGCGCGCTCAGGCGACGCGGTTTTGCGGCTGGCCGCGAGCGAACGCCTCGAGATTGGCCGTCAGTTGATCGGCCAGCGCCTGCATCGCCGGTCTGCTGGCCCAGGCGACATGCGGCGTCAGCAGGAAGTTCGGCAGCGCCAGTAACCGCGGGTCGAGCAGGACATTGCCGTCTTTCGGCGGCTCGGTGCTCAGCACGTCGAAACCGGCGCCGGCGATCCAGCCTTGACGCAAGGCCGTGGCTAGCGCCGCTTCGTCGACCAGCCCGCCGCGCGCGGTGTTGATCAGCAGCGCCGAGGGTTTCATCGTTCGCAACTCGGCTTCGCCGATCAAGTGCCGGGTGGTCGGAGTGAGTGGGCAATGCAGCGAAATGGCATCGGCTTGGCGTAGCGCTTGCGCGAAAGGGGTGTAGCCGGGGCGTACCTGCGCGGCATCCTTGCGCTCGACGCGCAGCACGCGCATGCCGAACGCCGCGGCCAGTCGAGCCACGCCGTTGCCCAGGCTACCGCTGCCGATCACCGCCAGGATCGCGCCGTGCAGATCGCGGATCGGGTGCGCGAAGCAGCAAAACTGCGCGGAACGCTGCCACTCGCCGGCCAGCACCGCTTGCCGATAGCCGACGATGTCGCGCGCCAGCGCCAGCAGCAGGCTCATCACGTGCTCGGGGACGGTGTGTACCGCGTAGCCCCGGATGTTGGAGACGACGATGCCGCGTTCCTCGCAGGCATCGAGGTCGATATTATTGGTGCCGGTCGCCGAGACGGCGACCATCCGCAAGCCGGGCGACGCGGCGAGCAAGTCCTTGTCGAGCGGTAACTTGTTGACGATGGCGATCGTCGCCTCGGCCAGCCGTTCGGCCGCCTGGGAGGCGTCGGTTCGCGGGTATTCGATCCATTGGTGCGGAAAATCCGGCCGGCGAATTTCGGCGATCAGCGATTCGCCTTCAAGGTGAACGATGCGCTGCATGTTCAGGTCGCGAAAGGTTTTTCGTGGCGGGCGGCGATGGCGGCGATGCTGCCGCCAAGCGCTGGATCGCCGGCAAAACGGATTTCGGTGACGAGCGGGTTGGCGCATAGCGCTTCGACGGCCGCCAGATCGCCGTGCAGGATGTTGAACACGCCGCCGGGAAAACCGCAGCGGGCCGTCAGTTCGGCCAGCGCGAAAAGGGTCGAGGGCGCTTTCGGGCTGGGTTTGACCACCACCGTGGCGCCGGCCAGCAGGGCCGGGATGGCGTGGCGCAGCGGAGCGAGAAACGGCGCGCTGAAGTCGCCGACGATCGCCACCACGCCGCCCGGCGTCGGGCCGACGGTAGCCTCGCGCAACGCGCGTGTCGCCTCGTCAACTTCACTGATCGCTTCCGTGGCGTCCAGGCCGCTTTCCTCGGCGAGCAGGCCGGCGAAATGGTCGCGGTAGTGTGTCAGGGTGTCGGCGAGGGCGTCCAACAGGGCGGCTTTCGGTGCGGCGGACCACACGGGCGCGGCATTGACGGCCGCGTCCACGGCGGCTTGTGTTTCAAGTGCGCCGCCTAGTGGCGTGCGGCGTCTGACCTCGCCGCTACGCGCGTCGCGCACGTCGAAAAACGCCGGCGCCATCGTCAGATAGGCATGGCCGTTGATCCACAGTGGCAGGGCAAGGATCTCCTCGGTCTTGGGCATCGAATTCCTCGACAACAGAGCGGACAGCGAACGACCGGGGTAGGTCGCATGATGGTAAGATATTGCGCCGCACAAGGTGTGGCGGGCGAACGGCGGGGCGCCCAATGGTAGTCTCTCGCCGGACAAAACGGAAGGTGCGACGGGAAGGCGATGGCCGAACAACAGGCAGAAAAGAGCTCCATCCAGGTCATCGAGCGGATGATGTCGCTGCTCGATGTGCTGGCCGATATTCAGGAACCGGTCAGTCTCAAGATTCTCGCCCAGAACAGCGGCTTGCACCCGTCGACCGCCCACCGCATCCTCGCGGCGATGACCGGCGCCGCCATCGTCGAACGGAACGACGCCGGCGCCTACACGCTGGGTATTCGGCTGCTTGAATTGGGCAACATCGTCAAATCGCGGATCAACATTCGCCAGGTGGCCTTGCCCTACATGCAGCAACTGCACGAAGTGGTCGGCGAGGCGGTGAACCTCGGTATTCGTCACGACGACGAAATCATCTACGTCGAGCGCACCTCCAGCGGACGCTCGCTGATTCGCGTGGTCTATCTGGTCGGCGGGCGGGCGCCGTTGCATCTGACTTCGGTCGGCAAACTGTTTCTCGCCGCCGACAGTGCCGCCGATGTGCGCGCCTACGCCAAACGTACCGGTCTGCCGGGCAAGACGCCGCATTCCCTGACGCGACTGGACACGCTGGAAAAGGAACTCGATAAAATCCGTCGGCACGAGTTCGCCCACGACAACGAAGAGGCCGAGATCGGCTTGCGTTGCGTCGCCGCGCCGGTTCGCAACGATGAAGGCCAGGTCGTGGCCGGTCTGTCGGTTTCCGCGCCCAGCGATAGGCATAATCCGGACTGGGCGACGCCGATCAAGGCGACCGCCAGCGAAATTTCGCATGCACTCGGTTTTCGCAAGCCGTCGCGCAAGTGAATTTGCCCGAAAAGATTCAACTAACTGCTTGCGCGTTGTTTTTTTGCGCCCCGGGTCAACGGAATGCGACAGGGGGCGTTGTTAGGGCTTGCCGGTTGCCCAGCGGCCGGCGAACCGATATTTCACCAGGAGGAACACCATGCACAAACTGATTACCCTGTTGGTCGGTCTATTGATGGTTGCGATGAACGCTTTCGCGGCCGTCAACGTCAACACCGCCAGCAAGGAAGAATTGCAGACGCTGACCGGCATCGGCCCGGCCAAGGCACAGGCCATCATCGATTACCGGACCAAGAACGGCGGCTTCAAATCGGTGGATGATCTCACCAAGGTTCACGGTATCGGTCCGGTCGTTCTGGGCAAGATGAAAAGCGAGATCACGTTGAGCGGCGCAAGCACGCCGAAGGCGGCGCCAGCGGCGCCAGCGGCGGCACCGGCGAAGCCTGAAGCCGCCAAGCCCGCCGCTGCGCCGGCTGCTCCCGCCGCGCCTGCGGCCGCTTCCACTGTCAAAGCGCCAGCGTCGGCCCCGGCACCCGTGCCAGCGAGCGCTCCGGCTCCCGCTTCGAAGGTGGAACCCGCCAAGCCCGCCGCTCCAGCCGCCGCAGCGAAAGCCGAACCCGCCAAGCCAGAAGCGGCCATGAGCAAGGAAGACAAGAAGGCGGCGCAAAAGGCCGAGAAGGAACAGAAAGCCGCCGCCAAGAAAGCGGAAAAGGAGCAAAAAGAAGCCGCTAAAAAGGAAGCCGCCGCCAAGAAAAAGGAAGCGGAAACCAAAAAGTAAGCACTTTCCGGTCCTCACGGCCGTCCGCCATACGGTAAACCCGTCAGAACCCCGCTTCGGCGGGGTTCTGCGTTGAGCGGCAGCGATGGAGCGGCTTGGTCCCGCCAATCGCTTTCCCCCGAGTATCCTTCCCCGATTGCTGGCCTTACACTTCGTTCCGTCACCGACAATCGCGTTCATGTGCTGCCCATGTCCTTTCCGCGTCCGCTGCTGCCGTTTCTGTTCGTATTCTTGTGGAGCACCGGTTTCGTCGGGGCCAAATTCGGTCTGCCCTACGCCGAACCGCTGACTTTTCTGCTCGTGCGCTATCTGCTGGTCGTGGCGCTGATGACGCTTTTGGCGCTGACGACGCGCGCGCCGTGGCCTGCCGACGCGCGGCAGGTTTTTCATATTGGGGTCACCGGCGTGTTGGTGCATGCCGTTTATCTTGGCGGAGTCTTCATGGCGATCAAGCATGGCTTGCCGGCCGGTGTCACCGCCTTGATCGTGGGGATGCAGCCGCTGCTGACCGCGTGCGGCGCCGGTTTCCTGCTTGGCGAGCGTATTTCTCCGCGACAGTGGCTGGGACTGGCGCTTGGCTTCGTCGGCGTCGGCCTGGTGGTGGCCGATAAGCTTGGCGAGGTCTCTCTGGCCCCGATGTTGCTGCCGGCCGTCGTGGCGTTACTGGGAATGACCGCCGGCACGCTGTACCAAAAACGCTTCTGCCCGCATTTCGATTTGCGTACCGGCGCGGTGATCCAGTTTCTGCCGACCGCCATTGTCACGGCGCTGGTTGCCTGGGCAACGGAAAGCATGAAGATCGACTGGACGCCGTCGTTCGTTTTTGCGCTGGCCTGGCTGGTGCTGGTGTTGTCCGTTGGCGCCATCAGTTTGCTCAACGTGCTGATTCGTGGCGGCAGCGCGGTCAATGTCGCCAGTCTGTTTTATCTGACGCCGCCATGCACGGCGATCATCGCCTGGCTGGTGTTTGGCGAAGCGCTCGCCGCTCTGGCGCTGGCCGGGATGGTGTTGGCGGTGAGTGGCGTGTATCTGGCTCGGGCGACCGGTAAATGAGTCGCGGCGGGGCGTCCGGTGTGTTGCGCATTCTCGGTGTCGACCCGGGTTTGCGGGCCACCGGTTTCGGTTTCATCGAGAAATCGGGCAATCGGCTCGCGTATCTGGCCAGCGGGTGTATCCGGACCGATCCGGCCACATCGCTACCCCGTCGCTTGGGAACGATACACGCCGGTGTGCGCGAACTGGTCGAACGGTATGCGCCGACACAGACGGCGGTCGAAATTGTTTTTGTTAACGTTAATCCGCAGTCGACGCTGTTGCTGGGGCAGGCGCGCGGGGCGGCGATCAGCGCGCTGGTCGCCAGTGGACTCGATGTCGCCGAGTACACGGCGCTACAGGTCAAGCAGGCGGTCGTCGGCAACGGTCATGCCGACAAGCGGCAGGTGCAACACATGGTGCGTCGCCTGTTGTCCTTGCCGGCGGATCCGGGGCCGGACGCGGCCGATGCCCTGGCTTGCGCGATCGCGCATGCGCATGGTGGGCAGGGACTCGGCGCGATGAGCAGCCGTGGCTTGCATGTCCGGAACGGACGTTTGATTGTGGAAAAATGAGAGAGGACTCCCGATGATCAGTCGTCTGACCGGCGTGCTGCTGGAAAAGAATCCCCCGCAGGTGGTGCTCGACGTGCACGGTGTCGGTTACGAAGTCGATGTGCCAATGAGCACGTTCTACAACCTGCCGGCCAACGGCGAGAAAATCAGTTTATTGACGCACTTCGTGGTCCGCGAGGACGGTCATTTTCTTTACGGTTTCGCCAGCGAGGCCGAGCGTTTCGCGTTTCGTCAATTGTTGAAGATTTCCGGTGTCGGCGCGCGTTTGGCCTTGTCGGTGCTGTCCGGATTGTCGGTCGGCGATCTCGCACAGGTGGTGGCGCGGCAGGAGGTCGGGCGGTTGACCAAGGTGCCGGGAATTGGCACCAAAACCGCCGAACGCCTGTTGCTCGAACTGAAAGGAAAACTCGCCGACGCGCTGCCGACGGCGATCGCCCGGGACGACGGCGCGCGCGGCGACATTCTGAATGCCTTGTTGGCGCTGGGTTACAATGACCGCGAAGCGGGGGCGGCGCTGAAACAGGTGCCCGACGACGCCACCACCTCGGACGGCATCCGCATGGCGCTCAAATTGCTGTCAAGGGTCTGATCGACAATGGTTTTAAGCTACAAACAACTGATTCAGATCGCGCTCGTGGCGTTGCTGATGGTCGGCTGCATTGCCGTGCTGCTGCCGTTTACCGGCACGCTGCTTTTCGCGGTCGTCATCTGCATTACCACCTTGCCGATTCGCAATCGTCTGTTGAAACTCTGCGGTGGCCGCAGCAACCTCGCCGCACTGCTTTTGTCGATGCTGTTGCTAGCCTTGCTGGTGACGCCGATGGCCCTGCTGTCGGGTTCGCTCGCCGACGGCGTCGAAATGGCGATTCGTTATTTCAAGCCGTTGATGGAGCAAGGTTTGCCGACCCAGCCCCCCGAGTGGCTGGTCAACACGCCGCTCATCGGACGCAATCTCGGTGCCTACTGGCATGATTTGACCGCCAGCCGCAAGGAAATGAACAGTTTGTTGCAACAGTTCATCGAACCGACGCGCAGCGTCGCCCTGGCCACCATTTCGCTGTTCGCCCAGGGATTGTTGCAACTGATCCTGGTGATTTTTTTCGTTTTTTTCATTTTTCGCGACGAACATATCTATATCGACGCCTTGCACACCGGTAGTCGCATGCTTGGCGGCGATCTCGGCGAGCGGATGCTGTTGCTGGTCGAGAACACAGTCACTGGCGTCATGGCCGGAATCGTTGGCACCGCGGCCGCGCAGGCGGTGGTGGCGATGATCGGCTTTCTCATCGCTGGCATTCCCGGCATCGTCGTGCTGACTTTCGCCACTTTTTTCTTTTCAATGGTGCCGGTCATCGGCGCGACGCTGATCTGGCTGGGGGCCGCGCTGTGGCTCTACAACGAAGGGCAGACCGGCTGGACGGTGTTCATGGTCTTGTGGGGGATGTTCGGTATCAGCGGGGTCGATAACTTCCTCAAGCCGATCCTGATTTCACGCACGGCCAGCCAGCCGCTGTTGCTGATTGTCGTCGGCGTTTTCGGCGGCGTGCTGGTTTTCGGATTCATCGGCCTGTTTCTCGGGCCGACCTTGCTGGCGCTCGGACAGGCGCTGATCCGCGAATGGCTGACGCACGCCGGTCCGAATACCCCGGCCATGCGAAGCAACGAGGGGACGCCGCCATGATCGAGACCGACGATTTTACCGGTAAGCCGCTTGACCGCTTGATTTCGCCCGCCGCCAAATCGACGCAGGAAGAAGCCATCGAGCGTGCGTTACGGCCGCGGCGGCTCGCCGATTACGTGGGGCAGGGCAAAATCCGCGAGCAGCTGTCGATCTTCATCGAAGCGGCCAAGCGGCGTGGCGACACGCTCGATCATGTCTTGCTGTTTGGCCCGCCCGGCCTCGGAAAAACCACCCTGGCGCACATCATCGCCGCCGAGATGGGTGTCAATCTGCGCTCGACGTCGGGCCCGGTTCTCGAGCGGGCCGGCGATCTGGCGGCGATCTTGACCAATCTCGAACCGCACGATGTGTTGTTCATCGATGAAATTCATCGTCTCAGTCCGATGGTCGAAGAGATTCTTTATCCGGCGCTCGAGGATTTTCAGATCGACATCATGATCGGCGAAGGCCCGGCCGCGCGCTCGGTCAAACTCGACCTGCCGCCGTTCACGCTGGTCGGCGCGACAACCCGCGCCGGCATGCTGACCAACCCGCTGCGCGACCGCTTCGGTATCGTCTCGCGCCTTGAGTTCTACACACCGGAAGAGCTGATGCTGATCGTTACCCGCTCGTCGCAGTTGCTCAAGGTGCCGGCGGACGCCGGCGGCGCGCTGGAAATCGCACGCCGATCGCGCGGCACGCCACGCATCGCCAACCGCTTGTTGCGACGGGTGCGCGATTTCGCCGAGGTCAAGGCCGGCGGTCGCATCACCCAGGATGTCGCCGATCTGGCCTTGCGGATGCTCGATGTCGATCACGGCGGTCTGGACGTCATGGACCGCAAGCTGCTGTCGGCGGTGATCGACAAATTCGGCGGTGGCCCGGTCGGCGTGGACAATCTCGCCGCCGCCATTGGCGAGGCCCGAGACACCATCGAGGATGTTCTCGAACCTTATCTGATTCAGCAGGGCTTCCTGCAACGCACGCCACGCGGCCGACTGGCCACGGCGGCGGTTTACCGGCATCTTGGCCTCGATCCCGTGCCTGGCGAACGCCAGAGCGATCTGTGGTCGGCGCCCTGAACGCGTCGGGAAGTTCCCTGACTGGTCACAAATATTTACATTGAGCGACGTGGCGTCGCTTAGAATCGGTTCCCGAGATGAAACACCCGCCATCGCTTAGCGGCTTTTCCATTCCCGTCCGCATCTACTACGAAGACACCGACGCCGGTGGCGTCGTCTACTACGCCAATTATCTGAAATTCTTCGAGCGATGCCGCACCGAATGGTTGCACGCGATTGGCTATCGCCAGGCCGACCTGTTGCGGGATCAGGGGATTGCCTTTGTCGTTCGTGGTGTCAACATCAACTATTTGCGCCCGGCCCGGCTCGACGACGAACTCGTCGTCGATCTGGCCGTAGACAAGGTCAGCCGCGCGCAGCTTTTTTTCCGGCAGCACGTCCGGCGCGCCAATCCGGCCGTTGACGGCGGCTGGGAAGTGCTGGTCGACGCGACCGTCCATCTCGTTTGTGTCAACGTCGCGCAGATGAAAGCCATCCCGATTCCCGCGTTTTTACGCGTCAAACTGGAAGCCCTGCAATGAATGTTTCGCAAGACCTTTCGATCCTGCACCTGATTCTCAACGCCAGCGCCGTCGTGCAGGCCGTGATGCTGCTACTGGCCGGCGTGTCGTTCATGTCCTGGTACTACATCTTCCGCAAATGGTTCACCGTCAAGGCGGCGCGGGAACAAACCGAGCAGTTCGAGCGCGACTTCTGGAGTGGCGGCGACCTCAACAACCTCTATCAAAGCGCGGTCAACAACCGGCACGGCACCGGCAGCATGGAGCGGATCTTCGAAGCCGGCTTTCGCGAATTCGCCAAACTGCGCAGCCAGAAGAATCTCGATCCCAAGGATGTCATCGACGGTTCGCGCCGGGCGATGCGCGCCACCTATCAGCGCGAAATGGACAGCATCGACTCGCATCTGGCTTTTCTGGCGTCGGTGGGTTCGGTCAGTCCTTACGTGGGCTTGTTCGGCACTGTCTGGGGCATCATGCACTCCTTCCGCGGCCTGTCCAACGTCGGACAGGCGACGCTGTCCGCTGTCGCGCCCGGCATCGCCGAAGCTCTGGTGGCGACGGCGATCGGTCTGTTCGCGGCGATTCCGGCGGTGGTGGCCTACAACCGTTTCGCGCACGAAATCGACCGTCTGTCGTCGCGTTTCGAGTCGTTCATGGAAGAATTCTCGAACATCCTGCAACGGCAGATGAGGTAAGGCCATGCGTCCGCGTCGTCTGAAAAACGAGATCAACGTCGTTCCGTACATCGACGTCATGCTGGTGCTGCTGGTGATCTTCATGGTCACCGCGCCGATGATGACGCCTGGCAGCATCGACGTGCCGTCGGTGGGCAAGGCGCCGCAAGCGCCGCCGGCGGCGGCGCTTCAGGTTAGAATCTCCGAGGATGGCAAGTTGGCGCTACTTGACGCCGGCAAGACCGAGCGAGCGCTGAACCGCGACGAACTGTTGCGGAAAATCATCGCCGCCCAGCGCAAGAATCCCGAACAGGCGGTGGTCATCGCCGGCGACAAGAATGTCGAGTACCAAGCCGTGCTCGAAGTCATGGATATCCTGCAACGGCAACAGGTCAAACGCATCGGCCTACTCGTCCAGCCCACCGGCAAGTGAGATCCCGAGCCGTGGACGTTGTTGACTCTGCCGTCTCGACCGTTCGCGACGACCCGGCCAAATGGACGTCGTTGGCCTTGTCGGCGCTCGTTCATCTGTTGCTGATTGGCGCGTTGTTTGTCGGCATGCAGTGGAAAAGCCAGCCGCCGACGGCGGTCGAAGTCGAAATCTGGCGCCCTGCGGAGGCGCCGGTGCTTGCCGGCCCGACGGAACCCAAACCGGCGCCCGAGCCGACGCCGGCGCCGAAATCCGCGCCCAAACCGGAACCGAAGCCGGAACCCAAACCCGAGCCCAGGCCGGAACCCAAGCCCGCTCCAAAACCGGAACCGAAACCCGAACCCAGGCCGGCACCGCGCGCGCCGCTCAAGGCCGACATTCCGCTCAAGGAAGACAAGAAACTCAAGGAGCCAAAAAAAGACGAACCAAAAATCAAGGAAGCGCCGCGAAAAGACGAACTGAAATCCAAGGAGCCTCCTCGGAAAGAGGAAACCAAACCCAAAGAACCGCTCAAAAAAGACGCGCCGAAGAAGGAAGAACCCAAAACCCGGGAGACGCCAGCCAGGGAGCCGTCAAGAAAAGCCGAGCAGGAGCGGCGGTCGAGTCTCGACGAGGAATTAAAGCGCGATCTGAAACAAGTGCGGCAACAGAAAGCCGAACAGGAGCGGGCCAGCCGCTCGGCCGAGGCCGACGCCGAGGCCCGGCAACTCAAGCAGCAACGCGACGAGCAGGCGGCGAGCCAGCGGGCACGCTCACGCGAGCTGGAGGCGTGGATAGCGAAAGTAACAGTCAAGATTCGCGGCAACGTTAACCTGCCGCCCGGTCTTCAGGGCAACCCGGTAGCCATTATTTCCATTACTCAACTGCCGAGCGGCGAAGTGCTCGATGTCAAGGTGAGCCGCTCCAGCGGTAACCAGACGCTTGATGCGGCCGTCGTGAACGCGATAAAAAAATCCTCGCCTTTGCCAAAACCCGCCGATCCGGATCTCTTCAAGCGGACATTTACAGTTAACTATCGGCCATACGACGATTAAGTTTGGGACTCGGACGTTATCTTGGTCGCTCAAACGTTTCCGGGAAGATCACGCGTCGTTACAGATGACGGCTTCGCGGAGGCGATATAATCGCCCATTCTGTCCAGGATAGCCCTATGTCCCGAATCGTCCCTGAATTGCGGCGTCTGGTCTTGCTCGCTGTTGGCGGGCTGGCCCTGTTGGCCGCTTCGGCACAGGCCGAGCTGACCATCGAAATCACCGGTGCCGGTTCCAACCGCATTCCGGTGGCGATTGCCGATTTCGGTGGCGAAGCCAGCGCTTCGCGTACCGTGACCGCGGTAATCCGCAGCGATCTTGAACGCAGCGGCCTGATCAAGCTGATCGACCCCGCCGGCGTGGCGATGACCGAGGCCTCGGCCCCGGCCTACGACGAGTGGCGCCGTCGCGGTGCCGACGCCCTGGCGGCCGGCAGTATCGGCGAAGGGGCCGATGGGCGACGCGAAGCGCGTTTTCGTCTTTACGACGTCAACAAGGCCAGCCTGCTGACCGGCTCGGCGTTCGTCACCTCGAAACCGATGTTGCGCGCCGCCGGTCACCGCATTGCCGACATGATTTACGAGAAGTTAACCGGCGAACCGGGTATTTTTTCAACGCGTGTCGCTTATGTCGTTCGTGCCAGTGCCACGCGCTACGAGTTGCATATTTCCGACGCCGACGGTCAGAACGCACAGGTGGCGCTGATTTCCAAGGAACCGATCATTTCGCCATCCTGGTCTCCAGACGGCAGCCGGCTGGCCTATGTGTCCTTTGAAAACAAAAAGCCGGTGGTATACGTGCATTCGCTGGCCTCCGGCAAGCGGGTGGTGGTCGCCAACTTCAAGGGATCGAATTCCGCGCCGGCCTGGTCGCCGGACGGCCGCAAACTGGCGGTGGTGCTCAGCAAGGAAGGTGGCTCGCAGATCTTCACCGTCAATGCCGACGGCTCCGGCGCGCAACGCCTGACCGCCGATAGCGCGATCAATACCGAGCCGAATTTTTCGCCCGACGGCCAATACGTTTATTTCACCTCGGATCGTGGCGGCAGCCCGCAGATCTATCGGGTTGGCGCCAGTGGCGGCGAGGCGCAGAGAATCAGTTTCGAAGGCAGCTATAACGTGACGCCGCGCTTGTCGCCGGACGGCAAGACCATGGCGTTCATCAGCCGCCGGGATGGAGGATTCCGTCTGTCGGTGATGGATTTGGCCAGCAGACAGGTGCAGGTGTTGACCGACTCGCACAAGGACGAATCGCCGACCTTTTCACCGAATGGACGGATGGTGTTGATTGCCACCGAATCCGGTGGCCGAGGCGTGTTGTCGGCGGTGTCCATCGATGGGCGCGTCAAGCAGCGTCTGACGATTCCGGCCGGTGATGTGCGCGAGCCGGCGTGGGGTCCGTTCAACAAGTAGACAGTGATTCCATCCCGATTCGGAAAATTTCGCAGGAGACACCTCATGAAAAGACTCATTCTTCCAGCCGCCATCGCCTTCGTCCTTGCGGCTTGCAGTTCGACTCCCGAAACAGGCGACGGCACTGGCGCTCCGGTCGAATCGCGCGGCGCCGGTGGCTCGACGGTGACCACGGTGACCACCGACGGTGTGCAAGGACGCGGCTTGCCGTCGGTACTCACCGATCCGAAAAGCGTTCTCTCCAAACGCAGTGTTTATTTCGATTACGACAGCTATGAGGTCAAATCGGAGTACAAGGATCTGGTCACCGCACACGCCAAGTTCCTTACCGAAAATCGTCAGTTCAAAATGCTGATCCAGGGCAATACCGACGAGCGGGGCAGCCGCGAATACAACCTTGCGTTGGGGCAGAAGCGGGCCGATGCGATCCGGAAAATGCTCTCGCTGCTGGGAGTGCGCGAAGAACAGATCGAATCGGTCAGCCTCGGCGAGGAGAAGCCGAAGAACGAAGGGCATAACGAAGCGGCCTGGGCCGAAAACCGTCGCGGCGACATGCTCTACAGCGGCGAGTTCTGACCATGATGCCCGCGTTCCCCGGTCGTCAGGCGGCTTGGCGGCCGACGACGTTATTGTCGGTGGTCGCGCTGATGGGTGTCTTGGGGGCGCGGTCGACGCAAGCGGGTATTTTCGACGACGACGAGGCGCGCCGCCAGATTCGAGACATGTCGATCAAGACCAATGAGCGTATCGACACCGTTTCCAAGGGGCAGATCGAACTGGCCAACCAGATTCAGACCCTGCGCGAGGAGAACGCGCGTTTGCGCGGACAAGTCGAAACCTTGACCTACGAACTGGAATCGGCCAAGAAGCGGCAGCAGGATTTTTACGTGGACCTCGACGGCCGTTTGCGAAAGCTTGAGCCACAAGTGTCATCGGCTACCGAGTCCCGCTCGTCAGACGAAAGCCGTTCTGCCGCCGATGCGCCGAAAAAACCCGTCGTCGATCCGGCGACTGAAACGCGCGATTACGAAACCGCGCTGAATCTGTTCCGCGCCAATAAATTCAAGGAGTCTGCCGCGGCGTTCGATGCTTTCGTCAAGGCGCGTCCCGACAGCACGCTGGCGCCGAACGCCGAATACTGGGAAGGCCATGCTTACTCCTCGCTGCGCGATTGCCGACGGGCCAGCGAATTGTTCCGCCATGTCGCGGCCAAGTGGCCGAGCCATCCGAAAGCGCCGGACGCCTTGGTCAACGCCGCCGCGTGTCAGCAAGAACTCGGCGACGCCAAAACGGCCAGGAGCTTGCTGGAAGTCGTGGTCGCCAAGTATCCCGACAGTCCGGCCGCCGCTACGGCCAGGCAGCGCCTGAAAAAGTAGCCGGTGAACGACGCCGGGCCACCGTTGTCGCTGAAAATCAGCGAAATATTCCTTTCGCTACAAGGTGAGACGTCACGGATCGGCTTGCCCACTGTCTTCATTCGTCTGACCGGTTGCCCGTTGCGCTGCGTCTGGTGCGATACCGCTTATGCGTTCAGCGGCGGCCGGATGCTGCCGCTACCGGACGTTCTCGCCGAAGTCGCTCGGTTTGGCGTGCCCCGCGTTTGCGTCACCGGCGGCGAGCCACTGGCGCAGCCTGCCTGCCTGATCCTCCTGCGCGCGCTGTGCGACGCTGGCCATGCCGTATCGCTGGAAACGTCGGGAGCGCTCGATATTGCCGCCGTCGATACGCGCGTGGCGCGCGTGGTGGACCTGAAGGCGCCGGGTTCCGGCGAATTCGAGCGTAATCGCTGGCAAAATCTTGATCTGCTGAACGCGACCGATGAATTGAAGTTCGTGCTCAAGGACCGTGCCGATTACGATTGGGCCAGCCAACTCGTTCGTGAACGCCGTCTAGCCGACTGCTGCCCCGTGCTTTTTTCGCCCGTCGCCAGCGAACTGGCGGCAACGACGCTGGCCGAGTGGATTCTGGCGGATCGTTTGCCAGTGCGCTTTCAGGTGCAACTCCACAAAGTACTTTGGGGTAATATGCGTGGGAAATAGATCAACCAAGGAAACGCTATGAGCGAGGAACGACGCCATTATCTCCGCATAGCCTTTGACGCGCCGGCCTTACTGCTTGCCGATGCCGAAGACATTCCGGTGCGTGTCCTTGATCTGTCGTTCAAGGGGGCGCTGATCGAGTTACCGGCGGATGTTGTCCTACGCCGGGGCGAGGCGTCGTTGTTGCGCATCGAACTTGACGAAGAGGGTAACGAGATCCGTATCGAGTCCACAGTGGTCCACCTCCAGGACCGGCTGGCGGGTCTGGTTTGCCATGGTCTGGATATCGATAGCGCGACCCATCTCCGACGTCTGGTGGAACTCAATCTGGGCCGTCCGGATCTTCTGGAGCGCGAGCTCTCGGCGCTATTGGCCGGCTAATTCCTTGATCCGTCCGTGCCGCCCGGGCGTCCGGGCGTCGTCGATCCTGAAAAGAAAAGGCGGTATCGGCGGAAGAATTTCGATTCGCTTTCCTAATGACGATAGAAACTAGTTTTCACGGTTCGCGGGCGGTTGTTCTCCTTTCAGGTGGCCTCGATTCGGCGACGGTGCTGGCCATCGCCCAGGCCAGCGGTTTTGCGTGCCACTGCTTGTCGATCGATTACGGTCAGCGCCATCGCGCCGAATTGGAGGCGGCTGTTCGAGTCGCCGCGGCTCTTTGTGCTTGCGAGCAGCGCGTGCTGCGCCTGGCATTGAGCGACTTTGGCGGTTCGGCGCTGACCGATGACCGGATTGACGTGCCAGTGGCTGGCGTGCAGGCAGGCATTCCGCTGACCTACGTGCCCGCCCGAAATACGGTGATGCTTTCGGTTGCCTTGGCCTGGGCCGAAGTACTGGGCAGTCGCGACATTTTTGTCGGCGTCAATGCCGTCGATTATTCCGGCTACCCGGACTGCCGGCCTGAGTACATCGCCGCTTTCGAAAACATGGCCAATCTGGCGACCCGTGCCGCCGTCGAGGGCGCGACGCTGCGCATCCATGCGCCGCTGATCAATCTCAGCAAGGCGGAAATCATTCGCCGGGGCCATGAACTGGGTGTCGATTACGGTTTGACCGTGTCGTGTTATCAGGCGGACGCCGCCGGTCGCGCCTGCGGGGTTTGCGATGCCTGCCGCTTGCGGCGCGCCGGCTTTTCCGCCGCGGAGGTGGCGGACCCGACGCCTTACGCGACCTGAGCGCCGCGCGGACACGATCTGATGAGCGGCCTCGGCGCGACGCTTACGGTTCTCTGGCTGGCTTTTGCGCTGGGATGCGTTTTCGGCGCGGTGGCTGGACGCACCCGTTTCTGCACCATGGGGGCGATCGCCGATATCGCCGCCACGGGCGACTGGCGCCGGATGCGGATGTGGTTGCTGGCAATCGCCGTGGCCATTCTTGGCAGCTCGGCGCTGCATGCCGCCGGTCAGATCGATCTTGGCAAGTCCATCTATCGCGCGTCGCCCTTTTTCGGGCTGTCGTATCTGGTCGGCGGTCTTTGCTTCGGTTTTGGCATGGTGCTGGCGTCGGGTTGCGGCGCGCGGACGCTGGTACGTATCGGCGGCGGCAGCGTCAAATCCTTTGTCGTTTTCATCGTTCTCGCCGTTGTCGCCTACATGACCCTGCGCGGCGTGCTCGGTGTTTTTCGGGTGACGGTGCTTGAGCCGGTGGCGCTACGTCCGGTCGGTGGTCAGGATTTGCCCGCGTTGCTCGGTCGTTGCGGTGTATCGCCTACCGTCGCGCTGGCGGTGTGCGCCTTGTCGCTCGGCGGCGGACTGTTGGTTTTTGCTCTACTGCGCGGCGATCGCCTGTCCCTCGATGAGCTGTTCGGCGGCGCCACGGTCGGTCTGCTGGTGGTTGCTGGCTGGTATGTCAGCGGTCACCTCGGCTATCTCGCCGAAGATCCTGAAACTCTTCAGGAGGCATTTGTCGCCACCAACAGCGGTCGCATGGAGTCATTGAGTTTCGTTGCGCCGCAAGCCTATACCCTGGAGTTGCTGATGCTATGGTCGGACAGCAGCCGGCGCGTCAGTTTCGCGATCGCCAGCGGTCTTGGCGTCGTCGTCGGTAGCCTTTGCCAGGCGCTGGTTGCCGGGCGTTTTCGATGGGAAGGCTTTCGCGATCTCGACGACACGGTCAACCACCTCGTCGGCGCGGCACTGATGGGCTTCGGCGGCGTGGTTGCCATGGGGTGCACGATCGGGCAGGGTATCAGCGGCGTGTCGACGCTGGCTTGCGGTTCGATCATTACTTTTTTTTCCATCGTCGGTGGCGCGCTGCTGGCGCTTCGCTACCAATATCGGAAAATGCCGGTGGCGCCCTGAGCGGCGCGGAACGGGTCAGCGCCCGGTCGAGCGCTAGCGTGTCGCGACGTAAGACGGATTGCGTGCGCTAGAATTCCAGATCGACCACAATGACCCTAACCGTCGGGTTCCGCTTATGCAGAACCGGTGGCCGGACAGACCGCTGGACAATAAAGAAGGAGCGAGCGATTACGCCAAAAATCAGTTGTATCGTTCCGGCGTTGAACGAAAGTGAGAACCTGCGGATTTTGCTTCCGAGCCTGGAGGCCGTTCTTGGCCTGCACGGTTCGGGGTGGGAAGTCATCGTCGTCGACGACGGTAGTACCGACGCCACGCCGGCGGTGATGCGTGCCTGGGCCAGCAAACCCGGTTATCGTTATATCCAGTTTTCACGGAATTTCGGCAAGGAAGCCGCCTTGAGCGCCGGTCTGGAGGCGTCCCGGGGCGATGTGGTGATTTGCCTCGATGCCGATTTGCAGCATCCGCCATCGTTGATTCCGACGATGCTGGAGCGGTGGCGGGCGGGTTTTGACACCGTCTCGGCCGTTCGCGCCAATCGCAACGACGAATCCCGGATAAAAAAGCTCGGCGCGTCGCTACTGTATTTCATCCTCGGGCGCGGCAGCCGCGTGAAAATTCCACCGGATGCCGGCGATTTTCGTCTCATGGATCGCCGGGTTGTCGCGGCCATCTTGCAATTGCCGGAGCGCACCCGTTTCATGAAAGGGCTGTATGCCTGGGTGGGCTTCAGGACGGATTTGATCGAATATCAGCCGCCGGAAAGACTCCACGGCGCCAGCCATTTCAATTTTTTCCGGCTGGTTCAGTTTGCGATCGACGGGATCACGGCCTTTTCGACCTGGCCGTTGCGTGTGATCAGTTTGAGCGGCGCGATCGTTGCCTTGCTGGCTTTCGCTTATGGCGCCTTTCTGGTGCTGGCCTACTTGGTCAGCGGTAACCAGGTGTCCGGCTGGACCACCATCGTGACCGCCATGCTCTTCCTTTCTGGCATCAATCTCCTTGGACTGGGGGTTATTGGCACATACATCGGCCGGATTTTCGACGAAGTGAAGCAGCGCCCCCTTTATCTGATTCGTGACGATGTAGGCACCGGTCTGGGCCCGCGTTCAGGCTCCGAGAGCGAGCAATGAAGGCGTTTTTTTCCGCGGTGACCCGGCGCATCCTCGACCTTGAATCCGGTATTTATCTGCTGCTGGTCGCCACGGTCTGGTTGCTGGCGACGGCGGGCCTGCGACCGCTGATGTTGCCGGATGAGGGACGCTACGTCGGCATTGCCTGGGAAATGCTCGGCAGCGGCGACTGGCTGGTGCCCACGCTGGATGGCATGCCTTTTTTTCACAAGCCGCCATTATTTTATTGGCTGACCGCGCTCGGCCTACAGATTTTCGGTGTAAACGAGTGGGCCGGACGAATCGCCTCCACATTTTCCGCACTGCTGGCCACTGGTGTCGTATTCCTGTTTATACGCAAGCACGCGGGGAAATCGCTCGCCAATCTGAGCGTTGTCGTGCTGATTACTCAGCCGTTCTTTTTCGTTGGCGCCCAGTTCGCCAATCTGGATATGCTGGTCGCTGCGATGATCACGATCACCATTATCGCCGGAGCCGATGCGGTCCTGAATCTGGAGCGTGGCCTGCCGTATCGAACCGCGCTGACCGTCTGCTATGGATTCGCGGCACTGGGTGTATTGGCCAAGGGGTTGATCGGTTTTGTCCTTCCCGGAGCGATTCTGCTCGTCTGGCTTTTAGTGCGCGGCAAATACCGCTTGATTCCGGCGCTGCTGCCACCGTACCTCATTGCTTTTTTCCTTGTATTGGCCGCTCCGTGGTTTATATGGATGGAGAAATCATTCGACGGCTTTTGGGATTATTTTTTTGTTTATCATCATTTTCGACGTTTTTCCGAAACCGGATTCAATAATCAGCAAGCGTTCTGGTTTTATATTCCGCTTCTTCTTCTTTGCACCCTACCCTGGTCGCCTTGGGTCTTCAGGGGGTTGTCGCCGCGATTGCTGAAGACAGTAAAGGATGCGCCGATCGGCGGCCTGATGCTGCTGTGGACGCTTGGCATCCTGATATTTTTTTCACTACCGAAATCAAAGCTGGTCGGTTACATCCTCCCGGCGTTACCGCCTTTTGCCTGCCTTGTCGCCCAGCAGATCCACGGTTGGTTGCGGAGCGGCAAAAACGACAATGCCGCGGCCTGGATCGGCGCCAGCGCCATTGGTGCCGGTGTTTTCTGCATGGCGATTATTATCGGTACGTCCCGTTTCGATCCTTCGGGCTTGCAACATTTGGCGCCGACGGTCGGGAAGACCGGCGGGGAAAACGACCAGATAGTAATGATTAACGAATACGAGTATGACTTGCCTTTTTATTTTCGGGCCAAGAGAAACCCCTGGGTAGTGGGGAATTGGGATAACCCAGAGATTTCAAAGCTCGATAACTGGCGAAAAGAACTTCACGATGCCGGACAATTCAAACCGGGAAAAATGGCGGAAACTCTGATTTCAGAAAACGAGTTCCTGTCGCGCCTTTGTGCGCATCCTGAGACAACGTACTGGATTTGGGGAAATAAGGATTTTGTGATCTCTCGTTACCCCTTTGTCGTTGAGCAATCCATTGCATTCTCATTCGGAAAGAAAGCGCTTTGGCGATTGAATATTAAACTCGCTCGGTCTTTTGATTGGTGTCGCGAAATGCCCAGACACGACTAAACAAAAAGGTCAGGACTGCGATCGCCACCAAAATAAAGGCTAAAAGCCAGTAATAAGGAATCGATGTCGAACGCAGGAGAAAGATGAAAGCCAACTCGTTGATGGCGAAACCACTGGCCGAAATGACCAAAAAGCGCCGAACGGCGGGAAGAAATGTTTTCTCCTGATGACGGAAGGTCAGAAAATAGTGGCCGCTGAAGGAAACCACGACGGCGATTGACCAGCCGATGAAATTGGCGATAAAAGGCTGAATGTCCAGCACGAAAATGCAGGCCACGGTCCCAAGCCAATGAGTCGCCGCTGCCGTGCAACCCACGGCGACGAACCAGCCGATTTCCTGGAAAATAGTTTTCATGAATACCAGTCAAAACCAATGCGAGGCCAGCATTTCACCACCTGACCCGTTAAAAGGGATCGTTCTTTGCGCCGATGATTTTGGAATGAGCGCGGTAATCGACGCCGGAATTATCGATTTGGCCAGCGAGGGGCGCCTTAGCGCAACGAGTTGCATGAGTCGCGGTAGCGCGTTTCGTCGGGATATTCATTTGTTGACTGGATTGCAGATCGACAAGGGGTTGCACCTGAATCTGACGGAAGCTCTCGATGAACGAGGTTTTTTTCAACCCTTGCCGACACTGATCAGGAACTGTTTTACGCGCCGTATCGATCCAATAGTCATAGAGAGGGAAATCGACCATCAACTGGACGCTTTTGAACAGGTCGCCAGTCAAACGCCCGACTATGTCGACGGTCATCAACATGTTCATCAGTTTCCGATTGTAAGGGATTGCCTGATCAAAATTATGCGTCGCCGTTACGCATCGCCGCTTCCCTGGGTGCGAGCGACCCGTAGTCCCAGACGGTCACGGATTTCGGCTTCCCTCCGGCTGAAAGCCTTCGTGATCGAGTGCCTCGGCGCGCACGCTTTACAACAGCTTGCCGATGGCTGTGCGATCGCGACCAACCGTCATCTGCTCGGCGTTTACGATTTTTCCGGCGGCGAAAAGCGGTACGTCGAACTGCTGGATGAGTGGGTTCGTTTGGCGACTCCACAAGATTTGATCATGTGTCATCCCGCGCGCGGGCCGGATGAAGGCGATGTTTTAAACGCACAGCGTTGTGCCGAACATGCCATTCTCTCGGGAAGTGAGGTGTCGCGCGTATTGGCGCTGCATCACGCCCGTGTCGCCCTCAACGCGTCCTCGATTCGGGGCGTGTGAATTTTCAATTTAAAATAAAAAGTTAGCCGTTGTGGATATCGGTGGCGATGAACGGCTTGGGCGTTAGGACAAAACAGCATCGGAACGAGGCAATAGGACGGAAAAATGGCGATCAATGACTGGCCGGAAGACGAACGACCGCGCGAACGTCTTCTGGGGCGTGGCGCGGCGGCCTTGTCCGATGCCGAACTGCTGGCCATTTTTCTGCGCGTTGGGGTTAAGGGCAAAAGCGCCGTCGATCTCGGGCGGGAACTGATCGCGCGTTTCGGTGGCCTGAATCGCCTGTTTGCCGCCACGCTGGACGAGTTCTCGGTGGTTCCCGGCATGGGGCCGGCCAAATACGCGCAGTTGCAGGCTGTGCTGGAAATGGCGCGTCGCGCGCTCGGCGAGGAAATGCGCCAGGGACATGTTTTTTCGTCGCCGGGAGCGGTGCGCGATTATTTGCGCTTGCATCTCGCGGGTTTGCCGCACGAGGTATTTTTCGCGCTTTGGCTCGACGCGCAGAATCGTTTGATCGCCGCTGAGGAATTGTTTCGCGGCACATTGACGCAGACCAGCGTTTAGACACTGATGGTGACACTCTAAAGTCTTTTATGCCTGTGAACTCCTCTGACATCCTCGCCAACTCTTGCAATTCAGCGGTTGAAAATTCGCTGCTGACCTCTTCGTCGGCATATTTTTCATAGGTTTCAATCACGTTGGTAATTGCCCCTGAAAAATTGCCGACAACACCTTTCACTTGATACGTCCAATATGGCGCTTCATCGTCCGGTTGCACCTTGGAAATAAAGATGCCGCGTTCGTCACTGCGTACATGCTTTCCTGATCGGTCGAAACGGGTGCTTTTGCTGCCGCCAATGAACAAACGCAACAGGGCACGCTTTGCTTCTATCGGCCAGTGCATCGGTATGTGCCCGTTAAGGCCGGACAGCCTTGATAGCGCGGTCTTGACGCGGTGTTCAAGGCCTTGCTGAGGGGCTGCTAGATTCAATGTGTTCTGCACCTCCGACAGTCGTTCGTTGGATGAGGATATCGAGTTATTGAGCATTCCAATTTTTGCCTCCAAAACTGCTGCCGTTGGCGTTCCGCGCTGTTCAAGAAGCAAATCGAGTGCATTGCTTAGACGTTTGTTCTCACTGGCCAGCAATTGTCGAAGCTCGTCTTTCTCTCGCTCCAGTCGCTCAGTTTCCTCAGGGTTTTTCATCATCGCCGACTCAATGGCCTCCATCAACACTTCTGAGTTTTTCAGGAACTGCCCAATGCGCGAAAAGATTTCTTCTTCGATTTCCTGTGCAGGGATTGAATGAATGCAGTTTCCTCCCTTCCGGTTGCGCGGCAAATGGTTGTAATAGGAATATGTAGCCGTTTCTGTCGTGCCGTCCTTGCGTGTCTTCTTGTCATAAGTCTGATGCCCTGACAAATTCGACCAACTGCACTCAGGGTTAGCGCATCGTATGAAGTGACTCAAAGGGTAATCTCGACGCCTGTTTTCCCAGCCAGCACGCTCAAGCTGATTCTGTTTGGCGCGAGCTAAGAGCTTCGCTTTTTGTTCTTCGTCGAACAGTGGCGGTATCGCTGTACTTACAGTAACAATTTCTCCGGAAGCAGGGTCAGTAAACTCACGAACCCACGCGCCGCCGGACTGTTCGATCAAAATTCTGCGCACAGTCTCGGGGTTCATTTTGATGCGACGACCAACATCTGCAAAGGTTAGGCCCTCATCTATATACAAGCGATACATCTCAAACGCTTTGGCGCTCGTCTCTGGATCAAGCTCCCACTGAGCATCTTGATTCCGTCGATCTTTAACTTTCACGACGCGCCGACCATATGGAAGCATCCCACTGTGAGGCCATCCACGTTTTGCGCGTTCAAGCCGACTTGCAGCGGCTGCCCATTTCAAGCGGTTCACCGCGAATTCACCGATTACTGACTGCATTTGTCGCGTCAATTTTCCTTCTGGTGTGCGTAGATTGCTCTCAGATGTCTTTTCAAACAATCGCAACTGAAAATCACGAAGATTTTTCTCGATATACGGACTACCAGAGGGGTCTCTACTCAAGCGATCCAGCGCAACTACCATAACAGCATCAAACAACCCTTTTGATGCGTCAGTAAACATTTCCCGCAATGATGGCCGATCGTTGCCTGCGGTAGCGCTTTCTTGAACCTTGTATTCTTTAGAGGCAACCCCGCCAATTGACTCCACCCATTCCCGCATCATTTTTATTTGGGTGTCGAGCGATTCGCCTTCTTCCTTTTGATTCTCAGTAGAGACACGCGCATACAGGGCAAATCTCAATCCTTTTGTCATATTCATTTTTTGCTCCTGTGTCCGCTATTGCTCATGGTGCTTATTGGAAAGTAACGATAAAGCGTAGGTACGCTGATTTCTAGACTCCGCGCTACATCCTTGATCGGGATGCCATCGATCAAGAGCCTTTCAGCGGCTTCTAACTTGCTAGGGGTCATTCTTTTCGGCCTGCCGCCAATGCGCCCCCTGTCTTTCGCCGCAGCCAATCCCGCTTTTGTCCGCTCTTGAATCAACTCTTTTTCCATTTCAGCAAATGAGGCCATGACATTGAAAAAGAAGCGGCCTGTCACCGTAGACGTATCAATGTTGTCTTTAACGCTCTTGAAATGAACACCTTGATTGCGAAGCGCCGTAGCCACTTCAATTAGATGTTTGACACTGCGGCCCAAGCGGTCGAGCTTCCAAACAATCAACGTGTCCCCTGAGTTCAAAAGGCGCAGCGCACTCTCAAGCCCCGGGCGGTCTTCTCTAGCTCCAGATGCCTTGTCACTCTTGATGACTTCGCACCCAGCCTTTTGAAGTGCATCGGTTTGAAGCTCTAGGTTTTGGTCTTCCGTCGAGACCCTTGCATAGCCAACTATCATGCTTGTTCTCCAGCCTATCAATTGTAATAGACGTTTATAATAAGATAAAAACAAGCAAAATCAAAGAGATGATTTTTAACGCGGATACGTTATTGATAACGAACGTTTTTAAGAATCCGACCCCATGCCTCTCCAGAGGCGCTACTACTTCGGCTTGGTGATCTTGGCAACGAATGCGGCGCGTAGCGCTGCGGCCTTCACGCTGAAATGCGCCTCCCTGTGATCGTTCGGGCACAAGGCTATGACGTTGGCCGCAGTGTCCGGGCCACCCTCTGACAACGGGACAATGTGGTGTGTTTCAAGGTATATGGCTCCGCTGGCGGTGACGAAGCCAGCTTTGCCGCACCACTCACACGAACCCCCAGCCCTGACCAATGCCCGCCGTCTGACGGCTGCACTGCGCTCCCTGACATCTACAAGGCGCTGCGCCACCTTGGGCGCTTTGTCTTCCGCTGTGTCCGTATCGGGGAATGCGTGCTGGTCGATGTACCGCTCAGGGCTAACGCCTCGCGTCACCACACAAGCCCCGGTGTTCCAGTCGTAGGACGTGACTGCCCATGTGTCAGCGTCCAAGTAACGGCGTTCCACCTTGGAAGGGTCGGAGTCTGGGGCGTCAATCTCCCGGCGTGAGCCGTCGCAGATTGCTACTCGTACAGCCAAAGAGTCCCGCCACGCCTTCTGAAGCATCGAATCCACTTCACGGGCGCGCTTGCCCCAAGTGGCCTTCTTGTTGCTGTCCAGCGTGTTGGCAAGTTCCCGGTAGTTGATGGCTTGGAAGACTTGGCCGTCTTTCTCCTGTGCCTCGTCGTACCAGAGGTTCAAGAGTACGAAGTCGCCGGGTTTCTCGAAGCACCACGAATAGCAATACTTCGGGTTGCTGGCCGGCGGGCCTGAGTAGTTGGCCCAATCCGAAACGTCGATGCCAGATTGCGCGACAACATCCATGACCCGCTGGTGTGCTGTCGGGCGTTCAAGCATTGGTGTCCCCTGTGGCTGCGGGGGTGATTCTGTGCCACGCCTCGCGGAACTGGTCTTGCTCGTAGTCCTTTGGTTGCAGCCAGTACGACACCCGGCCATCTTTCTCCCCGCGCTTTGCAAGTGCCTTTACTTCGCCGGGAAGCAATACGAATGCGGTGGGCTGGTCGATGACGCGATTGATGACCACCCAGTAGTCGCCCATGATCTTGTCCAAGGTCGCGCCCAGAGGCACAGGGTTACGCTTGCTCAGTGCTTTGACCTGTACACCGACAAAGCGGGTAGCGTCTTCGTTGTAGGCGATGATGTCCACGCCTCGGGCATTACGGGCTGTCGGCATCACGTTCCAGCCATGCAGCGATAGGCGGTAGCTAGTGAAGTAGAGGCCGACATTGCCGACCAACTGGGGGCCAAGGCTGACGAGTGTGTAGGAGTCCGGAGTCTGCATCCCTTAAACGTACCACAAAGGGCCACGCCAGACGTGCGGCCTGAAGGACTGCAAAGACGGGGAGCTTGTCGAAAGCCTTGTCCTGAGTGGTGTACTCAGTCTTCGCCAAAGTCAGCAACGACCGCTTCAACCTCCGCCATGATTTCCGACGGCTTTACCTTCAAGGTCTTCGCCAGCTTGAAGATGGTTGTGACCGTTGGCTGATTCTGTCCCAACTCAATCAGGCTCACGAAGTTGCGCGAGCTGCCGGAATCCTCGCCGAGCTGCTCTTGTGACAGCCCACGAGCCTTCCGCATTCGTCGTAGCACTGCACCAAAAGCCCGCGCGTAGTCCAAAAAATTCTCTCCAAATATAGATGGAGAGACTGTCCGTTTTCGCTTATCCTATGACTACCAAACATATTTGGAATTTTGGTCTATGCGTCTGCTCGCCTTTCTTTTTGTCCTGCTTTTGTCAGCTTGTGCAACCTCTCCCATGCCCGTAGAGCAGGCAAACGCCGTTCCATCGGACAGAGTCTATTGGAATGTGCGCCCAGCACAAGCGCGAACAGCGAAGGTGACTTTTGTTCGTGATACCGGCTTTCTTGGTGGGGGAGTTCTGTTTCACCTGAGTATCAATGGGCAGAAGGCTGCATCTTTGGACACAGGGGAGCGAGTTTCATTTGAAATTGATCCCGGTGAATATGTGCTGGGCTTTCAGCCTACTGACGCATTCGGCACGATGACTGGCTACACGATAGACCAAGATATTAAGCCCGGCCAGCAGTATTTCTATCGCTTGCTGATGGAAGGAAATACCTTCCAGCATCGAATTCAGCGATTTATTCCAAACTGAAAGGAGTTTTCGTGCGATTCATCGTAACTTTTATGGCGTTCGCTTTTTTGCTTGGTGGCTGCGTCACCAGAGGAACTAAATTTGATATGGCGGTCGTTGATTCGTTTCAGGCAAACGTCACGACCAAAGAAGAAGCAATTGCAAAACTTGGCAAACCAAAATCAGTAGCGAACTACTCAAACGGCACCACACTGCTTCAATGGATGTTTGTAGAAGCATCACCAATTCATGGCAAGGGCGCTCATGCCTCTATTTTGTTCGACCAGGATGGCAAGATGATTCGTGTAGCCAACAGAACCGAATAGAGTTGATTATGGTGATGCAAAAAATCATCGCAATAATACTGCTGGTCGTTTCCGTAAATGCGGCTGGGCAAGGTCAAGTTAACAGTCCAAAAAGTGTTGTAGTGCTCGGGATGAGCGCTGATGAGGTCTTGGCAAAAAAAGGTAAAGCATCTACTGTTACCAAGATTGGCAGTGACCAAAACGGTCTGATTGTTGAATGGCAATATCAGGATGCGATTTACTTGCTGGCAAGGCGGGAAAAATCCGGAGTAGAGGCTTATCGCATTATCAAAATTACTCCACGTTGAAGAAACAGGTGGGTTTGATAACTGAAAAAAATAAGCGTTGGGCGCAAGCCCTCGCGCTCTGCTGCGTTTTCTAGGCCGTGTGGATACAAACCTAGGTGGGCGCTGTGAAAGCCTTGCCCTGCGCGGTGTTCTCAATTCCGCGTTGGGCTTCACGCCGGGGGCAACGTCAGCCGTTTGACTTCACAGCGCCCGAACCGTTACAGGAAGCAGGGATCGCCACCGGGCGGCACAAAGTCCTTCTTGAAGACACCGCGCAGTTTGCCCGTCTCTTGGTTCTGCTGCATCAGCAAGGGCGAAGTTTCGTCCTTGGAGCCGACAAGCCGCACGTCATGCCATGTGGGGTCGTTCGGTTCAGGTTCGCCCAAGAAATCGATTTCCATCGGCACGCTTTGAGAGGACGCGGCCAGCGCGTCGATACGTCGGCGTAGGCTCATCATTCCGCCCCTGCCAAGGCATCAAGTGACGTGTCGGCAATGCCCGCCAGCTTCTGAGCACCCTTGGCGATGCCGTCCAGCACATACTTCACTGATTCGTAGGCGGCGCGGAGTTCTGCCACCTGTGCCGCTGCCTCTGGGTTCTGGCGCTCAAGCCGTGCCTGTACGCCTTCGGCTCGCAGTTGGTCGGAAATCATCGAGAAGGAGCGCGGCGCTTCCTCGATAGCCAAGGCGAATTCATCGTCACCGTCCTGGATGGCCGATTTGTACTCCAGCCCCAAGCGGGTAGTGTCGTAGTCTTGGCTGGCTCGGATGGCATCGCGGATTTCACGGCGGCGCATCTCGGTGATGATTCGTTCTTCCATCGGCACATTGCCCGCCTTCGGCTGCATCTTGGCTGCGATGTTGTCGGCGTTGCGCGTGTAGCCTTCGGCTTCGCCGTACAGGGCCTCAAGTTGCTTGGAAAGGTCAGCGTACAGCTTTTTGATTTCTGCGCGTTTGCCAACTTCCGTGAGTGCATCGGAGTTGCGTACTTCCTCGGCCTTCTGCTTGAACGTGTCAGACAGATTGCTTGCGCGAAGTAGCAGGGCTTGGGCACCTTCTGCCACCCCTTTGGACAGGCGCTGCCCAAGGGAGCTAAATTGCGTGAGGACGTTCATATCAAGCGTGTTCGGTTTCATGTTTCTATTTCCTTTCATTCGCCGGGGCGGCGATACATTCCGTTGAAGAGTTCCATCGTCTCGGGGTCGAAGTCCGCCGCGTCGATGATTTGCCAGCCTTCCGGGCCGTGTACGGACTTGATAACGACCGTATCCACTTCCGGCGCTTGTTTGGTTTGGCTCTGCACGGCGTGCTGGTGGGCGCTGTGCTGGCCTCGATCAATGAAATTCATTTCAGGTTTTCCTTTCAGGTGGTAAGTAGCTGCTTGCGGGGAATCTTCTCGATGATTACGGGCGGGGCCTGTACTCCCCGAAACTGCTCCAATGCCTCAACCCGTGTAATGAGTTCGGACACTTCCAAGAGCTTGGCTTGTGCCGTCAGGGTTGCCATCAGGGCGTTGGCTTCGTCCGTGCCGATCTGTCCAGTGATTGCGGCCTTCAATACTTCCTGGCCTTGGTCACCCAAGCTGCCCGCCACTTGGAGTTCCACCGTCTTACTGGTGGGCTTCACCTTGGGCCACAGCCGATCAGCGCAGATTTCCAGTGCCTTGAGGTCGCCCCCAAGTGCCCGGTCGATGATTTGTTGAAGTAACGGGCGGGCGTTCCGTTCCAATATCTCCAAGCCGTATCTGTGTTTCGAGCCCTTGGGGCGGCCTGCTGGGTTCCCGGACTGTCCTTTTACAAATGCCATGTGTTCTTTCCTCGGGTTGATTAACAATTTCAATTGACAATGGATATTCAATATCCAATTCAAGGAATCGATCAACCGAAGCAAGGACGAAAGCAAGAGACGCTTTAGAACGCGCTATTTGTTGTTAATGGTGGGTTGATACCAAACGGGCAAAATAAAAGGCGAGAGGCGCGTTTTGCGCTGTTCTCGCCTATGCGTTCGATGCTCACAACTGAGATTGGTCTGACTTTGCCAAGTTTGCCAATGTGAGCATTCCAGTCGATAACTAGATAAGTCGCTCAATTCTTGAAAACGACCATTTTTAAGAGTCGTCGAAATGCAAAAACACCAGCTTTGATTTTGAAGTGGAATTTCTTATTGAAAACCAATCTTGAAACCAAGTCGCGCTAATCTATGACAATGTATGTGAGTTCATATTTCATCAATGAATGAATAAAATTTACTCACATACATTGTCATAGATTAGGGGCGCGAATCACTCTTTCTTCATGGCGGAAGATCAGCCCAAAGTGCATCCTGTACTTACGCAACACCGACGCGGGGCGCAAGTAGTCGTGACCCTTGATGGTCTTGGGCACGAGACGTGGTGCGCGTAGGTTCGGGCCAGTACCGGGAAGGTAGCCAAAATGGGCTGATCCTTTTTTGCTTTCGTACTGATGCGCCTTGGCGATTATTCCGTGCCGTTCAAGTGTTTCGCAAAGTAAGCGCACCGTTCCAGCGTCTGCATCAATCGCGTTGGCAAGGTATCCGTCAGAAGCTTCAACCACACAGGGCAAGCCGTTTTTGGCTCCCATGCGCCATTCGTTATAAAACCACTGGATTAGGCGGTACAACTTTTCCGCTCGTCGTTGCTGCAAGCCACGCTGCAAACCGTCATTGATACAGAACCAAAGCATTCTCTCAGGAATGGCGGCATTTCGTTCGTTCTGATAGGGGATGCCAAATGTCTTGGCCGCTGGTGAGTACATGAAATCAGGAGCCTCCACCATAACCAGAGGTATGTCGCGTTTATTTTGCTCAGATACGTTTGGCTTTGAAACAATCTGCTGCTCAAGCTCTCGCTTCCACTGCCTTCGCTGCTCACTGGGAAGTGGCACGCTGCTTCCCTCACTTAGCAGGGCGTACAGATCAGGGGCGCACAAGTGTTTGTCAGCTACCTTTTTGCTCCCTTTCTCCACAGCGGGCATGACACCGCCCTCTGTGCATTCATACATTGAGAAGTGAAGATACCCAAATTCGCTTTGATAGGGTTTGATTGCCCAATGCTGATCGCCGCCATCTGTCCGATAAACATACTGTGCTGATTCAGACTTATCAAAGCGAACTGGCGGACAACCGCCGATTAGTAGCTTGATGATCGCATCGCAGCTAGCCGTACCCCAGCGGTACGGCTCCATTGATGCTAAAAACTGCGACGAGCTACGAACCTCGCGCTTAGATCGAGTCCGGGTTACTGTCTCAGAGCAGTCTGCATCCGCGCTCATGTTTTGCGCTTTGCGAAAATGCGACCATTGAAGGCTATGGCAATAGGATGATCGATATGATGTTCTTTAGAGTGTTCCTGTGAGCGTTTACCCGCGCGAAGTCGTCAAGCGGGCCTTGTGGCACAATGCGGCGGCCGTGGTGCTGGCGCACAATCATCCGTCAGGGGTCGCCGAGCCTTCGCAGGCCGATCAAGTGCTGACCAGCGAAC
>Ga0208938_1000033_pt1 | contig 159584 bp, 148 predicted proteins | sample AD_UKC125_MetaG_FD_184434 | JGI IMG/M metagenome (GOLD analysis project Ga0208938, IMG submission 184434) | Active sludge microbial communities of municipal wastewater-treating anaerobic digesters from USA - AD_UKC125_MetaG (SPAdes) (version 2) | ecosystem: Engineered > Bioreactor > Anaerobic...
GCCACGCCCCTCCGGGGCTCGCAATGACACATAAGATGGCCTTTTGGTATGTCATCGCGAGGAGCGTAGCGACGTGGCGATCTCTTTTAGCTAATTTTTTGACACTCTCACTCCCACAAGGGCTCTTGTGGGAGTTTTTTTATTCAATTCTGCTTGCTTAACAGGCCGGTGCAAATTCCATTCCGGCAATTTAGTTGCAGGTGACTATAAATTAAGCTAATGTATAATAAGAATACGTAAAATGCAGATGCGGAAGAATATTTGTCAAAGGTGGGGAAGAAAACATGTCATCGAGTTTTATGCACTACAGCCGAGATCACAAGTTTATCTTGAAAGAATGGCTGGATCTGAATGAGGTATTGAATACAGAACGGTTCAAAGATGGTTACTCGGTTGACGACATCGATTTTATCCTGGATAATGCCCTGAAGGGAGCCAAGGAAGTCATCGCTCCCACTATCCAAGACTCTGACCAGATCGGGGCCAAATATGAAAATGGCAAAGTGACTACTCCTGCCTCCACGAAAGAAGCCTATTTCTTTATTCAGAACAATGGATTTTGTGCCAGCAACTATGATCCCCATGACCCCTCCGCAGTTCCCCTGTGTGTCTTGTGGTCCATGCTGGAATATATCATCGGAGCTAACCCGTCACTGGGCACTTTGTACCTGGCTACCGGTGGGGCAGCAACATTGATAGAGGATTTTGGCAGCGAAGAACTGAAAAAAACCTATCTTCCTAAGATGTACAGCGGTCAATGGGCTGGCACCATGGCTCTGACTGAACCCAATGCTGGTTCTGAAGTTGGCAATATTACTACTCGTGCTATTCCCACCGATAAACCGGGGGTATACAAGATCAAGGGAAGCAAATGCTTTATCAGCGGCGGTGATCAGGATATTACTGAGAATATAATTCACCTTGCATTGGCACGTATCGAAGGTGCCCGCAAGGGAACCGCGGGAATTTCCCTGTTCGTAATCCCTAAGTACCTGCCCGATGAAAACGGCAATCCCGGGAAGTTTAATGATGTACACTGCGCCGGCATTGAGCACAAGCTGGGACTGCACGGCAATCCCACCTGTGTGATGAATTTCGGCGAAAATGACGACTGCATCGGTTTCCTGGTGGGCGATCCTCCGGGAGAAGATGGGGTAGGCCAGGGAATGGCCCAGATGTTTAATATGATGAATGAGGAACGTTTAATGACCGGCCTATCTGCCACTGCATTAGCAGCAGTTGCCTATCATAATGCGGCTGATTACGCCCGGCAGCGCATCCAGGGTAAAGCCACTGCGGATCCCAAGGGCGGCCAGGTGCCTATAATCAAACATGAAGATATTCGCCGCATGCTGATGTTCCAGAAATCCATGATCGAAGCTTTCCGCGCCATGGCCATTAGCACGTTCTATATGGTGGATATTAAGAAGAACAGCAGTGACCCGGATAAGGTACAATGGGCCAGCAATATATCCGATGTCAATATTCCCCTGGTTAAAGCCTTTTGTTCGGACTACGCCCTGGAGTGCATCAGCAATGCCCTGCAGATCTATGGCGGGTATGGCTTCTCCGAAGAATATCCCATAGCTGAATTATACCGGGATGCCCGGATATATCCTATCTGGGAGGGCACCAACTATATCCAGGCCATGGACCTGGTGGGCCGCAAGATGACCATGAAAAAAGGCCAGGTTTTTGCCGATTGGCTGAAACACATAGATGATTTTGTCCAGGCCAACAGCAGCAACCCGGATCTTGCCAGGGAATTTGCGTTGATGAAAAAAGCCCGGCAGCAATATGATGAAATACTGGGGGTCATAAATACCTGGCGCAGTGAGGGCAATGAATCCCTGCTCAAACTGTTTGCTACCCGCATCCTGCATGCTACCGGCAAGTTGTATGCGGCCAAACTCCTGCTGGAAATGGCATTAATTGCCCAACAGAAGCTGGCGGCTATGGAGAAGGATCACTATGACTACGCCTTCTATCAAGGCAAAGTTGCTTCGGCACGGTTCTTTGTGCGCAATATTCTGCCTGAGGTGGGAGCACTGGTGGATATAATGAAGGAGCAGGACTGCTCAGCTATTGAAGTTGATGAAGCAGCGCTGGGCATTATTGGCTGACAGCTTTGGCAAAGCGGGGCCTCAGGGCTCCGTTTTTGCTTTGCAGGATTTGGTATAACCGGGATGCTGTGCTATAATTACCCACAGTAAAACTCCATATTCCATTTCCATCAGGTAGCACCGAGGTGCTTTAAAAGGGAAAGCGGTGCGAATCCGCTGCAGTTCCCCCTACTGTGTTGGTGACGAATTCCGTCAGGGCCACTGGGATAACCCGGGAAGGGACGGATAGTAGGATGACCCTAAGCCAGGAGACCTGCCTGATCGGAAACTCTGCGAACTTCGGGGCAAGAAGGGAGGAGAAAACATGAGGTGTCTTTCACCGCCTGTCTGCTGCCCGGATCGTTAATGATCCGGTTTTTTGGTTTATAAAGATAACCTTGTTCTTGGCCAGGGAGCAATTGTGAAAGGTAATAGTGAACTTTCGGAAAGGAAGACATTTATGGTTAAAAAGATATTGCCCAGTTTAATCATCCTTTTGCTGCTGGCATGCAGCGGATGCAGTTCAGCAGGTTTGCTTGAAAACAGATCAACAGAAGAAGCTCAAGTTGATTCCGCCGGTTATTTTACCATAACCTTAACCCGGGATTTTGGGGAGCAGGTTTTGGATACCCGGGAGGTTCAGGTACAGTCTTCCTGGAGCCTGATGGAATACATGCAAAGGGAGTACCAGGTTACTACCGGTTTTGGCGGCAGTTTTATCACCGGACTAAACGGTGTGGAATCCGCTGCCGGCGAAGAGGGGAACTCGGATTGGTTTTTCTTTGTTAATGGAGCCGTGGCCATGGTAGGTGCTGATCGGCTGAAACCTGCCCCTGGAGATGTGGTCTGGTGGGATTACCACCGCTGGTCTGATGCCGCAAGCCCCACAGCCGTAATTGGGTGCTATCCTCAGCCTTTTGTAAACCGAAAGGTAATAATTCTCGCCAACCCGGCCTATCAAGAGATGGCTGAATACTGCCGGCGGGCGCTGAACGCTCAGGGAGCGGGGCAGGTGACAGTAGATAAACTGTCTAAAGAAAGCACCCGTTTGGATAAGCCGGAAGCTCCGGTTATCGTTATCGGCACCTGGCCGGAACTGCAGAAGAATTCCTATATTGCTGACTGGAATCGGGCTTTCCGCCGCAACGGATCCGGTATCCATTTTACAGACAATGGTGTAGAGCTGTTGTCCTTTGACGGAGAAGCAGTAAAGGCCTTGGGAGAGGGGACCGGTGTCATAGTGGCCAGCAGTACGGGACAGCAGGACAATCCCATGTGGCTGGTTGCCGGGGTAGATGAGCAGGGAGTAAAAGAGGCCGTCTGGATTCTGTGTTCACAGCCAGAGGCGCTGAGATGGAAATACGGCTTGGCCGTGCAAAAAGGTCAGATTACAGCCCTGCCTGCAGAATAGTACACCATGGTTATGAGGGTAATACATGCACCAGATACCTGTTTTTATAGAAAAAAACCGCCCCCTGTTCAAGCTGCATTATGGTGTTCTGGCCTGTATGCACTTGTATTTGCTGATTTTTGCCTTGATTTTCGACCACCCCATTTATCTGCTGGCTCTGCTGGCAGCTATAGGAGTCATGATGGTGGCTGCCGATACCATGTCCTACTGGGGTGCTTACCTGCGCATGAGCACACCCTTGATCACATTCATTGTGATCCTCAATGTTTTGTTTTCCCGGGCAGGCAGCACACTGATCTGTTCCAGCCCCATAACGGTGTTGGGGGCAAGCTATAATTTGCCCTTCACCTGGGAAGCCCTGGCCTATGGAGGGGGAATGGCCCTTCGCCTGCTGGTGATAATCAGCAGCTGTGCCTCCTTTTTTGCTCTAGTCAGTCCGGCTAAAATGATGGGAATGCTGAGCCTCTTCGGAGCCCGTTGGGCTTTGACTTTTAACCTGGCTCTGCGCCTGGTGCCGCTGATGATAGAGGAATATCACCGGATAGGGGAAGTGCAGCGCTGCCGGGGAGTGGAGTGGAGCGGCGGAGGTTTGATAAAACGGGTGAAAAGCTTTTTCCCGGTTAGTGCCATACTGTTGTTATCCAGCCTGGAACGTTCCGTTGCCATGGCGGAATCCATGTATACGCGAGGCTTCGGCAGCGGACCTCGCACCAGTTATTGTCAGGAAAACTGGACCAGATGCGACCGCCAGGCTGTTCTATGCCTGACAATTGCTGTGGTGATCAGCGTCGGAGCCATAGTTATGGGATGGAGCGAGTATTCCTATTATCCCCGGTTAAGCTCTATAAAGTGGACAGAAATGTGGCCGGCCCTAGCTATAGCCGGTTTGCTGGTACTACCCGCCCTGAGAAAAGGGGGTGATCTGGCTGGTGCCGCTGATGAGCTTACAGAAGGTGAGCTATACTTATCCGGCCAGCAAGCACCCTGATTTGCAGGAGGTAAATCTGGAATTGCCGGAAGGGCAGTTGGTATTGGTTACTGGCCCTTCAGGCAGCGGAAAATCTACCCTGCTTAGGGTCATGGGCGGGTTGGCACCGCGCTTTTATGGGGGCAGGCTGCAAGGGCATATCCAGCTGTTCGGGCAAGACCTGGGCCAGTGGTCCCAGCGTGATTTAGCCAGGAGCATAGGTATTCTGTTCCAGGACCCGGAGAGCCAGCTGGTAACTACCCGGGTGGATCAGGAACTGGTTTTCGGTATGGAAAATGTGGGCTATGCCCGGACCTTTATGCAAGAAAGGCTGCGGGAAGTAGCTGAGGTATTTGCCATGCAGCCCTGGCTGCATTATCCCACCCTGCACCTTTCCGGGGGATGGAAGCAAAAGACTGTACTGGCATCCATAATGGCGGTGCGTCCCCGGCTGTTGCTGCTGGATGAGCCCCTATCCCAATTGGATGAGGATTCAGCCGATAGATTTCTGGATTATTTAGACCAGTGCCGGCGCCGGTGGAAAACGACGGTGGTAATAGCCGAGCATCGAGTGGACAAATTGGTCCAAAGGACAGACCAGGTATGGGATGTTCACCAGGGAAAGGTACACAAACAGCCCGCTGGTATAATTAACTGGCAGTTTGAACACCGGGAAGCAGGAGCAAGGGGGTCAGCAAAAAGAACACCTGCTTTCAGCAGCCGCCAGCGGGTGGCAGGACTCAGGCAGGTAGATTTTTGGTATGTTCATTTCCAACGGCCTGTTTTAAAACAGCTTAGCCTGGATTTACACGCTGGGGAAATAACCTGCTTGCTGGGAGCCAATGGAGCAGGGAAGACCACCCTGCTTAAGCTCCTTCTGGGCAGCCTCAAACCCTGCCAGGGGCAGGTGGATATCTGCGGGGAGGACCCCTGCCGTTTGCAGGCATACCAACTGGCCAGAAAAGTGGGATACCTGTCTCAGGAACCGGGGGACTATCTTTTCTCTCCAACGGTACGCCAGGAAGTGGAATTCACCTGCCGCAATCTGCAGTTAAAGGATAACGGGCGCATCGACAAGGTGCTGGAGCTTTTGCACCTGCAGCCTTTAGCTGATCGTAATCCCCGGGATTTAAGCTGGGGTGAGCGGCAGAGAACTGCTCTGGCCTCAATTTTGGTGGCTCAGCCTCAAGTACTGCTTCTGGATGAACCTACCCGGGGCCTGGACTGGAAATTAAAGGTTGAATTAGCCACCATACTGCGGGATGTAGCCCGCCAGGGAACAGCCATCCTGGTGGCTACCCATGACCGGCAATGGGCTGGCTCTTTTGCCGATCGGCTTTTATATTTGCAAAAGGGAAATCTAGTGGATGCCATTAATGATTGATAAAAAACCTGGGGAGGAAAGGCTGGAAGTATGGCCAGAAAAAGTTTGATACCGTTAATTATGCTGGGAGTAATAGCTGCCGCCTCCTTGTGGTTAACCCTGGGCTTACGGTCGATTGCCCCACTGAATTGGGGATTGGCAAGCACCGTGGTACTCCTGATTTTTTTGGGATTATTAATGTGGTCATCTGGCCGCCGGACAGTTAACACCGTTGTAATTTCGGTAACAGCTACCCTGGCAGCTTTCGCTTCTCTGGGAAGGATTGTTTTTGCAGCGGCAGCCAGCGTCCAGCCCGCCACTTTTTTAGTGTTGCTGAGCGGTTATGTATTTGGCAGCCGTATTGGTTTTATAATAGGTATACTGACCGGGCTGATCTCCAACTTTTTTTTGGGCCACGGTCCCTGGACTCTCTGGCAGATGATGGCCTGGGGAATATGCGGGCTTTTAGGCGGAGCCCTGGGCAGAGGCAAAAACCATTTGGCCTTGATGCCCTTCTTGGTTATATCAGCGGGAACTGGCTATTTTTACGGTTTATTCATGAACACCTGGCACTGGCTGAACTTTGTTTACCCCCTGAATTGGCAGACCTTAATGGCTGTATGGGCCAGCAGTTTTATATTTGATACCCTGCACGCAGTGGGTAACGTAATCTTTGCCCTGGTTTTCGGGCCGACTTTCTTTAATTATCTGGTACGTTACCGGAATCGATTCCTGCCGGCAGATGATCACCTTGCCTGATAATGCCCAATGTAAATTTTGCCTCTTATGCTGTAAAAATAGATGTTTGTTGCTGGAAAAAAAGGAATTAAGCTGGCTGATAACGAAAACAATGACAGACCAATATGGCAGGGGGAATTTAATGAACGTCAAAGAATGGCATGAATATTCAGAGGAGGAGATATTGCAGGCTAATATCGAAAAGTACCAACGGGATGATATTGTAAAATTTTACGCGGATTATGAGGAACCGCGTTATGCCTACATAGAATATGAGATCATCCTGGCAGCAGTCTTAAAAGCTCTGCGGGAGAAGTTAGGCCGGCCGGTAAGAGCAGTAGATATGTGCGGCGGTGCTGGCAAGGCTGCTTTTGTGATTAAGTCTATCCAGCCTGACAGTGAAGTAACCCTGGTGGATCTGTCAGATAAGATGTTGGAAATTGCCCGGCAGAGGGCGGCTAAGCTGGGCCTGAAGGATCTAAACATTGTGGCCGCCGATGCATTTTCCTTTTTACAGCAGGATGTTGAATTTGATCTGTTCGTTTATTCATCGGCCCTGCATCATTTTAAGGACCCTGTAAACCTGCTGAGGCTGTCAGCCGATCGCATGAGCCCCAAGGGACTTATAACCGTTATCGCCGAACCCAGCTCTTTGATCGGAAGCAGGCGTTTCCGCTTTTTCCGGTTTTTGGCGGCCAGCAGCGATTATAAAGTCCGTGCCATAAAGGAATGCTTCCAGCAAAAATTCAAAGGAAAGCCTGCCGGAGAGGAAATTGATATAGCTGAGTATCACTATACTGGTATCGACGATCACCAGCTTTGCAGGGATTTGGTAAGCGTAGGCCTGCATCCCCTCATGCACCTGCGCTATCCTACCGGCGGGGAATTGAAAACCATAAAGATTATGCCTTACCTGGGGTTGTGCTGGGCATTTGGTACCATACTGTGCTTAAGCCCTGATGATTACCAGGCTAATGTAGAGCCCATGAAGCAATACATAAAAAAACAATTGCCATTTAGAATCCGTTTTTACTAAACTCATGGCCCAAATAATAAAAGAATATTGATTTTCAGCCAGCATTATTCAGCCAAATTGGCAGGATGCTGGCTTTTATGTTCTCTGGAGATAGGTCTAAATAGTAATTGGAAAAGATACAAATATAATAACAACTTATTTGTTTACTACTTATATATGTACGGAGGGAATTTGGTTTAACCGGATGAATGCCTGGGATCCTTTAGCCGATGAGCTTGCTTTTGACCGGATAGTAAAGCTATGGCTGGGAAATATATCTCATCCCTCTTTGGACCTGTATTTGAGCTTGATTACCCAGCTAGGCTCCCCTTTAGCCTTTATAGCTGGAGGAATTGTTTGTATGCTGATATGTATCCGGTTAAGGAAAATCCTGGAAGGCATCATATTAAATTTGTGTTTAGTGACCAGCTGGGGAATCATGCATATTCTTAAGGATTTAATCAGCCGGCCCAGACCGGCCGGAGAACACCTGACCTATGCTACTGGGTTCAGCTTCCCCTCAGGACATGCCATGATTTCCATGGCTTTTTACGGGTTTTTGGCTTACCTGCTGTGGATAAACCTGCCTACCAAAGGCGGGAGATGGGGAGCAGGATTGCTGGGAGTGCTGATATTGTCTATCGGCATCAGCCGGGTATATTTAAATGTTCATTATGCCAGTGACGTACTGGCAGGATTTTTGTTGGGAGGACTTTTAGTGTGGTTATTTGCGCGCCTGTATCGCTGCCTTGGATCATGATTAATGCTTGCCGGCAGCAAACCCTTCTGATACTACTGGGATTTCTCTCTTTTCCTTACGTGGAGATACAGCTGTTCTTTTACCGTTATTGGCCCATTATTTCCTGGGCGAGATTACTTTGTGAAAAGAAACTCATGCTTACAAAATCGGTATAAAAAGGAAATAAGAAAAGCATTTATTAACAATATATATCATTAATAACAAAAATGGAGTTAAAACAATTAAATTACAGCTTTTATATTTAATTGACATATATTGTATCCTTATCGCAGGGAAGAGTAGGTTCGGGTGTGGGGGCATCCAACTTATTCTCGAATAAAACAATGGGGAGGGGGAAGAAGATTGGATTATCGGAAAATTCTCAGTGATCATGCTAATGTACCTGGCGGGTTGGTGGAGGCCTTTCATGCAGTACAAGCTGAACTAGGATATCTGCCCAAGGAAGTTGTTGGAGAAGCAGCCAAAGTATTTAACATTCCTGCTTCTGAAGCTTATGGGGTAGCTACTTTTTACTCCATGTTTTCTGTGAAAAGCCGGGGCAAGAACGTCATTCGCCTATGCGAAAGTGCTCCCTGCCATGTGGCCGGAGCTGCCGAGGTTGTTAATGCCCTGGAAAGAGAACTGGGTGTAAAAATGGGAGAAAGTACCCCGGATGGATTATTTGCCCTGGAATTCACTCAGTGCGTAGGGCAGTGCCAGGCTACTCCAGTGATCACCATCAACGGCAAGCCATATCTGGATGTTAAGCCAGCCCAAATTCCCAGCATTTTATCCGAATACCGTAAATAATTGTTTCAGCGTAAGTGAAAGTGAGTTCATTTACAACGTTATGCTGAAGGGAGGCATATAAGTGGCGGAAGAATTACGTATTGTTCTGCGAAACTACGGCAAGATTGATCCGCTGAAAATAGACGACTATATAGCCCAAGGTGGATATAAAGCTCTCGAAAAGGCCCGTACCATGGACCCCAAAGCTCTGATTGAGGAAGTTAAAAAGTCCAATTTGAGAGGCAGGGGAGGAGCCGGCTTTAATTGCGGGCAGAAGTGGTCTTTTGCTTATCAGGCACCAGGCGATGAAAAATATGTGGTATGCAATGCTGATGAAGGTGAACCAGGAACCTATAAAGACAGGCTGATAATGGAAAATGATCCCCATACCCTTTTGGAAGGGATGGCTATCTGTGCTTATGCAATAGGTGCCAAGAAGGGCTATATCTATTGCCGTGGTGAATATCCTCACGTCACTAAGATTCTGAAAACGGCTATAAGTCAAGCCAAAGAAAAAGGTGTTCTGGGAGATTTCGACATCGAAGTCCGTATGGGTGCCGGGGCTTATGTTTGCGGCGAAGAGACTGCCCTGATTGAATCTCTGGAAGGCAAGCGGGGCGAACCCAGATTTAAGCCGCCTTACCCGCCATCCGAAGGTTTATGGGGCAAGCCCACCATTGTCAATAACGTGGAAACCTTAGCCAACATTCCTGTAATTGTTGAAAAAGGTGCTGAGTGGTTTGCATCCATCGGCGTACCTTCCTACCCCGGAACCAAGGTAGTAACTCTGACCGGAGACGTAAATAACCGGACTTTCTTTGAAGTTCCTACTAATACCACTATCCGCGAAGTTATTTATAAGTTAGGCGGAGGCATTCCGGGAGGCAAGAAGTTCAAAGCCGTACAAATCGGCGGAACCTCAGGCGCATTCATTCCTGAATCCAACCTGGACACTCCCATTGCTTTTGACAACATGGCCGCCATTGGAGCTACTCTGGGATCTGGGGCTGTGTTTGTACTGGATGAAACCCGGCAAATTGTAGATACAGTTTCCCAAATCACCAAATTCTTTGAACATGAATCCTGTGGCAAATGTGCCCCCTGCCGTGAAGGTACAGCTCGCAGTGCAGAAATTATGGAAAAAATCAATGCAGGTTTAGGCAGCCAGAAAGACCTGAATCTGCTGCAGAAATTGGGCCGAGTTATGTCTTATTCCTGTCTGTGTGGCCTGGGGCAGGCTGCCATGATTCCGGCTTTATCCACTATTGAACACTTTAGAGCTGACTATGAAGCCAAATTCGTTTAGGGGGGTAGAGTGATGATAAATCTTACTATAGATGGGGTCAAAGTATCTGTTCCTCAGGGCTCAACCATTTTGCAAGCAGCCGCACAGGCCGGTATCAGGATCCCTACCTTGTGCTGGCATCCGGATCAGGCAATAAAGGCCAATTGCCGTATCTGCGTCTGTGAGGTAGAGGGGAACCGGTTGCTGCAAGCTGCCTGTTCCACACCGGTTACCGAGGGAATGGTAGTAAAGACCAAGACGCCCAAAGTAATTGAGGCGCGCACCATGATCCTGCAACTGCTTTTATCCAATCACCCGCAGGACTGCCTGAATTGTATACGCAACGGCAATTGCGAGCTGCAGGATCTGGCTGCCGAGTACTTCATCCGCGAGAATCCCTTTGAATTGAAGACCCGCGGCTATGAGCTGGATCGCTCCACACCGTCCATTGTCCGTGACCAGAACAAATGTGTTTTGTGCCGCAGATGTATCGATGCTTGCTCGGTAACTCAGTCCGTATACGCATTGGGACTGGAAAATAGAGGTGCTGCGGCCATGGTAGTTCCCACCATGGGAGAACAGTTGATTGAAAGTCCCTGCGTAATGTGCGGACAGTGCATCCATGCCTGCCCGGTGGGAGCTATTTATGAGAACGAGCAAATTGATGAGTTGCTTGATGCCATAGCTGATCCTGACAAGATAGTAGTCACCCAGATTGCTCCTGCAGTGCGCGTGGCCCTCAGTGAGGAGATAGGCATGGCAACCGGTGAGCTTCCCATGGAAGTACTGGTGGCCGGTCTGCGCCAGGTGGGTTTTGATTATGTACTGCATACCAACTTCACTGCCGACCTCACCATTATTGAGGAAGGCAACGAGCTGCTGAAGAGGCTCAATGAAGGTGGAGTTCTGCCTATGTTCACTTCCTGCAGTCCGGGCTGGATCAACTTCTGTGAGACTTTCTATCCTGACCTGCTGGATCACCTGTCCACCTGCAAGTCTCCGCAGCAGATGTTCGGAGCTCTGGTGAAGACCTATTGGGCAGATAAGATGAATATTGATCCCAGCAAGATTTATTCCGTATCTATCATGCCCTGTACCGCCAAGAAGTATGAAGCCAGCCGTCCTGAGATGTGTGACAGCGGCTACCGGGATGTGGATCTGGTGTTGACCACCCGGGAAGTCGGCAGACTGTTCCGCATGTCCGGAGTAGATTTCTCCAAACTGGCTCCTTCCCAGTTTGATCCCTGGATGGGCAAGTACACCGGTGCCGGAGTTATCTTTGGTGCCACCGGCGGCGTTATGGAAGCTGCCCTGAGAACCGTGTACGAGGTTGTTACCAAGGAAGAGCTCAAGGATATTAACTTCACGGCGGTTCGCGGTATGGAAGGAATCAAGGAAGCAGAAGTGGACCTCAAAGGAACCGTGGTTAAAGTAGCGGTAGCCCATGGCTTGAGCAATGCCCGGAAATTAATGGATCTGGTTAGAGATGGCAAATGCGATTATCATTTCATCGAGATAATGGCCTGCCCGGGAGGCTGTATAGGCGGCGGCGGTCAGCCCATTACCAAAGCCAATGTTAAACGGGCTGAACGTATTGAGGCCATTTACGTGGAAGATGAAAAGATGCCGATCCGTAAATCCCATGAGAATCCCGAGGTCAAGACCCTTTACGATGAATTCTTGCATGAGCCGTTGGGACACAAGTCTCATGAACTGTTGCATACTCACTATACACCCAAGAATAAGAAATATCTATAAAGGTCTGATAGCATAACCAGGTCTAAGCACAACAGCATATTTTCCCTGATAATAAGGCGAGAGCTGAATTAGAGGGGCGCAGTTATTTATCGTAAGTGAACTTATTGACTTTTATTGGGTTTTAATATTAAGTTGGCTTATCGGATTAGGCCGCTCTTTTTCAGGAGCGGCTTATTTTTTTGCTAAGGAGAGTGCATTATGGCGGAAAAACGTTTGGGAGTAATCGGTATTGTCATAGAGGACCGGGAAGTAGCGTCGAAGGTTAATCAAATATTGCATGAGCATGCCCATATGATCATTGGCCGTATGGGACTTCCTTATCGGGAACGCAATGTTTCAGTCATATCCTTGATTGTTGACGGTACTACTGATGAACTGGGAGCTTTAACGGGTAAATTAGGCAATCTTCCTAAAGTGACGGTAAAGAGCGCCCTGGCTAAAGCATCTAACCCAAGTTAACCAGAGGCGAAAAAATATACTTGAGAATTTCATTTGGGGGTGTGATTATGAGCAGCGTAAGTTATCAGGAATGGATAGATAGTGTTGTCAAACCTGAGCAGATAGAGAAATACCTGAACCAGGGGCGGGATTTTGTCAATGAAGAACTTATAAACCAGGCTCTGCTGGCCAACCGGCAGCCTTCCAAGACCAGGCTGCGGGAAATTATGGCCAAAGCCCTGGAACTGCAGCGGTTGGACCCTGATGAAACCGCAGCTCTGTTGAATTGCCAGGATGAAGAAATTTGGGAGGAAATGTATCAGGTTGGCTACCAGATAAAGGAGAAGGTATACGGGCGCCGTATTGTTACTTTTGCTCCTCTTTATGTCAGCAATTACTGTGTTAACAACTGTGTTTACTGCGGTTATAGGAAATCAAATAAGGAAACGGTGCGCCACCGGCTGACTTTGGATCAAGTAGAAGCGGAAATAAAAGCTTTAGTTCAGCAAGGGCATAAGCGCTTGATCATGGTCTATGGAGAGCATCCCTTATCTGACGTTCATTATATTGCCGATACCATAGCCTGCGCTTATAACACCAAAGTAGGCAACGGGGAAATACGCCGGGTCAATGTGAATGCGGCCCCCATGTCTGTAGAAGATCTGAAGATATTGAGAGATGTGGGCATCGGCACCTTCCAGGTATTCCAGGAAACCTATCATCATAAATCATACCAGCGCCTGCATCCCAAAGGAACAATTAAAGCCAACTATCACTGGCGGCTGTATTCACTCCATCGCTGTTTGGAAGCTGGAGTGGACGATGTAGGTATCGGGGCTTTGTTTGGGCTGTATAACTGGAAATTTGAAGTCATGGGCCTGCTGCTGCATACTATCGACTTGGAGGAGAAATTCGGCGGAGTGGGGCCTCATACTATATCTGTACCCAGGATTCAGCCCGCAGTCAATACTCCCTTTACTAAGAATAGCCGTTACCTGGTGGATGATGACAGCTTTAAGAAACTGGTAACCGTTATTCGCCTGTCAGTGCCTTATACAGGACTTATCTTAACCGCCCGGGAGAGAGCCGAGGTGCGCAACGACGTAATTAAAGTAGGGGTCACCCAGCTGGATGCCGGGTCCAACATCGGCGTGGGCAGCTATTCTGAAAATAATTTGGATTACACCCGCCAGCAGTTTATTCTCGGGGATAACCGCACTCTGGATGAGATGATCCGCGATCTGGCCAAGATGGGTTTCATAACCTCCTTCTGCACCGCTGATTACCGCTGCGGGCGTACCGGGGAATGCTTCATGAGTATTACCAAGCAGGGCAAAATCCATAATCTGTGTATGCCCAACGCTATCCTCACCTTCAAAGAATACCTGCTGGATTATGCCAGCCCGGAAACCAAAACGGAAGCGTCTTACCTGATTGATAAAGAATTAGATGCCTTGCCTAACGAGCATGTAAGAGAGAAGGTCAAAAGCATGCTGGAACGGATCGAAGCAGGAGAACGGGATCTATTCCTGTAAGGAGGTCATCCTATGACCCGGGAATTGGCAAAGCGAATTGAGAATTATGTCCGGCAGCTTCCGACCTTACAGGCCTGCCACCAGGCGATACAGGAATTATATCCGGAGCTGAAAGTGCGCTGGACCAAAATATACGGGCGCCGCTGGTCACATGTATGGGGGGACGAAACCAGTATGTTCAGCGCCGGCCGGCGGGTGCAGATTAACGAGGGATGGGGAATAGTCCTTGATGAGCCCTGTCCCATTCCCGAGCCCGAGTTAACCCAAATGGTCCAGGTGTTAAAAGATTACTTGAAGTGAGTGATAGAAATGAGTTGGATCGAGAATATATTGAAGGATGACAACCCCGCAACCCTGGAGGAGTTGATAGCCAAGGCTGATCAGGTAAGGCGGATGTGCCGCGGCGATGAAGTATATCTGCGGGGATTGATCGAATTCACCAATTACTGCCAGCGCAACTGCTATTATTGTGGCCTGCGCCGGGACAATAATGCCCTGGAGCGCTACCGTTTAAAGGCGGAAGAGATAATAGAGCTAGCTTTGCAAGCCCACAAGCTGGGCTTTCAGTCCCTGGCTTTACAGTCCGGGGAAAACCCCGACCGGAAAACCGTCGACTTTTTAGTAAGAGTGGTAAGCGAAATCAGGGAATTAACCACCCGGGACGGTTCCATAGGGTTGGGTATTACCCTGAGTGTCGGCGAACTATCCTATGCTGACTACAAGCGCTTGTATGAAGCCGGTGCTCATCGTTACCTGCTGCGGATAGAGACTACGGACCCGCAGCTTTTTGCCAGCATTCATCCGCCCTCCCAGACCCTGGGAAAACGGCTGGAATGCTTGTACTACTTAAAGGATCTCGGCTATCAGGTGGGTACCGGTATAATGGTAGGCCTTCCCGGTCAGACTTCTGATCACCTGGTGGCGGACTTGCAGTTTTTTGTTGACATGGATGTGGATATGATAGGCCTGGGACCCTATATTCCTCATCCTCAGACTCCCATGGGCCAAAAATCGGTAAAAAGTCAGGTAGATCCCTGGGTGCATACCCTGAAAATAATGGCTTTGACCCGTATTCTCATGCCGGATATCAATATGGTAGCCTCAACTGCTCTCCAGTCCCTGCGTCCCGATGGGCTAAAATGGGGTTTAAGAGCCGGGGCCAATGTAGTGATGCCCATACTGACCCCCATTGAGTACCGGGAGCATTACCGTCTGTATGCCAACAAAAAATATAAGCCTTTCTCTCAGCTAAAGGCAGAAGTTGAGGAAGCCGGTTTCCGCTTGGGATTATGGCAGTGGGGCGATTCCCTGCGCTGGGCTAAACGCCGGCAGCAGAGTGAGGAAAATAATGAGGCTGGCCATATGCCAGCAGAGGAGGCTATGTAATATGAGCAGCTTAAATGAGACATCCAAAGGCATGAGAACGGTAATTGCCGTTTTGGGGCGCCGCAATGCGGGAAAATCATCCCTGATTAATGCCCTGGTGGGCTATGATCTGGCCATTGTATCCGATGTACCCGGAACTACCACTGACCCGGTGGAAAAGGCAGTGGAACTGAATCCTCTGGGACCTTGCCTGCTGATCGATACCGCAGGAATTGACGACGACAGCGAACTGGGAGCAATGCGTGTCCAGAAAACCAACCAGGTTTTGGAGAATGCTGATATAGGGCTGCTGGTTATCGGTGATGGGAAGATAACTGATTATGAGGAATACCTGGCTGCAGCTCTGACCGCCCAGAAAAAACCCTTTATAGTGGTAATTAACAAAATTGATCTGGAACGTTACCGGGGTGTGGAGCAGACTGTGCAAGACAAAGGCTGGCCCTATATCCTGGTATCTACGGAAGATGGACGGGGAATAGCCGCCCTTAAAGACCTCATCAGGAATCAAAAAGATGCCGGGCGCCTGGAAGACCCGGGTCTGCTGGACGGGATAGTAAAACCAGGGGATATGGTGGTTTTGGTAGTACCCATAGATTCCGGCGCTCCCAAGGGGAGGCTGATTCTTCCTCAGGTTCAGACTTTAAGAAATATACTGGATTGCCGGGCCAGTGCTTTAGTAGTAACCGAGAAGGATCTGGCCAGGCAGATGTATAAACTAAGCTCTCCTCCAGATCTGGTGATAACTGATTCCCAAGCGGTACTGGAGGTTTACCGGCAATTGCCTGACCATATACCCCTGACTACTTTTTCTATCATCTTTTCCCGGTATAAAGGGGATTTAGCCTCATTGGTAGCCGGTGCCCGGGCTATAGACACCTTGGATAATGGTGATGTGGTATTGATAGCTGAAGCCTGCACTCATCATCCTTTTCATGAAGACATTGGCCGGGTAAAAATTCCCCGCTGGATGAGGCAGTTTACCGGCAAGGATATTGATTTCCAGGTAACTGCGGGACCTGCTTTTCCCAAGGATTTAAAAGATTATAAGCTGATTGTGCAATGCGGAGGCTGCACCATAACCAGGCGTTCCTACCTGAACCGGATGGAGCAGGCTGAACAGGCGGGGGTACCCATTACCAACTACGGCATTGCCATAAGTTACATGCGGGGAGTGCTGGATCGTACTCTGGCCCCCTTTCCGGAATTGCGCCACGTAACGGTGGTATAAGGTAATAGGTTCTCCATCCTAAAAGATGGCTGTATTGTCACCATGGAGAGCAAAGGGCTGCGCTATGTTTTCTTGTCGGCATTGCCTGTAATTTTTGGTAAGATTGGGTCGCTTCGCTAGCAATTATGACCTGGGACGCAAGCTAGGATGAAAAGTAATTAGCTGCAAAGCTGAGATAAGGGACGCGGATCTATTGAAAAAGATTGATAAAAACAAAGACGAAGAAGACAGGGAAAAAACATCGCCCTGTCTTCTCTGCTATAAATAATGGTCAAGCATTCTTCTGGGTATGTTCTGGAACTACATGTGGGCACATTGGCAGGGGGGCTGGTTAACAGCCCGGTATTTCCCCTGGTATTCCTCCACTAGCTGGAGTTCCTGCAGGCGGCGCAGGTGCACCATTACACTTATTTTTTCGAAGTAATGGAACTGCTCTTCCGGTTTTCCCCAGCGCCCGTAGACCAATTTGCGCTCTACCAACTCATCTAGGGTAAGAGGTTTTTTTAATGCTTTTAATACATTTTCTTCTTTTTCCAACAAGCGATCCAGGTATCTATTCAACTGGTCCCGCACGTTATGTTCAATTACCCCTTTATGACCGGAGCATATTACCCGGGGATTTAAGTTTATCAGCTTCTCGATAGACTCAATTAACTGGGTGATATCGCTGTTGACATTCCCATACCAGGGACCGAAACTGGTAAGATCAATATCGCCGGAAAAGAGCAAACCTTCTTTTTCCCAGTAAAATACACAGTGTCCAGGGGTATGTCCGGGAGTATGGATTACCGTGAGCTCTATGTCACCCAGGTTGATAATCTGACCGTCTTTTAATTCATGGGTCACTGTACTTGGCCGCCATTGTATCCAGGACATCAGCCCCTCCACAACGTTTCGATCAGCATATCTATCCAGCCCATAAAAATGCATGAAATTTTCCCGGGAAAGCATAGGCGGGATATCAGCTGGATGAGCATAAACCTCTGCATCTGGAAACAGGTGATTGCATCCGGTATGGTCCCGGTGAAAGTGGGTATTCAAAATCCTTTTTACAGGACGAGCACCCATCTCCGCCTGAAATGCCTGGGCCCAGAATGTTAAAGGGGTATCAATTAAAGTGGGTACTTCATCATCAATATAAAAGGAGAAAGAATTGGGAAAATTGCCCCTCTCATAAGGTGCAACCAGATAAATTTTGTCTGTAACCGGGATAAACACAATAACTCCTCCTTGACAACTGCTTTTCTCTCTTAGCGTGGCTTGCGCTTGCGTTTGGCAGCCATAATTGCTTTGGCATTTTTTCTTGCCTGGCGCCCTTCTTTGGTAAAGAGCAGTTGGTTTTTCTCTTGCTGGCGACGTCCCCCCAGATATTCGTTTTCCAGACCCCGGGCCACCACTAGAGTATGACCTTCATCAAAACCTAATGCAATAGGGAGATCTGATTCTCCAGGTACAACACGGTATCCGGAATCCTTCAGCAGGGCATTGTTTTTTAGATAGCGGCGCAGTTCCTGTTTAATCACGGAGAACCTTCGTTCACTGTGCAGTCCTTTGCCGTGTATAAAGTCAATTACATCTACTTGATGCTCCATTGACCAAAGCAAGTTTTTTTCGGCTTTAGCCAGGGCTTCACTTAGGTTTAGATTATGCAGGTCCACAGTTTCAACCTTCATACTCAGTCCAGCCTTTTATAAACTTTTTATATTTTACACAAGGAAATGGTCATCGCCAAACTTAAAAACCTTATATCAAAATATCATTATATACTTATATTGGGTGATTAGTTGCTTTTTCATTTTGAAATCAGCGGTATTTCACACCGGCCCAGGAAATGTTTCCTAATTTTTATTGAGCAGGTACTAGAAAGTTTCTTAGGACTGTGGAAGAATAAGGTTTAAAGAGAATAATTTTATAATTGTTTTATTTAATATAGCACCCACACCACTAGGTATTTCAAACTGGAGGACTGGGAATGAAACCTGACAGCCATGATAGGGACTTGGTTCCTAGTGCAGAGTATCGTCTGCTTCTAGACAGCATTGACGTGCTTTTTTACACTTGCGATTTGACGGGAAGGATTACCTTCATCAACCGCCAAGCATTTTCCATGTTAGGTTACCCCCCTCGTGAATGCCTGGGCCGGTATTTGTGGGAATTTGTTCCGGAAAGATACCGTGATGTGGTCGTCCAGGAATTAAAGCAGCACCTAAATAATGGCAAAGAGGAAAACTACATGATCAAGGTTCTGCATGGTGATGGGGATGAACGTGTTTTGCAGGTAAAAGCTTTTCCGGTTAAAAGAAATGGGGAAACTATCGGAGGAATGGCTTTAGCCGAAGAGGTCACAGAAAAGCTGCGGGTGGAAATGGAATTGCAGCGCAGCAATGACATTCTTCATAGGGTTCGGGAAGAGCTAGTGGCAGCTTACCAGCAGCAGCAGGCTGTTGAAGAAGAATTGCGTGCTCAACTGGAGGAGGCGGAAATAAATAAAAATGCCCTGGCCGAAGCTCATCAACGGCTGCAAACCATTATCGACTTTTTACCCGATCCCGCCTTCGTAATAAACCGGCAGGGCAAAGTGGAATTATGGAACCATGCTATGGAAGATTTAACGGGGATTAAAGCCCGGGATATATTGGGAAGGGGCAATTACGAATATGCCGTTCCCTTTTATGGCCGTCGGGTTCCCATGTTGATTGATGCCGCAATGAATCCACAGCTGATACAGGAATACAACATGGTAGTTGATGCGAAAGAAAACGACACCATATTTGCGGAAATCTACTGCCCGCAGCTGGGTGTGCAGGGCTCCTACTTATCCTGTAAAAGTGCGCCTTTACTGGACCGGGATGGCAATTTGGCAGGAGCCATAGAAATTATGCGGGATGTTACTGAGCGAAAAAAAGTGGAAAAAGCCCTATACGAGAGCGAACAAAAGTACCGCAACATGATAGAGAATATTGATGATGGTTATTTTGAAGTGGACCTGGAAGGCAACTTCCAATTTGTAAACCGTTACCTGTGTGAAAGAGTTGCTTATAGAACTGGAGAATTGTTAGGGAAGAATTTTCGAACAATGATGGATGAGGAAAATGCTGAACGGGTACGGAAAACCTTCCATCTTGCTTATAAAACCGGTAAAACAATTCGGGATGCCGAGTGGTATGTCAGGCATAGGGATGGAAGCCAGATAGCGGTAGAAAGTACAGTAATTCCTATCAAAGAAAATGATGAAGTAATTGGCTTTCGAGGTATTGTACGTGATATTACCGCCCGGAAAAAAGCCGAGCTGGCTTTACAGGCCAGCGAAAAGAACTTGCGCCAGCAGGTGGAGTACTTGAACACCTTAATCGACAACCTGCATGAGATGTTTTTCACCTTTGACCGGAACGGGCACATAACTTTTGTAAACAAGCGTTCTTATGATGTTCTGGGTTATGGTCCTGACGAGATTATAGGATGTCACGTGGCTGATTTTGTCAGGCCGGATGTAAGGGATAGGATCTACCAGGGAGTACGCGCCAGGTTAGGAAAAAGGTCCCGAGATACCTATGAAGTGCCTATTATACATAAGAATGGATCGGAACGCATTATCAAATTGAATACCTCATCTCTTTTGGGTGATGGCGATAAAATTATCGGCGGCATGGTATTGGCCGAAGATATAACCGAACGCAAATTAGCCCAGCAGGCCTTGGAGATCAGCGAGGCTCAGTACCGGGCTATTGTGGAGGATCAGACCGAGCTTATCTGCCGCAGTCATCCCGACGGAAGAATTATCTTTGTAAACGAAGCCTATTGCCGCTATTTTAACCAAAAGAGAGAAGAGGTTTTGGAAAAGAATTTTAATTTGCCTATTCATCCGGAAGATAGAACCTGGGTCATGCAGCAGATGAATAGTTTATCACCGGAAAATCCGTCATGTACTTTGGAATACCGCGTGGTTTTATGTGATGGAGATATTCGCTGGCAGCAGTGGACTCACCGGGCTATTTTTGATGGTTTTGGGAATCTAGTTAATTACCAGTCGGTAGGGCGTGACATTACTGAACAGAAAGCTGCCCAGGAGAAATTAACGTATTTAAGTCAGCGTGATCCCCTGACTGGATTATATAACCGCCGCTATTTCGAAGAGGCATTGAAACGGTATGAATCCAGTTCCAATCCGGTTGGCTTGATTATGTGCGATGTGGATGGCTTAAAACTGGTTAATGATACCCTGGGTCATGAACAGGGAGATCGTTTGCTGCGGGTGATATCAGATTTAATGAAAAGCTGCTTCCGGGGAGATGACATTCTGGCCAGGGTGGGAGGCGATGAATTCGCCGCCATTGTGCCCAATGCCAGCCCCGGTTTATTGGAGGAAAGGATACAGGCTATTTTTAATAAAGTAAAGGACTATAATCTTGAGCATCGTGATTTTCCCATCAGCATTTCACTGGGCTATGCGGTTCGCCGACACCCTCAGGTGCCAATATTGCAGGTATTCAAGGAAGCGGACGACAATATGTACAGGAAAAAGCTAGACAGCGGCGGGAGTGTCCGCAGTACAATGGTTCATACTTTGGTTAAAGCTTTGGAAGTCAAAGATGATATTTCCGCAGGACATGCTGAACGACTGCAGTTATGGCTTGAACTTATGGCTCGGGAATTAGGCCTGTCCGACCGGACCATAAATGATTTGCGCTTGCTGGCCCAATTTCATGATATTGGCAAGGTAGGCATACCTGATTCCGTTCTGTTTAAAGAGGGTGAACTAACTGAAGAAGAGCAGCGTTTATTGCAAAGACACTGTGAAATCGGGCATCGCATAGCCTTATCGGTACCCGAATTGGTGCTGATATCCGACTGGATCCTCAAACACCACGAATGGTGGAACGGAGAGGGTTATCCCTTAGGTCTGAAGAGAGAGGAAATACCCCTGGAGTGCCGTATTATGGCTATCGCGGATGCCTATGATACCATGACTCATCGCCGGGCCTTGTCCCGGGAGGAGGCGGTGCAGGAACTGCGGAACAAAGCCGGCAGTCAATTTGATCCAAACTTGGTTGAGCTATTTGCCAAAATATTGGAATCCCATAAAACAGGATAACGGAAGTGACCAATAATCTCCCAGCGTTCCAGGCAATCTTCCTCCACCGCTATACCAGCATTATGAATAACCAGGGGTCTGCCTGAGGGGTTTTTCCTATCGCTGATCACCCCACAGTGTTCTTCCCCGTTGTCAAAACGCCAGTAGACAATATCTCCCCACTGCCATTCATCCAGATGATCCTCGACCTGGCAGGTAAGGGATAAGCCGTGGCGCTGAAAAAAGGTCATCTGATTAGGGACCCGGCGATGGTCAATATTAGGATCTGGCCCGGTCAGTCCCCAGTTTTGAGGATAGAGGGCGAAATTTTCAGCCATGTCTTCGTGAATAAGCTGCTGAAGATCGAGGCCTGCCCAGCGCAGAGCGCGGATTACCACGTCAGTACATGCACCCCGATCAGGACTGACATCTCCCCCCGGATAACTGATAACTTGATAACTGGCATCGTAGCGGGTGCCTTTTTTTACTTCTTCCCGGGCGCCTATAACAATCCAGTCAGCAGCGGCCCGCTGGGATGCAGGGATGGTTTCCACCGGGGAGGGCGGCAGCCTGTCCTCAACTATGCCAGGCAAATCCAATAACTTACCTGCATCTCTATGGATTTCCCAAACCAGAATAAGGGAGAGCACAGCCAGCAGCGCTGCAGCAATTCCAAGCCGACGCATACTGAAAAAACCCCTTTATCACCTGCTTACTACCAATGTACCATGAATTGACCTGGCTATAAATCATATCTACTCTTGCCGGAAAGGCTGTGATAGAATTAGATGGTTAATATAGCCCGTGGAGAGTGAATCGGAGCAATGGGTTGGGATACCATTCTGAGGGGGACCAAAAACGGGCTCATCATCACCTGGGAATTAGCCCGGGTGGTTATCCCGGTATTCTTTTGTGTCACCATCTTAAAATATACCCCCGTACTTCCCTGGATAAGCCAGCATATGGTACCAATTATGAAGTTGCTGGGCTTGCCGGGAGAAGCATCTCTGCCGCTGGTGCTGGGATATTTCCTCAATATCTATGCAGCTATCGGTGCCATGCTTCCTCTAGGCCTAAGTGTGAGAGAGATTACCATTATATCGGTAATGCTTCTCTTGGCTCACGGTTTGCCCATGGAAGCAGCGGTTGCCAAACAGACCGGAACCCCAGTGACCGGCTTGATACTAGTAAGGATCATCCTTTCCTTTTTATCAGGATATTTATTTAATTTGCTGTTGTAAGCAGGAGGTAGCTTATGCTGGCAATTTTACAGGAAGCATTACTGGGCAGCCTGAGCAATGTGTTGCAGATTGCCTTGATTGTCATTCCCCTGATGATTTTCATTGAGATCATAAAAGATCTGAACTGGCTGCATTATTTAACTGGGGTTTTGGCTCCTTTTACCCGGTGGATGAAACTCCCCCAGGAAGCCGGGTTGCCCCTGATGGCTGGCCTGTTTTTCGGTATTTCCTATGGTGCAGGAATTATTATTCAGGCTGCCCGGGAGGGAACTCTATCCAGCAGTGATATCTACATAATCAATCTGTTCCTGGTAATATGCCATTCGGTATTTGAAGATACCATTCTGTTTGCGGCTATTGGCGCCATTTGGCTGCCGGTACTGGTTTACCGGCTGGTGCTGGCAGTGGCAGTGTGTGCAGCCATATCCCGCTTCTGGCCTGGTTTCCCAGAACGTTTGTTCCGCGACAGAGCCAAGGCCACCTAAGGTGTGCTAAAATAGAGAAGAATTAACAGACGGAGAAGGCGAAAGACGGATGAGATTTATCGAAGGACTAAACCCCCAACAGAAAGAAGCAGTCCTGCATAAAGATGGACCCTGTTTGGTACTGGCCGGGGCTGGCAGCGGCAAAACCAGAGTTTTGACTAACCGTATTGCCTATCTGGTGGAGCAAGGGGTCCCGCCCCATAGCATCATGGCCATTACTTTCACTAATAAAGCGGCTCAGGAAATGAGAAGCCGGGTGATGGAGTTAATCCCCAACTTTTCAGGAGCCTGGATACAGACCTTTCACGCGGCCTGCTACCGGATTCTGAGCATGGATATAGCCAAATTAGGCTACCAGCCCAATTTTACCATTGCAGATGAAGCTGACAGCCGCTCCATACTCAAGTCCTTGCTTAAAGAACAGGGAGATTTTGAAACCCGCCCTGAGGAAATATACTATGCAATAAAAAAAGTCAAGAACAGCTTGTCTGATCCTGAAAAGTATTTTTTGTCCTTGAAAATTTCCTATACCCTGCGGGAGAAGTACCTAGAGCTGTTTAACCTGTATAATTACCGTCTCAGGCAGCTTAACGTGGTAGATTTTGAAGATCTGATACTGCTCTGCATCCGGCTTTTTGAAGAGCATCCGGATGTTCTGGAGAAATATCAAAACCGGTTCCGGTATATTTTGATTGATGAATACCAGGATACCAATTATGCTCAGTATCGCTGGGCTCGGCTCCTGGCAGGCAAACACCAGAACATCTTTGTAGTGGGAGATCCTGATCAGTCCATTTACAGCTGGCGGGGAGCAGAGCCTTATAATATCAAACGTTTCATCCAGGATTATCCCCAGGTCAGAATTATCAAGCTGGAGCAGAATTATCGGTCAACGGAGATCATCCTGAAAGCGGCCAATGCGGTAATTCAATACAACGAAGACCGGGAGGAAAAAACCCTTTTTACCAGTAAACCGGGCGGGGATAAAATAGTGCACTTTTGTGCAGCAGATAGTTTTCATGAAGCCGCTTTTGTAGCTGACACCATTCAGGACCTGGTGGCCCATGAGAAGAGGAACTACCGGGATTTTGCCGTATTTTACCGCACTCACGCCCAGTCCCGTATCCTGGAGGATGCTTTGGTGCGCCGTTATATACCTTATCGTGTTGTCGGCGGCAAGCGTTTCTACGAACGGAAAGAGGTCAAAGATATCCTGGCCTACCTGCGGTTGGCCTGCAATCCCAATGATCGTCTCAGTTTTGCCAGAGTAATCAACGTCCCCCGCCGCGGGGTGGGTGAGAAAAGCCTGGAAAAAATCAATGACTTCGCGGAACAAACCGGACAGCCCCTGCTGGAAGTCTTGGCTGATCCCGGGCTGATACCGGGCATAAACCGGAAAACAGCGGAAGCTCTCCAGGATTTTCACGGCTTAATCTCCTATATTGGGGATCTGGCCCGATCAGGTGCCAATTTAAGGGAAATAATAGATCAGGTACTGCAGAACAGCGGCTATATTGAAGAACTGCAGCGCACTGTGCCCGATGCCGAGGTGCGCATCGAGAATCTTTATGAACTTCGTTCCCTGGCGATAGAATTTGAAGAGCAAGGGGGGCAGGGCCTGGAAGAGTTTTTGGCCCAGACCGCCCTATCCCAGGAGGATGACGAACAGGACTACAGCGATGCGGTGCAACTCATGACGTTTCATGGAGCCAAGGGGTTGGAGTTTCCCATAGTGTTCATGACCGGTATGGAGGAAGGAGTCTTTCCGTCCTATCGCAGTGAAACCCCGGAAGACCTGGCCGAGGAGAGACGAATCTGCTATGTAGGTATCACCAGAGCCAGGGAGCGCCTTTACCTGACCCGAGCGGTTAACCGGCTGTTATACGGATATGAACGCAGCAATCCTCCTTCTCGTTTTCTCCAGGAGATACCGGAAGAATTGATGATGGTTCCTTCTGACCATAGTTTTGTTCCCGGTGTCATTGCCATAGGTGACCGGGTACACCACAAGAAGTTCGGCAATGGCTGGGTAGTGGACCTGGATGACCAGGGAGAAATTGCTACGGTGGAATTTGATTACGCTGGCGTGAAGCTGCTGCGTTTGGATATTGCTCCTTTGGAGAAAATAGGCTAAAGGACTGGAAGGGAGGAAAGGGTTTGGCATCTTTGCGGGAAAGAGCTGAGCAGCTGCGGGAACAGATCCGCAAGCATGATTATCACTATTATGTTCTGGATGATCCTTTGGTCAGCGACCAGGAATACGACCAGCTGATGCGAGAACTGTTAGAGCTGGAGAAAAACCATCCGGAATTGGTAACTCCCGATTCCCCTACCCAGAGGGTGGGCGGCAAAGCTCTGGACAAGTTTGAACGCATAGTGCACCGCCAGCCTTTGCTGAGCCTGGACAATGCCTTTTCCTTTCAGGAACTGCAGGATTTCGACCGGCGCATATCCCGCCTTTTTGACCAGCGGGACTATGTAGCGGAATTAAAGATTGACGGGGTGTCCATAGCCCTGGTTTATGAAAACGGGATACTGGTTAATGCTGCTACCCGGGGCGACGGGCTGGTAGGGGAAGATGTTACTGCCAATGTAAAAACCATTCACAGCATCCCTTTAAAACTGCGCACACCGGTAAGCCGCCTGGAAGTTCGCGGAGAGATATATATGCCCAAAGCAGAATTCGTACGTCTTAACCAGCAGAAAGAGGAGCAGGGGGAGCGGGTATTTGCCAACCCGCGCAATGCTGCGGCCGGCTCCCTGCGGCAGCTGGATCCCGGCATTACTGCTCAGCGGAACCTGGCGGCCTTTATATACGATATCCTCTATATTGAAGGAACCAGCATTTCTACCCAGTGGGAAGCTCTCAATTATCTGCGGGAACAGGGCTTTCCGGTTAATCCGGAAGCCCGCTGGGCCCAGGATATACAGCAGGTGTGGGAATTCTGCCAGGAGTTCCACGGTAAGCGCCATGATCTGCCTTACGAAATAGATGGTGTGGTTATTAAGCTAAATTCTATTGCCCAACAGGAGGCCCTGGGGGCAACCGTCCGCAGTCCCCGCTGGGCTGTAGCCTACAAATTCCCTGCCGAAGAAAAGGAAACCCGTATTAAAGCTGTGGAAATAAATGTGGGCCGTACGGGAGTTATTGTTCCTACGGCTATAATGGAACCGGTGTTTCTGGCAGGTACCACCGTAAGCCGGGCCAGCATGCACAATTTCGATTTGGTACGGGAAAAGGACATACGCATCGGCGATATAGTGCTGGTGCGCAAAGCCGCCGACATAATTCCGGAAGTAATCCGGCCCTTGCCGGAACGCCGCACCGGGCAGGAAATCGAAATTATTCCTCCCGAAAATTGTCCTGCCTGCGGCAGTCAAGTAATACGCTCCCCGGGAGAGGTAGCGATTCGCTGTGAAAACATCAGCTGCCCGGCTCGTATCAAAGAAAGCCTTATTTTCTTTGCTTCCCGTTCTGCCATGGATATTGAGGGACTGGGACCGGCCATTGTGGAGCAGCTGGTGCAAAGAGGGCTGGTTACCAAATTGGAAGACCTGTACCGGCTGCAGGCTGCTGATCTTGAATCTCTGGAACGCATGGGACCCAAATCCGCTGCCAACCTGCTCCAGGCTATCGAAGCCAGCAAAGAGCGGCCTCTGCACCGGCTGATCACCGCTTTGGGTATCAGGCATATAGGAGCCAAAACCGCCCGGCTGCTGACCCAGCGGTTCAGAAACATAGAGGATTTCTACCACGCAACCCAGGAAGAATTTACGGCTATTCCGGAAATAGGTGACATTATGGCTGCCAGTCTGGTGGCTTTCTTCCAGGAGCCCCGCAACCGGGAAACCATTGCCAACCTGCAGAAAGCCGGGGTAAACACTGTGGAACCGGGTGCAGACCAAGGAGATCTGCCCCTGGCCGGCAAAGTTTTTGTGCTTACCGGCACCTTGCCCAACCTGACCCGCAATGAAGCTACCGAGCTGATTGAATCCAAAGGGGGCAGAGTAAGTTCCAGTGTAAGCCGCAAAACTGATTATGTGGTGGTGGGCAGTGATCCCGGCAGCAAGTACGATAAAGCCGTGCAGCTGGGCATCACCATTCTGGACGAAGAAGCTCTGCTGAATCTGCTTAACTCACCGGGATAATTGCTGGGGAAATGACTTCCTAATGTGCCGTTGCGAGTCCCATCAGGGGCGTGGCAATCTCTATGACAATCTCTGTTAATCATGGCTTTGCAGGAGTATTAGCCGGCTCGCTCCGGTACTCCTTGCCTGCAACACATCGGCAAACTTTAAGTGCGAAGGGGACCGCTCGTAATTCGGCATCCATGCACTCAGTACTCGCTGCTCGAAACGTCCTGTTTCTCGCTCCCCTTCGCAGCCCTCAGTTGCGCCGTGAGTTGCAACGGCGCGTCGTAAGTCGCTCGCCCGTCTAATACTCCTGCATCTCGGGCTGCACTCTTTCCAAGCCGGGGTTAATTAGAGTAGACTGGCATAGATATTGTCACGTCGCTGCGTTCCTTGCGATGACACCCGGAAATTGTTCTTCATCGTGGTCTGCATCACCGGTAACAATTGTATACATCCCCCTCTGTTCTTTTCATATCCCCATTTAAGGGGTATAATGCTGTCAATATGCAAGCAATAGGTATGACAGAAATATGACAGGTACCATCATTAATGCAGCTGCGATTATTGGAGCCGGCCTGATCGGCTTAGCTTTGCGCAAGGGTATTCCCGATCATATCAGCCGCACCATGCAGGATGGCCTGGGGCTGCTCATAATTATTATCGGCGTTCAGTATGGCCTTCAAGGAGATAACTTGGCGATAATCGGCCTTAGCCTGGCCTTCGGAGCAGCTATCGGGGAGTGGCGGCAGTGGGAAGCCCGGCTGGAGCGCTGGGGAGAAAAACTGCAGAACCGGTTTGGCAATGGCAACAGCTCTTTTGCCAGGGGATTTGTATCGGCTACCCTCTTGTTTTGTATAGGAGCCATGGCCGTAGTGGGATCTTTGGAAGATGGTCTGACCGGCAATTACCAGATATTGCTGGTTAAGTCCCTGCTGGACGGCATTTTCTCCATGCTTTTTGCCGCCAGTATGGGAGTCGGGGTGCTGTTTTCAGCCATACCTGTATTCCTCTATCAGGGAGCTATCAGTTTGGGAGCAGGATTTCTCAAACCCCTCCTTTCTGATATAATGCTCAACAATATAACTGCTCTGGGCGGGGTCTTGATTGCTGGTCTGGGCTTGAACCTTTTGGGCATTACCCGCATTAGAGTGGCCAACCTGTTACCCGGATTGTTGCTGGTACCTTTTATAACCCTTTTGTTCCAGATGTAGCCCTGAAGCATAAAAGGGCAAAACTTGGCGTATAGAGGAAATATGGCCGAATATAGGCGGGATGGTCAGATTGATCGTGTAAAAGTATACTTTTTTGCTATAATATTGAAGTAACTTATTAATGTGGCGAAGGAGGCCGTTTTTATGGCTATCAGTGTAAAACAAGTTGAACAGGTGGCCTATTTGGCCCGATTGGAACTGACTGAACAGGAAAAGCAAATATTTACCCAGCAACTGACAGCTATTCTGGAATATGCTGACAAACTTAATGAGCTTGATACTGAACAGGTGGAGCCCCTTCACCATATTCTGCCCATATATAACGTCATGCGCGAAGATGTAGTTCAGCCAGGACCGCCCCGGGAGGAGACCCTAAGCAATGCTCCTCTGGTTGAAGACGGGCAGTTCAAAGTACCCAGGATTATCTAGGGAGTGAAAGCAGTGGAATTGTATGAATTAACTTGTCACGAACTAAAAGAAAAATTAGACCGGAAAGAGATTTCCAGCCGGGAAATCACCCAAGCTTTTCTAAAGCGCATTGAACAGGTGGAGGATCAGATAAAAGCCTTTGTTACTATAACCGGCGATCTGGCTTTAGAGCAAGCCGAACAGTATGATGCGGGGGAGCCCGTTCCGGGATTGGGAGGATTACCCTATGGGCTGAAGGATATCATCTGTACCCGGGGTGTTCGCACCACTGCCTCCTCCAAGATGCTGGAGAACTTTATTCCCTTCTATGATGCCACGGTAGCGGCCAGGCTGGCAGCACATAAAGGGATTATGCTGGGGAAATTAAACCTGGACGAATTTGCCATGGGATCTTCTACAGAGAATTCCGCTTTTTATCCCACCCGAAACCCCTGGGATCTGGACAGAGTACCAGGAGGTTCCTCCGGGGGATCAGCTGCAGCAGTGGCCGCTGGTGAAGTACCCTATTCCCTGGGTACGGATTCCGGAGGCTCCATTCGCCAGCCGGCAGCTTTCTGCGGTGTGGTAGGGCTGAAGCCTACATATGGCCGGGTTTCCCGCTGGGGAGTTATGGCTTATGCTTCCTCTTTTGACCAAGTGGGGGTTGTATCCCGGGATGTCAGGGACTGTGCCCTGGTATTGAATGTCATAGCCGGGCATGATCCCAAAGATTCTACCTCGGTTAATCAGGCTGTGCCTGATTATACCAGCTTTCTGACCACTGACATTAAAGGACTGAAAATTGCTTATCCCCGGGAGTATTTCCAGCAGGGAGTGGACAGTGAAATACGCCAGGTGGTCAAGAACGCCCTCAAGCATTATGAACAGCTGGGAGCAATTGTTGAGGAAGTTTCGCTGCCCCATAGCGAATATGCTTTGCCGGCTTATTATTTGATTGCGCCAGCGGAAGCCAGTGCCAATTTGGCTCGTTATGATGGGGTGCGTTATGGGTTGCGCGACCTGCAGGCTGAAAATGTAGTGGACATGTTCTCCCGCAGCCGGGCAGCTGGTTTTGGTGATGAAGTAAAACGGCGCATAATGCTGGGAACCTATGCCCTGAGTACCGGGTATTATGACGCCTACTATCTGAAAGCCTTAAAGGTGCGCCGCCTGATTGCGGAAGATTTTCAAAAAGTATTTGCTGATTATGACTTGATTGTTGCCCCTACTACTCCCACGGTAGCTTTCCGTATTGGAGAGCATACCGATGACTTGCTGACTTTGTACATGAATGATATCTTAACAGTTCCTGTTAACATGGCCGGTCTTCCCGGAATGTCCGTTCCCTGCGGGTTTGTAAATGGGATGCCGGTAGGGATGCAGATAGTCGGCAAACCCTTCGATGAAGGTACTATCTTCAAAGCAGCTTATGCTTTTGAACAGACTACTGATTACCATAATGCCAGACCAAACCTGGGGGTGAGCAAATAATGGATAGAGAATATGAAATTGTAGTAGGTCTGGAAGTTCACGTTGAGTTAAAGACAGCCACCAAGATATTCTGTTCTTGTTCCACTGCTTTCGGGGCTGAACCCAATACCCAGGTTTGTCCGGTTTGTTCCGGATTTCCAGGTGCTTTGCCGGTTCTAAACCGGCAGGCAGTTGAATATGCTATAAGAACGGGGCTGGCTTTGAATTGCGAAATTGCGGAAGTATGCAAGTTCGATCGGAAAAACTACTTCTATCCTGACCTGCCCAATGCCTATCAGATTTCTCAATATGATCAACCTATTTGCAAGAATGGCTACCTGGATATAAATGTGGACGGCAAACATAGCCGGATAGGCATCATCAGGGCTCACCTGGAGGAAGATGCCGGCAAACTGGTTCATCAAGGTTCGATTACTACCACCACCTATTCCCTGGTTAATCTGAACCGCTGCGGAGTACCCCTTTTGGAAATAGTGTCCCAGCCGGATATGCGCAGCGGGGCTGAAGCCAGAGCTTATCTGGAAAAGCTGCGTTCCATTTGCCTGTTTGCCGGGGTATCGGATTGCAAGATGGAGGAAGGGTCCTTGCGCTGTGATGCCAATGTGTCAGTGAGGCCCAAGGGTTCCAGTAAATTGGGGACCCGGGTGGAGATCAAGAATCTCAATTCCTTCCGTTCCCTGGAAAGAGCTATAGAATATGAAGCCAGGCGGCAGATAGAGGCTTTGGAAGATGGAGAAGAACTGGTCCAGGAAACTCGTACCTGGGATGAGGAAAAACAGGTAACCCGTTCCATGCGCTCCAAAGAGGAAGCTCATGATTACCGCTATTTCCCGGACCCAGACTTGCCGCCCCTGCGTATTGACCGGGAGTGGGTAGAGAGGGTACGGGCGTCGATGCCGGAAATGCCCGACCAGGCCCAGCAACGCTTGATTAACACTTATGGCTTGTCGGATTATGATGCCAACTGGCTCACTTCTACCCCGCAGACGCTGGAGTTCTTTGATGAGACGGTCAAGCATTATCCTGATGCCAAGGCTGTTTCCAATTGGATGATGGGCGATTTCAGCCGCTTGTTAAATCAAAACAATATGGAAATAGCCGACAGCAAGGTGACTCCCCAGTACCTGGCGGAAATGCTCCGGCTTATTGAAAAAGGAACTATCAGCGGCAAAATGGCCAAAACCATTTTTGAAGAGATGTTCTTCACCGGCAAATCACCGGAGGAAATCATTAAGGAAAAAGGTATGCAGCAGATTTCTGATCAGGAAACCCTGCAGAAAATAATCGACGAAGTGGTAGCAGGCAATCCCAAGGTGGTTGAAGATTACAAGAACGGCAAAGAAAAAGCTTTCGGCTTTCTGGTAGGTCAAGTAATGAAGGCCACCCGGGGTCAGGCTAACCCTGCACTGGTGAATGAAATACTAAAGGAACGCTTAATGAGGGAGTGAGGAGTATAAGTGATATGGGAGATAATGAATCGTGATTGGTTCCAAAGCCCAGGAGCCAAGGTAAGAGTAGTTGACACAACCTTAAGAGATGGAGAGCAAACTGCGGGAGTCGTATTTTCCAACGAGGAAAAAATTAAGATTGCTTCTTATCTGGATCAAATCGGGGTAGATCAGATTGAAGCCGGTATTCCGGTAATGGGCGGCTTTGAAAAGGACTGTATCAAACAGATTGTCAGCATGGGACTTAAGGCCAGCATAATGGCCTGGAACCGGGCAGTAATTGCTGATATTAAAGAATCCATTGAATGCGGTGTGGATGCGGTAGCTATTTCTATCTCCACTTCCGACATTCATATCCAGCATAAACTGCAGACTACCCGGGAAGATGTTTTGCAGCGCATGACCGATGCGGTTAAATTTGCCAAGGACCACGATCTCTATGTGTCCGTCAATGCCGAGGATGCTTCCCGTACCGACATAGGCTTTCTGACCGAATTTGCCTTAGCCGCTAAACGGGCGGGGGCCGACAGACTGCGCTTCTGTGATACAGTGGGAACCCTGAATCCAATAACCACCTATCGCTATATCCGGACCCTGGTGGATGCGGTAGGACTGGATGTGGAAATGCACACCCATAATGACTTTGGTATGGCAACGGCCAACGCTTTATCTGGCATATATGCCGGAGCCAGCTATGTAGGTGTTACCGTTAATGGTCTGGGTGAACGGGCGGGCAATGCCTGTTTGCAGGAAGTTATCATGGGCATGAAATATATCATGAAGCTGGACTGCAATTACAATACCACCCTGTTCAGGGAAGTGGCCGAATATGTAGCCCAGGCCTCGGGGCGGCCTCTGCCGGTCAGCAAACCCATTGTAGGTTCCAACATTTTCGCCCATGAATCGGGTATACACGGCGACGGAGTGCTGAAAAACCCCTTGACCTATGAGGTATTTTCACCGGAAGAAGTAGGTTTGGAGCGGCAAATAGTTATCGGCAAGCATTCAGGTTCCGCAGCTATTCGCTCCAAGTTCCTGAATGAATATGGTCTGGAACTGCCCGATCCCATTGTACAGGAAGTATTAAAGAGGGCACGGGAGATGTCCATCCAATTAAAACGTTCTCTGTTTGATAAAGAACTCATGTATATATATGAAGAATTAATGAAGGAGAAGGAGAAGTAAAGTGGGTAAGACCATCGCCGAAAAAATTTTATCCAACAAAAGCGGAGTGGATGCCAAAGCCAATGATATCGTAGTGGCTGACCTGGACTTTGTGATGGGACAGGATGGTACTTCGCCATTAGCCATTCAGGCATTTAGGGAAATGGGTGCCCGGCGGGTATTTGACCCCTCCCGGGTAGCTATGGTCATAGATCATAGTGCTCCCAGTCCTCTGCTCGGTGTATCCGAACTGCACAAGCAAATGCGGGATTTTGCTGATGAGCAGGGGATATGCTTTTATGATATCGGTGACGGGGTTTGTCACCAACTGGTGCCTGAACAGGGCCATGTAGTTCCTGGGGACTTAGTGATAGGGGCAGATTCCCACACCTGCACCTATGGGGCCATCAATGTATTCTCCACCGGAGTGGGATCCACCGATTTGGCCGCCGGTATTATTTCCGGCAAAATGTGGTTTAAGGTACCGGAAACCATTAAATTTGTCCTTAATGGGCGCTTGCCGGCCGGGGTTTATTCCAAAGACTTGATTCTCTTTCTTATCGGTGATGTTACCGCTGACGGAGCTACTTATATGGCCGCGGAGTTCGTTGGCCCGGCCATTCAGGATTTATCCGTGGAAGCCCGCTTCACTATCAGCAATATGGCCATCGAAATGGGAGCCAAATGCGGCTTGATGGAAGCAGATGAAAAAACCATTGCCTGGGTGAAACAGCACAGCAGCCGTCCTTTTACACCGGTCAGCGCTGACCCGGATGCGGTCTATGCCCAGGTAAAAGAATACGATGTATCCAATCTGGAGCCCCAGGTAGCCAGTCCCCATACCGTGGATAATGTATCACCGGTGTCGGCTGTGGCCGGGACTCCTGTCCAGCAGGGAGTATTGGGGACATGCACTAATGGGCGCCTGGAAGACCTGCGCATAGCTGCCGGAATTCTCAAAGGGCGCAAGATAGCCAAGGGAACCCGTCTGGTGGTAGCACCGGCTTCCCGTTCCATTTACCTGCAGGCCATTCGCGAAGGCTTGATGGAGATCTTTGTGGAAGCCGGAGCGGCTGTGGTTACTCCCGGCTGCGGGCCTTGTGTGGGTACTCATAACGGGGTTCCTTCAGATGGTGAGAATGTAATATCTACGGCTAACCGCAACTTTAAGGGTCGCATGGGCAACAACAAGGCCTTTATATACCTGGCATCGCCGGCTACCGTAGCTGCCTCCATGCTGACCGGTCGGATAACCGACCCCCGCGAGTTTATCAATTAGGGTGGGAGGAACATTATGAATCTGAAAGGCAAAGCACACAAGTTTGGTGATGATGTTAATACAGATTATATTATTTCGGGCCGTTACAAGTTTAAGACTTTGGATATGAAGGAATTGGCCAAGCATGTTATGGAAGACCTGGATCCTGAATTCTACTCCAAAGTAACCCCCGGAGATATGATAGTGGCCGGGCGCAATTTTGGCTGCGGCTCATCAAGAGAACAGGCTCCGCTGGCTATTATTAACGCCAATATCAGTGCGGTGGTGGCCAAGTCCTTTGCCCGTATATTTTACCGCAACTGTATCAATACCGGACTGCCTTTAGTAGAATGCGACACTGATCAGATCGATGAGGGAGATGAACTGGATCTGGATCTGCAGAAGGGTATTCTGCGCAACGTCACTAAGGGAATTGACATTCCTATTACACCTCTGCCCAAGGTAATGCTGAAAATCCTGTCCGATGGCGGGCTGGTAGAGCATTTCAAAAAATACGGGACTTTTAATTTTGATTAAGAGCTGAGATTAGGAGGAAATCAATACATGCAGGGGGAGAAAATTACCGTAACCAACGGGGTACTGAACGTGCCTGATCACCCGATTATTCCTTTTATAGAAGGGGATGGAACCGGACCGGACATTTGGAGGGCCGCTTCCCGGGTATTGGATGCAGCCGTGGAGAAAGCCTATCAGGGCAAAAGAAAACTGGTTTGGAAAGAAGTACTGGCCGGGGAAAAGGCCTTTAACCAGACCGGGGAATGGCTGCCCCAGGAAACCCTGGACATTATCCGGGAATATATCATTGCCATTAAAGGGCCTTTGACCACGCCGGTAGGAGGAGGAATAAGATCCCTGAATGTGGCTTTGCGCCAGGAACTGGATCTTTACGTTTGCCTGCGCCCGGTGCGCTATTTCAATGGAGTTCCTTCGCCGGTCAAGCGGCCGGAATTGGTGGATATGGTTATTTTCCGGGAGAATACCGAGGATATATATGCGGGTATCGAATATCCCAAGGATTCGGAGGAAGTGCGCAAGCTGATCCGCTTCTTGAAGGAAGAACTGGGAGTCAATAAAATCCGCTTCCCGGAAACATCCGGCATTGGTATCAAGCCTGTTTCCCAGGAGGGGACCGAGAGGCTGGTAAGAGCCGCCATCAAATATGCCATTGAAAACAAACGCAAAAGTGTAACCCTGGTGCACAAAGGCAATATAATGAAATACACGGAAGGAGCCTTTAAGCAGTGGGGTTATGAGCTGGCGGAAAGGGAATTCGGCGACAAGGTGTTTACCTGGGATCAATATGATCGGATTAAGGATGAGAAGGGAACCGCTGCTGCCGATGCGGCCCAGAAGGAAGCTGAAAACAGCGGTAAGATAATTGTCAAAGATGTTATAGCTGATATCTTCCTGCAGCAAGTTTTGACCCGTCCGGCGGAGTTTGATGTGATCGCTACCATGAACCTGAACGGTGACTATATTTCCGATGCCCTGGCAGCTCAAGTAGGCGGCATCGGGATTGCCCCGGGTGCCAACATCAATTATGCCACCGGGCATGCTGTTTTTGAGGCCACCCACGGCACTGCTCCCAAGTATGCCGGGCTGGATAAAGTGAATCCCTCCTCAGTTATCCTGTCCGGGGAAATGATGCTCAGGCACTTGAATTGGCATGAGGCTGCTGACCTGATCATTGCTTCCATGGAGAAGACCATAGCCAGCAAAGTAGTGACCTACGACTTTGCGCGCCTGATGGAAGGTGCCACTGAAGTGAAGTGCTCTGAATTTGCCGATGCCCTGATTGCCAATATGTAGTCTGTCTGCAGGGGAGAGACAGCTATTGTTTTAGGGGTGGGGATTGATTTATGAAAATTATTGATATGTACCGGAGCAAACAGCCGGTTTTATCCCTGGAAATATTTCCGCCGCGTCCGGACTATCCTTTGGAGACGGTGTTCACAACCATAGAAAAACTTATCCGCCTGCATCCCGGGTTTATCAGTGTCACCTATGGCGCCGGAGGCAAAACCCGGGACCGCACCGTTGAAATAGCTGCCCGGATCAAGAAGAATCATAAAATAGAATCCCTGGCCCACTTGACCTGTGTTCGCCATACCCGGCAAGAAATCTCGGATATTCTGGACTGTTTGCAGGAAGAAGGCATTCAGAATATCATGGCATTAAGGGGCGATTATCCCGAAGATGATCCGGATTTTGATATAAGCAAGCAGGAATATCGCTATGCTTTTGAGCTGATTAATGATGCCCGTAACAAAGCGGACTTCGGTATCGCAGCTGCCGCCCATCCCGAAGGCCATCCTGAATGCCGTAAATTAAGTGAAGACCTGGTTAATCTGAAGCATAAAGTGGACTGCGGGGTTGATTTTTTAATTACCCAGTTGTTTTTTGATAACCGTATTTATTACGATTTTGTGGATCGAGCCATGGCTAAAGGCATTGAATGTCCCATAATACCGGGGATTATGCCGGTTCTGAATGCCAAGCAGATCAAAAGAATTATATATTTGTGCGGTGCTTCCATACCCTCCAAGTTGCTCAGCCTGGTGGATCGTTACGAATACAAGCCCGAGGATATGGAAAAAGCCGGCATTGAGTATGCCAGCCGGCAGATAGCTGACCTGCTCAGCGAGCATGTGCCAGGCATTCATTTATATACTATGAATAAAGCTGACCAAATTACGGAAATAGTCAATAATGTGGGCATAAAGTGAATAATTAGTTAACTTAAAAACCCGCCGGCGTAAAGTAACGTCAGCGGGTTCTTCTTTTCTAATACCAGCACAGGCCCACGGTGCCGGGGCCGGCGTGAGACCCGATTACTGCACCGCACTGGACCAGGGAGACGGGGCCGGAATAATGCTCTTGGACCTTTTGCACCAGTGCTTGGCCTTCTTCCAGAGCATCGATGTGCAGCGCCACTACCTGCTGAGCTTGTCGGGCTTCTTTGGCAAATATGTCCAACATGTGCTGGACTGCTTTGGGTTTGGTACGTACCTTATCCAAAAGGCCTATGCGCCCGTTTTCCAAATGGAGAAGGGGCTTCAGCTGCAGCAGGTTGCCCAGGTGCTTGCTGAGCTGACCGATTCTGCCTCCCCGGGCCAGATAATCCAAGGTATCCACTACGAATAAAATGCGCATGCGCCGGCGCATCTCGGCTAATTCGAAAAGAGTCTGGGTCATATCTTTGCCCTGGGCAAAGCATTGCTGAGCATGCATTACCTGCATTCCCAGGCCCATAGATACTGAACGGGAGTCTACCACATGAATTTCCGCCGTCCCTTCTTCAGCGTACATATCGGCAGCCAGCTGGGCTGATTGGTAAGTTCCGGATAAGTCTGAGGATATGCATATTACCAGACATTCATCTTCCGGCTGCAATTTCCGGTACAGCTCTAAAAATTCTCCCGCTGAGGGTTGGGAGGTTTGAGGAAAGATGTCCTCGCAGCGCAGGCGATGATAAAGTTCTGCCGGCTTGATATCAATGCCATCCTTGTAAACGGAGTTTTTCAGGTGAATGTTCAACGGTACAACATGAATACCATGCTGCTGTACATATTCGCGGGAAAGATCACAGGTACTGTCAGTTACGAGAATTAATGACATGGTGCTGCCTCCGATTATTATTCTGAATATTCAGATAATAACTTCACCTGGAGTAGCTGTCAAGGGGAATATGGTATGAAATCAAAGGAAAAGGAAGCAAGAAAAATGCTTGTCGTTATGTAGGAAAAGAGGGCTGATTATCGTATAAAGTTAACAAGAAAAGTGTTTATAGGCAGGAAAAGTAGAGTGTGGTAATATTACCAAAGACATATTCGCAAGTAACATAGCAACAGGAGGTTTTTCATGGGCAAGAAAGCGCTGGCAATACTAATGGCTCTGATAATACTAGCTGCCGGAGGCATAACACCGGCTATCGCCCAGCCCGATACGGTAGTTATTTTTATCGAGGGGAAAAAACTGGAGTCAGATACAGATCCGGTTATTCGCGGGAGTCGTACCATGGTTCCCCTGCGGGCTATATGCGAAGGATTGGGACTGGCGGTGGAATGGGATGCCCAGAATTATTTTGTGCTGATCTCTTCCAACGAGAGTAACCTGATGGCACCGCCGGGGGTAGTGGGATCACCCCAGAGCCCCATTCGTATATTCTATAACGGCTGCGAACTGGAATCAGATGTCGACCCCTTTATACTTAATGATCGCACCATGGTTCCCATCCGGCTTATCAGCGAAAAAATGGGAATGACGGTAGACTGGAATCATGAAACCTACGAGGTAAACATATATTGGCCCCAACCCGCTCCAACCCCGGAAGAGGAGGAGCAGATCCCGGAGACAAGTCTACCGGCAGAAGAGCCTGCACAGATAGAGGAGGAACCCGCTCCGCAGGAGCCTCCAGCACCACCGGTAAAGGAAACTGCGGTTAGCGAGAAGGATAACGAACTGGATATGGAAGCTCTTATCATGGGACCGGCTCAAGCTACGGCCGAACAGCTGCGGGCCATATTACATAAGAATAACCCCAATGCCCCGGATTTGGTGGATCTCTACCTGGAAATTGGAGCGAAATACGGAGTGCGGGGAGACCTGGCTTTCTGCCAGGCAGCTAAGGAAACCGGCTGGTGGCGATTTACCGGGATAGTGCAGCCCTGGCAGAATAACTACTGCGGGCTGGGGGCTACCGGAGTTGCAGCTACTGGGGAAGAAGATTTGCTGGGGGCAGACCCTTCCCGGGTCCGTTATGAAGCAGGGGTGCACGGTGCCATATTTGCCACTCCCGCCGACGGAGTGGAAGCCCAGATTCAGCACCTGTACGCTTATGCTACTCGCCAGCCTTTGCCCGATTGGGCTACCCTGGTAGATCCCCGCTTCAAGAAAGTCACCCGCGGGTGTGCTCCCCGTTGGATTGATTTGGGAGGAAAATGGGCTTATCCGGGTTATGACCGCAACAAATACCCTGGAGAAAATGGTTTTGAGGAGGCCTTTGCCAACCAGGATACTTATGGACACAGCATCATTAAACATTATTATGCGCAGATATTCTCCCTGGCAGATAAATGATAGCGAGCTGGAAAACAAGACAGAAGTGAAAATTAAGGCGGATGCTATTGGACTGCATCCGCCTTTTGCAGTTCACTCTTAAGCGGCTACTTCGGACTTGGCAGCCTCGGCTGCTTTGGCCCAGGGGCCGAAAGGTTTGCCTACCGGCAGAACGGTGAAGCCATAGTGAGTATTCAATACTGTAGCTGCTGATCCGTAGAAGGACACTATAGCAATTCCCAGTTCGGCATAAGCAGCCAGCATATGGAAGGGTTCTCCTCCCCAACCCAGGTTGTTCATGAAGAGACCCAGGAAGAGCAGGTCAATTAGGAAAAAGATAATGAACAGAACTTTGTTGGTCCCCATGGCCCCTATGGTCATGTACATGGTAAAGATGAAATATCCCAAAAAGGCGAATCCCATTTGGTGAGCATCAAAAGCCACGGTGCCATCTCCCCACAGGCCGTTGGCGATCATCCAGCTGAAAGCCATAGCGAACCAGAAGAAGCCATACCCGCAGAAGGCTGTTGCTCCAAAAGTATTGTTGTGCTTGTAGTCCATTATGCCGGCTACAAACTGAGCCGCCGCTCCCAAAAATAATGCCCAGGGAATAATATAAGCTGTTCCGTCAGTAATACCTAGTTTTTGTGAGGAGGCTACCAGAGTGACGATAGCCAGACCAAAAAGACCCAGGGGTGACGGATTAGCTACTAACTCCTGAACATGTCCGCTTACTTTCAATTCGTTGCTGTTTGCCATAATCTCCCTCCCCAAGTAATGTAAGTGTTTCCTTATAAACTGAAAATATAGATTCACCTCCCTGATCCGGCTCTATTTTACTGGTATTACTGTAATTTCCATATATTCAACATAAATATAATACTATCCTTTTTATTGCTCCAAATATGCCTAATGAAGCTATAGCCAGGATCATGAACTGGTCAGAAAACGCCATAAAAAAACCGGGAACTCATTCCCGGTTTTTTGGAAGCTTTAAGCGCCGATCCCTAAACACTCTTAAGCTGCGGAGGTTTGCGGACCAGCAAGCTCAGCCCGCCGGCAATCAAACAGAGTACCGCAGCGATAAGGAAGGCTTGGGTGAAGGGAACGGAGGTACCCACCTTGGGTCCCACAATGGCGGCTGTGCCATAGGCAAGAAACATCAAGCCGTAGTTGGTGCCAACGTTCTGGGTACCGTAGTAATCTGCAGTGACTGAAGGGAATAAGGCCAGGAAGCCGCCAAAACAGAAGCCGATCAACGAACATAATCCCAGGTAACTGCCATAGCCCATTGTTATACTGCTCATCAGGAACATGGCCACTGCAGCCAGAGCATACATTACCAGCAAGGAGTTCATTCTTCCCAGTTTATCCGAAAGGGTTCCCCATATAATGCGACCGGCGGCATTGAATATGGCTACTACTACCACAGCATTAGCTGCCTCCGCTGCTGACAGGCTTACCAGCTTTTCCCCGATATCCTTGGCAAGACCAATTATCATAAGGCCGGCGGTACATCCGAACAAGTACATTACCCAGAGCAGGTAAAAATGCAGGGTGCCCAGCATTTGGCCCGGGCTGAAATCCCGTACTGCTCCCGCGGCGGCCGCTGGAGGAGTCCATCCTTCCGGGCAATACCCGGCAGGAGGCAGTACCAGAAACTGTGCGCCAACAACTACTGCCGCCAAATATATGATCCCCAGGTACAGGAAAGTACTGCTGACATCCACAGCCAGAAAGGCCAGAATGAGAGGCTTAAATACCAGGGCGCCGGCACCGAATCCAGCTACGGCAATACCGCTGATAAGGCCCCTCTTGTCAGGAAACCATTTCAGGCAGGTGGCCAGGGGACATACATAAGCGGTTCCTATACCTGCTCCACCGATCAAACCGTAAAACAAATAAAGCTGGGTGATGGTAGTAGCCTGGCTGGCCAGCATAAGTCCAGCGCCCAGAAGCACACCGCCTGCTGTTGCCACCCAGCGTGGTCCAATTTTGTCTTGGATTTTCCCGGCAATGATTGTAAAGATGGAGAAAACCAGAATAGTAATAGAAAAGGTAAAGACGACATCTGCTTGATCCCAGTGGAACTTATCTACGAGAGGCTGATTAAAAAGACTCCAGGCGTAAACTGCACCCAAACAAAGCTGAATCAGGACTGCACCAAAAACTACGAGCCACCGGTTCATAACCCTTTCTTTGTTCAAAAAAAACCCCCCTATTATTGACTTATTTGGAAGAGATGAGAGATGAGAGATGAGATTAAGAGAATATTAGGAACAAACTGCCAAGAAAAACGCACTCCCCCTTTACCCGAGAATCCCTTCGCTATATTCCTGAAATAAAAAGTAATGGAATATATGGGGCGAAGTTCTCCATTTATTCAACGGACATTCAAGAAATCCTTTTAGAAATAGACTAAATTTATTAAAAAACCCGGCTAGATAGTTGAACTCTGGAAAGTTTGATGTGAGAATGTACCTATAACGCAATTATAACAGCGGGGGTATAAGTCAAATGGAGCCGAAATGGAAGGAAGAATATCGTCGCAAACTAGTGAGCTTTGAAGAGGCAGCCCGGACCATACAATCAGGAGATTTCGTTTCCATTGCCATTGGTGCCGGAGGGTGCTCCAGTGAATTATACGAAGCTATACTCAACCGTCATGAGGAACTTCGCGACGTAATCATAATGGATTCTATTCAGCTGCGCCCTACTCGTTTATATGACCCTGAATTTATGAAAAATTTGGATGGCCGGATTAACTACATGCCCGCCTTTGGCATTTCTACCATACGCAAATCCTATGCTGATAATTGTGATTATATAGTCAACACGGTGTTTGATGGGGGAGATAAAGTAGCCCACCGCTCCGATGTGTATATCACTATGGTTACCCCGCCCGACAAAAACGGGTACGTCAACTTAAGCCTTAGCAACGATTATAGTTGGTATACCATCAAAGAAGGACGCAAACTGGGGAAATTGCGTACCGTTATCGGTGAGGTAAATGAACAGACTCCGGTAGTATTCGGCAACAATTGGCTGCATGTATCCGAGTTTGACTATTTTATAGAGCACTCCAGTCCCATCCCTGAATTTACAAGGGGAACCCCCACTGAGGCTGAAAAAGCCATTGCCAGCTATGTCCTGGAGCTAATCAAGGATGGCGATACCATCCAAATGGGGATTGGCGGCATCCCGGAAGCGGTCATCAGCGGATTGGACAACCGGTACGATCTGGGTATAGTAACGGAAATGTATCCCATTGGTCTTCCCCAGTTGGTGGAGAAAGGTATAGTTACCAACCGCCGCAAATCTCTCCATACCGGTATTACCATAGGGACCTTTATTCTGGGAGACCAGGAACTGTACAGCTTTGTAGACCGCAACCCCTCCTGTGAGCTGTACCCGGCAGCTTATGTATGTAATCCTGCCTTCATTGCCCAGCACCCCAATATGGTGGCTATGAATATGGCTTTAATGATAGATTTCAGCGGGCAAATCGCGGCGGAAGGAATTGGTCATAGAATGATAAGCGGTTCGGGCGGACAGTTGGATTTTATGATGGGGGCTTACTGGTCAGATGGCGGAAGGGGGATCACCCTGATAAAAGCTGCCCGTACCCTGGCAGATGGGCAGTTGGTTTCATCGATAGTTCCTGAGCTTCCTCCCGGTACTCCTGTAACTGTTCCCAGAACCTATGCCCAATATGTTATCAGCGAATACGGAATAGCCAACTTGCGGTACAAGAGCCGGCGCGAAAGAGCTAAGGAGCTAATTGCCATAGCTCATCCCGATCTGCGGGGCGAACTGCGCGCCAGTCTGAGAAAGAATTTCTTCCCTGGGTGGGCTCAAGAAATAAAAGAATAGATCCACGGCAGCAAGACGTGATTATTCCTGCACAGAATTATGCCGGGAAATTGTCTAATATTAGCGAAGAATACGGAGAGGAAAATGGATTAGAAAAATGGCTGAATCGTTCGAAAATAAAGACTTTGGTTATTGCCGGGCGGAAACCTTTTAATTTTATTATCCAATTATTATAATGAGGAAAATACGAAGTAGGAAAGGATCGGTGTTTAAGGAGAGGGGCGTTACCCAGGTAAGTTGCTGCCTGTTGGCTGTCTTCTTGAAACAGTTAACAGGTACTCAGCCGGCAGATAATTATTGCAAATCTGGGGAAGAATTTATGACGGGAGGAATAACAAGTGGCATCTAATTTCCTTTACTCGACACGTGATCACAAATTTATTCTCAAAGAATGGCTGGATATGGAGAAAATTCTAGCCTATGATGCTTTTAAAGATTACTACGGAGTAGACGACATTGATATGATTTTGGACCAGGCCCTGAAGGTAGCCAAAGAGGTGGTAGCTCCCAGCCGGGATGATAATGACGCCATCCAGGCTCAATTCAAGGACGGAAAGGTCACTGTGCCCCAATCCTTTAAGGATGCTTACTGGTTTGTGCAGCAAAACGGATGGGGAGCCAGCAATGAAGACCATCACTGTGAAGGACGGCTGCCTCAGACCCTGTTCAGGGCTTGCGGTGAATACCTGGCCGGTGCCAACGCCGCTTTAATGCCGTATGTTCTGGCCACCGCCGGGGCCGCTGGGCTGATTGCCAGCTTCGGCAATGAAAAGGTCCAAAAACTGTTCCGGGAGAAAATGTACAGCGGAGAATGGGCCGGTACCATGTGCCTGACTGAGCCCAATGCCGGTTCCGATGTGGGCGATCTTTTAACCAAGGCCTATCCCACCGATGTGCCCGGAGTATATAAAATCAAAGGCACCAAGTGTTTCATTACCGGTGGAGAACAGGATATTACAGAAAATATAGTTCACCTGGTGCTGGCCCGGGTAGAGGGTGCTGCGCCTGGCACCAAGGGTATATCCTTGTTTGCTGTGCCCAAAATGTGGGTGGATGACGACGGCAATATTGTGGGACCCAATGATGTTACCTGTATCGGTATTGAGCACAAAATGGGTATTAAGGGTTCGGCTACTTGTGTAATGTCCTTTGGTGAGAACAATGAATGCCGGGGATACCTGCTGGGTAATCCTCCTGATGCCGAAGGCCGAGGCGAAGGTATGGCCCAGATGTTCCAGATGATGAATGGAGCCCGCATGGAAACGGGACATGCTGCCGTAGCCGAAACAGCTGTGGCCTATCACAATGCAGCCTCCTATGCCAATGAGCGTATTCAGGGTCGGCCTATAACCAATCCTAAAGCTGACAGACAGTTGATCATCAAGCACGAAGATGTGCGCCGCATGCTGCTGGATCTCAAAGCCCATGTTGAGGCTATGCGAGCCCTGATCTTCAAGACCTATTACTATTTTGACATTATGGAAAACACCACTGATCCGGAGGAGAAGAAGAAAGTCTCCGGCAAGATCGATATCCATACTCCCATTGTTAAGGCTTACTGCTCCGATAAGGCCTGGGAGCTGTGCGCAGAAGCCATGCAGGTATTCGGCGGCAATGGTTATTCCGAAGAATATCCTATTGCTGAATTATGCCGGGATGTGAAGATCTACTCCATCTGGGAGGGCACCAATTTCATCCAGTCTATGGACCTGGTAGGCCGCAAGTGGATGATGGGCAAAGGAAAAGTATTTGCTCAATGGCTGGCTGATATAGAGGCTTTCGCCAATGAACATGCCAATCATCCTGTGCTGGCCAGTGAAATGGCTATCCTGAAGAGAGCAGTGGACGCCTACAAGGAGATTCAGGCTACCATTGCCAACTATGTCATGAATCAAAAAATCCGCATGATGCCCCTCTATGCAACCAGAATACTCCATGCTACCGGAGAATTGGTCTGCGGACAGCTGATTCTCGAACAGGCTTTAGTGGCGCAAGCCAAAATAGATGAACTGGGCAAAGATCATTATGATTATGCCTTCTACAACGGCAAGGTTAATGCTGCCCGCTATTACCTGCACAACATCGTACCCAATATCTTCCGCACTCTGGAAGTAATCAAAGACGGTGATACTTCCGTGCTGGATATTGAGGAAGAAGCTTTCTTGATTTTCTAAAGTTGACGAGCTAGGTCCCCCCTAGTTTGGCACAGGGTTCAGCGGATACGTTTTAAGAGTGCTGCCCTGTGATATTGAACCGGAACAGCTGTTGCTGTACCGGTTTTTTTTATGCTGAAATGCAGGAATATTCAAACAAATAATCGTTAAAGAGGAATTATTTAACTTATTTAGAATATTAAAACTAATGAGAAATATTGATGGCATTCTTACTGGGCAATGGGGTAAGGTATATTACCTGCTGTTCAGGAATAGAATGTCATAATCAATGCATGGAAAGGTTTTCATGTATGGGTAATAGCTGGGGGGAGGTGAAGAGTCAGAGGGTTAAGCACGCACTTCAGCAGATAGTTTATATGTTGGAGGGTTACCAAGTTTTATGCTAGACAGAGAGAGAATTATAACAAACTAAGGGGGACTTCCCTACGGGGGACTAGGGGACAACTTCATAAAATGTATGCAAAAGGGGATGTAATAAGGGGGGCCTCCGGGAAATGGAGGGTGTAAAATATGTCTGCCAATTTTGCATATCTAAATACTCGCGACCTGAAATTCATTGCCAAAGAATGGCTGCCCAGCGAAAGGATTTTTGCCTATCCGAGATTTTCCGAGTATTATTCCAAAGATGATGTTGATGCCATCCTGGATCCTTGTCTGAAAATGGCCAAGGAATTGATTGAACCCACCAATGATGACGGGGACAAGAATCCGGTAAGATTTGAAAACGGCAAGGTGATACTTCCCAAATCCTTCGGACCCCTTTTCAAACAGCTTCAGTCTGAAGGATGGGGAACCAGCAACATCGATAAATCCGAAGGGGCTATGGTTTTGCCCAAATTCCTGTTCGCCATGGTATGGGAAATGTTCTGTGCTGCCAACCCGACTTTCGGACCGTATATTATATTGACTACGGGAGCAGCAGACCTCATCCAGACTTTTGGCGACGATAAACTGAAGCAGATGTTCCTGCCCAAGATGATGGACGGCAGTTGGAGCGGTACCATGTGTCTCACTGAGCCTACGGCTGGTTCAGACGTAGGGGATATTCTCTCCAAAGCTTATCCGACTGATCACCCACGCATTTTCAAAATCAAAGGACAGAAAATATTTATCACCGGCGGGGACAACGACTTTACCGAAAACATTGTCCATATGGTGCTGGCCAGAGTTGAAGGGGCACGGCCTGGAACTAAGGGAATTTCCCTCTTTGTAGTACCCAAGTATTGGGTAAATGAAGACGGCACTCTGGAGGACAACGATGTGCAGACCACCGGCGTAGAGCACAAGATGGGTCAGCATGGTTCCTGCACTGCTGCTTTGTCCTTCGGGGAAAACAATAACTGCCGCGGCTGGCTCCTGGGCATTGATCCTCGGGAAAATGACGGCAAGGGCGATGGTATGGCCCAGATGTTCCAGATGATGAATATGGCCCGCATGGAAACCGGACATGCCGGTTTATCCTGTATTGCCAATGCCTTCTACAACGCCCGGGATTATGCCAAAGAGCGAGTCCAGGGCCGTCTCCTGACCAATCCCAAAGGTGACCGGGTTACCATAATCAATCATGAAGATATCCGCCGTACTCTGCTGATGGGCAAGGCCCATATTGAAGCCATCCGGGCCATGATGTACAAAGTCTACTTCAATTTTGATATTCGCGAAAATGATCCTGACCCGGCAGAAAGAGAAAAAGCCGATGATTTAATACAAGTGGCTACTCCCCTTTGCAAAGCTTATCCCACTGACGAAGCCTGGTGGCTGATAGGCGAAGCCATACAAACATATGGTGGCTACGGCTACTGTGAGGAATATCCGGTTGCTCAGATTGCACGGGATGTAAAGATTTATTCCATCTGGGAAGGTACCAACTACATCCAATCCATGGATTTAATCGGCCGCAAATGGCTTATGAAGAAAGGAGCGGCCTTTGCAGCATTTATTCAGGAAATGCGGGACTTTTACGAAGCTAACAAGAATGCTCCTGGTTTTGAGAAAGAATTCGCCAATCTGGGCAGAGCTTTGGATGCCTATGCCGAGATCCAGGCAGCCATTGGCGGGTACTTTGCCAACAAGCAGTATGGCATGATGCCCCTGTATGCCCGGCGCATACTGACTGCTACCTCCCAGCTGTTTGCCGGAAGGTGTATTTTGGATCAGGCTCTGCTGGCTGACAAGAAAGCCAAAGAAGTAGGGCCGGACCATTACGATTATCCCTTCTACACCGGCAAGGTAGCCGCAGCTCGCTATTACCTGCGCAATGTGGTTCCCAATGTCTGGGCCATTGCCGAGATTATTAAAGACGGAGATACCTCAGCTCTGGATATTGATCTGCAGTCCTTTGACTACTAAACAATATGCCAGTACTTGGAGGCTGCCAGGGGCAGCCTCTTTTTTCGCATTGAAATCCAACCTGGACCATTAAGAATTTTAATTTGCTGTGTTCTCTTTCCTGTGCTACTGTTAAGGCAAAGGGGGGTTTGACGGATGAACATAGCGGACACCGTTGAACTAAGAGACCTTATTGATATCGATTTTATCCAAGAATTTCAGGACAACTTTGCCTATAGCACGGGCGTAGCAGTTGTGATTGAAGATGAATATGGTGAACCTGTAACCAGACCCAGTTGTTTTTCTGAATTCTGCTCTAAGCTTATCCGTTCCACAGAAATCGGGAGCAGACGCTGCCGTGCATGTGATCTGCAGGGAATAAGAACAGCGGTAAGTACCGGAAAACCGGCGGTGTATGAATGTCACGCCGGTTTAATTGATTTTGCCGCACCCATTATGCTGAAAGGCAGGAATATAGGCGCCATCTTTGGCGGCCAAGTTCTGACTGAACCCCCCAATCCAGCTAAATTTCAACGAATTGCCGAAGAACTGGGAATAGATCCAGATGAGTATATAGTTGCGGTTAACAAAATACCAGTGATATCTGAAGAAGGAGTCTGGTCAATTGCCAAAGTGCTTTTTTCTATAGCCAATACCTTTTCAGAGATGGCTTACCGGGCTCTGGAGATAAAAGAAAACAATCGCAAGCTGGTCTTGACCAACAACCGGTTAAACAACATCCTTCAGTCCATGTCTGACGGTGTTATAATGGTCGACAGTCAAGGCATAATCACTCAGGTAAATCCTGCAGCAGAAAATATTGTGGGCAAAGCTGCCCGAGAGATGTCAGGCAAATCTATCAAGGATCTTCTTGGAGGCCAAGCCTATTGTATTGAAATGATCCTGGGCAAGCAACAACCCTACCATGACGTGGAGCTAATCCTGGATGCGCTGGGAGACTCCATTCATTGTGTGTCCTCAGGGAAACCTATCATGGATGACCAGGGTGCTTTAAGCGGCGGAGTCATCCTGCTGCGCCCCATGGATAAGGTCCAGAGCCTGGTTAACCGCTTCAGCGGTGCCAATGCCAATTTTCACTTCCGGGATATCATCGGTAATAGTGCGGCGATGCAGGAGACAATCCGCATGGCATCCCTGGCTGCTCATAGTATGTCCACCGTGCTGTTGCAGGGTGAGAGCGGGACTGGCAAGGAGGTTTTTGCTCAAGCTATTCATAATCGCAGCGCCCGCCGCAAGGGACCCTTTGTAGCCGTTAATTGCGGCGCCATACCCCGGGAACTGATCGCCAGTGAACTATTCGGGTATTCGGAAGGTGCCTTTACCGGGGCAAAACGCGGGGGCAGACCTGGGAAGTTTGAGTTGGCTTCAGGGGGAACTCTATTCCTGGACGAAATTGGCGATATGCCCCTGGAACAACAGGTAGCCCTACTGCGGGTATTGCAGGAAAAGAAAATCACCCGGATTGGCGGTGATAAGATGATTCCTGTGGACATTCGGGTCATCTGTGCTACCAACCGGGATTTGAAACAAGAGGTAGAACAAGGAAGGTTCCGGAAGGATCTTTACTACCGGATAAATGTTATCACCATCAATTTGCCTCCGCTGCGCAAACGCCGGGAGGATATACCTCTGCTGGTGGAGCACTTTCTCAAAAAGATCAGCCGGGATTGGGGAATGCAGGTTGACCGGGTTGAGCCGGAGGTTATGACTTACCTCACAAGATACAATTGGCCGGGAAATGTGCGCGAGCTGCAAAATGTGCTGGAAAGAATGATCAGCATGGCTGACGGCCCCGTTATAGGTTTGGATCTGTTACCCCTCGAGATATATACCAACGGCTCAGGGGATGATCAGGACCCATTATCTTTACCCCGGGTAAATAGGCTTTTCCGGGAGAGGCAGCACAAAAAACAACTGCTGGCGGAAAAAGAAAGCCAGGAAATCATAGCGCTGTTGGCAAAACACGGCGGCAATGTCAGCCGGGTGGCCCGGGATTTGGGAGTTTCCCGCAATACGTTGTACCGTAAGATGAAACAGTATAATATCACTTCTTAGAAGCCAGCTTAACACTATCATAGATTTATTATAGGGCGAAACTGAGGACTGGGAAAGGGAACTGGAAACAGGATGCGGAGATAAATACTATATGAATGGGCAGAGGGAGGACACCTATGTGACAGTATTAGGACAATAACTTATGTTTTGCTTTAGCGGCACTTTATGAAGCCCGCCGACCAGAGATGAATTTGGTCCGGCGGGCTTTTTGCTGCTTTGGGGCAGCAGCAATAAGCAGCGAAAACATGACAGTCCATTCACATAAATGTGACAACTGCATTACACCCGGCAGGGGGAACGCAAGGGGCAATTCTCCAGTATTAGCGGTAATTACAGCCCGATCACTGTGACCGTTTTTACATATTTATGATCCCTTCATATGCTAAAGGGCAGCAGGGCGGGAAATCGCGCTGGTGCAAGGGTTTTTACGAATTTTCCGGGGAATTCGTTAAGTTGGCATGGTACTTGCGAAAAGCTAAGATGCAACGATTCCGCAGGTATCACCAGGAGATTGAGACAGTGGCGAAAAGGGGGAGCGAGTTGTGTTAAAACGCTACATTGTTGAAATAGGCACAGGCATGGATCTGCATGGGGGAGATGTGACCAATGCTGCTCAAAAGGCGATAAAAGATGCCGTATCTCACAGCTGCCTGTGCGGCTTGTTTGACATCATTGGTCTCACCGATCCCAACCAGATGCATGTTGAAGTTAAAATCGCCTGTCCTTACCCGGAAAGACTCAACCATCAGGAGGTCCTTAAAGCGGTTCCTTTTGGCTCCACCAAGCTGGAAGTAGTGGAAGGCGGTTTGTCTGTCCGCGGCCTGCACGTCCCCGAACTGGGGGAGGGTGACACTATCGTAGTGGCCGTGGCTGCGCTGACCGTCTATGTGGACGTGCCGGAATGAACCAATAGGACAGGACTGGCCTGTATTTGCCCGATCTCAAGAATCTCTTCACTTACCAGCATTCCCAGCAGCAGTACTTTCCATGGGAACTGGCAGAGATACTCTAAGGAAGGGGGGAAACAAGAAAAATAACCATTAACAACCGCTGTGGCGTCCAGTCTGTATACATTCCAATTGGAAAGGGGTGACTCGATGAAAGCAGAAGTATGGTATGGAAGAAATGACGTTAGAGTTGTGGACATACCGGAACCGCCCTCTCCTCCCCTCGGCTGGGTGAAGATTGAAGTTGAAAGGTGCGGAATCTGCGGATCGGACCTGCACGAATACGTAGTCGCCATCCTTATTCCGGTAGACAAACCTCACCCCCTAACGGGCGGAACTGCTCCTATTATCCTTGGACATGAGTTTTCCGGTACTATAGTTGAAGTCGGCGAAAGTGTTGAAGGTTGGAATATAGCCGAAGGAGTTGCCCCTGATGCCTGCCAGGTTTGCTGGGAGTGTTATTCCTGCAAGAGGTACAATTATCTTGCCTGCGAAAAACTAGCCTTCACCGGGCTGCACACCGACGGAGCATTTGCTAGTTATGTAGATGTACCCGCTTATACCCTCTGCAAGATCCCGGACAACCTGCCTTTTGACCAAGCGGTCCTGGTTGAACCCCTTGCTGTTGGCATGCACGCTGTGCTGCGGGCTCTGGTTACAGCCGGTGATAACGTAGTAATCTTCGGAGCTGGCACCAACGTCCTATCTACACTTCCATGTACCATGGCTGCCGGTGCTGCCAAGGTTATTGTGGTCGAATTAGCCAGAGCTCGCAAAGAGTACGCCGAAAAGCTTGGCGCATATGCTGTTTTCGATCCCACCGAGTGCGATGTACCTGCGGAAGTAAAAAGACTAACCGGCGGGCTGGGCGCTGATGTGGCTATTGAGTCCGTGGGCAGCCATAAGACGGTTCCGGTGGCCCTGGAAAGTGTACGGCCACGGGGTATCGTAGTAACCGCTGGTGTATTCGAAAGCGACACTCCCATTCAGTTTAACAGCGTAACTTTCCCGGAAAAAGAAATTAAAGGCTCTCTGGCATACAACGGTGATTTTGAGAGGGTAATAGGAATGCTCAGTGATGGAAGGCTGAATGCCGAGGTAATGCTTACCGGCAGGATCAGTCTGGACGACATCATCGCAAAAGGCTTCAAAGAGTTGATCAGCTAAAGGGATGAAAACATAAAGATTATCGTGTCTCCGAAATAAGAAGGAGGGAAATTAGCATGAAACTTTCCAAAGAGCAATTGCTCGGTTTTTACAAGACCATGACCACTATCAGAGCGTTTGAGCTGAAGGCGGCAGAATTGTTTGCTGCCGGCAAACTCCCGGGCTTTGTGCACCTGTACGCCGGGGAAGAAGCTGTAGCTACCGGTGTATGTGCCAACCTGGAGCAGAAGGACTATATTACCAGTACCCACCGGGGTCACGGCCATCTGATTGCCAAAGGCGGCAAAATCGATCTTATGATGGCTGAGCTGTTCGGCAGATCCACCGGATACTGCAAAGGGAAGGGCGGTTCCATGCATATCGCCGATGTAGATCTGGGTATCCTGGGAGCCAATGGTATCGTTGGCGCTGGCCAGCCTATTGCCACCGGGGCTGCCTTGGCCTGCAAGCTGTTGAAAAACGGTGCCGTAGTTGTCTGCTTCTTCGGTGACGGTGCTTCCAACCGGGGTACTTTCCACGAGTCCCTCAACATGGCCTCCATTTGGAAACTGCCCGTGGTCTTCGTAGCTGAGAACAATATGTGGGGTATTTCCAACTACCAGAAGAACCACATGAACGTGGCCGATATCGCTGACCGCGCTGCTGCTTACGGTATTCCCGGAGTGGCTGTTGACGGCAATGACGTAATAGCCGTCTATGAAGCGGCTGCCGAGGCTGTCAAACGGGCCAGGAGCGGTGACGGGCCTAGCCTGATTGAATGCAAGACTTGGAGACACCGGGGACACTTTGAAGGTGATCCCGCTATATATAAAGACCCGAAGGAACAGGAAGCATGGCTTAAGAAAGACCCGATCCCCAGGCTGGCAGACAAGATCATTGAGCTGAAGTACGCCACCCGGGCTGAATTAGACAAGATTGAAGCGGATGCCCAGGCGGAGATTGAATCCGCTGTTAAGTTCGCCGAAGCAAGTCCGCTGCCAGCCCCTGAGGACGTCTTTACCGACGTTTATGCAGAATAATACGGAAAGGGTGAGAAGTATGACACAGATGACTTATGCCGAGGCTATCCGGGACGGCATGCGCATGGAAATGAGAAGAGACCCCAGAGTCGTACTGTATGGGGAAGATGTAGGTATGTTCGGCGGTTGCTTTGGTGTAACCGCAGGGCTGTTAGACGAATTTGGCCCCGAGCGGGTTTTCGACACCCCCATCAGTGAGACTGCTATTGTGGGCAGTGCAGTTGGTGCTGCGGCTGTAGGTCTGCGGCCCATTGCCGAGATTATGTTCGTTGACTTTATGGGCGTATGCATGGATGAAATCCTTAACCAGGCTGCCAAGATGAGATACATGTTCGGCGGCAAGGCCCGGCTGCCTATGGTAGTCCGCACACCTTGCGGAGCCGGACAGTCCGCTGCCGCCCAGCACTCCCAGTCCCTGGAAGCCTGGTTTACCCATATACCAGGTCTGAAAGTGGTTATGCCTTCTACTCCCGCCGATGCCAAGGGATTGATAGAAGCAGCCATCCGTGACGACAATCCGGTAATCTACATTGAACACAAGCAGCTTCTGACCTTAGTCGGCGACGTACCGGAAGGGGAGTATGTGGTTCCCCTGGGCAAAGCCGATGTGAAACGGGAAGGTTCGGATGTTACCATCGTGGCCTGGTCCTGGATGGTGCAAAAAGCCCTGGCTGCGGCTGAATCCCTGGCTAAGGAAGGCATCAGTGCCGAGGTCCTGGATCCCCGTACCCTGGTTCCCCTGGATAAAGAAGCCATTCTGAAATCGGTGGGCAAGACCAACAAGCTGGTAATAGTGCACGAAGCGGTCAAGACCGGTGGATACGGAGCCGAAATAGCTGCCCTGGTATGCGAAGAGGGCTTTGACCTGTTGGATGCTCCCATTAAACGGGTAACCGCTCCCGATACCCCAATACCCTTCTCCCCGGTGCTGGAGGAAGCCTACTTGCCCAGTGAAGAGAAAATCATCAAAGCTGTTCACGACCTGTTTTAACCAGCCGGAGCCGGCATCCAGGGGGCGGGCTGCGCTCCCTGAATGCCGGCACCCCAAGTCTGATATTAAGGGGAGAACGAGGAATGAGCAAGGTAGGAATTATAGCCAACCCGGCATCTGGTAAGGATATTCGCCGGCTTGTAGCCTATGGAACGGTCTTTGACAATCAGGAAAAGGTCAGCATTGTGCGCAGGGTTTTACTGGCTTTAGCTGCCACAGGAGTGGAAGAAGTAATCTATATGCCCGATTATTATGGAATTGTTCCCAAAGCTGCTGATGGTATTGGCAGTCGTCACCGGCTGCCCATGGATATAGTTTGTGCGGACATCGAACTAACCGGAACTCAAGAGGATTCATACCAGGCAGCTTTGGAACTCCAGCGGTCCGGGGTTGGCTGCATTATAACCCTGGGCGGCGACGGTACCAACCGGATGGTGGCCAAGGGATGCGGCGAAATTCCTCTCCTCCCTATTTCCACCGGAACCAACAACGTGTTTCCTGAGATGATAGAAGGAACTTCCGCCGGTTTGGCGGCCGGTGTAGTGGCTCAAGGCTGGGTCTGTGACACCCCGGCCATACACCCGACCAAAAAATTGGTCATCTATCTGAATGGAACTCCGGCTGACATAGCTCTTATCGATGCGGTAATTCTCAAGGACACTTTTATCGGCTCCCGGGCGGTCTGGGATGCAGAGCGTATCCGGCAGGTGGTGGTAACCCGGGGCGAGGCGCACAATATAGGAATTTCATCAATTGCCGGTGTTCTGGAACCAGTGGGGATTATGGAAGAAAGAGGACTGGTCATGGAAGTTGAGCCGGGTGAGGCCAACCTGCTGGCACCCATTGCCCCCGGATTGGTGGAACCGCTGAGGGTCAGGAACTACCGGCACATTGAATTGAATGAAGAAATCAAGGTGAAGGACGTGCCCTGCTTAATAGCTCTGGACGGCGAGAGGGAACTGGAGGTAAGGGAAGGAGACGAAGCCACAATTAAGCTTACCTTTGAAGGACCCAGGGTGATAGACGTCAGAGCAGCACTGCGGCAGGCAGCGCTCCGGGGCTGTTTTCGCGGGGACGCAGTCACCAAACTTGTACGGAGGCTAAAGGAGGAAGCTTAGATGGCGACAGCAATTACCATGCCTAAAATGGGACTGTCCATGAAGACGGGAACCGTGGGCAAGTGGCTGAAAAATGAAGGCGATGCCGTGAAGAAGGGGGAACCGGTGGTCGAGGTCATGACCGAGAAGATCACCAACAAGGTAGAGTCCCCGGCTGACGGCATTTTATTGAAAATAGTTGCTCCCAAGGGAACAAAACTGCCGGTGGGCGGACTGATGGGAGTCATTGGTGAAGCCGGTGAGGACATTTCTGCCATCCTGGCCGGGGCAGGAGCACCGGCTGCGGCTGCCCAAAGCGGAGCTCCGGCAGGCCAGGCAGCAGCCGGACAGAGGGTGAAGATTTCCCCGGCAGCCAAAAAGCTGGCCGAAGAACACGGTATTGACTACACATGTATTGTGGGAACCGGACCAGAAGGCCGCATTACCAAAGAGGACGTGGAAAAAGCCATCGAGGAGGGCGTATCTGCCGGTTATGTGTGCACTTGCCGGGAGGTTATTCCCTATGAGGGAATGAGACGAGCGATTGGTGAAAACATGGCTCACAGCTGGTCTGTGGCCCCCAAAGTTACCCACCATGTGAGCGTGGATATTTCCAACCTGTTGGCCCTCCGCAAAACCCTGAACAATGGGCTCAAGGACAAGGACAAGATCTCCATCACCGACTTGCTGGTTAAAGCAGTAGCCAGGGCTTTGGAAATTAAACCTAACATTAATGTCACCCTGGACGGCGACGAAATTAAAGTGCTGGAAGATATCAACATCGGTGTGGCCGTAGCCCTTGATGACGGGCTGATTGTGCCGGTGGTAAGAAACGCCAACAAGAAAAGCCTGGCTGAGGTCAGCAAGGAAGTAAAGGATCTGGCCAAACGGGCCCGGAAAAATAAGCTGGATCCCGATGAAATGGTGGGCGGAACCTTTACCATTACCAACGTAGGAGCCTGGGGTTCAGTAGACTGGTTTACCCCCATCATCAACCAGCCGGAGTCCGCTATTCTGGGAGTAGGTCGAACGGTGGACAGACCGGTAGTGGTAGACGGGCAGATTGTAATCCGGCCGATGATGGGCCTTTCATTGTCCTTTGACCATCGGGTTATCGACGGGGCACCGGCGGCAGAATTCCTAGCCGTACTTCTGGAGCTGATCGAACAGCCCTACAAGATATTCATATAAAAAACCGGTACTGGAGGGTTTTATGATGGCGAAAGATCCTAACGAACTGATGGAAGAACTGTTTGAAGGCATGGCTCAGGTGGGAGATGAATTGCCTGAACTTAACGCAGCTTTTGTCCAGATGGACCAGGCTTGCTATGTGGAAGGTGAGCTGGAAAGGAAATACAAGGAACTCATTGGACTAGCTATAGCCCTGTATGCCCGGTGTGAGTACTGCATGAACCTGCATGTCAAGCAAGCCCTCAACGAAGGGGCCACCCGGGAAGAAATTCTGGAGGCGGCTGCTGTGGCAGTGGCCTTTGGTGGTTCGCCGTCCATGGCTTACCTGTCCACCACGATCATGAAAGCTCTGGAAGCATTTGAGTAATGTAACAAAATTAGCTGGCATGAAGCGGAGAAGAAGGCATGAGCGGGCACGGATACTGTTTAGAACTGGGTTTAGAAGAATACGATACCGCATTGAGGCTCCAGCACAGCCTCAATGCCGCCCGGCGCCAGGGGATTATCCCGGACACGGTAATTTTTCTTGAACACCATCCTTGTTTTACCGTGGGCCGCAAAGGCGGTTTCGAACACATCCTGGCAGATGATGAGCAGCTGAATCAGCAAGGTATAGCTGTATATGAAACCGACCGGGGAGGAGACGTCACCTATCATGGGCCGGGCCAGCTGATATGCTACCCGATTATCGACCTGAACGATTACGGTTGTGACGTTCATGCCTATGCCCGCCGGCTTGAGGAAGTTATTATTCGTACCCTGAAACATTATGGAATAACTGCGGGGCGCAAACCGGGCTATCCTGGCGTCTGGGTAGGGTCAGCCAAGATTGCGCAAGAAGGAATCGGAGTTCAGAACTGGGTTACCATGCACGGGGTATCGTTGAATGTGTGTCCCAAGATGCAGCATTTTTCCCTTATTATTCCCTGTGGAATCTCCAATTATGGAGTTACTTCAATGGAACAGCTCTTAGACCACCCGGTTGACATTGCTGCAGTACGCCAGGAGATGCGCCGCCAGTTCAGTGAGGTTTTCGATCTCCTGCTGGAGGATGTAGACCCGGAAGACTTAAGGAGGATGGCAAATGAAGCTGGATAGGCCGGAGTGGCTTACTTTGCCGGCGCCGGACGAAGACGAACTGATGAGGATGAAGCGGCTGCTGGATGCAGGTCATCTCCATACGGTATGCGAAAGCGCCGATTGCCCGAACATAGGAGAGTGTTTCGGCAACAGAATCTGTACTTTTATGATCTTAGGTGATGTATGTACCCGTAATTGCAGGTTTTGTGCGGTTACTCCCGGGCGACCGGCACCAGTGGATAAAAATGAACCAGAGGCGGTGGCGTTAACCGCCCGGCAGCTGGGGTTAAAGCATGTGGTGGTGACCTCGGTTACCAGGGATGACCTGCCCGACGGAGGTGCAGGGCATTTTGCCGCTACCATCAGAGCCCTGCGGCGAGAAGTTCCGGAAGCCACGGTGGAGGTGCTGATTCCGGATTTCCGGGGAGATTTTGAGGCATTAAACCAGGTCATAGAAGCCAGGCCGGATGTTATCAACCACAACGTAGAAACCGTTCCCCGGCTGTACCCTGTTGTGCGCCCTCAGGCCGTATATTCCAGATCCCTGGAACTCTTGCACCGCGTAAATGCCGCAGATGAAAACATCCTTACCAAGTCAGGATTAATGCTGGGACTTGGGGAAACCATCCCGGAAGTTATCCGGGTTATGGCCGAACTCCGGGAAGTCGGCTGCCATGTGGTGACTTTGGGACAGTATCTTTGCCCTTCACCCCAGCATCTTCCGGTGGTTGACTATATCACTCCCGACACTTTCGCGCAACTGGAGCAAATCGGGTATGATATGGGGTTTGACGCAGTTCATGCCGGACCGCTGGTAAGAAGCTCTTATATGGCCAGCCAGACCATGGATAAGTTGCGCAGCATATACAGGAGAAGAGGAGGTGAAGAGGTTGGCCACGATTGAAAATAAGTATGAAATGCCCGATGACCTTTACTATACCACCGACCATGCCTGGGTCAAAGTAGAAGGGTCCAAAATCAGAATCGGCATAACTGACTTCATGCAGCAGTTAGCGGGAGAGATTACCTTCATCCGGATTCCCCGGGTGGATAAAGTGCTGGAAGCCGGTAAAACCCTGGCAAGCCTGCAATCTGGCAAATGGGCAGGAAAGATTTTGGTACCCATGAAGGGCAAAGTCGTAGAAGTAAATAAGGATTTGGCGTCCAATCCCCGTCCATTGAATGAAGATCCATATGGTGCAGGGTGGATCGCGGTAATGGAACCCGAGGACCTGGAAAATGGATTGAAAGCTCTGCTTTATGGAGAAAAAGCAGTGGAGTGGGTTAAAGAGGAAATAGCCAAGCATGCACAGTAAGTAAGGTCCGGTTAGGGAGGGTAAAAAATGAAACCTGAAATAGTGGAGGAAATAAAGCACAAATACGGTGACCGGGCTAACGATTCTCCTTTTGAACGAAACTTGTATACCCGGGATCTGGCACCGGTACCGGCTCTCATGGTGGATCCCCTTTTTAAAACCATGCCGGACCTGGTGGTGCGTCCCGCCAATGAAGAAGAGGTTGCTGAAATACTGAGGATAGCCTGGAAAGAAAATATTCCGGTAACCCCGAGAGCAGGTGCTTCCACCACATATTTTGATTCCATTCCTGTCAAGGGCGGCATAGTTATGGACCTTAACCTGCTCAGAGGCGTGGTGGGTTTAAATGAAGAGCGGATGACGGTTACTGTGCAGGCTGGCACCACTTGGAGCGAACTTGATGATTATTTAAAACGCCGGGGCTTAACGGAAAAATCTTATCCCAGCAGCGCTCCGGTAGCCACCATCGGCGGGTGGTTTTGCATGATGGGATATGGTATCGGCAGTTTGAAATACGGCAGTCTGCTGTCTCAGGTTAAGTCTGCCCAAGTGGTTCTGGCCACCGGCGACACGATAGCGGTTACCCCGGATACAGATCCCCCTTTGAGCTGGTTTGCTGGTTCGGAGGGCACTCTCGGTATTGTAACCTGGTTAGAGCTGGAAGTTCGCAAACTTAACCCCATGAAACACTTTCTTTTAAAGATGGACAGCGTACCAGAAATGGCCCAGGTATTAAAGGAAGTAAAAGATGCTCCCGTCATCCCCTACAACTTACATTTTACCGATCCAGCCTGTGTACAGGGAATGCACGCCTTGGGACTGATCCCGGATGAGGTTGGCGAGGGATGTCTTTTACAGGTTGATTATGAAGGAGCCGAGCAGGAACTGGATCAGGCGGAAGACATCATCCGCAGAATAGTCGATCAACATCCCAAGGTGAAAATGATGCCTGGCGAGATGGCGGATCTGGAGTGGGAAGAAAGGTTCAAAGCCCTGCGGTTAAAACGAGGCGGACCAAGTGTATTGGGCGGAGAAGTTTGGCTTCCCATCAAAGAAGTGTCAGGTTACCTGGCTGACATTGCTGCAATGTCTTCCAAGTACGGTATTCGTTTTATGTCTTACGGGCATGTGGTTACACCAGAATATGTTACCGTTATGACCATGTTCTATGCTAATGAAGTAAACACTATTAATTATATGTTCAGTCTCGGTTTAACTAAGAAAATTCAGGATGTTGGCTTCCGGTACGGCGGGCATCCATACGGAATCGGACTTTGGAACAGCCCATATATTACCCGTATTTATTCCCGAAAAGAGCTGGCGGAACTGAGAGAACGGAAGAAGCGATTGGATCCCAGGGGCATATTGAATCCCGGCAAAGTATACCGCTACCCCTTGCTGTTCCATCCATTTACTTTTGGTATAGGCGCAAATGTAATGGCAGGACTGATAAGGGCAGCAGGAAGGGGTGGTCGCAGATGAGCACACAACACGAAAATAAGTTCACTACGTTGGAGCAAGAAGCTTTGATATGCGCCCGGTGTGGTTATTGCCGGAATTGCTGTCCGGTCTACCGGGTGATTGGATGGGAGTCAGCTTCACCCCGGGGCAAAATCACAGTGGCCAAGGATCTTTATGTTAAGGGAAATAAAAATGCCCTGAGCGACGAATTTATCCAGCGGGTGACCCAGTGTACTCTATGCGGAGCTTGTAACGTTGTCTGTTCAACCAGTATTGATTTAAGAGAACTATGGATAGAACTGCGGCGCCGTATAGCTGAAGGCGGCAAAAATCCTAAAGGCTTGCAGGATATTCGGAAAAATATACTGGACAACAAGAATATTACCACCTTCGACAACCAAGACCGTCTGGAGTGGGCACAGGATTTAGATGATCCAGATGTGGCGGAACCGAGAGACGGAGCGGAAGTAGCCTACTTTGTCGGGTGCGTTTCCTCATTCTTCCCCCAGGCCGCCCAAATACCCCTGGCCAATGCAGAAATATTTGGCGCAGCAGGGGTGGACTTTACCACCATGGGCGGGGATGAATGGTGCTGCGGTTTTCCCCTGATTATCAGCGGCTATCCTGATGATGCCCGGGAGTTCCGCAGGCATAATGTGGAAAAAATCAAGGAAATGGGTATTTCTACTCTGGTGGCAAGCTGTGCATCCTGTTACCACATCTGGAAATACGAGAGCCGGGAACAATTAGCCGGATATGACCTGGAAGTGCTGCATACTACTGAATACCTGGCCCGGCTTATAGAAGAAAATCGCATCCAACTGAATGAACTGGACGAAGTAATAACCTACCATGACCCCTGTGACCTGGGGCGCAACGGCGGGATTTTTGATGCTCCCCGTAAAATTATTAACAGCATTCCGGGAGTAAGGTTTGTAGAACTGGCCCATCACGGTATGGATTCCCTCTGCTGCGGCGGAGGCGGAAATTTGCAGAGCGTAGATCCGCAGCTGGCCAAAGAAATAACCAAGCTCAGAGTGGAAGAAATAAAGGAAACTGGAGCTACCATTGTGGTTTCCTCCTGCCAGCAATGTGAACAGATGTTGAGTGCAGCCATCCGTGAGACGGGTCTGCCAGTACGGGTTATGGATATAAGCCAGTTGATTCTGGAAGCTATGGAATGATACTCAATGGGATTTAATTAATAAAGGAGTGAATGGGAATGGCATTGAAGGCGGCGTTTATATTTGTGGCTCCCGAAGCAGATGCCCGTAAACACCGGGCGGTGGTAAATACACCGGAAGTGGAACTGACCGTGGTAGGAGTAAAGGACTACCAGATGGCGACAGAGGCTGCAAAAGAACTGGTCAATGAAGGTGTAGGCGCAATTGAATTATGTGGTGGTTTTGGTATTGAAGGAACTGCTGCAGTAAAGAAAGCGGTGGATGGCAAAGCTGTAGTAGGTGTAGTCCGCTTTGACAACCACCCTGGCCTGGGATTCAAGAGCGGCGATGAACTGTTTTAGATACAGAAGACCGGGAGGTAAGCTATGGACTTCTACAACCTGGGAGCAGTGAGCTGGTGGGAGTCGCAATGCTTTTATCATGCCCTGGCTATGCTGGGCAGGGAAGGCTTAATCATATGTTATCCCACCACCCCTTATATCTGCCTGGGTCTGCATGATGACCTGGAACAGGAAATCGATGTGGACTATTGCCGGGACCAGAGCTTACCTCTTATACGGCGGGAGACAGGTGGCGGTGTAGTCTACCTGGACTGCCGCCAATTGTTCTTTCAACTGGTACTGCGCCGGGATAACCCTTTGTTGCCCCTGCGCCGGGAACGCTTCTACCCCAAATTCCTGCAGCCAGCCATCAAGGTTTATCAATCGTACGGGTTGCCGGCCTATCTCCGGCCTCCTGCTGACTTGATAGCTGAAGGGAAAAAGTGTTCCGGCAATGCGGCAGGGGACATAGGCGCGTGTACAGCTTATGTGGGCAACCTATTGCTGGATTTTGACTTTGATACCATGAGCCGGGTTCTGCGCGTTCCCTCTCCTGGTTTTCGCCAGTGCCTGCGCAAGACTATGCGCGATCATATGACTACCCTGGCCGATTGGATACCAGGGAACTCAGTGACTCACACTGAACTTGCGGAGGCGCTGGCAGCCGGCTTTGCTGAATTGCTGGGCAATCTCACTCCCCAGAGGCCGGATGAAGGGTTGATAAAGATGGCCGGTCAAATCCGGGAGCGCTTGACTTCCTCTGACTGGCTGAACATGCCGGGCAAAAAAACCTGCCAGCGGAGAGTGAAGATCGCCGAAGGGGTTTATCTGGAGGAACGCAGGCTGGGAGACCAGCAGAGTGTAACGATACTGCTAAAGAATGGAAAAGCGGAGGAAGTACTGTGGGAAAATAACACGGAGGATTGTCCCGATACAGCACCAGCATGGTCGATGAACACCCCATAAGAATTATATCCAGGCAGTTTATTCTTTTGTGGGGCAGCAGCCTCGAAGGCAAATAACGCCCAAGGGAGGAAGAAGAAAAATGCAAGCAGGCAAGTGGCAGATTCCTGAAACCTTGCTCTATACCCATGACAATTTCTGGGTAAAGCTGGAAGGTAACCAGGCTTTAGTCGGTTTAACCGAATACGGGCAGTACACTATCGGAGATGTCCTCTATTTGGAATTGGTTTCTCCAGGAACGGAACTTGAACAAGGCGGTAGTTTTGGCTCCGTAGAGTCTGGGAAATGGGTGGGTAGCCTGGTGGCTCCAGTCTCCGGAGTAGTTATGGAAATCAACAGCGAGCTGGAAACTGACCCGCGAAAAGTCAACAGCGACCCGTACGGCCAGGGATGGATGATAAAGGTCAGACTAAACAGCCCGGAAGACGCTGATGGTTTGATGGATGCAGCAGCTTATGCGCAATGGGTGGAAGAGCAGGTTCGTCGTGAAATGGAAGATGAGGTGGTATTATGAGCGACGCCTGGCGCCTGCTCGACACTGGACATCTGCCGGCTGCGGCCAACATGGCACTGGACAGGGTGATACTCACTGCCCGAAGTAAGGATTTAGTCCCCAATACCGTGCGCTTTCTCCAGTTCTCTCCCCACTGTGTGCTGGTGGGTTACCACCAGGCGGTGGAGCTGGAAGTTGAAGAGGAATACTGTCGTCAACATGGCATCGATATCAACCGGCGTATCACCGGTGGCGGGAATCTTTACTGGGATGAGAGTCAACTGGGGTGGGAGATATATGCCCGCAAAGATACGCCGGGTATTCCTGTCCGGTTGCCTGATTTGTACCGCATGATGTGTGAATGTGCAGTGGCTGGCCTGGCTCGACTGGGGGTTAAAGCTCACTATCGTCCCGCTAACGACATTGAAGTGGCGGGCCGAAAGATTTGCGGCAGCGGCGGCACCGAGTACGGAAACGCCTTCCTGTACCAGGGCAGCCTTCTTACTGACTTTGACGTGGATACCATGGTCAAGTGCTTGAAGCTTCCGGTAGAGAAGTTAAAAGACAAGCAGGTGAAGTCCTTCAAGGAAAGAGTAACTTGCCTGCGGGAGGTACTGGGCTACCTGCCGCCTATAGAAACTATCAAGCAGGCCATGGCCCAGGGGTTTGCGGAAGTCCTGGGAGTAAAACTGGAACCCGGCGGGCTGACCCGAGAAGAGGAACAAATGCTGGCCCGGGAACTGCCCCGCTTCCAGTCCGATGAATGGATTCGCGGTACCCGTACTCCTGTTCAGGATAATTATTTGAGCACTGCCGAATACAAAGCCCCGGGAGGGCTGATAAGAGTCTCCCTGCGGCTGGACCGTACCCGTGGTATCATCAAAAGCGTTTTTATTACCGGAGACTTTTTCGCCTATCCGGAAAGAAGTATCCTGGACCTGGAAGCTGTACTCAAGAACTCTTCCAGCCAGGCCAGCCATGTGCTGAAAACGGTGCGGGAGTTTTTTGCTGCCAATGAAGTCAGGATTCCCGGTGTGGAAGCCGATGACATTTATCATGCTTTGTATTTGGCCATAAACAAGGCCGGTGAAGACAATGAGCAAGTGGCACTATGATGTGGTAGTGGTCGGGGCCGGCCCGGCAGGGGCTACAGCGGCAGAAACGGCTGCCCGGATGGGGGTCAGGGTTCTGCTCCTGGACAGTAAGACCCGGCCTGGAACTCCGGTCCAGTGCGCGGAATATGTGCCTACCGCGGTAAAGAGGTACATCCGCCTTAAGCCCGGATGTGTAGTGCAGAGAATTGATAGCCTGCGCACCTTTATTAACGACCAGCTGGTTTCCACCCTGGCTGCTCCAGGTTACATGCTGGATCGGGCTGTATTTGACAGCAGTCTGGTACAACAAGCCCGGGAAGCGGGCGCTGAGTTCTGGCCGGGAGCCAAGGCGGCAGCCAGAACCGACCGGGAAGTGGTGGTGCGCAGGAACGGGCAGGAAGTAAAAATAGCCTGTAAGGTCATAATCGGTGCGGACGGTCCGCGATCCACGGTAGGCCAGTGGATGGACAGTCAGAACCAGAGTTTTATGATTGGCCTGCAGTACCGTATGCCTTTATGTGAACCGCAATCATCTACGGACGTATATTTTTGTCCCCAGTATAGAGGAGGCTATGCCTGGCTGTTCCCCAAAGGAGATACCGCTAACGCCGGGGTGGGTGTAAACCTGAATTTTAAGCATGTTATTCAGGAACTGCTAAGGGACTTTCTTAAGGGTATGACAACCAGGGGGATATTAGGTGAAACTCCTCTGGACAGCACAGCAGGACTGATCCCCGTAGGCGGACCTCTGCCAGTAATACACCGTGACAATATGCTGCTGGTGGGTGATGCTGCTGGCCACACCCATGCTGTAACCGGTGGTGGAATTATGAGTGCCATTATCGACGGGAAACTGGCTGGCCAAGCGGCAGCCAAGGCAGTACTCCACAATGACCTGAGCCGGTTAGCTGAGTACCCGGAACAATGGCGGTCCCTCTTGGGACGTTTCCTGGGAAGAGCGGCCCGGCAGCGAGAAGAGTGCGACCGCAATTGGACCTGTGACCCCGAAAAATTTGCGAACCTGATTAAGCGGACCTGGATCAGCTTTCCCGGCAACCTTGAAGGGAGGGAGTTACATGCAAATTAAACAGGAAAGCCCCCAATTTGTACAAACCAGTTTGGCCGGAGCTATCTCTTTGGGAATGGAACCGGGCAGGTTTTTGCAGGATGTCAGGTGTACCTGCCTTAACCTCCTGCTTACTTACGACAGCGGGTGTGCTGCATCCTGCAGCTATTGCGGGTTGTCCCGGAAACGCCAGGTGGACGATGCCTGCCAGACTTTTATACGAGTAAAATGGCCCACTTACTCCCTGGACGAAATTCTGGAACGGATGCAAACCAGGCACCATCCTTTTGCCAGAGTCTGTGTATCCATGGTTACTCATGCTCGCGCCCTGGAGGATACCTGTACCATTATACGCCGGGTCAAGCAGGACACTTCGTTGCCGGTGAGCGGTTTGCTGGCACCGACCCTGCTGAAAGGCAGGAGGGACCTGGAGACGATTAAGGAGGCCGGTGCTGACCGGGTTGGCATTGCCATTGATGCAGCAACTCCGGAGTTGTTCGACCAGCACCGCGGCAAAGGAGCCGGCGGACCCCATCGCTGGGAAAAATTCTGGAATACCATAGAGGAAGCAGTGCAGGTTTTCGGTCCCTATCATGTAGGGGTTCATCTTATTGTTGGTTTGGGGGAAACCGAGCAGGAGATGATAAACATTATTGCCAAAGCTCATGAAATGGGAGCCTTGACCCACTTGTTCTCCTTTTTCCCCGAAGCTGGCAGCCCGATGGAGAACCAACCGCAGCCTCCCCTGGGGCAGTACCGGAGAGTCCAATTGGCGCGGTACCTGATCAACGAGAATATTGTTCCCGTTGGGTCAATGCGGTTTTCTCCCGCGGGACAGGTTGTCGATTTCGGGGTTGACATAGAGCCATATGTGGCCCAGGGGAGGCCCTTCATGACCTCAGGTTGCCCGGGAGCAGACGGAACCGTAGCCTGTAACCGGCCCTTTGGCAATGAACGGGCCAGCGAGCCGATGCGCAACTATCCCTTTGTGCCTGGACATCAGGATGTGGAAATGATCCGCACACAATTATGGGATGGGGTTAGATAGATGCAGGATATTGACGAACTGATAAAAGAAGCCTGGTCTGTCAGGCAAAATCATGAACCAACCCTATGGATGGCGGTACCGGGTGCCAAGCATTATGCCAACCGTTACTATGCCAACCGCCGGGATTCTTTTGTTAATCTCAGTGTCACCGGGCAGGCCTGCAGCTGCCGGTGTGCCCACTGCGAAGGCAAGCTCCTGCAGAGCATGCTGCCGATCCCCACTCCGGCAGACATGATGCGGGCAGTAAATAGCCTGGTGGACCGGGGCTGCCGCGGGATTCTGGTGAGCGGCGGAGCAGACTGTGCAGGAGAGGTCCCCCTGCTTGAGTTTGCCGAAGCTATAGCTTATGCTCGCAGCAAAGGCTTGCGGGTGCTGGTGCACAGCGGGCTGATAACCAGGGAGACAGCGGTGGCCTTGCGGGAGGCTGGAGTGGATCAGGTGTTAATGGATGTGATCGGTCATGAGGACACCATCCGGCAAGTTTATCACCTGAACCGCACCCCCCGGGACTACCTGGACTCGATGATGGTATGCCGGGAGGCAGGATTAGCCATAGCCCCCCATATAGTTATCGGATTGCACTTCGGAACTATACTGGGCGAACTGCAGGCTATGGAAATGATCCGGCAGGCGGAGCCTGAAGCGCTGGTTTTAGTTATCCTGACCCCCACCAGGGGCACAGCTATGGAGAACATAGAGCCGCCTCCCGCTGACCAGGTGGCTCTGATCATGGCCATGGCCAGGATACAGAACCCTGATATTCCCATAACCATGGGATGTGCGCGTCCTCCCGGGGTTTACAAGCGCCAGGTGGAGATGGCGGCAGTGGACTGTGGGATCAACGCTATTGCTTACCCGGATGAGAGTACCGTTGACCACGCCCAGAGGCGGGGGCTGGAGATTGTTTTCACGGAGATGTGCTGCAGCCTGGCCGCGGCTGTCCCGTTAGTCTGTCTTCCGGGCAAGGACGAGTTGTAAACGGTTCCCGGGCAGGAAGGCTTTAGGAGGGGAAGGCCAGGTGAAAATTCATACCACTGTTACCCTGGTACACGATACCGACAATCTTATTATCCGTGACGTTCCCGTGAGTTCCACGCTGGTAGAACTCCCCGGAGACTGCCTGGTGATTATCGACACCGGTATGGCCGGTAACCCCCAACTCCTCCAGTGGCTGAATGAACTGGGATACAAGCCGGAAGACGTCAATCTGGTTATCAATACCCACCTGCACCAGGACCACGTCGGTGGTAACCGGCTGTTTACCAATGCCCGTATCCTGATCAGCCGCCGGGAACTGGAATACGAAACCGCCCTCAACCGCCTGTTGCAGGAAGCTAGCGACCCCGCAGCCACAGTACGATCCCTGGGACGTCAGGTACCTCAAGACGGCGAGCGCCTCCTCTGGGACCTGAAGAGGCTTGCCCAGGAGTTTCCCACCCCATCACTGGTGGGCGATCCCGTCCAGCTGGAGTATTTTGAAAACGAACCCTCCCTACCCAAACCAATATCCCTTATAAATGTGCCCGGACATTCCATCGACACCCGGGCCATCCTTCTGCAGGGCAGGTACCGGCAGGCGCTGGCCACCGGGGATGCTCTTTACCATCGCGACCTGTGGAAGGGAGTCCAAATCATGGGCATTCACTACGACGAAGCACTGTTCCGCCAAAACGCGGAACGCATCGCCCGCTTCCGGGGAATAATCATCCCCGGTCACGACCACGCCTATAATAATGTAACCGGCAAGTATCTGCCGGATGACAGTTTTTCCCTGTAAGAAGACACGGGAACGAAAGACTTGTCTTCTTGGTCTCCTTTTGTTTTCCCATTTTAGATTGCTTTGCTGCGCTCGCAATTGTTACCAGAAAAATAGGCCATTGAGAAATAACAAGATCACTGCACAGCTAAAGCAGGAGGATTAGCCCGACGAGCGACTTACGACGAGCCGTCGCAACACACGGCGAAACTGAGGGCTGCGAAGAGGAGCGAGAAACAGGATGTTTCGAGCAGCGAGTACTGAGTGCATGGATGCCGAATTACGCGCGGTCCCCTTCGCACTTAAAGTTTGCCGATGTGTTGCAGGCGAGGAGTACCGGAGCGAGTCGGCTAATACTCCTGCAAAACCGTATTCAGAAGATCGGCATAGAGATTGCCACGCCCCTACGGGGCTCGCAATTGTCACCTGAATAACAGGCCACGATAAACGAAAACTTAAGCCTGTCATCGCTATGAAAGGAATTCTTAATTGTCATTGCGAGCCCCGACGGGGCGTGGCAATCTCATTCATAAGCAGCCGGGCTTACCGGTTGAGATCGCCACGTCGCTTCGCTCCTCGCGATGACAAAGCGCAGTCATTTTCACAGCAATGACATATAAGGAAGCGTGGGCGAATGACGTACCACGAGTCGTTGCAAACCCACGTTAAAACTAATGACTGCGTAGGGCAGCGAAAAGCAGGATATGTTAATTGCCATGACCGCTGTACTACTTTATACTGCAATTAAAGAGAAATTCTATGTGCAGGGGAGGATAACCAAGTGGATTTACATGAACAATCGGCCCGCAACTGGGCTATGGGCTGCCACCTGGCCGCTCTGGTGTTTTATATAGGGGTGCCCTTTGGCAATATCTTAGGACCCCTTATAGTTTGGCTTATAAAAAAGGACGAATATGCTCTGGTAGACCAGCAGGGCAAAGAAGCTCTTAACTTTCAGATTTCCCTCATGGTCTATAGCATAATTGCGGCTGTGGCCGCTATTGCATGTGCGTTTACAGTAGTTTTGATTCCGGTGGCGGTTGCCCTGGGAGTCTTGCTGGTTGTCCTTTTCCTGGCCGATTTGGTACTGATAATTATAGCTGCTGTTAAAACCAGCAATGGTGAATTATTTACCTATCCGTTAACAATAAGGTTCATAAAGTAATCTAAGAAATTAATAGATAACATCCCTCCCAAAAAAAATAGCCGTCCTATTAAGGACGGCTTTGCTCATATATTGTGTGGTAAGAGGAGGCACACATGAGCTACATGGAAGGGAAAGTTATCAGGCTGACAATCAAGTTAATTGTGAACCTCACCGGACGGTTGACAAAATCCTCTTTGATTTAATGATCTTACAAAGACTTATGAAGTCTCTGACTGCGGTGTGGTGCCGGTTCCACCTTGATCCGTCTACCTGATAATAAATTATGAAGTGGGGAGGGAAAGTGTGACTGATGAAAGAGCGTTTTTATAAAATAGGCGAAGTGTCAGAAATGCTGAATATAGAGCAGCACACCCTGCGCTACCTGGAGAACAGCCTGAAATTAAAAATCAAACGGGATGAGCGCGGGGACCGCCTTTATACGGACTCTGATATTGACACCTTACGATTGGTTCTCAAGTTAAAGGAAAAGGGTTTAAATACTACTGCTATACGTTTGGCTTTGGAAAATACCGAACAGGAAGAACCAGTTCCTGCACCTGATTCCAGCCAGGGCCCCCTGGTAACTTTTGAGTTTGTGGAAGCGGTATCTCTGGTGCGCCAGGTAGCGGATCAAAACGAAGATATTATACGCCAGAACCGGATGCTGGAGGAGCGGCTTAAGCGCATGGAAGAGAAGCTGGATCGCTATACCCGGGAACAGGAGAGAAACATAGAAGAAATTGTCAGGATGCTTAAGACAGAGAGCAGCGAAAGCAAAAGCAAGTCCTGGCTGTCCCGCCTGCGCGGGAAATAGTTTATTTCGAAATTATACACAAATGATCTTGGCTGCCTTAATAGATCAGGGTTCCAAGAGATATTACTCATTTTGCCATATTTAGAGACGAGATACATTTTTTGGATCACAGGGAATTAAGAGTCTCGACAAAATATTGGATTTATTTTATACTTATTTATAATGAAAGATCGATCGTGAAATTAGGTGCATTCCTTAAGGACAATTAAATACTGGGATGAAGGGTATCGAGAGAGGGAGCGCGAGCTCACACCGAAGGAGCAAGCATTTTTTGTCCCTGAAAAATGCGAAACTCTCAGGTAAAAGGATCGTACCCCGACCATCCTCTGGGAAGTCATTCGACACCGAAGGGGCAAACCGCGTGGTGAAACTCTCAGGTTAATGAACAGAGTGTTAGGGAACTAACTTTACTCTGTTTTTTTTTTCAAAAATACAACTGAATATTAATATATGTAAATTCAAGCACTCCAAAATTCGATAAAGACTTAAGCCTTATTTATATTCAGTTATCGTAGATATATTGCATAGATCAGGTGGATTTTTGAAAAGAAAGGGGAGAAAACACTGCTTTAAATCTTTTTAATAAAAAGATAGGAGGGATTAAAATTGGCCGATAAGAATTGTTTTGTGCACCCGTACATACCTAATTCAGCACCAGCCGTTGAGCAGGAAATGTTGAATGAACTTGGTGAAACGGCGGCAGAAAATCTTTACAGAGTTATTCCCGATGATTTAAAACTATAACTTAACCTCCCGGAGCCGTTGCTTTCTGAATATGAGCTGAAACGGCATGTTGAGAAAATACTAGCTAAAAACAAAACCTGTGATGAATATATAAGTTTTTTGGGCTCGGGTTACTGGAATCACTATGTACCTGCTGTTTGCAGTGAAATAGCCAACCGTGCCGAGTTTTTAACAGCCTATTGGGGTGATACATATTCAGACTTTGGCAAATGGCAGGCTATGTTTGAATATCAATCCATGATGGGCGAATTACTGAATATGGAAGTAGTCAGTAGTCCCACTTATGATTGGAGTTCAGCAGCCAGCAGTGCAATAATGATGGCTGTCAGAATAACCGGCCGGAATGAGGTGCTGATATCAAGTAACATTAGCCGTGAGCGGCTCAGCCATATGAAAAATTTCACCAAAGGCAGAGCTTCCCTAAAAACCCTAAAATACAACCCCGACGGAACCCTTTCTCTAGAAGATCTTCAGAATAAAATCTCGTCTGATACAGCTGCTGTGTATTTTGAAAACCCCACATTTTTCGGATGCTTTGAAACCCAAGGAAAAGAAATCGCAGATATTGCCCATAAAGCAGGAGCACTGGTGGTAGTAGGCGTAGATCCTAGCAGCTTGGGTATTGTTAAACCACCTATAGAATACGGCGCTGATATAGTCTGCGGCGATGCTCAGCCATTAGGGAATGCTATGAATTATGGCGGTGGAGCCTGCGGCTTTATCGCTAGCCAGGATGAAGAAAGGTTTGTATCAGAGTACCCTACCCTTTTAGTTAGTATAGTTAAAGGTGAGAATGATGAACATTGGGCTTTCGGCGAGTGTACTCATGAACGAACCTCCTATGTAAAACGAGGAGAATCGCCGGACTTCATCGGCACTTCTTCGTGGCTTAATGCCATAACCTCAGCTGTTTACCTATCTCTTATGGGCCCCGCTGGTATGAAAGAACTTGGTGAAGGTATTTTAAGGAGAACTGCTTACACCATCAAAAAATTAGCCAGCATCGAAGGGCTACGTGTTCCTGTATTTTCGGGTCCCCACTTCAAAGAATTCATAGTCAACTTTGATGCAACCGGCAAAACGGTTGCTGAAATCAATAAAAAACTTTTGAGTTATGGCATATTCGGCGGCAAAGATCTTAGCCGGGATTATCCTGAATTAGGCCAAAGCGCTCAGTATTGTGTAACAGAAGTCCATACCCTGGATGATATCAACCAATTAGTTAGCGCGTTAAAGGAGGTCTTGGCATGAGAAAGAATATAGACTACCATGCAGCTCGCTGGGACGAACCCCTCATAATGCAATTAGGAACACCCGGTGAACGGGGAATTCTTTTACCAGCCTGCGAAAAACCAATATTAGAAGAAACAGAAGATCTTGCTAGTATGCTGCCAGCTCATCTGTTAAGACAAACACCGCCGGAATTGCCAGAGGTTTCACAGCCTCGGGTGGTTCGACATTTCATAAGATTATCACAAATGACCATGGGATTTGATGTAACCCCCGACATAAGTGAAGGCACCTGCACTATGAAATACAGCCCCAAGATTAATGAAGTTTTCTGTAACTCACCCAAGCTCCGTCAGCTCCATCCTTATCAGGACGAAGAAACCGTTCAAGGTATATTAGAAATAATTTATAAACTAAAATTATTCCTCTGTGAAATTTCCGGGATGGATGATTTTTCCTTCCAGCCAGGTGGTGGCTCCCAAGCTATATATACAAATGCATGTATAATCAGGGCTTAGGGTTTATAGTAAACCCAATTGCCGGAATGGGTGGCAAGGCAGGATTAAAAGGCAGTGATGGAATTGAAACTGTTGAAAAAGCCCGTGAATTAGGGATAGAGCCAGAATCACCACGTCGGGCTGTGGAAGCTCTTAAAATTTTGCTGCCAATTAATGACGACCTACAAATAATAACCTATCCTGCTGAGATGGGAGAATATGAAGCTCGGGAAGCAGGGTATGAGCCCGTGGTAATTGGGAGTATTAAATCCGGTCATACAAGTAGAGAGGATACCTTAAAAGCAGTAGAACAGATGGTAAAAATGGATATTGATCTTCTTCTTTTTGCCGGAGGTGATGGTACTGCCCGCGATGTGTACGAAGTGGTTGATACGCGGATACCAGTATTAGGGATTCCAGCTGGAGTAAAGATTCATTCTGGTGTTTATGCGGTCAACCCGCGCAGTGCAGGACAGGCTGCCTTGTTATACCTGCAAGGTAAGTCTACAAGCCTAAAAGAAGCTGAAGTGATGGATATTGACGAAGAAGCTTTCCGTAAGGGAACAGTGCGGGCAAGCCTTTATGGATATATGCTTATACCCGAAAATAAGCGCTATATGCAAAATACTAAAGCCGGGTCCCGATCCAGCAGTTCGGATCTGAGCGGAATAGGCAGAAGAATAGTTAAATCCATGGAGGATGACGTACTATATATAATCGGTCCGGGAACAACTACTAGAGTGATCATGGAAGAGCTTAACCTTCCTAATATTCTACTGGGCGTTGATGTAGTGTTAAATAAGCAGCTGGTTGCTGCTGATGTAAATGAAAAACAATTATATGAATTGATTGACGGTAAACGAGCCAAGATAATAGTCACGGTTATTGGCGGACAGGGGCATTTCTTGGGGCGTGGTAATCAGCAGATAAGTCCGCGTATTATTAGAAAAGTGGGAAAGGAGAATATAATTGTTATAGCAGCCCAAGAAAAGCTGATAGATTTACAGCCCGCTCCGCTACTGGTAGATACTGGCGACAGCCAGTTAGATCAGGAACTCAGTGGTTATATTCAGGTGATTATTGGGGAACATGACAGTATGGTATTACCGGTACGCAGTTAGTAATACTCTATTAAGATGCTGATTATGTACACCAGTCAACTACTGGGTAACAATCGAATAGAGGGATGATGGGCTCGAGAGAGCTGAGTATAATACTCACACCGAAGGAGCAAACTTTTCCAGTGATCCGCTGGAAAATGTGAAACTCTCAGGTTAACGGATCGAGCTCGGACCAGTCTCTGGAGAGTCGGATGACACCAAAGGGGCAAGCGCAAGCGAAACTCTCAGGTTAACAAACAGAGAACAAGGATCACTTGTTCTCTGTTTGTTTTATTATGACTGTAATGAGGTGGTGAATCTCGTTGGCTGAAAATTATGATTTACTGGTTCTTGGCGGAGGTCCAGCCGGACTGGCAGCAGGAATTTATGGCGCCAGGGCCAAATTGAAGACCGCCATCATTGAAAAGGGCAGGCCTGGTGGACAGGCAGCTACCACTGGAGAGCTGATTAATTATCCTGGATTTGGACCGGGAACTACTGGTCCGGAACTTACACAGGCCATGGCTGAACATGCTAAAGCATTTGGTGTGGAATTTATTAAGGATACAGTAATTGGATTAAAGCTAGATGGAAATATAAAGATCATCAGCGGCAAGAAGGGTGAGTATTACGCAAAAGCGGTAATCATCGCCCTGGGGGCTGAACCTCGCCTGCTAAATGTTCCTGGTGAAGGTAAACTACGAGGCAAGGGGGTTAGTTACTGTGCTACCTGTGACGCTGATCTTTTTGAAGAATTAGATGTGGCAGTAGTAGGTAGCGGAGATGCAGCAGTGGAAGAAGCAGAATACCTGACAAGATTTGCTAACTCAGTAACAATGATAGTCATTCATGATGAGGGACATGTGGATGCCAACCCAGTATCGGCAGAACGTGCTTTCAAATCGGAAAAAATCAAATGGGTCTGGAACAGCACAGTAAAAACTATTAACGGTGATGAGATAGTAGATTCAATTACTGTAAAAAATATAAAAACCGGGGAAGAAAGTGATCTTGCCGTTGATGGAGTTTTTATTTACGTTGGAACGGTTCCAAAAACCGATTTGGTTAGAGGCATTTTAGAGCTTAATCCTCAAGGCTACATTTTAACAGATGATAAAATGCGCACTAATATTGAAGGAGTCTATGCTGCTGGTGATGTGCGGGACAAGTATTTACGCCAGGTGGTTACAGCCGTGGCCGATGGCAGTATTGCTGCTGTAGCTGCTCAAAAATATATTCAAGAACGAGAATTATGGGAGAAGGAAGTCATAAATTCCCCCAAACCAGTTGTAGTGGTCTACTATAATCCCATTGATATGCAAGGTACTGAAAAGACAGGCATGGTTGATCAGTTTGTCAAGAAATATCCAGAAAAATTTAACCTGGTAAAGGTTGATGCAACCCGAAACGAGCTGGTAAAAGCCCGTTATAACATTTCAGAGGAAGATTTACCCTTTATACATGTTTTTATAGGTGGGGAAATAGCTGCCACTATTAATGAAATCAGTGAAGATTGCTTAAGGGAAATACTTAAATAAAAAGGAGGGTAAATTATGTTGGAGGTCACCAAAGAGAATTTTGCCCAAGAAGTGTTGGAGTCTGATCAAGTAGTTATGGTTGACTGGTGGGGACCCAAATGTGAACACTGTTTGGAACTGATGCCCGACATAGAAAAACTAGCTGAAAAGTACAAAGATAAGATGAAATTTTGCTCTGTTAACGTGTCGGGGAATCGTCGGTTAGCCATCAGCTATAAAGTCTTAGGACTACCGGCCATACTATTTTTCAGGAACGGGGAAAAGATTGATGAGCTATCAGGTCAGGATATTACTATTGAAGATATCGAATCTAAGATACAACAATACCTTGAGAAATAGACGGGAGGTATTACTGTGAAGCTGGAAATAGGCAATATATTTGTCAAAGATGTCAGATTTGGCGAACGTACTGAAGTTAAGGACAACATCGTTTATATAAATAAAGCTGAGCTGTTAGATGCTATAGCTGATAAGCGTCTGCACTACCGCGATATCCATATTGTCAGGCCGGGTGAATCAGTCCGCTTATGTCCGGTTAAAGATGTCCTGGAACCGCGGGTCAAGGTAGAAGGTCCTGGGAATGTATTCCCGGGAATTCTTGGCGCCTCCACCATAGTCGGCCAGGGACGTACCCATGTATTAAAAGGTATGGCGGTTATTACCGTGGGACATATTGTAGGCTTTCAGGAGGGCATCATAGATATGACCGGCCCGGGAGCAGAGTACACACCTTTTTCCCAGACAATTAATTTGGTGATTGATTGTGAAAAGGCTGGAGATATAAACCAGCATGAACATGAGGAGGCTGTCCGCCTGGCCGGCCTTAAGGCCACCCGTTATGTAGCTGAAGCGGCCCGAGATGTAGTTCCCGATGAAATAATAACCTATGAAACCAAGCCCATTCCCCAGCAGTTTGACGAGTATCCGGATTTACCCAAGGTTGCTTATGTGTATATGCTGCAATCCCAGGGATTATTGCATGATACCTATGTTTATGGGGTAGATGCCAAAAAGATATTGCCTACCTTTATGTTCCCCACAGAGGTCATGGATGGAGCAATTGTAAGCGGCAACTGTGTTTCTGCCTGTGACAAAAATACAACCTACCACCATTTAAATAATCCTATAATTCATGATCTCTATGAGCATCACGGTAAAGACCTCAACTTTATCGGGGTAGTTATAACCAATGAAAACGTTACTTTAGCTGATAAAGTGCGCAGTTCGGATTTTTGTGCCAAATTGGTTCAGTATCTGGGAGTAGACGGGGTAATTATCAACGAAGAAGGGTTTGGCAACCCTGATACCGATTTAATCATGAACTGCAAAAAAATCGAGAATTTGGGGATCAAAACTGTCCTTATAACCGACGAATATGCTGGAAGAGACGGGGCTTCACAATCACTGGCCGATGCAGACAAACTGGCTGACGCAGTAGTCAGCGTAGGAAATGCTAATCAGCTGATTGTCTTGCCGCCGATGGACAAGGTCATCGGCTTTGATGAGGCAGCTAATGTTATTGCCGGTGGATTTGCCAACTCGAAAAAAGAGGATGGTTCAGTGGAAGTGGAGATACAATCTATTATTGGTGCTACCAATGAACTAGGCTTTAACCGTATGGGTGCGATTGGAAAGTAATTAATAAATTTTAGTAAAACAAGGAGGATGAATAAACATGACTATTGATAAAAGCTTTTTTGCTGATAAAAAGATTTGTGTGTTAGGAGACCGTGATGGAATTCCTGGACCAGCTATAGCTGAGTGTATGAAAACCATTGGTGGAGAAATAGTGTTTACCAGTACAGAATGTTTCGTTTGAACTGCAGCTGGGGCCATGGACATGGCCAATCAAGCCCGTATTAAAGAGATAGCGGAAAAATATGGGAGAGAAAATGTGGTAGTAGTATTAGGCGGAGCGGAGGCAGAATCAGCTGGACTAACCGCAGAAACGGTTATCGCTGGAGATCCTACTTATGCTGGACCACTGACAAATATTGCCTTAAAATTATCAGTATATCACATATTTGAGTTAAAAGATATAATCGATCCCGAGATTTATGAAGATCAAATCAGCATGATGGAAATGGTTTTAGACGTCGATGCAATAATTGCCGAAATGCGTAATATCAGAGACGAGCTGATGGATGATTAATGAAAGGGGAGCAGTTATTATGGCAACGGTGAAAGCTGTTCATTATATAAATCAATTCTTCGGGCAAATTGGCGGAGAAGAAAAAGCTGATATCAAACCCTTTAAGCAGGATGGACCGGTAGGACCAGGTACCGCTTTGCAAAAAGCTTTTGGCTCCGAGATTGAAATAGTGGGTACTATAATATGCGGTGATACTTACTTCAATGAGAATATTGAGAAAGCTACCCAGGAAATTTTGGATCTGATATCTGGGTACAAGCCACAGATTTTAATTGCCGGACCTGCTTTTAATGCCGGCAGATATGGTATGGCATGTGGTGCTGTATGCGCGGCTGTAGCGGAAAGATTTTCTATTCCTGTCATAACAGGTATGTATGAAGAAAATCCAGGTGCTGATCTTTACCGCAAACAAGTATATATAGTCAAAACCGGAAATTCTGCGGCTAAAATGCGGGAAGCTATTTCTGCGATGAGTAAATTGGCTCTGAAATTAGCACGGGGAGAGGAATTGGGAACTCCCGAGGAAGAAGGTTATCTCGAAAAAGGAATAAGGGTAAACATCGTGCATAAGGAACGGGGATCCGCCCGTGCCGTAGAAATGTTAATAAAGAAGCTAAAGGGAGAACCTTACCAGACCGAATATCCTATGCCCAGTTTCAGCCGGGTAACACCTCGTCCGCCCATAAAAGATCTCAAACATGCTAAAATTGCCCTGGTTACTTCTGGTGGAATTGTTCCTAAAGGTAATCCTGACCGTATTGAGGCTTCCAGTGCCACCCACTTTGGACGCTATGATATAACGGGAATTGAGGATCTGACTCCGGAAACTTTCCAGACTGCCCATGGGGGCTATGATCCAGTTTATGCCAATCAGGATCCTGATAGGGTATTACCTGTTGATGTTATGCGCCAGCTGGAGAAAGAAGGGATCATTGGCAGCCTTCACAACATTTACTATGCAACGGTAGGTAATGGCACTTCTGTAGCCAATGCACAAAAATATGCCCATGCTATTGGCCTGGAGTTAGCCAAAGAAAACATTGACGGAATAATACTTACCTCTACCTGAGGGACTTGTACTCGTTGCGGTGCAACAATGGTGAAAGAATTGGAAGAAACGGTAAATGTGCCCGTGGTTCATATTTGTACTATTGTTCCTATATCTTTAACGGTAGGAGCAAATCGCATCGTTCCGGCAGTGGCTATACCTCACCCGCTAGGAAATCCAAGCTTGGACATTAAAGAAGAAAGAGCACTGCGCAGGAGTTTAGTGGAAAGAGCCCTAAAAGCACTTACTACGGAGATAACGGAGCAGACTTTGTTCTGAATTAAGCTTTTTACCTTATTTGGGAGAGGAGGCCGCGAATTCTGATGGAATTTCCGGTAATAAAAGCTGCATCTTATGTGTTGGTACATGCTCCCGATATATTGTACTGGCAAGGTACCACACCTTCTATGGAAAGAATAACCAATCCAGATTCGCAGTTTCTGAAAACTTTGCCGCAATATTTGCGTTCTTATGCCGACGCAGTAAAGTATCCACCGAATCAAGTATATATTGGCAACTTGAGCCCCGAACAATTACGGGCATTGCCCCAGCCCTGGTTTAAACAGGAGATTACCTCTAGTTCCCAGGGTAAATATGGTCAAATTGTGGATCAGGATGAGCTTTATGTTTTGATGAAATTAGTAGACCGCTTTAATCTGGTGGAACTGGAAGAGCAATTCTCATTGGAGCAGAAGAAGAAACTAGAAGGCCAAGCTATCTTTTCTGCTGGCGAATTGGCAATATTGGAGCATGGAGCCGTTCTGGATGATATTAAAAAGTTAGTGGAGTCCGGTCATGCAGAGGGACTCTATCAACAGGGTAAGCTGGTCGGCTGTGTGCGGGAAGCTCACGAATATGATCAGAATTTGAAAGCCCACGTGGTAATGGAGAATTTGATCAGTAAAGCCTCAGCAGTTTTAGCCTTAAAGAATCTGCTGGCAATCTATAAAGTTAACCCAACTGACATCGACTATATAATCGAAACATCCGAAGAAGCTATTGGAGACATGAACCAACGGGGAGGCGGCAATTTAGCTAAAGCCATAGGAGAGGCTGTTGGATTGGCAAATGCCACGGGAGTTGATATGCGGGGCTTTTGTGCCGGCCCTGTCCATGGGTTGGTAAATGCTGCTTCGCTGGTGCAATCAGGCATATTTAATAACGTAGTTTTGGTAGGTGGCGGTTCATCAGCAAAACTTGGCATGAATAGCAAAGATCATATCGCCAAGGGTTGTCCGGTTTTAGAAGACATGCTGGGCAGCTTTGCAGTACTTATCAGTAGAAATGATGGTGTCAGCCCGGTTTTAAGGACTGATATTATCGGCAAACATAAAATTGCTTCTGGCTCTTCTCCGCAAGCCGTCATTCAAGCCATTGTGGTAGATCCGCTGATTAAGAACAATTTACGGATTACCGATATAGACATGTATGCCCCAGAACTGCAGAACCCTGAAATCACCATACCAGCTGGTGCCGGTGATGTGCCTCTGGCCAATTACAAAATGATAGGTGCAATGGCGGTTAAACGGGGAGAAATAGAAAAGAATCAGCTCCTGGATTTCTGCCAAAAACATGGGATGCTTGGTTTTGCTCCAACACAGGGACACATTCCCTCTGGCATACCGGCAATAGGTCATATTGTAGACAGCATTAGGGCCAATAAAATTCAACGGGCTATGATTATTGGCAAAGGCAGTCTATTCTTAGGACGTATGACCGACTTATTTGATGGCTTGAGTATCGTAATTGAGAAAAACCCAGGTGAGCTGAAAGACACGGTTACAGTAGCTCAACAGGATGTGAAAGAGGAAAAGAAGGGTATAACCATCGGTTTGACCATCGGTGGCGGTGAAATTGGTTTCGAGGACATGCTCTCAGGAGCCAGGCAGGCGGTTCAAGCTAATAGGGACTTGAACGTAGTCATAATTGGTCAATGTAACAGCGAAGAATTTACTGTTTATGCTGCCGATAATGAAGAAGCTATCAGGCAAACCAGTGAGCAATTATTACAGAACGGTACAATTGATGGGCTGGTGACCATGCATTATCCGTTTCCGATTGGTGTCACCACCATAGGTAAAGTTATAACCCCTGCTCAGGGTAAAGAAATGTATATTGCTTCTACCACTGGTACAGCAGATACTGACCGGGTACAAGCCATGGTAAAAAATGCTGTATTTGGTATTGCTGTAGCTCGGGCTGAAGGTAAAACCAATCCCACTGTAGGGATTTTAAATGTAGAAGGAGCTCGACAGGTAGAAAGGCATCTGAAGCAGATGCAATCAGCAGGTTATCAATTTACGTGGGGGAGCTCACTTCGAAAAGATGGTGGACCAGTGTTAAGAGGTAATGATTTGATCACTGGCAGCGTTGATATATGTGTTACTGATTCCCTGACTGGTAATGTCCTTATGAAGTTCTTTAGTGCTTTTAACAGTGGAGGCTTCTATGAGACAGTTGGCTACGGTTACGGACCTGGAATTGGCGAAGATTTTAACCGGCTCATCTGCATCATTTCCCGGGCTTCAGGCGCACCAGTAATTAGCTCGGCAATAAATTATTGTGCCAATCTAGTCAGAAACAAATGGCAAAAACACGTAAAAAGGGAGATTGAAAGGGCTAAACAATGTGGCTGGATTGTCAGCCGTGAAGAAGATACCAGCAATCTGGAGTCGGAAATAGTCTGCCCGCCGGCCAAAACCGTTGATTGCGAAATCCACGGTATTGACATTTTAGAATTGGATGATGCTATAAAGGTACTATGGAAAGCAGGCATATATGCCAGTTCAGGCATGGGCTGCACCGGTCCAGTAATTATGGTGGCCAGCAGTGATTATGAAAAAGCCTGCCAGCTATTAAAAATAAAATAGACATTAGTCATCGATAGTTAAATTTATTTAAGTAACAGGTGGGATAAAGGCATAATTTTGTCCTGCCTGTTTTTTTGAAGGAAAAGTATAAGAAGACATATAAAAAGCTCCCCTTTGTGTAGTCCTGATTTTTGTTATTTCAGGTGTCTACTCAATGGGGAGCATAGCAAATATCCTTTCCGCAGCTAATTTGATTACTAATCCGGTCGATGGGACTTAATATAGTTATCTACGATATTGTCAAACTCGGACATAATGTTTTTGAGGATTTGGTTATTGGCTGAATCGAAGTGATACTCATCCACTTGACTTACAGGCAGCACGTGAGGGGAGGTACCAGTAATAAACACCGCATCCATAGTCAACATTTCCTGAAGGCTAATTTTCCTTTCAATTACCGGCTGGCCTATGTTATTGCAAGCAACCATTACCATCTGGCGGTTAATGCCTTTTAATACTTGATCTGGTGGAGGAGTTAAAACCAAGTTATCTTTAATCATAAATACATTCGACCTTCCACCTTCTGTTACAAATCCATTATGATCTACCAGTATTGCTTCATAAGAATGAGTTTTTTCCTTGGCAGTATCAATAACATGGCGATACTCTGCACGGTCTACTTTAGCATTGGGATTTGGTCTTTCAATGTTAACCAAAACGGTTTTAACACCTTTTTCATAATCAGCCGGTGAAGGGTAAAAACTCGGTGTAAAATAAGCATAGAAGACTGCAGGTTCATTAGGCTGCCGGTAATTAAGGACGATTTTAATATTGCCAGCATCCACCTCGTTACGAGTAATTAAATTAAAAAGCCTTTTTTTAATGGTTTCGTCGTCTACTGGCAGTTTCAATCCGGTTAATTGCGAGGTATTATGTAGTCTTGCCATATGCTGTTCAAAAAAAAGAGGTACTCCCTGCATTACTCTGATTACTTCGTAAAGGGAGGTACCTTGTTCGATAAAGTCGCCGGGCAGTTCCTCCCGGGGAAAAAACTCTTCATTCTTCAGCCAGAACTTCTCCGTGCTTATTTCCACTCTTATTCCTCCTCGCCAAATTTAAACATCTGGCAGGGATCTTCACACTGGGAACACCTTTTCCGTTTTACTTTGATAGGTGACTGCCGGTTGGCTGTGCGAGCCAACTCTATAACCTGTTCCGCGGTTTTATCGTCCGGGCAGTCCACCGCCAGAACTACCGCTCCTTCCATCCCTCCTACACCCCCAGCGGCGACAGGAACCGCCTCTGCGTTGAACAGGATCTTGAAACTCTCCACTTCGGTGATAATATTGGCTCCGGTTACCACCATGTATCCCATATTCATTCCCAGGCGCATAGAGGTACGGAACTGGCCCATCTTGGACTCTCCTGCCAGGCAGGATGGTATCAGCTTTTCCAATCCCACCGGCATTATCAGTTCAACACCCCGGGCTTTAATAACTCCAATGGCATTGCCTATAGTACCTCCCCGGGAGTCTGCCAGGAGAATAGCTGCATTGCCAAAGGGATCAATGGCATTGGCTCCCTTTATGAAAATATCTCCCGGCTGGAAGCTGTTCAGGAAATCTACCCAGGGCTCGTCTACCAGCTGGCCTTTTTCTATGCACCAGTTCCCTTTGCGCTGGCTGGGATCGGTAACACACACCGAGCGCTGGGTTATAACCCCGGCCACATAGGGATCGAAGGTTTCGAATTTAGTCTGCAGCAGTTCTTCCGCTACCAGCACATTGGTGGTACCGCTGCCGATAATAATTTTGCCATGGGCGAAGGCTTCCTGTACCTGAGGAAGGCGGCACACCGCCTGAGCTATGATGCGTTTTGATGCTGCCGGATGCAGTCCAAAAACCACGTTGGGCATGTCAAATCTCCTTTCACCTGATAGTATGGTCAGTATCAAACGGACTGAAACAGCTGCAGGAATGCCAGCAGCCGCAGGCGTGCAGCTTCCAGCTGGTGATTTAAATCATATCCTTCTGGCGGGCTGGCCAGTTTCTGCAAGTCCTTTTTGAGTTCAGCATTGAGAAAAGGGATGGCCAGTAAGCGCTGGGCCTGATTAAGGTAATCGCTGTTGAGATCCCAGGAAGCCGGTGTAAGAATACTGGCTTGTCCTATCATTTCTGATTCTATAATAAACTTTCCCATATGCAAATATACTCCCAACGGTTCAGGGGTATATGCTTGTGTACTCTCATATTCCCAGATCAGACGGCTGCAGCGGTCATCTTTATCCTGTACCCTGCTGCTGGGCCTTTCCCACAATCGGTAGTGTACCCTGCGGCCATCCCCTAAGTTAAAAGGAGAGTTGGCTGTCAGGGCAGCAAGCAGGTAACGGGCTTTCAGGTCTATGGCCAGATTATGGGTGTCAAAGGGCAGGGCGGCAAACTGGCTTTCTCCTGAACCATGAGTGGAGGTTTCCAGTGCAAATTCAAAAGGATAAACGGCTCTCACCCGGCAGCGGTCGCTGCAGGCTGCCCATTCCGCCAGCCCCCGGGCGATTTGAAATTCAGCTTGGGGAGGTATGATCAGTTCACGGGGAGCAAAGATGTTGTTTACCAAGGCAGCGGCCTTATGCAACAAGGGCTCTTCCCCCACCAATACTGCGGCATCCAGTTTCCAGCTGCCGGATGCCCAAAATCCCAGCTCCCTGGCCTGGGGCTGCAGATGGTCAGCAATAAAGTTTTCCAGGGCTGGCTCCCACCGCTGGCGGTATTCCAGGGGCAGCTGGATTTCCAGGCATAGATCCCGCCCCGGCTGGACTACAGTTAATAAGCTGAAAGATGCCCTGGTCTCATACAGTTCCACCAGCAGAATATCTCCCCCTAATCTCTGGGTAGATTCATGGCCTAACATGGCGGCGATAGGCCCCGGCAAAAGGGAAACAGTGCGGCTGTTCAGGGCAGACTGGCATGCATCCAAAAGGCTCTGCCGGCAGGACAGGTGCCAGTAATTAGGATAGGATATTCCTGCTGATTCACAGGAGATGAAATCGATATGTTTATCCAGACTGCTCAGGCAGCTGGTCAGGGCTTTTTCCTCATCCCCGTTGCCGTCTTGTGCTTCATATAGAAAAGGCGTTGCCTGGAGGTAGTGCCATTGTTCCTCCTGGCGGCAAGCAATTTTGGCAGTTTGCGGACCTAAATCAATACCCACTAGCATGCTGTTCTCTCCTGCCGATTATTAATAGGGGCAGTTCATATTCAACATTTTGATCCACCCGGATAACGAACAGATCACCTTCTTCGTACAGAACCACCGGGTGTTCGTAATCTCCCGGACGAGTTTCCACCTGGTACTGTTCCAGCAAAAAGCTGTATTCATCGGGGAAGGGATGTCCCTTCTCCAGGGGTATTCTTTCCACACGGACCTCATGGTTTTTCCAGGCTCTGCTGATATTGCGGGGAGCTAAAATACGCTCCAGGTCAACCCGGATATTGGCCAGCAGGTCCAGGTAGGCCTGAATCATATGGTAGACCTGCAGGTGCTGGTCCAGAACTTCACTGGAATGGTTATGTTTGTCCTTCAGCAGTTCGATGCGAGCGGCCAAAAAGGACAGCTCCAGCAGAACCCTTTCTATATGCAGGGCCAGGGGAGGCAGCCTTAAAGCGGGAGAATTCTTAAAGGGCTCTAAGTGCTCCATGGCCTTCTTCGCTGTTTCCCCAGCACGATTCAGGAAATAATCGGTGTCAGCATCCTGGCTGACCGACAAATCCGCAACCAATTGCTGAATGTCCTGGCGGATATCCTCCACTTCTTTATGGAGGCGGGCAATTTGCGTAGAGGAAATACCGGTCAAATAGTGAGCGCTGTGCAGCAATTCGGTACCATGGCGGCTGGCAAAGCGCACCCCCCGGTCCAGTACTACTACCAACCGTTCCAGCCAGGCTCGAAACTGGCGGGCCATTTCCTGAACCTGTTTAATTTGGTTACGGTCAATACCAGCTTCCATAAGGGAAGTGTACATCAAGTACTGGCGCTTGAACTGAGCTTCATAGAAAGACCGCAATGCCGGTGGAGCATGGCGTTGCAGGACCTTTTCCGTAGCCGCTACCATATTTACGATTATATTTTTGGCATCTCCCTGGTTCCAGGGATTTGCCGCCATATTCCCCAGGGTGTTAAGGCTATGGTGCAGGTGAGACAGCAGGTGGTTCAAACCCTGGGAAACCGCAGGATGGCTGAGATCCAAAGCAATAACCTGCTCCAGCAGGATAATATGATCGGGGTAAATCCTGGCCAGGCGCAGCAATTCTTCATCCTGCATGAATTCCTGGATGGTTTCCAGCATACCCTGGAATTGCTCGATCCGGTCCAGGAGGGTTTTCAAGGGGTACAGCAAGTCAGACAGGTGCTGGCTGCGCTGGCGAGTGACTTCCAGGATTTTCAGCTGGTTCTCTTCACGGGTAGCCATCAGTCTGGTATGGATGATTTTCACCTGGTTGTACATGCGGGCATAGCGCTGTATTGTCTTCAATATGTCCTGGCTGAGGGAAGCTTCATCATGGGCCAGGCTGAGCAGACGGGCAATATCCTCCTGCAGGGATTGGCGGAAAACCGGAAAAAAGCGATCAGTGAAAGTCTGGTAGTAGAAACGGTTGACCGCCAGCAGGTACTGGTCGTCAGAGGAGTACAGCCCGGGATTATCCCGGCTGATAAACTGGGTAACCGATTGGTTCAGTTCTTTCAGTATGTCACTTAACTGTTGACTGATAATGTTGCTTAACTGCTGTTCGGTAAGTGTCACTCCAGCACCCCCCACAAAAATCCCCATAGAGCCAGGTTCCGTATTGGATCAGTTCCGCCCCGGTATAGCTCAGGACGTTTCTGTATGTCTGTCAGCAGGCTTGCCGGTATGCCCGGCTGGGACCAGCTCAATATTTGCTCAGCTTCCTGTCTTACCTGTGGCTGTATTCCCTGAGCCAGCTGATCTACTATTTCACTATTGATAAAACGATGGCAAGGCACCCATTTCCAAAGGGCTATATAATCTTCCAGCAGCATCTCCCGCTCCTTCTTGGACAGGACCAGGAGAGAGTGTTCCCGCAGAATACGGACCAATTCCATGAGTATAAAAGCCTCTGCCGGTGAAGAATTCAACCAGTGATGACCTACCTCCAACAGCTTTCTCCCGGCAGCCTGCAGGTCCTCCAGTGCCCTCAGTTCGGGGAGACTGTCTTCGGGAAACACCTGCTGCACTCCTTCGTAGCAGGAGAGGATTTCCCAGGGCAGTGAGGCTGCCTTACCTGTGGAGGAAAGGACAGCTTCGTACAACCGCAGCATGGGGTACAGGCGCTGGTCCGTTTCCAAAGCCGGGAAGTACTGCCGGCACAGCTGAGCCGCCTGTTCAGCCAGGCGCAGTTCTCCTTTCAGTATGACCAGAGCACTTGCCGTTTTACCCACCAAACGGCTCAGGCGCTGGTTCTGGGAAGAAGATGGCCGGGAATCTTCCGGGCCTGGCTGGCTATGATATTCCTGATATATTAGCTCCAGCAAAAACCAGGCATCCAGGATAAGCCCGCACTGGTATATGCGCTCCGCGGCATCCAGCAAAGACCGTAAACCTTGAGGATCACCGGCATCAGCGGAGGGCTTGAGGGTGACTTTTTCCAGTTGGAACAGGGCTGCTTTTATCAGTTCCCCTTTGCCCGATCTGACGGTTAAAGGCCGGTTAGGAAGTTCCTGGGGGCTTAACAAACCATAATAGCGGTTTTCCTGGGCAGACAGGATTTCTTCCTCCCGGGACTTCAATAGAGTGCGCAGTTCACGATTGGCGGTTTTGGACAAAAGGTAACGACATTGATTGAGATTCAACCGGGCCAGCAACTGCCGGTAGGAACCGGCCAATTCTGGTTCCCAGAGGTGAACCAGGAACTGCAAATTTCTGCGGTCTATATCAGCCTCATCCAAGTGGTCAGCCAGGAAAAGGAAAAACTCACTTTTCAGCCCCAGGGGGCTGGATTTCCACCATTGCAAAACGGGAGCCGAATTTAACCCCTTCATTAACTGCAGGAAAAACTCGCCCCGGCGATGGCCAAAATAGAGCGCCCGCAAAAGAAAATCCATTTCATCTCCATCCTGAGCTGTGGCCAGGTCAATATCTGTTTGCTCCCGCAGCTTGATACGCAGCTCCGCTTCCTGCTGCCAAAAGTCGAACAGGTTGGCAGATGATCGGGCCAGGCGATATGAATGCAGGATATCGATGGGAATCAGCTCCTTTTACGGCTGCTGTACAAAGCAGTATTTAAGGTTTCGCAGGCCAATCGGGCTTTGTCCAAATTATCCTCAGTGAGGAAAATGTAATAGTAAATGGATTTCTCTTTATTGGTAAAAATACCTGCCAGGCGCTGTCCGTCCACCACTTCAATGCGATCTTGAGCTGCCTTGTGCCTGGTCAGGTAACGGTAACTCTGCAGGCGGGAAACAAAGGTGAAGCGGCTTAGTCTTTCAAAATGGGCTTTCAGTCCCGGTTCCTTGTTGCTGTTGGCTGCTTCAAATTTGAGTACTGCCGGTTGTTTTCGAGGTTCGGGCAGGGAGCCCTTGTTATCAACCCCTGCAATATCCGGCAGATTAATAGACTGCAGCAAACGGGGATCATGATGCAGCAGGTGAAGCAAATAGGGATGCAGAACGGGCGGAAAAGAAGCCAGGGTTCCCGGCAGACCCCCAAGATCTTTACAGGCCAGGGGATTGCGCACCAGGTATTCAATCAGTTGATCCATGCCGGCGGGAAAGGGGGGCAGATACAGGGAATACTGTTTATAGAGAATTCCGCCGTACTGCTGGCAAAACAAAAAATAGGACTCAGGCGCCTTTTGCCGCAGCCAGTCTACGTAATCCATTAACTGGTCATATTCTTCCGTTGATAAAGGATGATTGTACTCCAGTTTGCGCAGTATTTTCCTCATAGCCCCAGCCCCACCATAGTTACAATAATTGTAGCTAAAATGCGGCTGCCCCGCAATTGTCCCAAAAGGTACGGTACGATCAAGAAAACAGGAGTGATAGCCGGCTCGCCCGTGACTCCCTCGCCTGCAACCCATAGGCAAACTTTAAGTGCGAAGGGGACCGCTCGTAATTCGGCATCCATGCACTCAGTATTCGCTGCTCGAAAAATCCTGTTTCTCGCTCCCCTTCGCAGCCCTCAGTTTCGCCGCGGGTTGCAACGGCTCGTCGTAAGTCGCTCGCCGGCTAACACTCCTGCATGCTATATGTTGAATGAGAGCATATCCTTATTCCGGCAGGGGTGCGAATACATAACCGGCGGCGCGCAGGTCTTCGATTATGCGGGGCAGGGCCTGGGTGTTGCTCTCGGAGACCGCATGGAGCAGGATAACGGCGCCGGGATGAATGTGTTCAATCACATACTGGTGGGAAAAGTCAGCCCCGGGTTGATCATTGGGATCCCAGTCGCGAAAAGCCATGCTCCAGAATACGGTCTTGTAATTGCGCTCTTTGGCCCACTGCAGGGTGGTAAGGGAATAATTGCCCATAGGCGGACGTAAAAATGGGGCCATGGTTGAACCGGTCAGCTGCTGGAATTCCTGTGCCAGTTGATCCAGCTCCTGATTAAAACGCTCTTTGGATACCTGGGACAAGTCAGGATGATTGTAGGTATGGTTGGCCACCTGGTGGCCTTCGGCTACCATGCGTTTGACCAGATCAGGCTGGCTTTTTAGATAATGGCCGGTAATGAAGAAAACTGCCGGGACCTGGTACTCTTTAAGAGTATCGAGAATCTGAGGAGTGTAACCCTGTTCATATCCTTCGTCAAAGGTCAAGTAAATGTGAGGTGCGTTCTGGGGTAAGGCATAATATACTGACCCTTCCTGAGCCAGGCGTTGAACTTCCGGGTCAACCTGAGGGGTAGTATGGTTATTATTGGGCATAAAATACCAGGATTTAGAAACCGCAGGCACTGGATCCGGGTGACTGGCGGAAGGGTCAACGGATTCCTCATCGACGGAATCAGGCGGTACTGGCTGGGAAGAGGGTTCTTCAGCAACGGAAGGCTCTTCTATGGTTTTATCAGGGGGATTTTCATCGGGTACTGAATTGGCCTGGCTGAAGTTTAAACAGCCGCTGGCGATTATCATTACCAGGACAAGCAGGCAAGCAGTTTTCTTCATGATAAATACATCTCCTTGAATGATCGTTATAATGATTCCAAATCCACGATTATCTCGTCTTCCAGGTTGGAGAATACCACTACCAGGTTATTTTCCAGCAGCAAGGCTACCGAATTCTCGGTGAAAGTTATGACCTGGCGGATGGTTTGCCCTTCCAGGTGATCGGCTAGAAGCCGGAAATCATCCCAGAGCTGATTGGAAACGCGCGGTGTCAGCATCTTTTTTTCACCTCATCTACTATTATATTAAGTTTGGCCGGGTTGGTTCGGTTTTGGTCCCATTAATTATTAGCATTACTGGATTTCGTAGGATGAGTTTGATTATGATACAATACGGTAAGAACTCTGAAAAGCTGACACCAATTGAGCTGAAGCTGAAATTTTAAGCTTAAAATCAAGCTTGCTGATTATTGCAAGGGACTTCCGCGGCAGCGGGCGGAGCCTGGCGATTACAATGTTAAATTCATCTCCTTTTTTTGACGTTCTGGAAAGGTGCTGGCACAAGGATGAAAAGAATAGACTGGCAATTGTGGCTGTTTCCGTTGCTGACCCTGGTGCTTTTGGTTTCCATATGTTTTCAGAACCAGGCAGCACTAAGCAATAAAGAATCCCTTACCTATACATACCTGAGGCAGGCTGTGCAGGGAAGACTGGGCTATGGAGCGGTAGGGAACTACGGCAACATGATCAGCTTCCACGACTTAGAGCCGGGTGATATTCTCTTGGGGGGTTATCCCGGGTGTGCTTACGGCAGGTTCTCCCATGCCAGCATTTATGTGGGTGAAGGACAGGTTATAGAAGGCTATGTAGACCTGGGAATAACCCAGCAGCCGGTGGAGCATTTCTGGACCTACAGCGAAATCTGCCTGCTTAAGGTGAAGGCTGACCCTGCCCAAAAACAGGCGGCTGTGGATTATGCCCGCAGTCATCTGGGAGAGCTGTTTTACCCGGTAGCTTTCCGGCCGGGGGAGCGGATCTGGAATTGCACCAAAATTATTTGGGAAGCTTACGGCCAGCAGGGTATCAACCTGGAAAGCAACGGAGATATCTGGATCGCACCGGATGATTTTTACGACAGTCCCTGGGTGCAGGTCATACGGGAGAAAAGTGTTTTATGAAAATTGTTGGGCGGCTTTATTTTATCCATATCTTTGCCTGGCTGGCCATCTGGCTTGCTACCTATTATCCCGGCCTGGACGTAGTTCTGGCGTTTGCCTACCTGCTGATTATCTTCCTGCAAATCCGTTCCCTGGGTGATGAATCCGGAGGGAGGGCTGCTGCAGTATTTCTTGCCTGGCAGGCTCCTGGTATTGTTTTTTCTGTTTTAAGTTTGCTTCCCTGGTCGTTTTGGGGACTTAAGGAATATGCTTTTTTCCTGCTGATGTTCTGGTATACTCCGGTGGTCCCGCTGCTGTCCCTGTTACAATGGGTGATAGCCGGCTATCCCCTTTATTATTTCCTTTTGCTGGCTATGCCCCTGATATACGGATTGCTGTTCATAATCTTCGTCTTCACCCATAGAAAACAGCCAGCCTTCAGCTCCAGCAGAATTCGCTGTCCTCCCTAAAATACAGCGAAAACCTTCACCTCAGACTGGCTGAAAAATGTTCTGAGTAAAGAAGTGAAACCAGTGATACAAACCCGATTGGGCGGTTACAAGACAGGACTAAGATTTATCCTTCTGAGAAGGGACTTAGTCTTTTTGAACCTGCGTATCACTGGTTTCTGATCATAGTATGAGAGAGAATCCGGACAGTTATTCCGGTAAATAATGGTAATTAAAAGGGGGAAAAATTGTGAGCTATGCCAATGTTTTAGGAAAACCGCTTTTCCTGGGAGCCAAGAGGATCAAGAATAGGATCGTTATGCCGGCTATGGGTACGGGCCTGGCATCGGCTCAGGGAGAAGTAACTCCAGCTTTGCTGCGCTATTATGAGGAACGAGCCCGGGGCGGAGCCGGGGCGATAGTGGTGGAAATTGCCTGTGTGGACAGTCCGGAAGGCAAGGGCAGCCTGACCCAGCTGTGTATTGATCGCCAGGAGTTGCTGCCTGGTTTGGCCGAGCTGGCAGAGACCATCAAAGCCTATGACTGCCTGGCTATGATCCAGCTGCATCACGCTGGACGGCAGACCTCACCGTTAGTGACGGGGCGGCAGCCAGTGGCACCTTCCCCGAAAGCCTGCCGTTTTATGCGGGCTGAACCCCGCCAGTTGAGCCGGGAAGAGATTGCCGCCATTCGCAATCGCTTTATTCAGGCAGCCGTGATAGCGGAACAAGCTGGCTTTGACGGGGTAGAGCTGCATGCTGCCCATGGATACCTGTTAAACCAGTTTTTATCCCCCTATACCAATTTACGTGAAGATGAGTACGGCGGCAGTTTAGAAAACCGCTTTCGCCTGTTAAAGGAAATTATGGAGGGGATAAAAACCTATACTTCCCGTTTAATTCTGGGGGTGCGTTTTAATCTGGCCGATTTTGTAAAGGGCGGGATTGAACTGGAGGAAGGGCTGGAAATGGCCCGGTTGATTGAAGAAAGCGGGGCAGATTTGCTGAATGCCTCCTGCGGTATCTATGAATCCGGACAAACCTCCATAGAGACAGGCTCTTTCCCGGAAGGGTGGAGAATGGATATGATCAGACAGGCTAAAGGTCGGGTCAGCATTCCTGTAATGGGTGGGGGAGTGGTTCGCCGACCGGAGATGGCTGCCCGTTTTATCGAAGAGGGATACATAGACCTGGTCTGGGTTGGGAGGGGAATGCTGGCCGATCCCGATTGGGCCAACAAAGCTTTGCGGGGACAGGGGGAAAAGATCCGTCCTTGCATTACCTGCAATACCTGTTTTGCTTCCATAATCCAGGGCCATCATATTCGCTGTGCCGTGAACCCGGTGACCGGCCGGGAGGAGAGATTGCTCCGGCCCACCGAGACATATAGCAAGACTGTTTTAGTCGCCGGAGGAGGACCTGCTGGTATGCAGGCGGCTCTTTCCTTAGCCAGGGCCGGCAGCAACGTTGTACTGGCGGAAGCTGGCAGTTTCCTGGGAGGTCAGATGACAGCTGCGCAAAAACCACCGGGCAAATCGGCTATAGCCAGGCTGCAGCAATACCTGATCACGGAAGTTGAATCTTCCTCTATCCAGGTACGCCTTAATACCCCGGTTACCAGCCAACTGCTGGCGGAGATTAAACCTGATGTACTGGTGATAGCTGCCGGATCAAAACCGTTTATACCAGATTATCCGGGAATAAAAAGTATTTATAGTGCGGCGGAAATATTAGCTAATGATCCGGGATGGGAAAACCAGCAGGTAATTATTGTTGGGGGAGGAAGCACTGGCTGTGAAGCCGCTGATTTTCTTGCGGAAAAAAATCAGGTAACCATAGTGGAAAAAACCAAGGTTCTTGCCGCTGATATGGAGAACATGTCTCGTCTGGAATTGTTGGCCCGGTTGAAGCAGAAGCAGGTAAAAATTCTGAAGATGACCGTATTAGAAGGGGCTGATGATACCAAAGTTGTCCTGCGGTCCGCAGATAGAAATGAAACCATAGAATTGCCTTATGACCATGTATTGTTTGCTGTAGGCAACCGTCCCGTTCTGCCGGAGTTGGATCCTGACACTTTGCCCGATCAGGTATTCGTTATCGGCGATGCCCAACAGCCCCGGGGGTTCAGTCAGGCTTTCTTTGAGGCCCAGATGCTCCCTTACCGGTTGAGCAGATGTTAAAGGATCAGGTTATTTAACTGGCGACTCCCAAATCATATAGCAAGGCTTCAAATTCCGTTAACAAATAGCTGTCCAGTTTGCCCTGGGCAGCTTCTGCTTTCATTATATTCAACGCTTCCTCCACTGTTAAAGCACGGCGGTAAGCCCTTTCCGTAGTCAGGGCATCGAAAATATCTGCTATGGCAACAATGCGGACATGCAGGGATATCTGGTCACCCTTCAATCCGTCAGGATATCCTGACCCGTCTAGTTTTTCGTGGTGATAGCGGATAATGTCGCTGACTTCCTGCAGGGATTTTAAAGGGGAGCAGATCTGCTGCCCCAAAATGGGATGGAGGCGGATTTGCTCGAACTCTTCCGCGGTTAGTTCACCGGGCTTATTCAATATGTTCAAATCTATACCCACTTTGCCCAGATCATGAATGAGCGCTCCAATACGCAGGGTCTCCAGACTGCGGTCGCTGAGTCCCAGTCGTTCTCCCAAAAAGACTGCATATTGGCTTACCCTCTCAATATGGCCTTCGGTATATTTGTCTTTGGCATCTATGGTACGAGCCAGGGTAATAACCACATCTTCGATGTTTTCATTCTGCGCTGCCAGTTCCTGACGTACTTCTTCCACCTTCTGATTCATATACTCCATGGATCGCATATAAGAATTGTTTAAAGCAGCCAAGCTCATCATGATAACGTAAATAATTAAACCTGCCAGGCTAATTATGTGCCAGTAAGTGCTGGGTTGCCATAGCCCTCCGGTATAACTAACCGCTAAAGCTGCCAGGGAAAAGGCCGCTAGTTTATACAAGGTATTTTTTATCCGGTAAGCGGTTATCAGCAGCAAAGCTGCATCAACAGCCAATATCAATCCTGCCGCTAGTAATGCACTCAGGTTCCAAAAAAGATTGTCTCCGGATGTAATTAATAATCCCCCATAGGCAATCACCAGCAATATAACTGCAACCCACAATATACGGCGATATTTGCTTTCCAGAGGCATAATTCTGTTGCAGACAAAGATGGTATACCAGCTAATGCTTATAACTAGGACAAGAAGTGATATCCACTGCCAAAGAGAGGATAATGCCATGTTGTTGCGAAATATAGGCATAAAGGACCAAAGGGACACGGTTAAAGCAAGAATGGCAATATATATAGGCTCAACTCGATTGCTCAGGGGAGAAATCCGGGTAAACGACTTTAATGCAGCCAGGGTAGCGATACATAGCCCTAATGTAAAGGTAATTAGAGACAAAAACTCGTATGCTGTTGAAATAACCAGCATTAGTTTTCCTCCGACTTCCATCTTTGTTATTCAGCTTACCAAAATTGACCAAAAAGTTCTACCGTCTTATCGATATTAATCGTTATAAAGCATCTCGAGTATAACCATAAAAAAATACTATGCTGAATTAGGGAAAAACAACCATTGTTAACAAAATTTTAACACTAAAGTGTAGCACATTTATTTTATAATGAAATAACATTTGACTTAGAGTATTTCCCCCTCTTAGGATTTTATTGGAAATACACATGCATAAGTGTTTCCTTATAGGGGATCCGGGGGAAAAGGTTCCCAGGTGAGAAACTTTTATTGTCAAATATTTCAGACTGACTTATTATGAATGTGTAAGAAAAATGTCGAATATAAACGCATATAGGCCGATTATAGCAGTCTAGGGTATGTCTGGGCTGATTATTTATATATTCCGTTTCAGGAAAGGGGCTTAGTATCGTGGAAAAATCTGTGAAACTGATTCCCGCTTGCGAAGAAGACCAGCAACTGCTCCGCAGGCTGGAAGCGGAAGCCGGAACGAATGTGAACCTTTGCTATCAATGCGGAAAATGTTCGGCAGGGTGTCCGGCTGCCTTCGCCATGGACTATCCGCCGCGGCAGGTAATCCGCCTGCTGCAATTGGGCATGGTTAAACAAGCCTTAAAAGCTGAGAGCATATGGATCTGTGCCAGTTGTGAGACCTGTTCCACCCGCTGCCCGCGAGGGGTGGACATTGCTTCTCTGATGGATACCCTGCGCCGTGAAGCTCTGCGCCAGGGACTGATTACCGACAAGAAAGTGGCCGCATTCAACCAGGCTTTCTTAAACGGAGTCAGGCTGTTCGGGCGTACCTACGAAGCCGGATTGCTGCTGCAGCACAATCTGAAAACCATGCAGCCCTTTAAAGATGCTCAGTATGGACTGCCCATGATGAAACGCGGTAAAATCAGTATTCTTCCTGCTAAGATAAAAAACCGGGATCAGGTTAAAAAGATTTTTGACAAAGTGCAGCAGCTGGGAGGTGAATAAGGTATGAAATTGGCTTACTATCCTGGATGCTCATTGGAAGGAAGCGGTATCGAATACGGGATGTCCACGGAACGCACTGCAGATATCCTGGGAATTGAACTGGTGGAACTGGATGATTGGAACTGCTGCGGTGCTACCTCCGGACATAACACTAATAAACTCCTGTCCCTGGCATTGCCGGCCCGAAACCTGGCCATCGCCGAGCAGATGGGTTTGCCCATGTTGGCCCCTTGTGCAGCTTGTTATAACCGGCACAGGAATACGGAACATGTAATCAAAAATGATCCGGAAATGCGGGAGACCATTGCCCAGCTAATTGAAATGGAACTTCAGGGCACTGCGGAAACGGTCTCCATCCTGGAGGTACTGGCCAATCAGGTTGGGATCGAGCAGATTGCCAGCAAAGTCACCCGCCCGCTGCTGGGAATGAAGGCGGTATGTTATTATGGATGCCTTTTGGTACGGCCGGTGGAACATACCGGATTTGACGATCCTGAAGACCCCCAAACCATGGACCGGATAGTCAGAGCCTTGGGCGCTGAAACACTGGATTGGTCTCATAAAACCGAGTGCTGCGGGGCTTCTCTGGTAACTTCCCGGCCGGAAGTGGGCAATCGCATGCTGTATCAAATCCTGCGCAATGCCAAGGAAGCAGGGGCCGAATGTATTGTAACTGCCTGCCCCCTGTGCGGCATGAATCTGGATATGCGGCAGGGACAAGTGGAGAAAGAGTTCAACACCAAGTTTGATCTGCCGGTTTACTATGTGACTGAATTGGTAGCATGGGCAGCGGGTGAGTCCCGCCAAGCCGTTGGTATAGATCGCCATTTTGTAGAAGCCGGGCGCTACCTGGATGAGGTAGCGGTGCGGGCGGAGAAGATCAAAGCAGAAAAAGAAGCGCAAGCCCAGGCTAAGGCCAAGGCTGCAGCCCAGGCTAAAAAAGCCGGTGACCAGGCAGATGAAGATCCGGAAGCCCGTCAGAAAAAGATAGATGCAATGGTGAAAGCTTTTGAGAAAAACCCGGACAAGATGGTCAAAAGACTCATTGAAGACGAAGAACGGGCGGCTATTTTACTGGAAGTAATCAGGGAAGACAGTAAGAAAACGGCTCGCTTGGCCGAGCTTATGGTAGACGATGCCGAGAAAGCTTCCAAGGCTGCCGAAGCCTATGTAACCGCTGAATTAAAGAAGCGAGCGAAATAGATAACACTGCTTGGAAGTTCCACAAGGAGGGAGACGGAGATGAAAAAACGGGTAGGCGTTTTTGTGTGTGATTGCGGTACCAATATTGCCTCCGTAGTCAACACCGAAAAAGTCGCCGAATATGCCAGACAGCTCCCCGGAGTGGTTTTTGCCACCACCTACAAATATATGTGCTCTGACCCGGGTCAGGAGCTGGTGAGAAACGCCATCCAGGAACATGGGCTGGAACAGGTAGTTATTGCTTCCTGTTCACCGCGTATGCATGAAAAAACTTTCCGGAAGGCAGTGGAAGCCGGGGGCATAAACGGATATATGTTCGAAATGGTCAATATTCGTGAGCAGGACTCCTGGGTACATCCCGACCCGGAGGAAGCTACGCGAAAAGCCATGGATCTGGTACGCATGGGAGTCAGCAAGGTTTTAAGGAATGCACCTCTGCAGGTATCTACAATTCCCATTACCAAGAAGGCCATGGTGATCGGCGGCGGCATAGCCGGTATGCAGGCCGCTCTGGACATTGCCGAAGCCGGACATAAGGTAATACTGGTAGAAAAGCAGGCCAGCATCGGGGGCAAGATGACCCAGTTGGACAAAACCTTCCCCACTATGGACTGTGCCGCTTGAATAGGCACTCCCAAGATGGTTGCTGTGGCGCAGCACCCTAACATCGAACTGGTAACTTATGCGGAAGTAGTAAAAGTATCAGGCTATATTGGCAATTTCACCGTAACTATCAAGAAAAAGGCCAAGTATGTGGACTGGAATTTGTGTACCGGCTGTGGCACCTGCTGGGAGAAATGCCCCAGCAAGAAGATCAAGGATGAGTTTGAGCTGGGCATGGGTATGAGGACTTCCATTCACAAGCTCTTCCCCCAGGCAGTTCCCGGTAAACCCATTATCGATGCCGCAACCTGTACCAAACTGACCAAAGGCAAGTGCGGTATTTGCGAAAAGGTATGTCCTACCCAGGCCATTCGCTATGATGACAAGGATCAGTATGTGGATGAAGAAGTAGGTGCCATTGTTATGGCTACCGGCTATGATCTCTTCCCCTGGGAAGAAGCCTATGGTGAATATGGCTACGGCAAATACCCGGATGTTATTACCAGCCTGCACTTTGAGCGCCTGGTCAGTTCCCAGGGACCCACCGGGGGCAAGATCCAACGGCCTTCCGATGGGAAAGTACCGGACAGCGTAGCTTTCATCAAGTGCGTTGGTTCCCGGGATGATACCAAGGGCAAGAGCTACTGTTCACGGGCTTGCTGTATGTATACCGCCAAACATGCTTACCAGGTAAAAGATAAACTGCCCGACAGTGAAGCCTATGTATTCTATATGGATGTGCGCACTGCCGGCAAGAACTACGAGGAATTCTACCAGCGTTCTCTGAACGCTGGAGCCAAATACATCCGGGGACGGGTAAGCAAGATATATCCCCGGGGCGACAAACTGGTTTTGAAAACGGAAGATACCCTTTTGGGTATGCCTATGGAAGTAGAAGTGGATATGGTGGTTTTGGCTACCGCTATGGTACCTGCTCAGGGTGCCCAGGAACTGGCTAAAATCATCGGGTTTTCCACTGACAAGGATGGCTTCTTCCAGGAAGCCCATCCCAAACTGCAGCCGGTAGAGACTTTTACCGCTGGAGTATATGTAGCCGGAGCCTGTCAGGGCCCCAAGGATATTCCTGATACAGTAGCCCAGGCTAGTGCCGCTGCTGTCAAGGTTTGCGGTCTGTTCTCCAAAGATAGGCTGGCTACCGAACCCATGATAACCGAGGTTGATATCAGCAAGTGTTCCGGATGCGGTTTCTGTGTTCCCATCTGTCCTTACCATGCCCTTTCCCTGGTGGAAATCAAAGACCGCGGTCATCATGGACCCTTTACCCGTCAGGTTGTAGAAGTAAACAGCAGCTTGTGCCAGGGATGCGGAGCCTGCTTGCCGGCCTGCCGCACCACGGCCTTGAGCCTGAGGGGATTTACCAATGAACAACTGGTAGCGGAGGTGGATGCACTGTGTCTATAGAACAGGAAAAGGCCTGGAAGCCAAAAGTCCTAGTTTTCGCCTGCAACTGGTGCACGTACGCCGCTGCGGACCTGGCGGGATCGAACCACTTGCACTATCCGGCCGATGTTCGCATTATTCGTACTCCTTGTTCCGGGCGCATGGATCCCCTGTTGGTTTTAAGGGCTTTTAACCGGGGGGCAGACGGCGTTTTGCTGTCGGGATGACACCCGGGCGAGTGCCACTATGGTAGTGGCAATTACTATAACCGGCGCCGTCATACGGTTATGAAGAGTCTGCTGGAGTATGTAGGCATTGAGCCAGAAAGATATCAGACTGCCTGGATTTCCGGTTCAGAAGGAATCAAGTTCCAGGAAGTAATGGAGAAACTGGTGGCTGATGTGAAAAAACTTGGTCCCAACCATAAGCTGAAGGGGGCAAAGTAAATGAACTATACGGAAAAAATTAGGGAAATTGCCGCCAGGCTGTTGGAAAATGGCCAAGTAGATATGGTTATGGCCTGGGAAAAAGGCGATCTGGAATATCAGACTATCCCCTTTATTGCCCGGACGGTTGATGAAGTCAGTCGCATAGTCTGTGACGAATACTCCATCCACAACCTGTCCAACTACCTGCTGCGTTACCGGGATGGTAAAGAGAAAATAGCCATTGTGGTCAAAGGGTGCGATTCCCGGGGGATAGTAAGACTCCTGGAAGATAATCAGATTGCAAGGGACCGTTTATATATAATCGGAATTACCTGCGACGGAGTGAAAGATCCGCTGCGAGCCATGCGGCAGCACTCCGGTTTTGAAAAGGTGGAGAAGCCGGAGGATGGTCTGGCTGCCAAGTGCCTGGACTGCCGCCAGCCCAATCCGGTTATATATGATGAACTCCTGGGAGAAGAACAGACTCCGCGGGGAGGAGAGGACCGCTTTGCCCGCATTGCAGAAATCGAGCAGATGTCAGCGGATGAACGCTATAAGTTCTTTGAAAGCCTGTTCTCCACTTGCATTCGCTGCTACGCCTGCCGCCAGGCGTGCGTAGCCTGCAACTGCCGGACCTGTATCTTTGATGAAACCCGCCCCCAGTGGGTAGGACGAGAAACCAGTATCAGTGATAACTTTATGTATCACCTGGTGCGTGCTTCCCATATGGCAGGAAGATGTGTTGAATGCGGCGAATGTGAACGGGTGTGTCCGGTTAATATCCCGTTAATGCTGGTGAATCGTAAGCTGATCAAAGATGTAAATGAATTCTTTGGTCCTTATGAAGCGGGCATGGAATACGTTGAGGGAAGAAAACCGCCGCTAAGCGTTTACCGAGAAAATGATCCGGATGATTTCCTGTAAGGGGTGAGATTATGAAGGTGCTTAAGTTTGGCAAAATAGAACAGGTTCTGGACCGTCTGGCTCAGCAAGCCGAGGTATACGTACCCATGCTGCGGGGACAGCAGACCGGTTTCTACTCATGGAATACCTACGATGAAGGTTATGACGACCTTATGTTCGATATTTTAAATGTTTATCAGTCTCCTAAGCATGTGATTCTGCCTCAGACAGAAATGATGTACCGTTTCCGCCAGGAAGGACAGGATGTAATAATAGATGCGGAAGCTCAGGAGATAACTCCCAAGATCATCATGGGCATTCGTTCCTGTGATGTGAGGGGTATTGAACATTTGGACGCTGTATTTCTTACCAAAGGCTATGTAGACGAGTTCTATAAAGCGCGGCGGGATAAAATCACCATAATAGCCAATGCTTGCTATAATCCCGGAACCAACTGCTTCTGTGCCTCCATGGGAGTAAATCCTACTGATCCGGAAGCAGCGGACATTATTATGCGGGAAGTAGAAGTGGGCTATGTTTGGGATGTTAAAACGGAAAAAGGGCAAGCAGTAACCAAACAGATTGAAGACTTATTGGAAGAGGAAGAAGTGGAACTGTTCCCCTTGAAGCGGTTCCTGCGTAAAGTGGATTACGAAGGAGTAGCGGAAAAGCTTAAGGACATGTTTGATGATCCCATGTGGGAAAAATATTCGGAACCCTGCCAGACTTGCGGGATATGCACTTATCTGTGTCCCACCTGTTACTGTTTTGACATCCAGGTAAAAACCTGGGGTGAGGAAGGTTATCGCTTCCGTTGCTGGGATTCCTGCATGTACCGAGAATACACCCAGATGGCCGGAGGCCATAATCCCCGGGAAGCAGCTAAGGAAAGGTTCCGCAACCGCTTCCTGCATAAACTCCAGTTCTTTACGGAACGGTACGGCCAGCCTCTATGCACGGGATGCGGGCGCTGCGTAGTAGTCTGCCCAGGCGGGGTAAACATTATCAAGATAATTGATACGGTAAAGGAGGCGAAAACCGGTGCATAGCAGCAATACTCAAAACCCACTGGTACCGGGAATCGTCGAAGTTGTAAAAATCATTGATGAGACCCCTGACGTAAAGAATTTTTACGTCCGCTGTGTAGATGGCGGTGTACCATTCAATGTTATGCCGGGACAGCTGGCCATGGTTTCTCTGGTTCCCGTGGGGGAAGCTATGTTTTCAGTTTCCTGGCAGGAAGAGAATGATCATTTGGAATTTGCTATCAAACGGGTCGGGTTAATGACCGATGAACTTCACCGGATTGAAGTAGGCCAGAAGCTGGGTGTGCGCGGCCCTTACGGCAATGGCTTCCCGGTAGAAGCCTGCAAGGGCAAGGATATGCTGTTTATCGGCGGCGGTATAGGGCTGGCACCCTTACGTTCATTTATCAAGTATTGCTTCAAGCACCGGGAGGACTATGGCAAAATAACTATCCTATACGGAAGCCGCACGTCGGCAGACTTGTGCTTCAAGGATGAGTTGTTTGATAAATGGCCGAAGGAAAAGGACACCCAGGTGTATGTGACTATAGATAACCCGGAAGAAGGATGGGACGGTCATGTGGGATTTGTTCCGGCTTACCTGGAGGAACTCAAGCCCAATCCCGAGGGTACTATAGCTGTAATTTGCGGTCCGCCCATTATGATAAAGTTCTGCTTGCAGTCATTGGAAAAGATGGGCTTTAATGATGAACAGGTAATAACCACTCTGGAAATGCGGATGAAATGCGGTATTGGCAAATGCGGCCGCTGCAATATCGGCCATGAGTATATATGTTTGGATGGACCGGTGTTTAACCTGGCCCAACTGAAACAATTACCGCCGGAATGGTAAAAATATTAAGGGGCTCACCTGCGGGGCCCCTTATAAATTTCTAAAAAATACTGTCGCCGAATAAGTAGCCCAGATAAAAGACGAGGGCAATCACAATAACGTGGAATATCCACCAGCCTGTCTTTAAGAAGTGAAAGGTACCGATATCATAACCATCTTGCGTTTTCAGTTCATTGTCCGCCAATCCCTGAGCACCTCCTTCATCCATTATGCCCATGGTATTATCCTAGTTTTTCCCGGGTGGGTTATAACTATGTATACCTGCTCATTGCTGGGGAAAAAGCTTCCTTTCGTGTCATCGCGAGGAGCGAAGCGACGTGGCGCTATCTTTTTTACAGCCTGTATGCTTCGTTTGAGATTGCTTCGCTGGGCTCGCAATTATCACCAGCAGAACTGGCCACGATAAACGAAAACTTAAGCCTGTCATCGCTATGAAAGGAATTCTTAATTGTCATTGCTGTGAAAATAGCTCCCAATTGTGTCATTGCGAGCGCGTAGCGCGTGGCAATCTCTATGGCAACTAACGGTGTGAGTTAACAGATCACCACGTCGCTTCGCTCCTCGTGATGACATAAAAGGAAGCCATTTTCACAGCAATGACACAAATGGTGACTTTTCATTCATCGTGGTCTGCGTACCAGGTGACAATTGCTCAGAAGCTGAGAATTTTATTATGCAAACGGGGTATGCTGCATTGACAAGCAGGCAATTATCTATACAATGTTTATAGCTTGGGACGTTGCACAAACATGTGCACAACAAGGAGGATATAAATGACTACATTGCGTAAAGATCTGTTAAATCCAACCCTGGCCAAACTCTTGCAGACTTTTCACCTGGACAAAGACTATGTAGCGGGCCAAGGCAGTTATCTATTTGACGAAAAAGGCAATCGTTACCTGGACTTTATTGCCCAGTATGGAGCGGTTCCTTTTGGTTATAACCCTGAGGTGATCTGGCAGGCTCTGGACCGGGTAAGAACCCGGCAGATCCCTAGTTTGGTGCAGCCCTCTTTACCCGGTGAAGCCCTGCGCCTGGCCAACAAACTGGCGGAAATTACCCCGGGAGATCTATGCTACTGCACTTTTTGCCAGAGCGGAGCGGAAGCGGTGGAGGCGGCTATTAAGCTGGCTCGGTCTGCCACCGGGAAGATGACCATTGTATCTACTGAACGCAGTTTCCATGGCAAGACCCTGGGTGCATTGTCGGCTACGGGAAGGGAGGTCTATCAAACCCCCTTTGGAGCACCCGTACCCGGTTTTATGCGTATTCCTTACAATGATTCCGCTGCTTTGGCGGAAATTTTGGAGAATAATTCCGATATAGCTGCTTTTATCGTAGAACCGGTGCAGGGAGAAGGAGGAATAGTGCCTGCCCGCCCGGGATATCTGCGGGAGGTACAGGACCTATGCCGGCAGCATGGAGTAGTCTTTATCGTGGATGAGATACAGACAGGATTAGGCCGTACCGGCAAAATGTTTGCCTGTGAGCATGAAGGTATAGAACCAGATGTGCTGCTGCTGGCCAAAGCTCTGGGAGGAGGACTTATTCCCATAGGGGTATGTATAAGTTCGCCCCGGGTTTATAATGATGATTTTGGTTCCCTGCACAGTTCCACCTTTGCCAACAACCAGCTTTCCTGTGCGGTAGGCTGTGCGATGCTGGATGAACTGCTGAAAGATGACCAGCAACTCATCCGGGAAGTTGCTGCCAAAGGTGAGTATTTGCTGGAACGGGCCCGTCGTCTGGGAGAGTCCTACCCTGATATAATTAAGGAAGTCCGCGGCAAAGGCTTAATGGTAGGCATGGAGTTCTATGACCTGGATGACTGCGGGGACTTCAATATGGCTTACCTCTGTGACCGGGGAGCCTTCACTGCTTTGATTGCCGGATTTTTGCTGAATGTCTGCCAGATTCGCCTGGCTCCTTTCCTTAACAATCCCATGACCTTGCGGCTGCAGCCCACCCTTACGATTACCACAGAGGAAATTGACCGGGTTATGGATGCCCTGGAGATGGTTTGCCGGATTTTATCCTGCCGGGATTATGCCCTGTTGTATCGCTTCCTGATCGGGGACTATTCCCGGCCGAAAAATATAATTGATTACCGGTCTTCCAGCCGCAAAATCAAAGCTTCTTCTCTGGAAGCCGGGGAAAAACCCACCCAAAAGTTTGCTTTTATAATCCATTACCCTGGCCCGGAAGACGTTATTGCCAACAATCCTTCCTTTGTAAGCTATAACAGGGATGAACTGAACCAGCTTCTGGAGTGGCAGTGCCAGACAGGGGAAGCGGGGATGGTCTGCCATATGCCGGCTATTCGTTCCCGTAATGGAGATATCGCTGAAGGCTGGCTGATCGGAGTACCCTATGGAGCCCGGCAGATCATGTCCCTGCCCCGGGAAGAAGTGGTCAAAGTCATAGGAGAGGCGGTAGACATGGGGCGTGACCTGGGGGCCGGGATAGTAGGCCTGGGGGCTTTGACCTCGGTAGTCACCCGGGGCGGGCGTTCTGTGACCGACCGGGATGTAGCCATTACCAGCGGCAACAGCTTTACCGTCCTCATGGCCATGGAAGCCCTGTACCTGGGAGCAGAGAAAATGCACATTGATGTTGCTCAGGCTCAAGGGGCGGTAGTAGGTGCTACCGGATCCATAGGCCGGGCTTGTGCTCTGATGCTTTCCGAACAGGTGACCAACATAGTGCTGTTGGGCAATCCCCAGCATCCTACCAGCAGCCGCAACCGTTTGCGCTCCTTGCAGAGTGATCTGTTGGCATATGCTAAAGAGAGATTGGAGAAAGGGGAAGAAAGCGGGCTGGCAGGTTGGCTGAAAGATGTCCTGGACAATCTGGCCAATCGCCATGATCCGGTATCCCAGCAACTGATAAAGGCTTATCAGGAGGGCAATTTAACTCCCGACTGGTTGCAGAAAACTACCGAGCACTTAAACTTGCAGGTACCGGTTACCACCAGCCTCAGCCTGGATGAATCCTTGCCTCTCTGTGATCTGATTGTGGCAGCCAGTAACGCTCCGGATTATTTGATCTTCTCCCGGCATTTACGTCCCGGTTGCGTGGTCTGTGATGTGGCCCGGCCGGCCGATGTTTCTCCGGAAGTTTACCAGATGCGGGATGATGTACTGGTCCTGGAAGGCGGACTGGTACAATATCCGGACAACATATCTTTTGGCCCTAATTTTGGTTACCGGGAAGGAGTCAGCCTGGCTTGCCTGGCGGAAACGGTGCTGTTGGCTTTGGAAGGAGACTACCAGCATTTCAGCATCGGTACCAAACTGCCCCTGGAAACAGTGGCTTACTTGCGCAGCTTAGGGGAAAAACACGGATTTAGCCTGGCGGGACTGGTGATGAATGGACGAGAGATTACCCATGAGGATATAGAACAGATCTATAACCGCTCCCGCCAGTTAAAACAAGCCCAGAATATGTAAGGGTAAAAATCAGCGATTCAGGCAGTAAGGCCAGGTCTGAGCAGCGGACCTGGCCTCTTTTGTTGATAGCTGGGCAGGAAAATTTGCCCTGGCTGAAAAACCTTAATACAATAGAAGACAAATAAAGAGCACGAGAACAGGAAAGGAGGTTAGTCGCATTGAATGACATAGTAATTCGCAGGGATGGCAAATGGTATTATAAAAATGCGGAGATGTTCCGCCGCAATATCGTTCATCTGCTGGCGGTTAATATAGACCGGAAAGAAGATGGCACCTACAGGATAGTATTAGGCAATGAAACCACCGATATTGATGTAGAGGATGTACCTTTTTACGCCACCGGCATACAGGAAACCGAAGACGGTACCATAAAGCTGGTATTTCATGACCTGCAGGAATACGAGATAAAAGAGGAAACCCGCGTGTATTTCAAAGGAGATGTGCCCTACATAAGCTATCGATGGCCGGCTGATACCCGCCTCAGCCGGGGTATTTACTGGAAACTCAGCGATTATTTTGACTTTCGGGGTGACGAGGTGTACATAGTTCCTCACAGAAGATCGCAGTAAAAACCCGGGAACAGGTCACGATACATGTAAATCATGAGCCTGTCATGGCCCACGCTGCTTTGGCGCGGGCTGTTATGAAAGCAATTATCACCTGCGGCGCAGGGCACCATAAATGAAAAGTCACCTTTTGTGTCATTGCTGTGAAAACGGCTTCCCTAGTATGTCATGGCTGGGATAATAGCTCCCCATTGTCATTGCGAGCGCGTAGCGCGTGGCAATCTCTATGGCAACTAACGGTGTGAGTTAACAGATCGCCACGTCGCTGCGCTCCTCGCGATGACAGGCTTAAGTTTTCATTTATCGTGGCCTGTTATTCAGGTGATAATTGCGAGGGCAGCGAAGCGATCTCAAAAGAGGCTCGCAGGCTGCGAAAATAGATCGCCACGTCCCTTCGCTCCTCGCAAAGACACAGCGCAGTTGTTTTCCCAGAAATGCCCCAGCAGGCAGTAACGCATGATTAAGGAGGCAGATTTATGGCAATCAAAATTTTGACTGATACTTCCTGTGATCTTCCTGATGAGATTCTGGACCAGTATCAGATTGAAATAATTCCCCTGAGAGTAACTTTTGCCAATGGAGAGACTTATCTGGATCGTTGGGAATTGTCCCCGGAGCTTTTTGTCAAGAAAATGGCAGCATCTAAAACCCTGCCCAAAACCTCTGCTCCTGACCCCAGCACGTTTATAGAACACTTTGAGAAAGGACTGCGGGAAGCAGGAGAAGTGTTGTTTATCAGCCTGTCTTCCGGCCTAAGCAGTACTTACGAGATTGCTCAGATGGCCCGGAGAATGCTGGGTAACACCAAGGTAAGAGTATTTGATACTCTATCTGCCTCCTTGGGAACCGGCATTATTGCGGTTCGAGCTGCTCAGATGGCGGCAGCTGGGTTGAGCATGGATGAAATAGTCAAAAGGCTGGAAAGCATTTTAAAATCCAAGCTTACTATTTTCACCCTTAATACCCTGGAAAATGTGGTTAAGGGGGGCAGATTAAGAAAAATAGAAGGACTGGCAGGAGATCTGCTGCATATTAAGCCTATATTCCTGGGCAATAATGACAATGGTAAACCGGAACTGTTTGAGAAAGTTCGCGGGCGCGGCAAAGCCATCAAACGGATGGTGGAAATACTGGGAGAGAAGATTGGTTCCGATTGGGAAAACCGTATAGTGGGGATCACTCACGTTCATTGCCTGTCCGATGCCCGCCAGCTGGCCCAACTGATTACGGAACGGTATAATCCGGGTACCCTGTGGATAAGTGATATGAGCGCTACCATCGGGACTTACGCTGGTGAAGGCGGCTTAATGGTTAACATATAAAAAAAAGAGGGGGCCCTAATCGCCGACCAGCCCCCTACAGTTTTGGTAATACACCCCTATGTGTATGTCCCCCCCTGCCTATTAGATATGCAAGTTGTATGCCAAGGAACTGGATCTTTATCTACAGTGAATATAAACTGCTTTTTACAAGTCCATAAAATTAATTGTCTCCATTTAGAGACATCTAATATCTCTAAATGGAGACACTATTATCTGATTTGAGACATATTATAAGCGGCTGATTTCCGGGGGGCGGAACCTGCTTTCATCTATCGCAAAAGCTTGATCCAGATCAGCCAGCATTTCTTCGCGATCCTGGGGAATAAGACCATGAACATCCCAGTAATTAGATACATGATCGCTTAATACCATGCTGTTGTTGCACTGCAGGTTTTCCACCAGCAGGCGTACCTCCTGCAAGGCCTGATGGGGTGACAACAGCTTAAACTTGCCCTGACGGTAGTCCTCATACAGAGGAGTATTAGGAACCGGTACAAAGGTACGCAGGCGAATATAATCAGGGCTGATGGCACTTAAAACCCGGGCGCTTTCCAGGGCGTGTTCACGGGTTCTATCCAATCCCCCGATGCCTACCAGGTAATACTCGCTGACTTCCAGACCGGCTTCTTTAAGTTTGAGCCCGGCTTCGATTATCTCCGCCGAGGTAACCCCTTTATTTATCCTTGCCAGGGTAACATCATCCCCGCTTTCCATGCCGGTATGAACCCGGCGCAAGCCGGCTTCTTTCAAGCGCTGCAGATCCTGGAGGCTTTTCTTATTGACAAACCTGGCTGAGCCGTAAACAGTAATACGCTGCAGGTGGGGAAACAGCTCCCGGGCATAGAGAAAGATTTCTTCCAGTTGTTCAGTTTTCATAATGATGGTATTGCCATCCGGGAAAAAGATCGAATATATGCGATCACCATAATACTCCCTGGCCATGGCAAGATCTTCTTTTATCTCCTGAACCGGACGCAGGCGAAAACGAGTACCTTTGTACATTTGGCAAAAAGTGCATTTGTTATGAGGACACCCAATAGTAGCTTGGATCAGCAGACTGCTTGCTTCACTGGGCGGCCTGTATATGACTCCTTCGTAGCGCATTTATCATCCTCCTTATTTAAAGCCTAGCAGATTTTCTGTCTGGGTGAAAGTCGTCATTTATTGCAGAACGATAGGAATAAGAGGGATTTACCTGTTGTTTTATAGGCATAAAAAATATATAGTTAAAAACAAGAGCGTTTAACACCAAACTGTAAAGGTTGGGAATTAATGTCGGTAAAGGTTTTAATTGTAGATGATGATGAACGGGAACGGATCGTGCTCCGTTATGTAGTTGAGCAGATCAAAGACGTCACTATAGTAGGAGAAGCAGTACATGGGTTAGAAGCTCTGATGTTCTGCCAGGAAAAAAAGGTGGACCTGGTATTGCTGGATATTGCTATGCCGGAGATGGGCGGCTTGGAAACCGCCCGTAAGCTGAAGGAAATGAAAGAGCCGCCATTGTTTGCCTTTGTAACTGCCCGCCGGGAGATGGCGGTAGATGCGTACGATTTAGGAGCTTTGGACTTCATTGTGAAGCCCATCGAGCAGCAAAGGCTGGAAAAAACCATTGAAAGAGCCAAAGAGCGTATTGTGCACAAGTCTTATGTGGAAGAGATAGTGCGGGACCGCCTCAAAGAACGTATTGATTTTATGCTGCAGCGCTACAAGAATTACGAGGTGTTCTCCAATAAACTGCCTATCAGGGAAAAAGGCAAGATAGTTTTGCTGAACCAAGATGATATAGTTTACTGCGAGAGCCAAGGCAAGAAGGTTTTCATATGCACCAAGGACGGAACCGGATATTTGAGCAATTATACTCTTAATGAATTGGAAAGCCGTTTGGACCATACCAATTTCTTCAGAGCTCATCAGGCCTTTATTGTCAATCTTAACTACATTAAAGAAATAGTTAACTTTGGAGAAGGATCATACATCCTGCACCTTAACAACGGGGCCAAGAATATTATTCTCAGTCGCTCCCGGGCTAAGCAGCTGAGGCAGAAAATGGGCATACAATAAGCTCATACAAGCAGCAAAAGCGACAAAATAACCCTAAAATAGTACCTGTTATACCTAGCATGAGTAGCCTAGCATGATAAAAAAATAACATTTTAGTTACCTGTAAATCGACGGAGGGATGGCCTTTTCAGATAGGCACCTTCTTTTTTTATAAAAATCTTTAATGGACCCCATAAATTTGTTACTAAAGTCGCAAGCTACGGCCAAATATCCGCTGAATACAACCAACCTTAGTTACCATAGAGAAAAAAATCACAAAATAGTGTATGGTTTAACTAGGGAGAATGGAACGGTGAGGAAGAAGGAAAGGAGGCCTTTATACTAAAAGTAGTTTCCCGGAACATAATTGGACGGTATGAACTCCGGGAAATTTGCAGATCCTAGCAAAGCTGGGGGATTTGGAGAGTTATTAGTAGGACGGAACTTACCTTTGCCTGAGGGGAGTGATAATATGATACCTTTCAGTAAACTGGAACGGTACGAAGGAAATGAAGCTCTATTTGAACTAGTGCTGATGTCAGTGGTATCCACTCTGGTAGGCGAACCGCTGCATATTCATGCCGAAGGATTAAGAGGAACGGGTAAGACCACCATTATGCGGGCGGCGCGGGGTATACTTCCCAATATCACCAGGGTTAAGGGGTGTATTTATAACTGTGATCCGGAACAGCCCCACTGTCCACAGCATAAAAACATGACCGCCGAGGAATTGGCTGCATTGGGTACTGAGGAAATTCCTATGCCATTCCTGGAGATTTCCCATTCAGCCAAAGTGGGTACGGTGGCTGGCAGCATAGATCTGAGCCGTCTGACTGACAAGGATGAACCGGAAGCCCGCTTGCTGCCAGGACTAATTCCCCAAGCTAACCGGGGAATCCTGTTTATCGATGAGATTAACCGGCTGGCGGACACCTCCCCGGAGATTACCGACATACTTCTGGATGTGATGGGTAACAAGCCCGGACATATTCAAATCGAAGAAGCCGGACTGCCGGTGGTGGAAATACCTGTTACTGTTTCGGTTTGGGCGGCTTCCAACCCCGATGAGGAGCCCGGACCCCTGGAGGAAATCAGGCGCCAGCTATCAGATCGTTTTGATATGGTGTGTTACATGGGGCGGCCTGATTCGGTGGATATCCTGGCCCAGATGTTGAAAGAAAATTCCCATGCCTTTAGACAAAAGCATAAGAATGATATTCATGACGACCAGGGCAATGAAGTATATCGCCAGAACATAATCAAGTGGGCCAAACAGTACGAACAAGCTGATCTGCCCGACTTCCTGCGGAACTTCATTGCTCGTTTGTATATTAAGCATAACCTGGAAAGTATCCGGGCGATAGAAGCTATGCAGCAGGGAGCAGTCCTGCACAGCATAATCCGCGGCCGGGACAAGGTTTTGATCACCGATGTGACGGATATGATACCCCTGGTCTTGAAACACCGGGTAGATGGCGATACCCTGGTGAAGATGATCAACGATGTTGATTCCAGATCTGCCAAGGACGGGATCCTGACTTTCCGCGGCCGAAGGAATAAAGCTGACAAAAAAGACAGCGAGCAGGAATACTTTTCCCAGAATGCCCGCCCTCTCAAGGATATGAGCCGGAGTGAACTTATTAATACCGAGAAGACCTTAACCCCTACTGATTTTAAGTAGACCTGGTTAAGGGGGGACTACCATGCTTGGTGAAAAGACAAATATAGATAAAGCTGCCTCAGTGGGTAATTATTTAAGCTTGTATTTCGGTCAGAATCAGGGTGTGCGTTTAGGGGAAAGTACGGTAGTCAGCCGCAAAGCCCATGCCCGTTTGCCGGAGAAACGGATCAAGGGTCAGATTAAGATTCTCCTTAACCGGGATGCAGGTAAAACCTATCTGGATTATGTGGATGCTGATCAAATAGTGCATATCGATGTTTATCACAAACCCGGGTACATTGATCCCCGCGATGCCGCCCGGGCTATTTTCTATGCCTTTGACAGTTATTTCCTGGAGAAAGACCCCCAGCTTCAGTACGCCGAAGATGAGCGTTTTCGCCTGGTAACTGACTATGCCAATAAAATCTTTGTTACCACCAGCGGGGGCAAGGGCACGGTTTATGATTTGTTTCAAGGCATTATCCGTCCTTTTATCGAAGGAGAAGAAGGTTCTGATCACGTGCATATTCTGGCCCGGCTTAACCGGGAAGAATACTACCTGGTATATGTAATTGCTGAAGCGATAGAAGAAGTGATACTGCAGTCAGATGTCAAACTGGCCAAGGTGCGCAATATCATTCATGGCAATCAAAAACAAGCTGAAGAAAGCTTTGCCGGCTATATAAAACTGCCCTGGAAGAAGTTTAAAGGGCAACAGGCCCGGCAACTTCCCGCCAAGGAGAATGTTAACCAGTTGATTATCAAACTGGCTGAAAAATTCGGCGGGGTTGATGAAATCGAGGAGTTCCTGGACAGCTATTCCACCAACATTTTCAAACGCAAGGGGATCGACCAGCAGAAAAAAAAATGGGGAGATGTGGAACATTACATCGAGCAACTGGAGGAACTGGGGCTTCTTAAAGATACCATAGTAGGAAAGGTTTTAACCAAGAAAGGGCTCAATCTTAAAGAGTTCGTGATTAATCACAAATGTGAACTGGAAACGGAAATCCGGCGTAACATGCGGCGAGCCCCTTCAGGAGGCTCCAGCCGGTTCCGCAAGCTGGGCAAAGCGGAAAAGAAGGCCAGCCAGGTGGAATTCACCAACCGCAACAAGACCAAGAATAACCCGGAGAAAAACTGGTCAGGGGATCTGGCGGTTCCCGAGACCATTGTCCAGGCCAAAAAGAATTCCTTCCTGCGGGGAGATCTTGGCTTGCGGATAACCAAGGATGATCTTCATTACTATGAAAAGAAAACCTACATTCCCATCGATGTATGCCTTTTAATTGATGCCAGCGGCAGTATGGCCGGTGATAAGCGCCAGGCAGCCTGTTATCTGGCTGAACACCTGCTGCTGACCGGCAAGGAAAAGGTAGCTGTAGTAACTTTCCAGGAACGCAGCAGCAAAGTGGTGGTGCCTTTTACCCGCAATGAACGCCAGCTCAGGAAGGGCTTGTCCACCATAAATCCGGCGGGACTGACTCCTTTAGCTGATGGAATCATGACCGCCCTGGACCTGATAAAGAACAGCCGGGTACGCAATCCCCTGCTGGTATTGATTACTGATGGCGTGCCCAACGCTCCCCTGTGGACTCTGGATGCCAAGGCGGATGGACTGGAGGCGGCATCCCGCATTGCTCAGAGCAAGGTAAGGTTTATCTGTATCGGAGTGGAATCCAACCGCTATTACTTGGAGAAAGTAGCGGAAAAGGCCGATGGGGTCCTTTATCTGGTAGATGACCTGAATAAAGACAATCTTATCAATATAGTAAAAGCGGAAAAGAAGGCCATGCTGGCTGCCAAACGCAGTCCGGCTTGAACAAACGACAAGAGACATGCTTTATAAACAAATATTGACACTATTACCGAAAGTCCGATAAAATCAATCTAGCGGATATTATTGGTTCGGACTATCGCAAACCCGTAGTTTGCTTTAATAACTCCTCCTTCATACACGAGCACCACCAGGGTGCTCGCTTTTTTTTGGTATAATCTGCAGGCTTGCCTCGTATGATGTACAAGCAATCGTAAGGAGGCCGAAAACATGAACCAGCGATTTTTCATAATTCTAACGGTTGTGGTCCTGGCGGTATGCTTGCTCAGCGGGGGATGCCAGCCATCTGCGGAACAATCATCATCCATTAAAAGCTGGCGGGATCTGGTGAATCTGCTGCCGGAACCAGAGGGACAAAGCCAGGAAGAACCGCCGGAGCCGGTGTCTACCGGGGATCCTGAGCCCAATATGGAAACCGGCCAGGAGACCATTGAAGTCATGCTTTATTTTGGCGGACAGGATGGCAGCACACTGGTTCCGGAGAGCCGGGTTATTCCCAAAGAGGTGGGCATAGCCCGCAGCACTATCAACGAATTGTTCAAAGGACCAGAAACTCCCGGATACTTAAGTGTTGTTCCCGAAGGCACCCGACTCTTGGATATTAATGTGAAGCCGGATGGATTATGTATTGTGGATATGAGCCATGAAGCCCGCCAGGTAGCCAATAAGCAGCAGGAAGAAATGATGGTAATGGCCATAGTCAATACCATCGGCCAATTTCCCACGGTTAAAGAAGTCACTTTCAGAATCAATGGGGAACCTGTCCAGGAGATAGGAGGATTTATGGATTTAAGCCAACCCATAAAGCCAGCCAACTAATCGGGGCAAGTTTTGTTTCTGGGAGAGATAGCCGGGCTGTCTCTCCTTAATTTTATTATTTCTGGCTGGGAAAATAGATTTCGCTTCCAGTCCCGGAGCGACTTCCTAATGTGTCATTGCGAGCCCCGATAGGGGCGTGGCAATCCCAAACGAGGATAAATGGGCAATATTGAAAAGAGATCACCACGTCGCTTCGCTCCTGGCGATGACACCCTGGAGTTTTTCGTTCATCGTGGTCTGTTCTGCAGGTGATAATTGCGAAATACTTGGTTTTATTATCCTAAAAGTGATACATTATTTAGTGTATGTTGGGGAACGGTAAAATAGGCTGCCGAACCCAAATAATGAGGTGTTGGTTGAATGAACAAACAACCCGTCGGGGTACTGGACTCGGGCGTGGGAGGCCTAACCGTCGTAAAAACCATGCTGGCAGAACTCCCTAATGAAGATTTTATCTATTTTGGCGATACAGCTCATTTGCCCTATGGCAACAAGACTCCTGAACAGCTGATGACCTACGCCCGGAGTATTATGGCTTTTTTTGGCCGGTTTCCGGTGAAAGCGGTAGTAGTTGCCTGCGGGACTCACTCTTCGGTTACCCTGCAGCATATAATAAATGATTATCCCGTTCCCATGTTAGGGGTGGTTAAAGGAGCAGCGCGCAGCGCTGTGGCAGCAACTTCCAATGGACGCATTGGCGTAGTAGCTACCCAGGCTACGGTAAATAGCGGGACATTCACCCGGGAGATAAAAGCTCTGTGCTCTGATTGCACCGTGGTGGAGATGGCCTGCCCCAAGTTCGTGCCTCTGGTTGAAGCGGGAAAACTGGATGACAGTGATACCAGGGGAGCAGTCAAGGAATACATTGGGCCTTTAATGGATCAGGGTATAGATACCCTGGTTCTGGGTTGTACCCACTATCCTTTTTTGGCCCCGGTTATTGCTGAATTTACAGGCAGTCAGGTTACCCTGGTGGATCCTTCCCATGCCACAGTGGATGAGCTGAAACAGGTTTTGCTTAACCGGGCTTTGGCTAGGGAAGTTAATGAGAACCCCCAGCGGCAGTTTTATGTCAGCGGCAACCAGGAATCCTTTTTCACCGTGGGAAAATTGCTGATTGGGGATGTTATCCAAAAGGTGGAACAGGTGTGTCTAGATTAAAGTATCAGTTATTGCTGTGAAAAATCTATGCTGTGTCATCGCAAGGAGCAAGCCATGTGGCGATCTCCATGCAGATTTACACTAACCACGGTTTGTCAGGGGTATTAGCCGGCTCGCTCCGGTACTCCTCGCCTGCAACACATCGGCTTACTCCGGTGTGAAGCGGATCGCTCGCAATTCGGCATCCATGCCCTCAGTACTCGCTGCATAAAACTCTGTTTCGAGCGACCCTTCGCAGCCCTCAGTTTCGCCGTGTGTTGCAGCGGCTTGTCGTAAGTCACTCGCCCGGCTAATACTCCTGCTCAAGACGTGCACGAATATTTTTATTCATCGTGTTTGTTCATTATGTGATGATTATGAGGTGTTGCAAATAAGATGGGGAGAGTTGGATTTACCACTACCATACCAGTGGAAGTATTGCTGGCGGCAGGAAAAGAGCCAGTGGATTTGAATAATTTATTCATAGGCTCGGATCACCCCCAGGCTATGGTGGAGCAGGCAGAGGAAGCAGGCTATCCCCGTACCACCTGCGGATGGATCAAAGGACTGTATACGGCAGCCCTGACCGCTGATCTGGAAGCAGTTATCGCTGTTATGCAGGGAGACTGCTCCAATACTCAGGCTCTCATGGAAACCCTGGAATTGCAGGGAATTAAGGTAATCCCCTTTGCCTTTCCCTATGACCGTGACCCGCAGGCTATGCGGCTGAACCTCTATAAATTAATGGATTACTTTGGTGTCAGTGAGAACCGGGTGCAAAAGGAAAAGCAGCGCCTGGACCAGGTGCGCCGCCTGTGCTGGACCTGGGATGAAATGACCTGGAAAGACAACCAGGTGTCCGGTTATGAGAACCATAATAAGCTGGTATCAACCAGTGATTTTGAAGGCAACCCGGACCGTTTCGCCGCAGAAATGGAAAGGCTCATCAGCCAGGCCAGGGAGCGGCAGCCTTTTACGGAGCAGGTACGCCTGGCTTATATCGGGGTACCGCCTATTTTCACCGATCTTTATCAGGTGCTGGAATCCCTGGGTGCTCGGGTAGTGTTTAATGAAGTTCAGCGCCAGTTTTCCATGCCCTATGCCACTGATGATATTGTAGAGCAATATATACGCTATACTTATCCTTACGGAGCCTTTGCCAGGCTGGAGGATATGAAGGAGGAGATTGAAAAGCGCCGGGTACAGGGTGTGATTCATTATACCCAGAGTTTTTGCTATCGCCAGATAGAGGATTTAATTTACCGGCAAAGGCTGGGCTTGCCCTTTCTTACCCTGGAGGGGGACAAGCCGGGGAGGGTGGATGCCCGCACCCGCCTGCGCCTGGAAGCTTTCATCAATATGTTAAAATAGCGGAGGTCTGCTGATGATCGGTATCGATTTAGGCTCCCGCCATGTTAAATTGGTGGAAATGGAGCAGGGGAAAGTAATCCGCCGGGAGATATATGATACCATTGCTTTCTACCGTCAGTACGGACGGGTTCAATCCGGTCAGCTGCAGATCAATCTGGAAGAAGCCGGCTGGAAAGGTGAGCTGGTAATTGCTACCGGTTACGGCAAATTGGCTGTTCCCGTTGCCGGTGCCCGGCAGATACCGGAGATTCAGGCCCATGCCCTGGGAGCCGTTTTTCAAAGCGGTCATTCTTCCTTTACCCTGGTGGACATCGGCGGCCAGGACTCAAAAGTCATACTGGTCCGGGAGGGCAAAGTTATAGATTTCCTGACCAATGACCGCTGTGCGGCCAGTTCCGGCCGTTACCTGGAAAACATGGCGGCGGTACTGGATATCAGCCTGGAGGAATTAGCCCGCTATGACCAGGATCCTGCGGAGATCAATGCCACCTGTGCCATCTTCGGGGAAACCGAACTGGTAGCCCGTATCGTGGAAGGTTATACCCTGCCCCAACTGGCGGCAGGAGTTAATTATGCTCTGTATCACCGTCTGGCTCCTTTGCTGAAACGACTGGACAGCGAGCTCTTGATTTTATCCGGCGGAGTTGCCTTGAACCAGGCCCTGGGAACCATAATAGCCCGGGAGACCGGGCGCAGAGTTTTAGCTCTGCCGGATCCCCAGTTCAATGGTGCCATTGGATGCTGTGTTTATGGAGGTATGTAGCCATGCTGTTGAGAATCCTGGGATGCTGGACACCTTATCCGCGCCCTCTGGAAGCTTGTTCCGGCTATCTGGTATCTACCGCTGCTGCCAATCTGCTGCTGGATTGCGGCCACGGGATCTCTGCCCAGCTGACCCGCTGGCTGCCGGCCGAAAAACTGGATGCGGTAATAATCAGTCATTTTCATCCCGATCATTATGCTGATCTGTATGCGATCCGGCACATGATCCGGGGAGCTATATTCCTGAAAACCCGGCAGCAGCCCCTTGCTGTTTACCTGCCTCAAGAGCCGGCTCACCTTTTTGAAGAATTTGCCGCTATGCCTGAACTGCAGGTCAATGCCATTACCGCCGGCAGTTCTTTTATGGTGGGGGATGTAGAGATCCGGCCTTTTGCAGTTCACCATTCCCTGCCTTCTTTTGGGTTCAGGGTAGAAAATAACAATCAGTCCATAGTCTATACTGCCGATACCAGCTATAGCAAGTCATTGCTGGATGAAGTCAGAAAAGGAACGGATTTGCTGCTCTGTGAATGTACCCTGATTGCTGCTGAAGATGAACTCTCCCAGCAGTTAGGCCATTTGAGCACCCTTCAGGTGGGGAGAATAGCCCGGGAAGGCGGCGTGGGGATGCTGCTGGCCACCCATTTTTGGCCGGGGTATAATGTAGGTATGCTGCAGAGGGAGATTGAACAGGAATACCAGGGCAAACTGATTATGGCCGCTAATACAGTGGTGGTATCAATATAACAATAATTAGGCGGAAGAAACTATGCGCGTAGTAAATGTGGAGCAGATAAAGGAAGCGGTTTGCGAAGCAGTAATTACTGCCAATACCCGGCTGCCCGCTGACATTTTGGAGGGATTGCAGCAGGCACGGGACCGGGAAACCGTGCCCCGGGCCCGGTATCTCCTGGAGATTATGCTGGAAAATGCTCGCCTGGCCCAGGAGGAGAGCATGCCCTTATGCCAGGATACCGGTCTGGTAACGGTGCATATCGCTCTGGGACAGGACGTGCATTTAACCGGTGGCGATCTATATGCTGCCGTTAATCAGGGAGTGCGGGAAGGATATAAAAAGGGATATTTCCGGGCTTCTATGGTAAAAGATCCTTTAAACCGGATAAATACCGGGGATAATACCCCAGCAGTGGTACATGTGGAGTTTACTCCCGGAGAAGAATTAGTAATTACCGTTTTTCCCAAAGGAGCAGGCAGTGAGAATATGAGCCGTACTGCCATGCTGAAACCTGCCGAGGGCTGGGAAGGTGTCCGCCGGTTTGTGATTGAAACGGTAAAGATAGCCAATGCCAATCCCTGCCCGCCTATTATCGTAGGTGTAGGATTAGGCGGTAACCTGGAAAAAGCCTGTCTTCTGGCGAAAAAGGCCCTTTTGCGGCCTATAAACCAGGCCCATCCTGATTCGGCTATCGCCGCAAAAGAAGCCGAACTCCTGCAGGTCATTAACCAGTTGGGCATTGGACCCCAGGGACTGGGGGGAGACATTACTGCCCTGGCAGTGAATATGGAAGTGTACCCAACCCACATTGCCAGCCTTCCGGTAGCCGTTAGTCTCAACTGTCACTCCGCCCGGAGGGCGGTAGTAAGAATATGAACAGAGGGAGGAGCAAGCAGGTGACCCATATACTCCGGGCGCCTTTGGACAACCATATATTGGAGCAGCTGAGTGCCGGCGATGAAGTCCTGGTACAGGGAACTGTGTATGCAGCCCGGGACGCTGCCCACCAGAGAATGGCCGCCGCCCTGGAGGCGGGGGAGCAGCTGCCCTTTGATATCAACGGGCAGATTATTTACTATGTGGGACCCTGTCCGGCACCGCCCGGGCATGTAATCGGATCAGCCGGACCCACCACCAGCAGCCGTATGGATGTTTATACCCCCCCTTTGCTGGCCCGGGGACTGAAAGCCATGATTGGCAAGGGTGACCGCAGCCAGGTGGTTAAAGACGCCATGGTTAAATACGGGGCAGTTTACCTGGCAGCCGTGGGAGGGGCCGGGGTCTACCTTGCACGAAGGATTATATCCGTAGAGACCATTGCTTATCCGGAATTGGGACCGGAGGCTTTGCTGAAAATGGAACTGGAAGATTTTCCCTGTATAGTTGCCATTGATATGCGGGGCAATTCAGTGTATAGAACTTGGACTGGATAAGCCCTGTTTTAAGACAGGTGAAATTAAAGTAAACATATTATGGCGGAGGTGGGTTATGGGCAGACCGAATGACCGTAAATATGACGAGATGCGACCGGTGCAGATGACACCCGGGTTTATAAAATACCCCCCGGGATCGGTTCTGATTGAAGCTGGGGATACCAGGGTATTGTGCTCGGCTACGGTAGAGGATAAAGTGCCGCCCTTTTTGAAGGGAACCGGCAGCGGTTGGATAACCGCTGAATATTCAATGCTGCCGGCTTCTACCGAAACCCGTACTGCCCGGGAAGCTGCCCGGGGCAAAATCAGCGGGAGGACTTCCGAGATTCAACGGCTTATTGGCCGGTCTTTGAGGGCGGTAGTGGATTTGCAGCTTTTAGGAGAGCGCACCATATGGATCGATTGTGATGTGCTGCAGGCTGACGGAGGCACCCGTACTGCTTCCATTACCGGCAGCTTTGTGGCTTTGTATTTAGCTCTTAAAAAGCTCCAGGCGGAAGGGCTGATCGAAACCTTCCCCATAAAAGATTTTGTAGCTGCAGTAAGCGTGGGCATCGTAGAGGGACAGCCGGTTCTGGACTTGGAGTACGCCGAGGACTCTGTGGCCGAGGTGGATATGAATGTGGTTATGACCGGCCAAAGAGCTTTTGTGGAAATACAGGGAACAGCCGAAGGTAAGCCCTTTGACCGCCAGGAACTGGATACCCTGCTGGCACTGGCGGAAAAAGGCATCATGCAGCTGATTGAGAAACAAAAGCAGGTTGTGGGGGAAGCATGAGAAAACAACTGCTACTGGCTACTCGCAACCGGCATAAGAAAAGAGAACTGCAGGAACTGCTGGCTGATATGGAGGTAGAGATTCTTACCCTGGAAGATGTGGACCCCATCCCCGAAGTAGTGGAAGACGGGGAGACTTTCGAGGCCAATGCAGTGAAAAAGGCCCGGGCAACAGCGATGGCTGCCGGTATACTGAGCCTGGCTGATGATTCCGGGCTGGAAGTGGACGCCCTGCAGGGCAAGCCGGGTGTGTACTCCGCTCGCTTTGCCGGGGAGCATGCCACCGATGAGGAGAATAATGCCAAACTGTTAAAATTGATGGAGTCCGTACCTGATGAAAAACGTACTGCCCGCTTTGTATCGGTAATAGCTATTTGTGATCCCCAGGGCCATGTTGAGACTGTACGGGGCGAGTGTAAAGGTACCATTGCCAGGATTCCGGCAGGAAACGGCGGGTTCGGTTATGACCCTTTGTTTATTCCCCAGGGGTATGAGCAAACCTATGCCCAGCTGTCCGCGGAAGAAAAAAACCGTATCAGTCACCGGGGAGTTGCTTTGGCTAAAGCCGTGCCGGTGCTGAAGGCGTATTTTGCCGCCAGACAGTCATAAATACGGGAGGGATAAACACTGAAGATTGCGATTACCGGCGATACCCACGGTCAGGTGAGTAAAGTCAGGGAGGCCATAAAAAAACAGGCTGCGGATTTAATCTTGTTTACCGGGGATTATATCCGGGATGGACTGCTGCTGGCCAAACTGCTTAGCCTGCCGGTATATGGTGTGGCTGGTAACTGCGATCCCAGCGGAGCAGGAGAGAAAGAACAGGTGATCGAATTTAACGGCTTTAAGTTTTTCCTCACTCACGGCCATCATTGGGGAGTAAAAAGAGGACTGCAGTCGCTGTTTTACCGGACCCAGGAAGTAGGGGCCCAGGTGGCTGTTTTTGGCCATACCCATGTTCCCTTTTGCCAGAAGATAGATGACATATGGATGATCAATCCAGGCAGTCCTGCTTATCCGCGGGGCATTTCCCACCGGGGAACCTACGCTATTGTAAGGATCGAGGATAACAATCTTCATCCGGAAATACTGAAGCTTTAGTGATGAATTAGCAAACCCCATTGCTTCGCTATGATTCCCTTGATATAGATGAGAATAAGTCAAGGGCGGCTGGCTCAATACTGTTAATGTAGATAGATTTGCCCATACCTGAAGGGAGGATTAATGGTGAGCGATTCGCTGAAAAGGACGCCTTTGTATGAAATACACCAGCGGTACGGAGGCAAAATGATTGATTTCGGCGGGTGGGAACTGCCGGTCCAGTACGCCAGTATTATTCAGGAACACCACATGGTAAGGGAAAAAGCCGGGATTTTCGATGTATCCCATATGGGAGAAATTGAAGTCACCGGGGAAAAGGCGGAAGGATTTGTCCGCTATCTTATGACCAATGATGTTACCAGGCTCAAGGACAAGCAGGTCCAGTATACTCTAATGTGCTATCCCGACGGGGGCGTGGTGGATGATTTGCTGGTTTACCGTTTTTCGCAGCAGCATTACCTGCTGGTGGTTAATGCCAGCAATACCGAGAAAGACTACCAGTGGATACTCAGCCATGCACCGGAGGGGATTCAGGTTGCCAATGTTTCCGATCAATACGCGCAAATAGCGGTGCAGGGACCTAAAGCCCAGGAGATCCTTCAGAAAATCAGCGATACGGATTTGTCCCAGATCAGGTTTTTCTGGTTTGAGCCCCAGGTTAAACTGGCAGGAATCCAGTGTATGGTATCCCGAACCGGTTACACCGGTGAGGACGGATTCGAAATATACCTGCCCGCAGCTGAGGCAGCTGAATTATGGGAGAGAATTATGGAAGCCGGCGGGGAGGACATAGGTCCGGCCGGGCTGGGAGCCCGGGATACTCTGCGCTTTGAAGCCAAACTGCCTCTGTACGGTCAGGAACTGGGACCGGATATAACCCCCCTGGAAGCCGTTCTGGGTCACTTTGTCAAGCTGGACAGCGGCGATTTTATCGGCCGGGATGCCCTGCTGAAACAGCGGGATGAAGGGATTAAGCACTCACTAGCGGAATTCGAAATGATTGGCCGGGGAATTCCCCGCTCCCATTATGAAGTTTACAAGAATGGAGAGAAAATAGGTTACGTTACCTCCGGAGCTTATGCTCCCACTTTAGGTAAGCCTATGGGTTTAGCTTTAATAGAGAGCCGCTGGAGTGAGCCAGGGGAAGATATAGACATAATGATTCGTTCCAAGTTGATACCAGCCAGAGTCACCCGGGGAGCTTTTTACAAGCGGCCCCAGAAATAAAGCTAGGAGGGATAACAATGAAGGTGCCAACAGATTTGCTGTACACCAATGAACATGAATGGATAAAGATTGAAGGAGACCGGGCTATTTTAGGTATTACTGACTTCGCCCAGGAGCATCTGGGGGATATAGTATTTGTAGAATTGCCTGAGCTGGATGCCCAGGTAGCCAGCGGCGAAGGTGTCGCCGTTATTGAGTCGGTCAAAGCGGTAGCGTCGGTATATACGCCGGTCAGCGGAACGGTTGTTGAAATCAACGATGCCCTGGAAGATAACCCGGAACTGCTGAACCAGGAACCCTATGATAATTTCATTGCCATAATCGAAATGGATGATCCCAGTGAAGTGGAGGATCTGATGTCTCCTGAAGAGTATGAGCAATTCTGCCGTGAACAGGAAAAAGAGTTAGGGGGACGGTAACCAATGAGGTTTACGCCCAATACGGATGCGGTAGTTCAGGAAATGCTGGAAAGCATGGGACTGCAGCATATAGAAGAACTTTTTGCGGATATCCCTGATGAAGTAAAAATGGACCGCCCCCTGAACCTGCCGCCGGAAATGAGCGAGATGGAGCTCAAGGCACTTCTGGCAGGTCTGGCAGCCAAGAACTTGCCTGCCGCTGATCATCCTTGCTTTTTAGGGGCCGGAGCTTATGACAGTTACATACCGGCAGCTCTGGAGCAATTGCTGCTCAGGTCAGAGTTTTACACTTCCTATACCCCCTATCAACCGGAGATCAGTCAGGGGATTTTACAGGCCATATTCGAATACCAGACCATGATCTGCCAGCTGACTGAGCTGGATGTCTCCAATGCTTCCTTGTATGATGGTGCCACTGCCCTGGCGGAAGCATGCACCCTGGCTGCGGTGCATACCCGTAAAAAGCGGGTGGTGATCCCGGAGACAGTTCACCCTGAATATAAGAAAGTAATAGAAACTTATGCTCTGTCCGGGTATTTCGAGCCGGTTTTTGTACCCTGTCCTGACGGAGTTCTGGACTTAAAGGCAGCGTCTGATCTGGTGAATGACCAGACCGCAGCCCTGGCAGTACAGCACCCCAATTTCTTTGGCCATCTGGAACCGGTGGGGGCCGCCTCCCAATTGATCCATCAAGCGGGGGGTCTGTTGATAATGGCCGTGGATCCTCTCTCCCTGGCTCTTCTCAAACCTCCGGGATCCTGGGGTGCGGATATAGCAGTGGGCGAAGGTCAAGCTTTGGGAAACCCCTTGAGCTTCGGAGGACCTTACCTGGGATTCATGGCGGTTACCCGGCCTTTGATGCGCAAGATTCCCGGAAGAATTGTAGGACAAACTAATGATCTGGAGGGCCGGCGGGGATTTGTTCTCACCCTGCAGGCCAGAGAACAGCATATCCGCCGGGAGAAAGCAGGTTCCAACATATGTTCCAATCAGGCATTGAATGCTCTGGCAGCAGCCATTTACCTGACTCTAATGGGTCCCCGGGGACTGAAACAAATTGCCCTGCGCTGCCATCAACTGGCGGTATATGCCCAGAAACGGCTGGAGGAAGCCGGTTTCCCTCTGTTGTACAACCAGCCCTTCTTCCGTGAGTTTGCCGTTAAAACTCCTGATGCCGGAGAAATTAACCGCCGTTTGCTGGAAAAGGGAATCATCGGCGGACTGGAAATAGAGGGCGGAATGTTACTGGCTTTTACGGAAAAACGCAGCCGGCAGGAAATCGATCAGCTGGTAGCTGCATTTAAGGGGGAATAGCAGGTGAGCATGTTGTTGATCTTTGAAAAGAGCCGCAGGGACAGCAATAAAATGAATATACCCCCGGCTGACGTAGATCCGGTAGATATAACCCAAACCATTGGGGAGGAATACCTCCGTGCCGGAGAATTGCCCCTGCCCGATGTAAATGAAGTAGAAGCAGTTCGCCACTACACGGCCCTTTCCAAACGAGCCTATGGAGTGGACGACGGTTTTTATCCCTTGGGTTCCTGTACCATGAAATACAATCCCAAAATTGATGAATGGACTGCCCGCTTGCCAGGCCTGGCCGGACTGCATCCCTACCAGCCGGTGGAGACGGTTCAGGGTGCTCTGCAGATAATGCATGAAACCGGCCAGTGGCTGTGTGAGATCACTGGTATGGATGAATTTACCCTGCAGCCAGCCGCTGGAGCCCATGGAGAAATGACAGGCGTAATGATGATCAAGGCCTACCATAGAAAACGGGGAGACGAGGGCCGCAATACCATGCTGGTCCCCGATTCTGCCCACGGAACCAACCCGGCTACAGCCAATGTGGTGGGCTATAAGGTAGTAGAAGTAAAGTCGGATGAACGAGGCCTGGTGGACCTGGAAGACTTGAAGAGCAAACTGGGCCCTCATGTGGCCGGTTTAATGCTGACCAACCCCAACACCCTGGGATTATTTGAGGAAAACATTCTGGAGATTTCCCGGCTGGTTCATGAAAGCGGGGGGTTGCTCTATTATGACGGAGCCAACCTCAATGCTATTATGGGCATAGCTCGGCCGGGAGACATGGGATTTGATGTTGTCCATGTGAACCTGCACAAAACCTTTGGGACTCCCCACGGAGGGGGAGGGCCAGGTTCAGGACCGGTAGGGGTCAAAAAGCACCTGGCTGAATTCCTGCCGGTACCCCGGGTGGTCCAGCGGGGAGAACAGTATCTTTTAGATTATGATTATCCTGATTCTATCGGTAAAGTCAAAGAGTTTTACGGTAACTTCGGGGTAATAGTGAAAGCCTATACCTACATGCGGGCTCTGGGAGGAGAAGGGCTGAAAGAAGCCAGCCGGCACGCAGTTTTAAATGCCAATTACGTGAAACACCACCTGAGGGATGAGTACCATATTCCCTTTGATCGGCTGTGCAAGCACGAATTCGTAGCCACTGCCCGGCACCAGATGGATGCCAGCAAAGTCTCGGCTCTGGATGTGGCCAAGAGCCTGCTGGATTATGGCTATCACCCGCCTACCATATATTTCCCCCTGATTGTACGGGAAGCCCTGATGATTGAGCCTCCCGAAACCGAGAGCCGCGAACGTCTGGATGATTTTATTGCTGTCATGAAAGAAATTGCCCGGGCAGCCAGGGAAAACCCTGAACAGGTGAAAAGTGCCCCTCATCATACCGTGGTGAGAAGACTGGACGAAGTCAAAGCGGCCCGGACACCGTTAGTACGTTGGGAGGAAACCGAGAATGCATGATCTGATTGTCATCGGGGCCGGGCCGGGCGGATATGTGGCCGCCATCCGGGCAGCCCAGCTGGGTATGTCCGTGCTTCTGGTGGAGAAAGACCAGGTAGGAGGGACCTGCTTAAACCGGGGCTGCATCCCTACCAAAGCTTATTATGAAAGCGCTTTTACCTTGCGCAGGGTACAGCACAGCCAGCAGTTCGGCGTGCAGGTGCAGGGCTGCTCCTTTGATATGCACGCCGCCTGGGAGCGCAAGGAGCAGGTGGTTAAAAAACTGGTCACCGGAGTAGAACAACTGCTGAAGGCCAATCGAGTGAGTATTGTGCGCGGCCCAGCCACTTTTGTGGATGCCAGCACCATTAAGGCAGGGGATGAGCAGTATTCGGCTCAAAACATCTTGATAGCTACCGGTTCGCAGCCCGCAGTTTTGCCCATACCCGGCAGCGATGATCCCCGGCTGTTAAACAGTGACCAGATTCTAGATATCAAAGAAGTTCCTCACCGCCTGGTGGTTATCGGCGGAGGGGTTATCGGTCTGGAATTTGCCTGTATTTTTAATGCTTTCGGCAGTCAGGTAACGGTCCTGGAAGCCCAGGCAACTGTTCTCAGCCAGGTGGACCGGGAAATCGTGAAGCGCCTCCAGGTTTTCCTGAAAAGACAGGGGATTGCTGTTCACACTTCCGTGCAGGTGAAAGAACTGGCCGATACCGGCAGCGGCCTGTCAGTTTGCGCTGAGACTGCCAAGGGAGAGCAGCTGAGCATAGAAGCAGATCTGGTTTTGCAGGCTGCCGGCCGTAAGCCCCATACGGCAGGTCTTAACTTGGAAAAGCTGGGAATCCAAGTTGACCAGCGGGGTTTCATTGTGGTGGATGAAAACTATCAGACCAATATACCGGGGATTTACGCCATTGGGGACGTTATCGGCGGCCCCATGCTGGCCCATGTGGCCTCCGAGGAAGGCATTGCCGCTGTGGAAGCCATGGCCGGGCATAAGAGCAAAGTAGCTTATCAGGCCATACCCAGTACTATTTTTACTTTCCCCGAGATTGCCACCGTGGGGCTCAGCGAGGAGGAAGCCCGGCAGCGGGGTATAGTCCCCCTGATAGGCAAATTTAATTTTGCTGCCAACGGCAAAGCCCTGACTATGGATGAAACCGACGGCATTGTAAAGGTCATTGCCGACCAGGATAAACAGATTATCGGCATGCATGTTATCGGGCCTCATGCCAGTGACCTTATCCTCGAAGGTACTCTGGCAGTCAGCCAGAAATTAACCCTGCCCGGAATGCGAACCGTTATTCACGCTCATCCTACCCTGGGAGAAGCCATCCAGGAAGCGCTGCTGGATGCCCAAGGACAGGCAATACATACCGCCCCGCTGCGTAAACCCTTGCCCAAGGGGGAGTAACCGGTGTACCACTTGCTGAACCCATCCCATGATCCCTATTTTAATTTGGCTTTGGAGGAATACCTCACCACCCGGACTCCTGAGGACAGTGAATGGTTTATGCTGTGGCAGAATCAACCGGCGGTTATCGTAGGACGGCATCAGAACACTGCTGAGGAAGTGAACCAGGAAATTGTCAGGGAAAAGAACATTGCCGTAGTGCGGCGTATGTCCGGGGGCGGAGCAGTGTATCACGATCTGGGTAACCTGAATTTTACTTTCATAGTGACTTTGTCCGGGGACCACAGTTTTGCCAGGTTTGCCCAGCCTGTGCTGGCGGCTCTGGAAAAGCTGGGTATCGCCGCTGAATTGAGCGGCCGCAATGATCTTACCATTGCCGGCCGGAAATTTTCCGGCAACGCTCAGTTTATCGGCAAAAGACGGATGCTCCATCATGGTACTCTGCTGTTTAATACCGACTTGGAAATTATGCAGCAAGTTCTCAATGTAAATCCTGAGAAAATGGCCTCCAAAGGGGTTAAGTCAGTGAGCAGCCGGGTGGCCAACATAGCTGATCACCTGGGACAGCCCCTTACCATTCAGGATCTGCAGGAGGCTTTAATCCAGGCAGTAGGCGAGTACTGGCCCTTGGAACCTGCCCGGGAGCTTACTTCTGAGGAGATAGCAGCAGTCAATCAGCTGGCCGACAGCAAATATCGCCGCTGGGAGTGGAATTACGGGCGGTCGCCCCAATATAACCTGCAGCACAGCCAGCGTTATCCCTGGGGCCAGATTGACATAAGACTGGAAATAAAAAAAGGGCGTATAACCTCGTGCAGGATATACGGGGACTTTTTTACCGGTCAGGATATAGAAGGCTTGGAACAAGCTCTGCATGGTATCAAATACAGCCGGGAAGAAGTGGGAAAATTGCTGGATTCCCTGGAATTACATCGATTTATTCCTGAGATGGACAGTCAGCGATGGCTGGGGCTGATAATGGGAGATGAAAACTAATCATGCTCAAATGCATATCGGGGAAAACCTACTGTTTGACTACTCCGGCAGCAACCCTGGGCCTCTGCCTTATTGATGAGCACAACTGCCTGTTAATCGACAGCGGAGAGGCCGCTTTCGCTCAGCAGGTGCTGGCTTTTTTGGAGGAGCGGGGCCTAAGAATTGCAGCTATTATCAATACCCACGCTCATGCGGACCACTGCGGAGGTAATCAATTGATAGCGGAAGCAACCGGAGCAGACATTTATGCTTCGGCTGCAGAGAAACTCTTTTTGGAGAATCCCTGGCTGATTCCCTATACGCTGTATTCCGCCCATCCTCCCAAACCGTTGACCAACCGTTTCATCGTCCCGCCCCTTTCTCCGGATGTGGAAGTTGTTCCTTCGGAAAATGGAGTTATAGAGGGACTTAACTTTCAATTTGTTGATCTGCCCGGGCACAGTCCGGGGCAATTGGGCGTTCTTACCCCGGACCGGGTTCTCTTTGCCGGGGACAGCTTGCTGTCCAGCCAGGCATATGAAACCTTTCCCTGTCCGGTGGTGACAAATGTGGAAAGCCAGCTGAAGACTCTGGATACCCTGGCGGAAAGCCGGTATGATTACCTGTGTATAGCCCACGGAGGGGTGGTTGACAACCCCACAGGGGTTATAGAGCAGAACCGGGCATGGCTGCTGGGGCTGATCGACGAGGTATTGGCAGCGGTACGAGGGCAGGACATGAGCCGGGAGCAGCTGGTTAACCTGGTTATCGGACAGAGACAACTGACGGTTAATACGGTTCAGTACTATCTAGCCTGGTCCAGTGTATCGGCAGTGATCAGCTACCTTCTGGACACCCGCCGCATTAAAACCAATTTCCATCCCGCCGGCATCACCTATACCGCAAGATAGCCCTCATCCCCATATTAAACACCTGTCTTCCTATTCCCCGTCTTCTGGACTTGGCAGGAGTATTAGCCGGCTCGCTCCGGGACTTCCTCGCCTGCAACCCATCGGTTTACTTCGGTGCGAAGGGGACCGCTCGTAATTCGGCATCCATGCACTCAGTACTCGCTACTCGAAACGTCCTGTTTCTCGCTCCCCTTCGCAGCCCTCAGTTGCGCCGTGGGTTGCAACGGCTCGTCGTACGTCCCTCGCCTGGCTAATACTCCTGCTTTCAAGATGGAGGCATGCATCCTTTGGCTTTCAGAATCGCTCATCTATTACATTATCACCTGCATTGCAGACCATAATGAACGAAAAGTCACCCTTTGTGTCATTGCGAGCGCAGCGAAGCAATCTCAAAGGAGGCACACAGGCTGCGAAAAAGGGATCGCCACGTCGCTTCGCTCCTCGCGATGACACAAAAGGAGCCATTTCACAGCAAAGACACTCCCAATTTCCGGCAGGCGTGGTCCAGACTTTGCCGGTCGTATAAAACAGGAGCAAACAAATCGCCCTTTTCCTGCAGGCGGGGGAATATGGTCTTGATGGTAAACTGAGAGGGCATTACCTGGGGTACTTCCTCCCACAGCAGGGGAGTGGATACAGGAGCGCCCGGACGAGGACGCACGCTGTATACGCTGCTGAGGGTTTTGCCCAGGGCATTTTGCAGGTAGTCTACATATACTTTGCTGCCTCGCTGTTTTACGCTGCGTTCAATAGTAGCTATTTTGGGAAGCACTTCCGCCACCAGGGATGCCACTGCCTGGGCAAATTTGCGGACCTGCTCATAGGTATAGGAATTCACGATGGGGATGTAAATATGCAATCCTTCTGATCCTGAAGTCTTAGGATAAGAGCGTAAGTCCAGATTGTCCAGCAGTTCCTTGACTAGCAGAGCAATGGAGATTACATCCTGATAACTGCTTCCCTTGGAAGGGTCCAGGTCAATCACCACAAAGTCAGGGTAATCAAGGGTAGGGATGCTGGACAGCCAGGGGTGCATTTCTATACAGGCCTGATTGGCCAGCCAGGCCAGAGCAGCCGGTTCTTCTGCCACTATGAAGTTGATATACCGCTGGGAATCCGTGGAATACCAGGAGAAGGTTCTGATCCATTCCGGCAGGTAATCAGGGGCGTTTTTCTGATAAAAGCTCTTGCCGCGGATACCGTCGGGAAAACGGGTCAATACCAGGGGGCGCCCCCTTAAGTGGGGCAGGAGATAGGGAGCTACCTGGACATAATGATTTATCAATTCCCCTTTGGTATAACCATCTTCCGGCCAGAGCACCTTGTCCAGGTTGGAAAGGGCGAATTCCCGGCTGGCAATGGTGACCTGTTCTTTCATAAGTACCTCCTCTGTATTCATTCCAAAGTGCAGTCATCAGCCGGCTTGTTGCTGAAGCCGGCGATAACCGGGGAGCGTAAAGTCAGGCTCTCTGTCCATTCGGCAAATTCTATTTTTACCGTGAGCCGGGGGTGCACAAAATAGTATCCCTGGGTGGGAGGTTTGTTGACAAAAGGGGAATGGGGGATGGACATGCGGGGCAATTCCCGGGTTAACATGTTCCATTCTTCTTGTTTCAGACCGGTACCAACTTTGCCCACATAGAGCAAATCTTCCTGGTGATAAACCCCCAGCAAAAGAGCGTTTATCATAGTTCCCCTTAAGGTATATCCCCCTACCACACAGTATTGGATGCGCCGGTTTTTAACCTTCAGCCAGTCGCGGTGTTTTTTCCCGCCTATGTATAGGGAAGCGGAGCGTTTGATAACTATGCCTTCCATATCCTGGGCTTTTATGGCGGAAAAAAGGCTGTGGCCGGAGGTAAAATTTTCTACTGTATGTACCCAGTCATTGGTTACCAAATTTTTTTCCAGTATACTTTGCCGTTCTGTCAGGGTTAGGTTACGCAAGTCCCGGCCGGCAAAGGGGATGTCAAAGACCATATAGTGAAGGGGATAAAGCTTCATGAGGCGCCCAGCCTGGCTGGCACTGCTTAAATCCCTTTTCAAGATGGACGGGAAGCTAGGTTTGCCGCCTTTTAAGACCACCAGTTCTCCATCCAGTATTGCAGAGGGCACTTGCAGCAGGAAAGCCAGTTCCTGCAGCTCAGGATACTGCCCGGTGCGCAGGTGGCCGTTTTTGTTAACCAGGGTCACCCGGCCTGCCGACAGGTAAGCTAGCATCCGCACCCCATCCCATTTAACCTGGTAAACATATTCGGGGCTTTCTATTATTTCTTTGACCAGCACGGGCATCATCGGTTCCACCAGATTCGATTCAGGGAATGTTATCACCGCTGCTAACTCCCGGTTTTAGTTTTGCCGCGGCCCCGGGCAGCCTGGCGTGACTTGGAATCAGCCTGCTGGGCATTACGAGTTTCCTCGGCCAGTTTGACACTGGCTTTTAAAGCTTCCATAAGATCCACCACATTGCCCCGATCCACTGCCGGCGCCGCAGCTACCACTTCTTTTCCTACGATCTTGCTTTCAATCAGTTCCCACAAGGCCTGGCGATGCTCATCCTGATACTTGGCTGGCTCGAAGTCGGTAGACAGGTTTTCGATGAGACTGACGGCCATTTTTATTTCATTATCATGGAGTTTTGCCCGGTCCACCCCCAGGTCCAAGGAAGAAGGAGAACGGATTTCATCCGGCCAGAAAATGGTTTCCATTATTAGAACCTGATCCTTGACCCTTAGAGCCGCCAGACTCTCTTTGGAGCGGATTATAACCTTGGCGATGGCTACCTTGCCGGTTTGGGACATGGCTTCAATGAGAAGAGTGTAAGCTTTTTCGCCCCCCTGGGAGGGTTCCAGGTAATAAGTCTTGTCAAAGTAAATGGGATCAACCTGGGCTAAATCCACAAAGTCCAGGATATCAATGGTTTTGGTTGATTCCAAAGGAATCCGCTCCAGATCCTCCTCATTGATGACCACAAAATTGCCTTTTTGATATTCATAGCCCCGTACAATTTCTTCACTGGCTATTTCCCGGTCACAGTTGGGGCAGTACTTGCGGTACTGGATAGGGGACATGCACTCTTTATGCAGGTAGTGGAACTTGATATCCTTCCGTTCGGTAGCCACATACATCTTTACCGGTATATTAACCAGTCCGAAGCTGACTGCACCTTTCCATAAGGTTCGCATATCATTTACCCCCGCTGTTTTTAGTAGCTTAGCTAGGGAGATCGGCTTTTATGCAGGAAAAGATATTAAAGTGATTGCTGTGAAAATGACTGCGCTGTGTCATCGCGAGGAGCGAAGCGACGTGGCGATCTCAACCGGTAAGCCCGGCTGATTATGAATGAGATTGCCACGCCCCGTCGGGGCTCGCAATGACAATTAAGAATTCCTTTCATAGCGATGACAGGCTTAAGTTTTCGTTTATCGTGGCCTGTTATTCAGGCTGTGAAAATATCTGTTGCTCTGACGTAGATGTACGACTAAAGGAAAAGTATTAGCCGGGGGAGCGACGTACGACCAGTCGTTGCAACTCACGGCGAAACAGAGGGCTGCGAAGGGGAGCGAGAACAGGATGGTTCGAGCAGCGATTACCGAGTGCATGGATGCCGGATTACGAGCGGTCCGCTTCGCACCGGGGTAAGCCGATGGGTTGCAGGCGAGGAGTCTCGGAGCGAGCCGGCCTAATACCCCTGCCTCCAGGATGCTGCAGGCTGTCGTTGGCGTAATTCAGTGTTGAAATCGCCACGCGCTGCGCCCCACGATGACACTATAGTTGTCTTTTTACTTGACGTGAGAGCTATTTTCCCAGCGGGGCATTATAGCTGGTTTTTTAAAATAGCCGTAAAAAAGCGGGAAACCATTAGGGTTTCCCGCGTGATAAGCTTGTTATGTTTACTTGCCTGAATTATTTTACTCTCTGCCAGATAGCAGCAGCACCATGACCGTGACCGATGCACATGGCTTCGACTACATATTCTACCATCGGCAAAGTCGGGGTCTCTGAGCATCTGGGTGATGTCGCATGCAATGCGGGCACCGGTGCAGGCCAGAGGATGGCCGATGGAAATACCAGAACCCCATACATTTAAACGGTCTTTCGGGAGCTTCAGGGCTTTTTCGCAGCAGTAGTATGCCTGGGAAGCGAAAGCTTCGTTGACCTCCCACAGATCGATCTGATCCATGGTCATTCCAGCTCTCTTGAGAACTTTCGGAATAGCCAGAGCAGGACCAATTCCCATGATGTCGGGTTCCAGACCAACTACTGCCCAGCTGACCATCTTCATGAGCGGCTTCTTGTCCAGAGCCTTGCAGCCTTCGTCGGTGGCTAATACCACACCGGCGGCAGCATCGTTGATCTGGGAGGAGTTACCAGCGGTAACGGTGGCAGCTTCGTCCTGCATGAAAACAGTCGGCATCTTGGCGAGAGTTTCCATATTGGTATCAGGACGTACACCCTGGTCGCGGGCTACAACGACTTCTACCAGCTCTTCACCCTTCTCGGCAGCAGCCTTGGCTAGATGCTCGCTGGCTACATACTTAGCAGGCATGTTGAACGGGTTGGGATCCTTGGCGCCCTTAGCCGGAACTTTTACCTGGATGGGGATGATAACATCCTTCCACTTGTTCTTAGCCTGGGCAGCGGCACACTTCATGTGTGACTCATAAGCAAACTGGTCTTGCTGTTCACGGGTAACGTTGAAGCGGCGGGCAACGATCTCAGCGGTGTAACCCATGTTGATAGCCATGAGATTCATGTAGTTACCCAGATCGGGATGGAGGTCAGCGCCAGCACCCATAGGAATGTGGGTCATGTGCTGAACACCGCCGGCAATCTGAACGTCTCCGCCCCAGCCTACCATCATGGTGGCGATGGCGAACTGAATGGAGTTCAATCCAGAAGCGCAGAACCGGTCCACCGTACAGGCAGGAACATCATAAGAACCATCGGAGAGGATCCAAGCCAGACGGCCTATATTGAGACCCTGCTCCATAAAGGCGTTAGCAGTGGTTGCCCATACAACGTCATCGATTATACCTTGCTTGGATTTGTCTTGCAGGCCGATTCTCTCTCTCAGCTCTTTGAAGACAAAGGCAGACAGTTCCTCTGCACGGATGTTGGTGAACCAAGACTGTTTTCCTGCACGAGCTACTGGCGTACGTGCAGCCTCCACAACGTATACGTTCCGCATTAGCTTTCCCCCTTATTTTTTGATTTTCGCTCTACACTCAGGCATAAATATGCCCGACCACCCACACTGATAATTCTCCCCCGATTATGTGAAATCCTTCTTTAATACCAATTAAAAAACTATAATGGTAATAATTACTTATAAAAAAATATAGCCAAAATGAACTGCCGTAAAATTTAATCTTATTTCTGAGAGGAAAAAACGGTGTTTTTGTGGAAAATAGATAACTTAAAGCTGAATATGGGGAAAGGGGATAGTGATGTCCGAGTATTTATTTTATGTAAGCTTGGTTTTTATTCCAATAGCTTGCTGGATTGCCTTCCTATTATACAGGGACGGCTTTGAAATAAAGACCATAGCCATGGTTTTAATCCTATCCTACCTCATGATTATCGCATTTCCCTTCAGCATACAACACCTGGGACTCAGTATTACCGTGCTGGTTTACAGTGCGATGTTTGCTGTGCTGATATTGGTAATGTGTAAACCAGAACTTTTCAATTTAGGCGGGCAGGCTGATGAATTAAGCTCGGAATTTGCCGGCAAGTCCTCCCTAACTGTTCCCGGTGGGGAGACTACCGGATTTGCCATTAGTTCAGCACTTGTCAAAAATCAGCCATCCGAGACACTGGCTGTTGCCGGGACTCATTCTCCGAACAATTCCCAGGTAACAGACAGTATACCTGAGGAAATACTGGTCAATGAAGCCATTGCCCGGTTGGAAGCTGATGCTGCTTCAACGGCGGAGTCCGTTACGACAGTAGGTATGTCTGAACAATTAGAGACTGAAGCAGCGGATGTATGCAAAATCGATAATGATCAGAACAGTGCACCTGAGCAGGCTGCTTCTGAGCCGGAACAGCCCGCTGCAGTTATCAGTCAGGAGTTGGCTGAACAGCCTGAACAGGTTACGGAACCGGCTTACATCCAGATTCCTGAGGATAGGGATAGTCAATCTGATCATGGCAGAGAATTCCAAGATGCTGATGTAGGCGATAAATTACTTTCTGCAGACAGCTATACCCCAGCTTTATCTGAAGGTATCATAATAGACGGCAGCCCAATCAGTTCCGAACAGCAGGCAATAGCTGCAGAAGATTTTGCTGCTGCTCCCGCTGCAGTTGACTATAACCTGGAAACACAGGATAATCAGAATCAAGACATAATAGTATACTCAGATACAGCAGTCCCCGCTGGCCCCGGCCGGCAGCCTGATTATCAGGCCGAATTGGCCGACTGGATTGAAACGGGATTTGAGTCCAAAACTCGAGGGGATTTGGCTGGAGCAGCCGAAAACTTTACTCGTGCACTGCTGATCACCACTGATAATGAACTGAAATATATGCTGGGAATGGAAGTGGTGAGTATTCTTCAGAATACCGGAAACTATGAGCAAGCTGAAAGTATTTTGGATGAACTCATAGAGACAATTGGTGCTCAAACTGCCATCATTATGGAACTGCAAAAGCAAAAGCAATACATAAGTCTGCTGGCTAGTGAACTGAACCGGTTAGGGCTGGCAGGTACTCCTATTTCTGAAGTACCGCGTTTTGTACGCATGAAAGTAAATGAAAAAATGCTGGCATGAGCCGATGGAGGTTAGAAAGTAATGAAGAAGACACAGGATATTATTGGTTTACCAGTCTTCTCAGTGGTGGATGGACGTCAGGTAGGGCAGGTAAAGGACCTGGTTATCAACCCGGAAGAAGGCAGGGTAGAATATTTACTGGTCAGTGACGGGAGTTGGTATGTGGGCGCCCGGGTTTTACCCTTTGACAGAGTCATGGGTGTAGGCGAGCATGCTGTTACCACGGAAAGCGAAAATAACATTACCTCCATAGCTGAAGCCGCCAAAGCCAACGATTTGCTAAAGCGGAATGTGGAGTTGAAAGGCAACCGGCTGTTAACTGACCGGGGAGATTTTATCGGGAAAGTAACCGAGTACCAGTTGGATGAGAACTCAGGTATTATTACCAGCCTGTATTTTCAGCGGTCTGAGGATGCCGCTGCGGAAGAACTTGACGCCCAGCAGGTATTAACCTACGGATCTGATGTAGTGGTAGTAAGATACCAGCAAAGCGCTTTGGGAAGTACACCTGCCTCTGCGGAATCTCCCGCAGAGACTGGCAAACCTGACCAGACAGAAACAGGAGAAATGGACGGAGCGGCTCTGTTTAAAAAGCGCCAGCGGGAATATTTGATCGGCAAAAAAGCTATGCGGGATTTACGCGGTCAGGATGGGCAGATTATCATAGCTGAGGGTACCATTATCACTGAAGCTCTCATTGACCTGGCTGAACAGCATAACAAGTTTGTCGAGTTGTCACAAATAGTCAAATAAAAGAACCGGTGGCATAAACAATGAAACAGTTCCGAAAAACAGTGTATCCAGTCCTTGCTTTACTATTATGTAGCTTGGTGATGACAGTTATTATTGCGTCCCTGTTGCTGGCTCAGCGGGACGCTTCTGTTTATCCGGGTAACATTTATGCCGGGCCGGTACCCCTGGGCAATTTGACCCGGGCCCAGGCCTGGCAAAAGCTGGAGAGCGAAAATAATGCTGGATCCCTGTCCATTGACTGTATAGTTGGCCAGGATATTTATAAGTTAAAGCTGAAGGATCTGGGCATTAAACTGGATGCGGTGGCAACCATACAAAAGATCGATAATGAAATCGGGAAGTGGTCCCTGCTGAGTCACAGTCTGAACAGGGGCAAAAAACAGGTGATACCTCCGGTATGGATTTATGACCGGAACCGCCTGGAGCAGAGCCTGGATAATTTGGCTGTGGCCAAGTATAAAGAAGCTGTTGATGCCCGGGTAGTCCTGGTGGGCGATTACCTGCTGCACCAGTCGGAACAATACGGCGTGCAAATAGTTACTGACAAGGCTGCAGATTTGCTTGCAGACGCTTTGAATAAAGGTAAGCTAACGGTGGAATTGCCGGTAAGAAACATTCCGCCCAGTATTACTCGTTCGCAAATAAATGGTATTAAAGACCTTCTTTCCGTGCAGGCTGTTCCTTTAAGCAGCAATTACCCGTCAGGTGATGACGCCAGCTGGGCTTTTCCGGGAAGAATTATAATGCCGGGTGAATCAATCCCCATTAGCCTGATGATAGATGCCAGCGCGGAAGACGGACAGGAAACCATAGGCAAGTGGCAGGCAGCCTTGTCCGCAGCTGCAGAAGAAGCCGGTCTGGTTTATAAAATATCCGACCAGGAGTTATCCAACCCTACTGAGCAGCCAGTGGCTTTATTCATAACCCAAGAGGAAGAGCTGGGGTTGATCCGCATTTTTGGACAGCAAAAGGATTCAAGTTCCCGGCTTTCCATATCCCGGACCTACAGGCCGTTGATTGCATCTGTTGTTGCCGGAGGCCAATCAGAAAACGGCCCGGACCAAAGAATCTACCGTCACAGCTTTACAGACGGCCGATTGCAAATCACCGAACTGCTGGAATATTCACCGGCTGCTCCCGGTACCAGCACCAGCAGCAAGGATGAAATTCCTGTATATCATAAATAAGAACAATGCATTTTAGTTAGTGTGTTATAATAGGGTAAAGTTAATGAGCATACAGCTATTGGAGGAGGCATTGGTTTTGGAGGAACTCACCAAGCAGGTCAGGACGGAAATTCTCCGGACTCTCATATGGGCGTTAATTGCCACAGGCGTAGGAGCCGCCATTTACTATTTGTTTTTGATATAACCGGATATTAACGGAGGTGGTCATGGGGCTACCTCCGTTTTTATTAGTATGGTGCATCGGGGTAATACTATAATTGGACAACCATGAGGAATGGGGGCCAATAGTAGTTGACTTTATTATGCGGTCTTTTTATAATTTATTTTAACCATACCCTGAGGGGGTATTTAGATGAGCGAGGAAGAAGCTCGCAAAAACATTTTGCTGAGACTGCGCCGCATCGAAGGTCAAGTACGGGGCATTCAGCGAATGATTGAAGCAGAGGCTGATTGCGGGGAAGTGCTGAATCAAGTAGCGGCCGTCAAATCAGCTATCAATCAGGTAGGAATAATGATTTTTGAAAACCATGCCCGGGAATGCCTGCTGTCGGTGACCAGAAACGAACCGGATGAAGAAGGCTTGCGGGAAATTGTAGCCTTGATGGGCCGTTTGATCCGCTAGCTTTGGGCAAATAATAAGGAGGGTATAATAATGGCTGAGGTAAAAACGCTAACCAGTGCCAACTTTGATCAGGAAGTTATGCAGTCTGCGCTGCCGGTTTTGGTAGACTTTTGGGCTCCCTGGTGCGGGCCGTGCAAGATGGTGGGTCCCGTGGTGGAAAGCCTGGCTGCCGACTATGACGGGAAATTAGTTGTAGGAAAAGTAAACGTAGATGAAAATAAGGACCTGGCAGTAAAATTTGGAATTCGCGGCATCCCTACTCTGGTTATCTTCAAGGACGGCAGTGAGGTTCAGCGGGTAGTGGGAGCTCAGGGCAAAGCTCAGCTGCAGAAAATGGTAGATCAGTATGTCTAATAGGCAAAACTGGCTGGTTGCCCGGTTAGCCCTCAGCTGCAGCCGACAGCTGGGGGTAAATTATTTATGAGGCCGTTTTTGCAGCTCGGCTATTTTTTCCATGAATTGGCGGATTCTTGGTTCCAAGCCGTTGTCACTGGGAAAATAGAATTGCAGGTCCGCTGCTTCCGGCGGCAGGTAGGATTGCTTTACATAACCTCCATAGCTGTGGGGGTATTTATAGCCCACTCCCTTGCCTAGCTTGGTTTTGGCCTGGGAGTGAGAAGTGTCAGCCAGATGAGGCGGTACCTTTATTTTGCTCAGCTGTTTGACCGCGGATATGGCCCGGTCAATAGCCACCACGCTGGAATTGCTTTTCGGGGCGGTGGCTAGATAAATGGTGGCTTCAGTCAGGGGGATACGAGCTTCAGGCAGGCCAACATAATCAACGGCATGAGCTGCAGCACTGGCTATTAGCAAAGCCCGGGGATCGGCCATGCCAATATCTTCGGCGGCATGAATAATCAGGCGGCGGGCTATAAACCGGGGGTCTTCACCGCCCTCCAGCATTACCGCCAGCCAGAACACCGCCGCATCGGGATCAGAGCCCCGGATACTCTTTATAAAAGCGGAGATAGTGTCATAATGATAATCCCCGTCCCGGTCGTACTTCAGAATGGGCTGGCCGATTATCCTTTCGATCAGTTCTTGATCAATGGTCAGGGCACCGTCTTCCTGGAAGGAATTCACCAGGGTTTCTAAAATGTTCAGAGCTATCCGGGCATCCCCTTTACTGGCCGCTGCCAGGATGTCCAGAGCATTCCCGGTAAAACTGATACGGTATTCCCCCAGACCCCTTTCCCGGTCTGCCAGGGCTTGTTTTATGATAGTCTTAATATCTTCTGTATCCAATTCTTCCAATATATACAGCTTAACTCTGGACAGGAGAGCATTATTGATTTCATAAAGAGGGTTTTCCGTGGTAGCGCCAATCAGCAGGAGGGTTCCTTCCTCCACAAAAGGCAGCAGTACATCCTGCTGGCTTTTGTTAAGCCGGTGGATTTCATCGATGAACAAAATAGTCTTCTGCTGGTAATACTTTAGACGTTCCGCAGCATCAGCGGCCACTTTGCGGATGTCTCCCACTCCGGCGGTAACCGCCTGCATGGGTACAAAATAGGAATGGGTCATAGCGGATATAATCTGAGCGATACTGGTTTTGCCGGTTCCAGGCGGGCCGTAAAGGACAAAAGAGTGGAGTTCATCTCGCTCAATAGCCTGGCGCAAGGGTGATCCCGGGCCAATAACCTTTTTTTGGCCTACAATTTCATCCAGGTTTCTCGGGCGCATGCGGTAAGCCAGGGGAGCGTGTTTTTGGTTGGATGAACCGGCATTTAAATCGAACAGATTCACGATGGTCTGTCCTCCGCTTATTTTGCTGTCATTATAGATCAATATAACGGAGGATTCCAGCCACTTGCTGACAAATAACCCGGATGTTTATAAAGAAATGCAAAAGGAGGCGGGCAGGAATGAAAGTAGCGGTATTAATGAGCGGCGGCGTGGACAGCTCGGTCTCTTGCTTGCTTTTGAAAGAGCAGGGTTATGAGGTAGAGGGGCTTACCATGATAAACTGGGATCCAGCTGTGGGTGAAAAGGCTGCCCGCGTCGCCGCCGGCATAGGTGTTAAGCATTCCATTGTTGATTTACGCAAGGAGTTTAAGGAGCAGGTAGTGGATTATTTTTGCTCCAGCTACCAGTCTACTTGTACCCCCAATCCCTGTGTGGAATGCAACCGGTGGATCAAATTCGGGGCTTTGCTGGAAATTGCCCGGAACCGGGGTTATGATATGGTAGCCACCGGTCATTATGCCCGCATCCATTATCATGAAGCCAGCGGACGCTATCACCTGCTGAAGGGAACTGATCCCAGCAGGGATCAGAGTTACTTTTTGTACCGGCTAACCCAGGAGCAACTCGCTCATATCCTGTTTCCTCTGGGGGAAATGACCAAGAAACAGGTGCGTCAATTGGCTGCCCGCTATGGACTGGCCGTGGCCGAGGAACCGGATAGTCAGGAAATCTGCTTTATAAACGGTGATTACCGGGAATTTCTGAGGGAACAGGGTGTGGCCTTGCAGCCGGGGGAGATCGTTAATATGCAGGGTGAAGTGCTGGGCCGCCATCGGGGCTTGACTCACTATACCATTGGCCAGCGCAAAGGTCTGGGAATTAGTGCCGGCAAGCCGGTATTCGTTGTGGGGATGGATCCGGCGGCCAACCGTTTGATTGTTGATGACGAATACCACCTGTTCCGCAAAGAACTGGTTTCCGTAGATAACAACTGGATTGGCATTGCCGACCTGGAACAGCCCCTGGCGGTGGAGGCAAAAATCCGCTCGGCAGCCCGTCCGGCTCAGGCTGTCATTGAAAAAATCAACAATGATCAAGTGCGAGTCAACTTCCAGGAGCCCCAGCGGGCTATAACTCCCGGCCAGTCCGTGGTGTTTTACCAGGGAGACCTGGTCATCGGCGGAGGCCGCATTATATAAATTGACCCCTAAAATTAAACGTCTGAATGGCGCAGGAGTATTAGCCGGCTCGTTCCGGTACTCCTCGCCTGCAACTCATCGGCAAACTTTAAGTGCGAAGGGGACCGCTCGTAATTCGGCATCCATGCAGTCAGTACTCGCTGCCCGAAACGTCCTGTTTCTCGCTCCCCTTCGCAGCCCTCAGCTTCGCCGTGGGTTGCAACGGCTCGTCGTAAGTCCCTCGTCCGGCTAATACTCCTGCTTAAGCAGCATAGCGATGTTTTCATTTACCCTGTAAATAGCGAGTGCAGCAAACTCCAACGGAATAGCAGGCATGTTGAATGAGATCGCTACGGCACTTCGTGCCTCGCGATGACACATATTTATTTTGATCAGCGAGAGCGATTCCACCGAAAAATATCTAAAATCTCAAGCACCGGAAACGGTGCACAGACTGTCGAAAAAGGCCATTAAGGAGATCGCCACGTCGCTGCGCTCCTCGCGATGACACAAGACTATTTTCACAGCAATGACATTTAAGAATTCCTTCCATAGCGATGACAGGCTTAAGTTTTCATTTATCGTAGCCTGCGCACAGGTGACAATTGCGAGGCACGAAGTGCCGTGGCAATCTCGAACGAACAACTATTAATAAGCTTTTTTGACACGCTGAGCACCGGAAACGGTGCATTTTTTTTGGCCAGGGGTGAAAACTATACCTGGCAGCGAAGGAGAGGATAAAAGTGCGCGTGCGGGTACGGGATATGCAAAATCTCCCTCTGTTTTTTGCCCCTGCAGCTCGGGTGGTAGGAAGGGTAGAACGAGCTGTAATCGGTGATGACCTGCGCCTGGCTTATGTAGTGGTGGAAACCGATGAGCACGGGCCCGGGTTGGTAATGGCCCAGGATCTGACCCTCACTCCTGAATCTGTTATTATCCATGATTTGAATAGTATTAAATCTTACCAGCACGGGGAAGAATTATCGATATACCAGAGAAAATTAGGGGACAGCATTTTTGATGCAGAAGGCAAGGAGTTAGGAGTGGTCAGCGATTTCCTGCTGTCTGATGACCAGCAGGTGCGTGAAATCGAAGTGTCAGCCGGAATACTAAGTGATATATTGCAAGGCCGTCGCCAGATTCCCGTTGACCAGGTGAATTGGAAAAGCATTAACGGTGGCTTAATAGAAGAGCAAGGAGGAAATATGCAGTGATTACTCGTTGTCCTGTATGCCGGGGCCTGCAAGTGGGCAAAGTAGGAAGTGACCAGTATTATTGCTGGAACTGCTTTATGGAATTTAACTATAACCGCGGTAAGGTCAACCTTTATGAAGTAGCCGAAGATGGCACCTTGATTGCCATGGAACGTTCATCGGAATTAATGTAACGGAGGTGGAATCATGCGGGAATGGTCAGCCCTGCTGCTGGGAGCAATACTGGGTGCATCCGCCACCCTGTATTACATTAACAATGAAGGAAAGGTAAAGCAGCAGACCCGGCAAATAAAAGCTAAGTCAAAACGGGCCATGGATGTGGTTAATGATTTCAGTGGTACAGCAGGAAGAATACTGAAGAGGTAGATACTTTGGAGTTAAACAGCACACGTTTAAGCCGTTGGTTTTTAGTTTTGGTGGTTGTTGCAGCCACCATTTACTTTTTATATCAAGTACGGGACGTAATCATGCCTTTTGTTATCGGCGGAGCCCTGGCTTACCTGCTGTACCGGCCGATGCGCTTTATCGAAAAGCAAGGGCTTAAACGAGTCTGGGCAATTATACTTCTTTATGTGCTGATTTTGCTGGTAGGAGGTACCCTTTTGGCCTTTGCCCTGCCGGGTATGATCAAGGAACTCACCGATATGGCGCAGAGGATTCCTCATTATGCCGATGAAGCGCAGGATATGGCCCAACGGCTGCAGAACCTGGATATGCCCATGCGGCTGGGAGATATTATCAATGAAAACATCTCCCGGGTAAACGAATATGTTTACAAAGCCCTGCATTCTTTTGCGGGAAGCCTGTACAGTATTTTGGGTAAAGTACTGGCTATCATCTTTTCTCCTATCCTGGCTTTCTACATTCTGGTGGACTGGGAGAGAATCCGGGACAACTTTCTTAAATTATTCTCCCCCCAAGGCCGCCGGGAGGCGGTGGAACTGCTTTCCTCCGTAGATGAAGTACTAATAGAGTTTTGCAAAGGTTATTTGCTGGTAGCCAGTTTTGTCGGCCTGATGGTGGGTTTGGCTGCCTTTTTGCTGGGAGTGAAATATCCTCTTATATTAGGAATTATATCCGGGGTGACCAATCTGATCCCCTATTTTGGAGCCTTTCTGGGAGCCATCCCCGCGGTAGCCGTGGCTTTAACCGATTCCTGGCGGCTGGCCCTTTATATGGCCCTGGCTATATTTGCTATCCAGCAGGTGGAAAGCGGCTTGATCACTCCGCGGGTTATCGGCAACAGATTGGGTTTGCACCCGCTGGTAATAGTATTCGCCCTGCTGTCCGGCGGCAAGCTGCTGGGTATCTGGGGCATGCTGTTTGCAGTACCCCTGGCCGCTGCCCTGAAGGTATTTATAAGCTGGTTTTACCTGAAATTAGTCAAGTAATGGGTTGGGTGCAATTGACACATCCTTGCAGATAAAAGAAAATAAGTTAGATGAGTATCGTTAGTTATTGTTGGGAAAGAGGAGGCTATAAAGTGTGGACCAGTAAAGAAATCCGTAAAACCTTTTTGGAGTACTTTCAGCAGCATGATCATACCGTTGTGGAGAGTTCATCGCTGGTTCCAGTAAATGATCCAACTCTGCTGTTTACCAATGCGGGGATGAATCAGTTCAAAGATGTATTTCTCGGTATAGATAAGCGCAGCTACAAACGGGCTACTACTGCACAGAAATGTGTCCGGGCAGGGGGAAAACATAACGACCTGGATACGGTGGGCAGAACTCCCCGGCACCATACTTTCTTTGAAATGCTGGGTAACTTTTCCTTTGGTGATTATTTCAAGGAAGAAGCTATTCATTATGCCTGGGATTTTTTAACTTCAGTGGTTAAACTGCCGCCAGACCGGCTGTATGTGACAATTTACCAGGATGATGATGAAGCCGCTGCCATTTGGGCGGATAAAATAGGCATCCCAGCGGAGCGTATCTATCGCCTGGGTGAAAAGGACAATTTCTGGAGCATGGGGGATACCGGACCCTGTGGTCCCTGCAGCGAGATTATTTATGACCGGGGCAGTGAATATGCTTGTGGAGACAACTGTGCCATAGGTGAATGCGACTGTGACCGCTGGCTGGAAATCTGGAATCTGGTCTTTATGCAATACAACCGGGATGAATCGGGGGCTATGACTCCCTTGCCCCGGCCCAGCATTGACACCGGAATGGGTCTGGAAAGACTGACCTCCATCTTGCAGGGGGTCACCAGCAACTTCGACACCGATTTGTTCCGGCCCTTGATAGCCAAGATTGAAGAAATGACCGGGCAGAAGTATGATCCGGGAGATAAAGGTTTTCCTTTCCGGGTTATTGCCGACCATAGCCGGGCCTGTACTTTTTTGATTGCCGACGGGGTTCTGCCCAGCAATGACGGGAGAGGCTATGTTTTACGCCGTATTCTGCGCCGGGCAGTGCGGTTTGGCAAGCTGCTGGGGATAAATGAGCCGTTTCTATACAAAACTGTAGATGTGGTCTGTGATATTATGCAGGAAGCCTATCCTTACCTGGCTCAGCGCCGCGATTTCGTGTCCGAAGTAATCCGCATGGAAGAAGAACGCTTCTTTATTACCCTCACTGAAGGCTTGAAGAAGGTAGAAGAAATTATGCAGCAAAGCCTGCAGCGGGGAGAAAGGGTCATAGATGGAGAAGCGGCTTTCATGCTCTATGATACTTATGGCTTTCCCCTGGATTTGATGGAAGACGTAGCCGAAGAAAACAACTTCACCGTGGACAAGGACGGTTTTAACCGCATGATGGAAGAGCAGCGACTTCGCGCCCGTCAGGCCAACAAGGGTGAAACTGCCTTCGCCCAGGATCGTTTGTTGGCGGAACTGCTGGCTTCGGTCCCGGCGGTGAAATTTACCGGTTATGATCATCTGGAAGAAGATGCGGTAATTGTTGCCTTGATTCAGGATAATCGCCGGGTGAAGCAGGCTACCGGCGGCGAGGTAATGCTGGTAACTGCCACAACACCTTTTTATGCCGAAAGCGGCGGTCAGGTCAGCGATCATGGAGTTATTCAGGGCCCTGACGGAATAATGGAAGTGCAGGCGGTGCATAAAACCTCCCAGTGGATTATTCATTTCGGGACGGTAGACGGGTCCTTTACCGAGGGACAAAAGGTACACCTGAAAGTGGAGAAAGAATTACGGCTGGATACCGCCCGCAATCATACCGCCACCCATTTGCTGCACAAAGCCCTGCGGCAGGTTTTAGGCGAGCACGCCCAGCAAAAGGGTTCCCTGGTGGAACCGGAACGTCTCAGGTTCGATTTTTCCCATCTAGCTGCGGTAAGCGATGAGGAACTTAAGGAAATTGAATTCCGGGTAAACCAGGCCATATGGAACGACTACCAGGTCACCACTTCTATCAAAAGCTTGGCTGAAGCCCGGGAGATGGGTGCCATAGCTTTGTTTGGGGAAAAATACGAAGACCAGGTCCGGGTGGTACAGGTGGGAGATTACAGTATGGAGCTGTGCGGGGGAACCCACATTGGCAGTACTGGCCAGATCGGTCTGTTCAAGATTATCAGCGAAGGCAGTGTAGGAGCAGGTCTGCGCCGTATCGAAGCCGTTACCGGACGCAGTGCCTGGAATTATGTACGGAATATGGAACAAGAACTGAAATCAGCCGCTGAGCTGTTAAAAACTGCGCCCTGGGAGGTCAGCCCGCGGATAGAACAGTTAAGCAAACAGTTACGGGAAAGAGAGCGGGAAATTGAAGCTCTTAAAGGCCAGATGGCTAAGGCTGCCAGCCAGAATTTGCTGGAACGGGCCCAAACCGTAGGTGAGGCCAAGGTGCTTATCGAGGCAGTGCCCTCGGCGGATGCCAACAGCCTGCGCCAGAATGCGGAAATGCTGCGGGATAAGCTGGGAAGCTCTGTGGTTCTGTTAGGTTCAGCAGCTAATAATAAGGTTCTGTTTGTATGTTTTGTGAGCCAGGATCTGGTTAAACGGGGAGTAAATGCAGGCCAAATTGTGGCTGCCGCTGCCCAGGTAGCCGGCGGCGGCGGAGGGGGCAGACCGGACATGGCTCAAGCCGGCGGCAAGGATCCCGCTAAATTAGAAGAAGCTTTGGCCGCAGCTCGCCAGCTGGTAGAAAAAACCTTGAGTTAAACAGAGGATAACCAGCCTCGGACGTAGAAACTTGCTGTCAAGGAGGTGTTAGTTATGCCTCAGGGACCAGAGGAAACGGTAAGCTTTAAGCTGGACCGCGACAGTGAAGAAAAGATACGCACCATTTTGGAGCAGGTATACCGGGCTCTGGAGGAAAAAGGATATAATCCTATCAATCAATTGGTTGGCTATATGATATCAGGCGACCCCGCCTACATAACCAGTCATAATGATGCCCGTCACCTCATATGTAAGATTGAAAGAGATGAGGTACTGGAAGTCCTGTTAAAGAATTACCTGCAGAAATAATCAATGACAGCCCCACTAAGATGGGGCTGTCAGGTTTAAGGGCAGGGTAGCAAACCAGGTATACGAAGGTATCAATATGAGAATAATGGGTTTAGACGTTGGAGAAAAACGCATCGGTATTGCGGTCAGTGATCCGTTGGGATGGACTGCCCAGGGCCATTCTGTGCTGCAGCGCACCACTCTTGATAATGATCTGGCTGCTCTGCAGGAATTGTGCCGGCAGCTGGAATGCCAGCTGCTGGTGATTGGACTGCCCCGAAACATGAATGGAACTCTGGGCCCCAAAGCCGAAGAAATCCAGAAATTTGCCGGTCAATTGCAGGAACTGACCGGGTTACCCATTGTGTACTGGGATGAAAGGCTTACCACCCGCAGTGCTGAACGGGTTCTGCTGGAAGCGGACCTGTCCAGGCGCAAGCGCAAACAGGTTATTGACAAGGTGGCAGCGGTTCATATACTGCAGGGGTACCTGGATGCTGCTGTCAAAGAGAAGTTTGACAAGTAATGCAGGTAAATATTAGAATGGGACTAGTTTGCGAAATGAGGTGAAGCAATGGCAAATGAAGAATTCTTTGACGAGGAATATCCCATTCTGGTTCTGGTAGATGATGAAGGAGTAGAGCACCAGTTTGAACTGGTGGCAGAACTGGAAATTGAGGAAGATGTGTACCGGGTATTGATTCCTCTCGAAGAGGAAGAGCAGCTCGATGAAGAAGAGGTTGAAGTTATCATTCTCAAAGTGGTTTATGATGAGGAAGGCAATGAGTTCTTAAGCGACATCGAAGATGACGAGGAATGGGAACGGGTAGCAGATGCCTGGCAGGAACTGGTAGATTCCGAAGAACTCTAATGTGTCCGAACAGGGGAGAAACTATAGCTTTCACCCTGTTTTTTTCTGAGAACTTTTGATAGTATACAGACTCTTATGTCGTATAATATGTAATAAACATGGGAAGAGGTTGTTAGCTCTACAATTTTGGGTTGTGGGGGTTTTAAGTCCTTGGTGCGTACCAAAATAAAAAGAGGACTGGTTTATCTTTTGATGATAACTGCCGGCATAGCCGTTGCGCAGGTACTCTATTTCTACCAGTTTTTCTACCAGAACGATCACTTTCTTCCGGGAGTGGCCATAGCTTCGATGCCGGTAGGAGGTCAGCATAGGAATGAGGCAATTTCAGGCATAGAAGCTCATTTTGCTGATCTGTACCGTACTCCGGTTACCTTCTACTATCAGGACTTCAACCATGTTACTACTTTGGGTGAACTTGCCGAGAAAGTAGATATTAACCAGGCGATAGAAGAAATTTGGGAGCGAGAAAGACAGCGCAGCATTCGCTCGAAATTGCTGAATTTGGATGGATCTCATCAGATTGCTTATGCTCCTCCTATCAGGTATAAACAGGCGGTCCTGGAGATGCTGGCTGAAGAATGGAATGAGATATTAGGCCAGCCTCCGGTAAATCCTCAACTGGAGATTGACCGGACTGCAGGAATGGTAATAGTACCGGGAAAGGACGGGAAACAGGTAAATATTGAGGCCACCTGGGAAAGAATGCCCAAGGAATGGGCAGCCATAGATGAGCTGAGAATTCCCATTGTGCTGGAAAAGGTTTATCCTTCTATCAGCGAGGAAGACCTGAAGGTAATGGGGGAACTGGCGTCATACAGCACCTGGTATAACTCTGGTGAAGTAGATCGGACCCATAATCTGGTCAAGGCAGCTAACGCTATCAACGGGCGTGTGGTTAAGCCCGGAGAAACCTTTTCCTTTAACCGGACGGTGGGAGCCAGGACTTTTGAGACCGGCTACCGGGATGCCATGGTGATAGTCAGCGGCAGGTTTGAACCGGGTGTGGGCGGCGGCATATGCCAGGTTTCTTCCACTCTGTACAATGCGGTCTTGCTGGCTGATCTGGAAGTGGTGGAACGTCATAATCATAGCTTGGCTGTAGCCTATGTTCCGGTTGGCCTGGATGCTACCGTGGCCTATGGGATTCAGGACTTCCAGTTTAAAAACAATACTGGTCACCCTGTTTATATCCGTGCTGTGGCCGGCGGTGGACGGCTGACTGTTACTATTTACGGCCATCTCAGCCATAAAAAACGAGTTGAGGTCAGCAGTGTCATTGATAAGGTAATACCTTTTGAGGAAATCCGCCAGGTGGATCCCAACCTGGAACCGGGCCAGGAGAAGATTGAAGTCAAGGGAAATCCCGGATATGTGGCCCGTTCATTTAAGCGGGTTTACGATAAAAATGGCGAACTGGCCCAACAGGTACAGCTGGCCACCGATTATTACAAACCTTTAAATACCCTCATATATACTGGACCGGAACTGAGTGTGCCCTTGGATTTTGTAGATACGTCCCCAGAGCCGCCCGCCGTTGAGGAGAACCCGGATGATCTGGATAATTCCTATTCGAACAATGGTGCGGTGACAGACCCCATGGTCCCATCAGATTCAGGAGAAGGAAATGAGTGAAATATCTATAAGCAGATCAACCAGACTACGGCCTCTTATTGTGCTAAGTTTATTGCTGTTAATTGGCGTAACCCTGATGGGTTATGCTTTTTTCAGCCACCAGTATACACCTGTAGATCCCAATGACCACCGGCCGATAGATGTGCGTATCCCGGCGGACAGCACTGCCCGGGATATCGCGGAAATCCTGGAAAAAGAGGGCCTGATCCGCAGCCAGAAGGCTTTTTTGTCCTATTGCCGCAAAGAAGGGCTGGATATCCAGCTGAAAGCCGGGCATTACAGATTTACCCGCAGTCAATCCCTGCCCGAAATTGCCGGAGCTATTGCCCGGGGAGCGGTGGTAACCAGGTCCATTACCATACCCGAAGGTTATACTGTTGAAAAGATTGGCGAATTGTTTGAAAAAGAGGGCTTATTTACCTCTCAGGAATGGGAGCAAGCCCTGCAAGCCGATTATGCTTTCCCATTTCTGGAAGATGTCCCGGCCCAGGTAAAGAATCCCCTGGAGGGGTTTTTGTTCCCGGATACCTATTTAATTCCTGATGATATATCTGCGCGAGAAATGATCCAGCATATGCTGGCTACCTTTGCCAGAGTTTGGGAGGAGAAGCTGGCTGCGGATGCGGCTGATGCCGGCCTGACTGTTAATGAAGCGGTAACCCTGGCTTCCCTGATTGAAAGAGAAGCTCAGGTGGGTTCGGAACGGGAGATTATCTCCGGGGTGATCCACAATCGTCTGGAACAGGGAATGCTGCTGCAAATAGATGCCACCGTACTGTATTGTTTGCCCGATCATAAGGAAAAACTGACCTATGCGGATTTAGAGGTTGATGATCCTTATAACACCTACAAAAACCCCGGATTACCCCCTGGTCCCATTGCCAACCCTGGTCTGGCCAGCCTGGAAGCCGCTATACATCCTCAAAAGCATAACTATTTATACTATGTGGCCAAGGGGGATGGCAGCCATCACTTTTCGGTCACTTACCAGGAGCATTTGATAGCCAAGGGGCGATATATTGATTAGCAGTATGAGACAGGTGGACAAACTGCCGGAACTGGTTCTGCCAGCCGGTGACCTGGAAAAACTATATACGGCGATAGCCTTTGGCGCCGATGCCGTATACGCCGGGGGACACCAGTACAGTCTGCGAGCTTATGCCGGCAATTTAAGTCTCCCCGAGCTGCACACCGGGGTAAGCTGGGCTCACCAGCAGGGCAAACGGGTGTATGTGACCGTTAATATATTTGCTCATAATGAAGACCTGAAAGGACTGCCGGCCTACCTGGAAGAACTGGCTCAAATCGGGGCTGACGGCCTGATAATTTCTGATCCCGGCGTAATTCGCTTAGCCCGCCGCTATGCTCCTTCCCTTCCCATTACTATCAGCACTCAGGCCAATGTAACCAACTATGAAGCAGCCGCTTTTTACCGCGACCTGGGTGCCCGGCGGATTGTAGCCGCCCGGGAATTAAGCCTGGATGAAATACGTATCATTAAGGAGCGCACGGGACTGGAAATAGAGATGTTTGTCCACGGAGCCATGTGTGTGTCTTATTCGGGGCGCTGCCTTTTGTCTTCATTCATGACCGGACGCAGTGCCAACCGGGGCGAGTGCGCCCATCCCTGCCGATATAAATACGCTCTCGTGGAAGAAAAACGCCCCGGCCAGTATTTCCCCCTGCATGAAGATCAGCGAGGAAGTTATATATTGAATTCCCGGGATTTATGCCTGTTGGAAGAGTTGCCACGGCTGGCTGAGGCCGGTGTGGATGCCTTTAAAATCGAAGGCCGCATGAAAAGCCCCCTCTACGTGGCGGTGGTTGCCCGGGTTTACCGGGAAGCTCTGGATGACTACCGGAAGGGAACTTTTAACGATCCGGCTAAATTGGACCAATGGCTGAGCCAGCTCCAGGCAGTAGCTACCCGTCCCTTTACCCCCGGTTTTATAGATGGACATGATGACCAGCTGCAAGACCCGACCAACAGTAAAAATCAAAATCGCGCCGAATTCTGCGGTATGGTACAGGGCTATGATGCGGAACGCTCCTTAATACAGGTAGAGCAGCGGGCCAACTTCGGTCCGGGTGATCCCCTGTGGCTGCTTGCCCCCCAAGAGGGACCAATCCAGGTGCAGCTGGAACACTTATATGACAGCGAGGGACAGGAAATTGACCGGGCTCGTCATGCCCGCCAGCAGGTTTATATTCCCTTTGACCGGCCGGTAGGCAAATATTCCATTCTTTATCGACTGAGGGAAGAACAGCATGAGTAAAATAATTGCCCAATTAAACCCTGCCGACATTGATATGCTCACCCGCTTGATTGATGGTTTTGGCCATTTGGGAGTGGTATCTACCCTGGACCGCCAGCAAGGGCTGGTGGTTATTCGCGGTACTGAAGATACCATGCCTTCACTTCTGGAAATCCTGCAAAATTTGCCTTTTCCCCTTACGGTAATTGCTCAGGAATAACCGGCAGCAACATAGTCCATGCTAATCTCAAGTCTTAATGTTGAAGCGGACTACGGACGTTTTATAGCTGTGCAAGGAGTTTTCTTTGTGTCATCGCGAAGGGCGCAGCGACGTGGCGATCTCTATGCCATCTATGCTAACCAAGGCTTGGCAGGAGTGTAAGCCGGGATGCATGAGTATTAGCCGGCTCGCTCCGGTACTCCTCGCCTGCAACCCATCGGCAAACTTTAAGTGCGAAGGGGACCGCTCGTAATTCGGCATCCATGCACTCAGTACTCGCTGCTGGAAACATCCTGTTTCTCGCTCCCCTTCGCAGCCCTCAGTTTCGCCGTGGGTTGCAACGGCTCGTCGTAAGTCGCTCGCCCGGCTAATACTCATGCATAGGCAATGCGGCCATGTTTTCATTCATCGTGGTTTGCCGTCAGGTAACAATTAGCGCTGGAGGAAGTGTCTTGCGCCCGTTTCGTATAAACCTTCTCATGATTTTATTTTTAATAATTTTCAGCGCACTTACCGCTTTGGTGGCCTTTCACCAATTGGTGCGGGGACCGGAAATAGCTGCCAGAGCGGTGGCTATGCGCAGTCAGCCCATTGAATTAAAGGAATATAACCGGGGGAACATCTGGGACCGAAACTACCAGCCTCTGACAGGTACCCATACTGCTTCGGCCTTATACTGTTTTCCCCAGCAGTACTTGGCCCGATCTTTATCCCCGGATAAAAACAGTGAAAGCAGCGATGCCAGGATAAACAGTCTGGTGCAAGAATTAGCGGTGCTGGTACCTGAGCTAAACCCAGAGCAGGCAGCTAAAGAGATAAAGAACAGTTTACGCTCCGGGGAGGCCTGTGTGAGGCTGGTTACTGACCTTACCCCTTCCCAGGCAGACAGCCTGCAAAGGGCAGCTATACCCGGGGTAGTTGTAGCTCCAGTACAAAAACGTTATTCGGCAGATGGGTTTCTGGCTCATGTCATTGGAACAGTGGAGAACAGCAAAAGGGCTCGGGGCTTGTCAGGAATAGAACGGGTTTATGATGAGGTCTTGAGCAACAGCCCTTCATCCCTGGAACTGGTTACTATCAAGGATGCCAGGGGAGAGGCTATACACGGGCTGATGTATAAAATACGGCAGAAGCAGGATCAAGGCAAAGGTTCGGTAGTGCTCACCATGGATAAACGGGTGCAAACCGCCGTGGAAAGAATAATGGATCAACGGGTAAAAAAAGGGGCAGTTGTGGTTATGGACATAAAAACCCGGCAGGTACTGGCCATGGCCAGCCGGCCTACCTTTAATCCCTATCAGGTAGGCCAGGTTATCAGTTTTGACCAGGAAAGCGCTCTCCTGAACCGCGCCCTCACCAGCTATTATCCCGGTTCACTGTTTAAGATTCTGGTAGCCGCTGCTGCCCTGGACAAAGGAATAGTGGATTTGTCCACCCCTTTTCACTGCAGCGGGGCTTATCGTTTTAGTGAGCAACTGGAGATATCCTGTTGGAAGGAAGAAGGCCATGGTGATATTACCTTTGCAGAGGCTCTGGCCTTTTCCTGCAACCCGGCTTTTATTGAGACAGCCCGTTTGGTGGGCCGGCAAACTTTAGCAGAGTATGCTGAGCGACTGCATGTAACCGACGTAAATCTCCTGGGATATGGTCCCTGCCAAGAGGGCAGTTATGTCCGCATCAGTCCCGGTCCGGCAGGGTTGGGCAACGCTGCTCTTGGCCAGCAGGGAGTGCAGTTGACACCGCTGCAGCTAACTTCCTTGCTGGCAACCATTGCAGATGATGGGCAGTGGATGCCTCCTTCCATAGTTCTCCATTACATTGATGACCAGGGCAACAAAAAATCCCCGGATCGTCGGGAGCCGGAACAGGTCCTGTCAGTAAGCACTGCCCGCCAGCTTCAGGGTATGCTGGTCTTAACTCTGGAAAAAGGCACTGGACGCAGCGCGGTTCTTCCGGAAGTAAGCATGGCCGGAAAAACTGGCACCAGTCAAACCGGCCAGTTGAATGAACAGCAGGAGGAAATCCTCAATGCCTGGTTTGGCGGTTATCTGCCGGCTGCAAATCCTCGCTGGGCCATCGTAGTCCTGGTGGAGGAAGGCATCTCGGGAGCGGAAAGCGCAGCGCCAGTATTTAAAGATGTAGCCCAAAGCTTGATTCAATTGTATCCCACAGGGGGCTGAAACTTAACTAGGTTATTTTAAGACGAAATCCAACAATTGTAAGAGGATTCAACAAGTGAGTGTCGAAAAAATTATGGTTGGTTTGCGACCAAATTTGGAAAGGAGGGACAGGGTGAACACAGTTCATGTTATCAACCATCCTCTGGCCGGTAATGCCCTGAGGATATTACGCAACCGCGAAACTCACCTTAAAGAGTTCAGAGAGGCTTTACATTACCTAGGTTTGCTGCTGGCAATCGAAGTCTGCCGTGAGCTGGATGTACAAAAGGAGCAGGTAATCACTCCCCTGGATACCCCGGCGGAGTGTTCCTTTGTAGATGACAGCCGCATTCTGCTGGTGCCAATTCTAAGAGCTGGGTTGGGCTTTGTAGAAAGTTTTCAAACCTTTTTGCCTTCGGCGCGAGTTGCCCATGTGGGAATGTATCGGGATCACGAGACTCTGGAGGCTTTGCCCTACCTGAATACCGTTCCTGATCAGGCGGAGCAATTTGACCGGGTTATAGTGCTGGATCCTATGCTGGCTACCGGCAACAGCGGTGTAAAAGCTTTGGAGTTTGTTATGGAAAAAGGATATGATCCCCAAAATGTTGCCTTTGTCTGTGCACTGTCGGTACAACAGGGTATAGATCAAATCCACTCCAAATACCCCCAGGTAAAAATCTTTACTGCCGCTATTGACCCCTACCTGAATGACAAAGCTTATATCGTTCCAGGCTTGGGGGATGCTGGAGACCGATTGTTCCTATTGTAGTGCAATAACTGGGAGGGATAGTATTGGCCAAGCGAGAAATTGGTGTCGAGGAGCGTTTACCGTTACTGCAAACAGTACCTCTAAGCCTGCAGCATCTGTTTGCGATGTTTGGAGCAACAGTACTGGTACCGGTTATTTTCGGGGTAGATCCAGCTACCATTCTCCTGTTTAACGGTATCGGTACTTTACTTTACCTGTTTATATGCAAGGGACGCATCCCTGCTTATTTGGGATCGAGTTTCGCTTTTATTTCTCCGGTTTTGCTGGTTTTACCCCAGTATGGTTATAGTGCCGCACTGTCGGGATTTATCTGTGTAGGTCTGGTGTTTGTGCTGGTGGGGCTGATAGTTAAAGCGGCTGGAACCAGCTGGATTGATGTGGTATTCCCGCCTGCGGCCATGGGTGCCATTGTGGCGGTTATTGGACTGGAACTGGCTCCCACCGCAGCCCAGATGGCTGGATTGATCCCTCCGGAAGGCATGACTTGGGCAACCTGGTCACCTGATCCCCAGGCAATAATAGTGTCGATATTCACTCTGGCCTTTACAGTGCTGGGGTCGATACTGTTTAGGGGCTTCCTGGCAATTATTCCGGTATTGCTGGGAGTTCTGGCCGGATATGCCCTGGCTTTCTATATGGGAATGGTGAATGTGGCCGCTATTCAGGCAGCTCAATGGTTACAGTTCCCCACTCTCTACTTCCCGGAATTTAATCCCGCCGCTATTGCCATTATCTTGCCTGCCGCGCTGGTAGTGGTGGCAGAACATATCGGCCACCTCTTTGTAACCAGCAGTATAGTAGGGAAAGACCTGGTAGAAGATCCCGGACTGCACCGTTCTTTGATCGGCAATGGTTTGTCCACCATGCTGTCAGGTTTTGTAGGATCTACTCCCAACACCACCTACGGAGAAAACATTGGAGTTTTGGCTATAACCAAGGTTTTCAGCACCTGGGTCATTGGCGGAGCAGCAGTTTTTGCCATTCTGCTTTCCTTTGTAGGCAAACTGGCCGCGGCCATTCAGTATATTCCTTCCCCGGTTATGGGCGGAGTATCCCTCTTGCTGTTTGGAACCATTGCGGCTTCCGGTATCCGTATGCTGGTGGAAGCCCAGGTGGATTATGGCCGGCCCCGCAACCTGATCTTGACTTCCGTGGTATTGATTCTGGGTATCAGCGGAGCCCAGCTGACCCTGGGAGCCGTGACTTTAAAGGGCATGGGACTGGCTACCATAGTAGCTATCCTTCTCAGCGTTACCATTGCCTTATTTGACGTGTTAGGGCTGTCTGCTGACAAGGAATAACAGCGTACATAATAAAGAAGGCATGGGGTTGCCCCATGCCTTTCTTATTAGACAGGCCGAATTAGTGCTGCTGGCGATCCAAATCATCCAAAGTGTTGGATATAATGTGCAGTCCCTTCATAAAATCATCACTGATATTTCCCAATTCACTCTTGAAGCGATTATTTAGCTGAGTTCCCAGGTTTAATATTTCCTCGCCGATTTTCCGGCCTTTGTCAGTTAAATGCAAACGGATAACGCGCCGGTCTTGCGAGCATAAACGTCTCTCCACCAGACCATCCCGTTCCAATTTGTCCACCATGGTAGTCAGGGAGGAGTTTTCTATCTGCGCCCGGTTGCCGATTTCGGACAAGGTGGAACCATCTTTCTCCAGCAGACAGAATAATATAAAGGACTGGGCCATATTAACTCCAAATTCATCCAATCCTTTAACTATATGACGTTCCACCTTTTTCATGGTGGACTTTAATACATAACAAACGAAGGTAGTAAAATCTTCCATTACTTTATCTCACCTTTCGGACTATCTCCTTATAATCATGGCGGAATCGCGAATTCTTGTCAATATACTTGTGAGCGGAAGAACTGATTGTTTTAACAATTTGACCAATATTGACCATAAAAACAGGGGGAATTATAATAAATAGTAGCTAAAAACGATAAGAAATGCTTGTCTGTAAGGGTAATTACCGGTTTGAATGACTAATATTGACTATTAAGTATAAAGACGACTATTAGGTATTTTTATATATCCAGGATGCATGGAACAAAGCCGACCTCACATTATAATTCCAAAGGGAAGTGGTGATGAGCATGAATTTGGAGAGATTGACCCAGAAATCCCGGGAAGCCTTTGTGCTTGCCCAGCAAATAGCAGCGGATAAGCACCAGCAGGAGATAGGAGGAAAGCACCTGCTGGCGGCTCTTTTGCAGCAAGAAGGTGGTATTACTCCCCGCCTGCTGGAACAGGCAGGGATAGATACCAGGTGGCTGGAAAACCAGCTGAACCGTATGCTGGATACGGTACCTTCAGTATATGGCTATGAAGGACCGGTATATATGAGCGGGGCTTTGACCCGGGTAATAAGCCAGGCAGAAAAGGAAGCCCAAAACCTGAAAGACGAGTACATCAGTGTGGAGCACCTGCTGCTGGCTTTACTGGCAGAAAGTGAGCCGGATTTAAAAAGACTGCTGATTCAGGCCGGTTTAACCCGGGAAAAACTCTTGCAGGCCATGCGCAGTGTACGAGGATCCCAACGGGTAACCAGTGACAACCCGGAAGACAGCTACGAGGCTTTAGCCCGTTATGGCCGGGATCTAACCGAGATGGCTGCCCAGGGCAAGCTGGATCCGGTAATCGGAAGGGATGAAGAGATTCGCCGGGTGATCGAAATCCTGTCCCGGCGCACCAAAAACAATCCGGTGCTGATCGGTGAGCCCGGGGTAGGGAAGACCGCCATCGTGGAAGGTCTGGCCCGCAGGATTACCAGCAAGGATGTTCCGGAAGGACTGAAGGATAAACGCCTGATTGCATTGGATATGGGTTCCCTGTTAGCGGGGGCCAAATATCGCGGGGAATTTGAAGAAAGACTGAAAGCGGTATTGAAAGAGGTCCAGGACTCCAACGGCCGGATAATCCTGTTTATCGACGAACTGCATACCGTGGTGGGGGCTGGTGCTGCGGAAGGTGCCATGGACGCCAGCAACATCTTGAAGCCCATGCTGGCCCGGGGAGAACTGCGGGCCATTGGAGCTACCACTTTAGATGAGTACCGCAAGCACATTGAAAAAGATGCCGCTTTCGAACGGCGCTTCCAACCGGTAATGGTTGACCAGCCCAGTGTGGAAGATACTATCTCCATCTTGCGGGGCTTGCGGGAACGTTATGAGGTGCATCACGGGGTGCGCATCAAGGATGCTGCCCTGGTAGCAGCGGCGGTTTTGTCGGACCGCTATATATCTGATCGCTTTTTGCCCGACAAAGCCATCGACCTGGTGGATGAAGCGGCAGCAAAGCTGCGTACGGAGATAGACAGCATGCCGGCGGAACTGGACGATATTACCCGGCGCATCATGCAGCTGGAAATAGAAGCAGCAGCTCTGGAAAAGGAAACCGATCAGGCTTCCAAAGAAAGGCTCCAGCTGTTGCTTAAAGATCTGCAGGACTTGCGCAGTGAATCCGAAGTTATGCAGGCTCAGTGGCAGGCGGAAAAAGAAGCTATTGCCCGGGTGCGGGATATTAAAAGGGAAATGGAAGAAGTTCGCGCCGAGATGGAACGAGCCGAACGGGAGTATGACCTGAATCGTATTGCCGAATTGAAATACGGGCGGCTTAATGAACTGGAACGCCGTCTAAATGCGGAACAGGAAGCCCTGGCAGGCAAGCAGAGCCGGCTGCTGAAGGAAGAGGTGGACGAGGAAGACATTGCCCGGGTGGTTAGCCGCTGGACTGGTATCCAGGTCAGCCGCCTCCTGGAAGGGGAACGGGAAAAGCTGCTGCATTTGGAGGAGATCCTGCACCAGCGAGTTGTCGGTCAGGAAGAAGCCGTAAAAGCGGTAGCCGATGCGGTTTTGCGCTCCAGAGCGGGTCTAAAGGACCCCAACCGGCCGGTGGGCAGTTTTATCTTCCTGGGTCCCACCGGGGTAGGCAAAACCGAGTTAAGCAAAGCCTTGGCCGAAGCTCTGTTCGATGATGAACGCAATATGATTCGCCTGGATATGTCCGAATACATGGAAAAGCATACCGTAGCCCGTTTAATCGGCGCACCGCCAGGATATGTAGGCTACGATGAAGGCGGCCAGCTGACAGAAGCGGTACGGCGCAAGCCATACTCGGTGATACTGTTCGATGAAATCGAAAAGGCTCATAACGATGTATTCAACGTGCTCCTGCAGATACTGGACGACGGGCGTTTAACCGACGGCAAAGGACGCACCGTGGATTTCCGCAATACCATAATAATTATGACTTCCAATATAGGAAGTCATGAGATCCTGGAGTACCAGAACAGCGGGGGCGATTATGAGTTAATGAAGTCCCGGGTCATAAACCTGCTCAAGCAGTACTTCCGGCCGGAGTTTTTGAACCGGGTGGATGAAACTATTGTTTTCCATGCGTTGGGTAAGGAGCAGATTCAAGCTATCGCTGAGCTGCTGCTGAAGAATTTGGCCCTGCGTTTTCGCCAGAATGTGCAGGCCCACCTGCGCTGGGATAAGGCGGCCCTGGAACTGCTGGCTGATAAGGGCTATGATCCGGCTTACGGTGCCCGGCCTTTAAGAAGACTGATCCAGCATGAAGTGGAAACTCTTTTATCCCGCCAGATTATCAGCGGTAAAATTGGACCTGAAGATACGGTAACTTTAACGACCCACAATGGGGATATAGCTTTGCATATTGAGCACCATGACCGTCAAGAAGACTGACAGTTCTGAAGGCGTTTATTAAATTTCCACAAACTTGCTGTTGAAGATTGTTAAGACGAAAAAGCTGGCTGAAAAACTTAAAAAATATTATACTATAAGCAGGAAAATAAATATTTTTGCCGAATTACTAATACTTTTGGTATTTTAGAATAATGGAGAATTTATGCAGGAATCCAAACTGGAAATAATCACACTAGGCAAGTTTGAAGTCAGACGGGCAGGACAATTGCTATCGCAGGATAGCTCTTACCGAGTTTGGGATTTATTCAAGTATATAATAACCAACCGTAACACTGGCATAGTACCAGA